>Ga0326760_1001059_pt1 | contig 12704 bp, 9 predicted proteins | sample GCREP_S_FD_207668 | JGI IMG/M metagenome (GOLD analysis project Ga0326760, IMG submission 207668) | Hot spring sediment microbial communities from Geyser Creek Basin, Yellowstone National Park, WY, United States - GCR.EP_S | ecosystem: Environmental > Aquatic > Thermal springs > Near-boiling... | reverse complement strand
GACCCGGTGGTGCGGTCCCTCGCCAGGTCCCTGGTACCCGAGGACCCCGAGCTCGCAGAGAAGTTCAGCTTCGGGGTGTTCGACCTAGCTAGAAAGGTCTGCACGGCCGAAAAGCCTAAGTGCGGCACCTGCCCAGTGAGGGACCTCTGCAGCTACTCAGCTAGGTCTGGGGAGGGATAAGCCTCCAGAGCCCCTTTTCTTGAGCCTTACATAAGATGAGGGGGGTGAGGAGAAGCCGCCGCGCAAGTAGTTGCTACAAGTAGCGAAATTTAATCAGCTATAGACGATGTTGTTAGGAGGATTGAGACCCTTGAGAGGAGAGTTAATGACTTCAGCAGGGTTCTCAGTCTTCTTGGGAGAGGCTTGGATAGGAGGTTTTGTTTAGAGAAGTATGGGTGTATACGCATGGATGGAGACAGCTATTACACGGCGTTCTACTTTAAAATGCCCGTAGAGTGGTTGAAGCTAGGAGAGGTTATTGTGAAAGGTGAGAGGAAATATTACATAAATGTTAGGGAACACAGATGGATGCGCGCCTTATGCCCAACGTATATGTCAAAACACTTCGCGGAGACCCTAGACAACCTAAGGGCTAAGGAGGAGGCTTTAGAGCTTAGGCTAAAGTTCCTTGAGTCTCAGGTAGTGTAGCTCTAGCAAGCAGTTAGTCGGAGGAGTGTTAGCAAGAGCCTTGAGAGGCTAGAGAATCCCTAGAGAGGTTGAAGAGGCTAAGTCACTAGGTTTTAGGAGCATAGTTGATTGTTAGAAGGCTAGATGGGCTTGTAGAACATGTTCTAAAGGGCTACAAGCCATACTACCACAGGGGCGTTAAAGGGTGGCACCTCAAGAGAGAAGACAAGAGAGTACTGATCGAGAGAAGCCTAGATGGGGTTACTGAGGAGGTCCGCAAGGCTTTAGAGGATTTGAAGAGGTGTAGAGAAGCTGTTAGGAGAGCTTATCAGGAGAGCCATCAAGTTGAGAGCAGCTGGAGCTTGTGAGGCTCTCAAGGCTCTAGGAGCCTAGGCGCGCTCTCAGAGAGGCATTAGCGTACTTCGCGCCATAAGGAAAAGAATGCATGCACGGTAACACGTATCCACTTCACCGCCTAGTGTAATGGTGCGACCGCCTTCACTCTCCCAAGAGCCAAACTTGGGATCCTAGGGCGCTTTAAGCTTTTGTCAATACTTTGCTCACAACCATTGATAAGGTCTTTATAGCTATAATACGTACTCTACATCACTTTACATCATAATAAAATGAATCTATATGTTCCTCTGTGAGCGTTGGTTGCGAAACTCGTTTAATCAGTCCTCCAAGCTCTGAGAGCCATTATGTTAATGGTGGTGAATGTAATGAACGAAATTGCTGTTCTTAAAACTTAAGAAGTTTCTCAAAACCTATTGCTCATATCTGTTTAATCCCTTTGTTTTGAAACATGGAGAGCCCGGGCGAGCCAGTCCTCTATGGACGGCATATATATAAGTCCAAGACCTATTTTGTATGGTCTTACTGGAGGTGGAATCTTTACGACGTACATTAATGGCTCTAACTGCTCGTTTAAGGCATCAAAAAGCCTCTTCAACTTTTGATATACGTTGTATACAGCCTTCAATTTATCATCAGTGAGGATCTCAATTTCGAGCCCTATGTCTTTAGCCTCTTCTACGTGTATAGCCTTGCCATGATATACATAGCCTTTTGTTAGCTTTTCTGCTATTTCTGAAACCTCTTTTCTGTCTTTTCTTCTCTTCATTCTTCTGCTTAAGATATCTTCTAAGAGACTCTTCACATGATTTAGAAGGCTTTCATAGTGTCCCATTTCCGCTATAGGTATGCCGGAAAACACTGCCTCCACTATCTGCTCTTCTGAAGTTCCCGTCTCTTTGATTGTCTCAATAGCCTGTTTAAGAGAGTCTCTAATGGTCTTAGCTGAAACGTAGCGCCCTGTGCCCGGCAACTGTACTTGCGGATCTACAGGACCTAGTTCTGTAATTGGCGTCGCTAATATTTTATCACCCGCGCATGCCAAGAGCGTCCCTGCGGATTTTGCTAGCCTTGGTACAACCATAATTAGTTGCTGTTTAGTTAGATTCTGCATTCTTATGCCTAGATGATATGCTGCATCAGCATCTCCTCCAAATGTATGAAGCAATATACACACATTCGACTCGGTATTTAAGTCTCTTTCCATTACGTAAAACTCAAAATCGTCAACAACATTTCTCTCAATACCTGCAAAATCGTGGAATGCTAAGACTATGAGATGACATCCAAGAACTTTCTCAACATTCTTAGCCGCCTCATCTATTTCACTAAGTAGTTCACTAAATGGAGACCGTGCTTCAGATGCTTGAGATCTCTCTTCTTCAGCTTTACTTGCTAAGTCTAAGTCCATAGACATTCCTCCACTCTTCAACTTTGTCTCGTATAGTGCTTTTTATAATCATTTCTGGATACCTTGAGTAGATGTATGCTAGTAGGTATGTTAGAGGCACGCTTAGAGCGGATAAAATAAGTTTCTTCAGGTACAAGGCTTTAATAGGCTCGGTATCTGCTAGCTTTTTATACGCCTCTTCACCAGTGGCAATGAATTCTGCAGAAGCCTCGTAAATCTTTACAGGAGCCTCGCCAAGAAGCCTGCTGGCGAGGTCAGGAACCTCAGTGCGTATTCTCAGTAACCCTTTCTTCTCTAAGCTCTTAAGCAATTCTTCAAGCTCCCGTGACCACGGACCGAACTTCCAAGGCTCAAACCTGAAAACGTTAATTCCCAAGATCTTTTCAACTAGGAACACAACCTTATGAATTCTCGTCGAACCCCTTATCCTACCACCAGCCAAATAAAAGAGTATTGAGATAAACTCTTCCTCACCGAGCACAGCTTATCACCATAATACTTACTATCACCACACATAATAAGCTTAACAGCTTAATAAGACTTCACCATTTACCTCTCTCGTTAATGAACCTGATTTCAGCCTCGTAACTTAAAAGCTTTCACCACCTAACTTCTCCCTTTACAAAGCATAAAGTTTTTATCTGGAGTATCCGGCAAAGCGTTGATAGCTTCATTCCCACTAGTTTCACATGGTTCTCCAAGAGAATTGTCGAAGTGCAGCTTCTCATCTTTATCGCTGAGCTCATAAACAGCATCAAAGGTACTCACCCCAGGTTTGGAGGCATGCCCAGGTACAAGGATAAAGTCCCTAAACTAATTCTAACACTATTGCCGCCAACCTTTACAGAAACTTTGACCAAGCCACTTAAGTAGCTAAGCTCGTAACCATTGATAAGGCCTCTAAGGCTACGTGTAAAGTTCTTAGACTCTTCAATACTTACTTGTCCAACTCTACCAAACCCTTGCGAGATCTCTTTGTCTCAAGGTACATCTTAGGCCTTATATACTCGTTAATAAACGGAACATCAAATAGCTCCCCAAACACGATATACTTGATGGGCCACCCTAAACTTCGTGAAACACTTTATATATAAGTCACTCTCTAAAAGCTCTCCCCCATTCATAAGGAAACTTTAAATACTTGCCATAGTCTTCATACCTCTTTAAATCTCTCTAATCTTATCGAGCACCTTCTGACACAGTATAGTTTCCTCGTTGTTCATTTCCTCGCCCTAGGCCTTATCCTAACAACAAAAGTTATGATTAAATATACCACTGTATTTGAAGCACTGAAGCCTCTCAACATCGTAGAACCTGAATTTCCACGTTTCTAGAGTCCTTCCAGTAGAAACACCTATACACCCCTACGTTCTATGATATTAGAACACCTCCCTAGATCTTCCCAAGGTTTCCTTGGGATTTCTACGTAGAGAGGCGCCGGGAGGAGTCGCATGACTTACTTAAAAACCCTCTAGGGAGTTAGGGTAAGACCCCTAAGTAAAGACTTATAAACCCTAGGGTAAGTTCTGCACGGAGCCTGAACCTAAACGATAGAGATGGCGGATCCAAAGCACAGAATCTAGACGACAGAATTGAAAGTCCTACTGTAGGCCTTCCAACCAACCTTCGGGACTACCTCTAGGTCTACTGAATCTAGACGATAGAATTGAAAGCGCTTATACTGACTAAAGACCGCCTCCTCACCCACCAGAAGGAATCTAAACAACAACAGATTTGAAAGAGAGTATATTACCTCAGCATAACCGTTTCTACAGCTACCTCAAGTAGAATCTAAATGATAAAATTGAAGGTTCTCTATGATGTCACATTTCTTTTCCGATCTAAAAGCACGTATTTATACATATACTAACACTAGCTTAGCAACCGCTTAGCATCGAGAGGCTTGGTATAAATGCCGAGCACCATCCATATCAGGATGTCCGTCATCACTCATATCACTGGGCCCTGGTAAGGTGTCCTTGGTAAAGTATTTAATCAGCCGACTAAGTCTATGGACATATGTTTATGTGGAGTAGTCCTAGTCCAGTAATTGGTGTAGACCTAAAGCCGGTAGTCTCGCTTAGACTCCTCCAGAACGGTAACGCTACGAGCTAGTCAAGTACCTAAGGGTGGTCTACTAACGCGACTGAGTTGCGGTAGGCTGTAGTTGGGTTAGTGGTCTAGGTCCTGGGGGACGTAGATTGACATGTAGAGTAGCTACCGGCGAGTTTGGATATTGTGGTAGTTAGTAGTGTAGAGGTAGTGTCTACAGGGTAAACTTCGGCATCTCAGTTGAAAGAGTACAGCATACCAAGGCTACTCTCCTGGGAAAGAAGACTTAAAGTACTGCTAAGGTTACTGAAGACCGCGTAGGGCTCTGCACGGTAAGGTGGCTCCTGGGTCGACGTAGGTCTCCGCACTACTGGGCATGAGTATGAAAGGCACGCATCCTTCGTGGTTAAGCCCAATGCGAAGCTAGCTACCAAGCCGGTCGGGTACTTGGAGAAGACCGAAGGAGGTCTCCGCATGCTATTTCCGAGACTATGGGGGCTGCTAGCAGTACTGAGCCAGCTTAGTTGAAGCTACTCTAAGATACTATCTCGGAGAAACGTACTCCGACACCTAACGGTACCGGTTGAAGACCTCGCGGCAATCTAACGTAGATTTCTACATCAATGTGATCTAGGGTGTATGCTCATCTAAAAGTATCCCTTAGGTGGTTTATCTCCTTTAGCCTTTCGTTAATTGTTTTCCTAATTAGCTCAACCTCTTCCGGCGAGATGTGCCCGTAAAGTAATTCGTAGAACTTCCTGCTATGGTACTTACTGTTGAGCTTTATGTGGAGTAGTTCGTGCAGTATGAGGTACTTTACTACTCCCTCATCTAGATCTAACAGCCTCCCGTTTATGTAGATAGTCCTTGTTTTAAGGTTTACGAATGCGGCTTTAGTTCTGTAGTTTCTTATCTTTACCTCAATCTCTCCGTTAATCCCTAACTGTTTCTTATACTCCTCGACGATCCTATTAATGGAGTCTACGTAATTCATGCAATATTACCCTCTCTACATAGTCTACTAGCTCGTCAGCCATACGATGTGCATCTTGGGGAGGTATCTTAGCAAGCTTGAAGATGTCCTTTAGTAGTGCTACCTTAATCTGCTTCTTACTTTCCTGAAATAGCCCTAATTTAGGTAATCCCGTAGACTTGTACGTATTGATCACCTTATTAATAGTCTCCTCAAAGTTCTTCAACTCATCTATTTTTGTATTTAAGCGTCTGCATAGGTACTCCACGACGTCATAAACCAGCCTATCGGATAGCTTCATAGCACTACGCTTTCTTAAGTAGTCTAAGAGTTCGCCCGCAACGTTCTTGATATTACTAAGTAGCTGCCGGTCTACCCTCGCACTCCACTCCTCTTCGAGCTTCTTTAATCTCTCGTATATGTACTTGTAGACCGGGTTTGCCGGTTCTAGGTCTAGTAATCCCTTGATGGTTAGTAAGGTTTCCGCAGCTACGTAACTCGCTTGAGGACTGCTTACATCCAAACCCTCTATATCCTTTAGTATTTCCTCAAGGCTTTCAGGCTTCACAGTACATTCTTCAACTAAGGCGATCTCGGGGATGGTAGTTCTGCTGTGGACGGCCTTTAGTAGCTCCTTCCAGAAGCTCTCCGGTGGTCCAACACCTCTCAACCTATGAAGAACCGCGTTGTACAGCTTAGTGGTGATGATTACGTAATCGTAAAACCTTAGCTTCTCCTTGTGGGCACCCAGGGCTCTGTAGAGATTACACGCCCTCTTCATCTTAGTTAGTAGGTCTACAACGCCTAGGTCAAACGTGGCGTAGCCTAGTGCTAAGAGCTTTGCCGCATTGTCTAGTTCTCTGTAAGTTTCGACATCTAAACCCCTACCTAATAGCTCTCTTAGCTTGTCTAGGTCTAGCTCTACTCTGTGGACACCGATGCTAATACCTCTTCTAAGCCTCTGCTTGACGTCCTCGATAAGGAATTCTAGTTCCTCAAGCGCGCTATCGAGCGCGCGCACGCTCTCCTCGTATATACTTCTGTAGGTCTCGGTATCGAGTAACTCGTACTTTACTATAGTTTCCTTCACATTCTCTAAAAGCCCGACAAAGTCCACTACCAGCCCGAACTCCTTAACTAGGTCCTTAGCTTTGTAGGGTCTATTAACCCTAGCTATGGCCTGTAGAAGTCTGTGCTCGTATAGGGGTTTATCGAGGTACATCACCTTTAGCTTAGGGAAGTCGAATCCAGTTATCAGCATATCCGTAACTATGAGAATCCGCGGGTCCTCCCTCTCCTTAAAACTGTCCTGCACTACCCTGTTAACCTCCTCCCAATCTCTCACAACGTGCTCCCCGTAACCACGCCACCTATTTAATAGTTCCTCAAGGTACTCGCGTATCTCGTCCTCACGTTCGTTACTTACGTAGGTCATTACAACCTCGCTCCACTTCTTAGCTCCCTCACCGTAGCGTTTGACTAAAGCCTCGTCAAGAGCTCTCTTCATCCTTACACAGGCAAGCCTACTTGCAACAACGACTAGAGCCTTAAACCTGAAGTTCTCCGTATCCTCTACAATCCTCTCAGCTATGTATTCCGCTATACGTCTCAACCTTTCAGGGTTCTCGAGGAATACCCTGATCTTGTTTAACCTCCGCCTTATCTCCCCCTTGGTGACGTGGAGGTACTCTTCCTCTTCCTCCTCGATGAGGTCGTCTAAGCTACCTAACTCGTAGGCGTTTCTAGCCCAGGTTTCGAGAAGCTCCTTGATCTCCTCGGGCTCTATGTTTACTCTAACACCTCCTATCTCCTGAACTACCTGGTACTTTAGTGGGAGGGTATAACCGTCCCTAATTGAGTTTGATATGAAGTACTTATCTAGGTACAGTTCCCCTAGCTCAGTATAGGAGAACTGCTCGAAGGTATTCCTCTCGTAACTCATTACCGGTGTACCGGTAAACGCGAACCTAATAGCGTTTGGTAGGAGCTTATTAACGGTAGCACCTAAGTCTCCGTAGTGACTTCTATGAGCTTCATCTATTAGAAGTAGCACCTCCTTCTTATCTATAGGTTGAAGATCCTCGAGGTCCCTAGGTCTGAACTTCTGAATTAGAACAACGTATATACCCTTACAAACTCTTAACTCATTGAGCTCGCTCTCCCCGATCTCTCTAAGTATACTCCTTAACTCCTCAATGGAATTTACAACCTTAACACGCTCTTGGAAGTCCGGGGCGTAGATATCCTTAATGAACTCGTCGTAGAGCTGCCTCTGAAGATCCCTTCTATCAACTACGAAGAATACTACGGGATCCCTATCGAAGAACTTCATAAAGAACTGATACGCTATGTAGAACATTATGTAAGTCTTACCACTACCCTGCCAGTGCCAGATCAAACCCCTATTTCTGCGGTCACGTCCCTCCAAGTAACTTACAATCCTATCCATAGCCTTAACGGTAGCCCAGTACTGGTTGTACCTAGGGATAACCTTACCCTTCTTATCCGCACCCTTGTAGAAGGTAAACCACCTCAGTACCTCGAGGATCCTCTCCTTTTTAAGTAAATCCAGGATACTGTAGTCCCCATTCTTATTGCGCCACCTACCGTACCACCTCTCTTTCCCTCTCCAGTCCCTCATCATAGGCATGTACACCGAGGTCTCTTCATCGGTGTAGACTATACCGATCTGCACGTACTTAAATAGCTGCGGGACCTCCCGCTCATACCTCAGTAGCTGGCCCACACCCTCCTCCACAGCCCTTTCGCCAAGTCTAAACGGATTCTCAACCTCAATAACAACTAGGGGTATACCGTTAACGTAGAGGACGAAATCTGGCCTTATATCCATATGCTCCCCGTAGAACAGCACCTCCCTACACATAGTGAAATCGTTGTTTTCTATGTCACCATAGTCCAGTAGTCTAACCCTAACCTTCTTCTTACCCTCCTCTACGTCTACCCCTCTCCTAAGATACTCTAGGAAGACGTGGGGCTCAGCGTTCTCCAGTAAATCCTTAACTCTATCAAATACCTTGTCTAATCTACTACCCAACCCCTCAGCATTTAAGGTCTTCTCATTAAGCCTTTTAAAACTCGCCTTAAGCACTTCTTCAATGAACATCGATCCGCGAACGTAGTTAGGGCATAAACTACTCTCACGCCAACCAATCCCTTTAAGCTTATCCATTAAAACCCCTACAATACTTCTCTCACTCAACTAGGACGCACCTTACTCAACAACCCTAACCTTGCCAGTCAACAATAAATTCATCAAACCCCTCTTCAAATGATCAAGCTTCACCTTTTCCTCTCTACATAATTTTATCACGGTGTTTATTATCGATAGAAACTCAGCAATTTTTCTTGCTTCATTGATCGGTGGAAGGATTATCGGTAGGTTTTCTATAGCCTTTAGCGGAATATTTCGTTGTCCTCCAGCCTGTTGATGTACAAGTGATTTAAAGTATCCTATTTGCCATAAATAATGTAATACGAAATAGACCCACCTAGAATCAACACCGTTTTCAACAACTCTTATACGGGTTAAATGATTACTATATGTACACTCTAGCTCAACATCTTCGAAAAATGCTACTTTACCAATGTGTTCTTCACTTCCGCTAGTATTAACAAGTAAAATGTCTCCATACCTCAACAGATATCGTCTCCAGTCTTTTGGCTTTGGAACCTTTATCACTTCATCGAATGATAGCATTCCATCCAGTCCAATATTAAACATACGTAAGTGGATTATACCATCCGCTTCGTCACGCTTACCGGAAGCAAAACCGGATTTTATTTCCACAGCTATATCCTTTAGTTTTACTATCTTCCATTCACTCGGTATTTTCCCTATTTCCGTTTCCTGGAACTCGGTTTCTCTGTAAAAGACCGGTTTGCCGTCCTCTCTAACCCTGATCCTACCAGTCAGCAACTCCCTCATTAAAGCCTTCTTCAAGCCCTCAAGCCTCGCAACACCAGCATCAACAACCTCAATAGCCTTATCAAGAGTTGAGAGAATCTCAGAGATTAGTTTTTGTTCGTTAATAGGTGGTAGTGGTGTGAGTATGTTTTTCAGTATGGGGAGAGATATGTTCTTTAGTGTACTGCCTGCCTGTTTTGGTAATAATTGATTCCAATATAGGCTTGACTGCATAAAGTAGTGAATAAACTTTGGATAAGTGATGGATTCATTTAGTTTAATTTTGATTAAATAAGACCCGAATATCACGTCATTAAAGTCTTTATCAACAAGTATGGACATGCCTGTTGTACCAGCCCTCGATACCACAAGGTCGTGTTTCCTTAATAGATACTTTTGTATATTGCTACGTCTATTATCGGTTATTTCACAATATGGTAGCGAATCCCAGTCAACCCTATAATTATCCTTTATATCTGTGGTTCTAAGCATTCTCAATCCAGCAGGCTGATTAACAGCTTTAGCAGTTAAACCATAATACATTTCAAGGGCTAATTCGCCAAGCTTTTTAACTCTCCATTCTCTTGGTATTTTCCCTATTTCTGTCTCCTGGAACTCTGTTTCTCGCTTGAACTTCACTGTGATCCGCCTCCTAGGGTTTTTGTTAGTTCTGTCATGATCTCGTTGATTTTCTCGAGGAGTTGTTTCTTTTCTTCTTCTATTCTGAGTAGCTCTTGGTATTCTTTCATGACGTCTATTTCTTCTTGACTTGTCAGAGGTGTTACGTATAGTGTTACGTTTAGGTTGTAGTCGTTCTTTCTTATCTCCTCTATTGTTGCTATCCTTGAGAATCCGGGCATTTCTATGTACTCCCTGTATGTCTTGACTATCTTCTCTATGTTATCCTCTCCTAGTATGTTTAGTCTTCTCACCTCTGGGTGTGGCTCGTATTCACTGCTTGCGTTTATGAATAGTATCTTGCCTTTGCGCTCCGGTGGCTTGTCCTTGTTAAAGACTAGTATGACTCCCGGAGCATTTGTGTTATAGAACAGCTTCTCAGGTAGTAATATAATGGCTTCCACCAAGTCTTCATTAACGATCTTACTTCTTATCTCCCTCTCCCTACCGCCTCTAAATAGAGCTCCTTGGTCTATTACTACGACCGCTTTCCTTCTGGCAGTATATAGCATTAGCTGGATCCAAGCCCAGTCAGCTGTACTATCTGGTGGATAGCCGTATCTGTATATCTTCCTCAGCTCGGGCTTGCTGAGCTTCTCCTCACCGTAGCCATCCTGGTTCCACGGTGGGTTGGCTATGATGTAGTCGGCTCCGAGGTCTCCAAGTTCCTTAAGGAACTCGGGGTTTATGAGACTATCCCCGAAGAATATCTTAACATCTGTCTTTATACCGTGGAGTAGGAGGTTCATCTTAGCTATAGCTACCATATCACCACTCCTATCCTGCCCGTACAGCTTAATCGAGACTTCGGTGCCACCCACCTTCTCCTTAACGTACCTATAGGACTCTATAAGCATTGCCGCCGATCCGCAGGCTGGGTCAACTACTACGCTATTGTTTTCGGGGTTCATAAGCCTGACCATCAACTTTATAACCTCTCTAGGTGTGTAGGTCTCCCCCTCCTTAGCCTTCGTAGGGGCGAAGTATGAGAGTACCCACTGGTACGCATCTCCTACTATGTCGTAGTCTACTCGGCTGAAGTCGTACCTACCGAATAGCTCTACAAGCTCCGTTAGTATAGGTCTTAGATCATCCTTACTAGCTAGGCCGGAGAGGCCTACCTTATCTACAAGTCTACTCAGTTCCTCTAAGCTAAGCCCTACGTCGGAGCTACTGTTTAGCTCAGCTATCTTTACAAGGGCCTTCTCTATCTCGATTACGGTTTCCGGTCTGCGGGCTATTTCCCCCCAGGTGTACAACCTGTTCTCCCTATCGTCGTATAGTACTATGTATTCGGTGTTTGCTAGTGTATACGCTTGCTCGGGGCTATATCCCTCAGCTCTGTACTTAGATGCTATAACCTCCCACTTATCGCTAACGACTTTATAGAATAGGAGGAGCAGTATGCTCTCATAGGGGACAGCAGTCCTAATTATGTCAGCGGCACTTTTCAGCAACCTAAGTACCTCATCCTTACTCGGTACCTTAACTTCCCCACCTTTCTGTACCGTGATCTGGTATAGAGCTTTACCGTCCCGAGACTTCCCATACTCCCTTACTAACCCGACCTTCATAAGCGGTGAGAGTACTTTGTATACGTTATCAACGGTTCTCCCAGCTTTAGCGAGTGCTCTCTGAGCCTCGTCAGCGGTAAAGGGTCTTCCTCCTAACTCTCTATAGAGTATGAAGAAGCAGTCCCTAACCCAAGGGGGGTCTACACGTGAGACTCTAGACCAGAGCTCTAGACTCAGTCTAGCACCCAATATACTCATGTGCAACTACCTTAAAAACTTTTAGGGTAGTAGGATTCCTTTTGCGAGAATCAGCTTACTTACCTCTTTGTCTACTCCTTGGTTTAACTCTGATCACAAATTCGGATAGTCTTCCTCTAGGACTTACACCAACATAGTGGTTAAACCTGCCACTACAATTTGGACACTCCAACATTCTAACGACGTAGAACCTAAACCTCCAGCTTTTAAGGACTTTAAAGCTGTCTTCAAAGTCGCAGTGCGGGCACTTAACCACGGCTCTCACCAACTCTCCAGCTGAAGTCATGGCTAAGAAGTTAATAAGATCGCTATGAAGAGATTTCACCCCAGGATTATACTATGACTTATCGATGGTGTAGCATTGAATTCAGGTCAAGGTGAACACTCTAGACCCGAGGCGTAGTGAGGAGGAGGTCCTCGGTACCGTGGGTAGGGTCCTGGGTAGGGGTTCGGCTCCCACGTAGGTTCGTATGGTTTGATGTCATCGCCTCATATCTATTCCCCCGCATCCCGCTCGGGGCCTCATCGGGCTCGGGGGCGTTCGGGGGTACCCCTAGACCCCCACATCTTGAGTACCTAGATACGTACTTTATGTAGAGGTTTACCGTTGCGATAACGTCCCTATCACCTATGAAGCTGCATTTCCTGCACCTCAGCACTCTGTATCCGTCCTCAAATAGCCTACCACCACACCTAGGGCACCTCGAGGAAGTGCCCCTAGGGTCGACCTTAACTACCTCTAGGTTCCTCTCCCTAGCCTCGTACTCAACGCAGAACTGTACCCTGCGGTAGAACCACAGCCCGAGCCTCTTGTTGAATTTCTTGTCTCTCCTACCGTTCTCCCTAAGCTTCTCCAGATCCTCGAGGACTATTATTGAGCGGTACTTAAGTGCCAGCTCAGCAACCAAGTCC
>Ga0326760_1001058_pt1 | contig 12705 bp, 12 predicted proteins | sample GCREP_S_FD_207668 | JGI IMG/M metagenome (GOLD analysis project Ga0326760, IMG submission 207668) | Hot spring sediment microbial communities from Geyser Creek Basin, Yellowstone National Park, WY, United States - GCR.EP_S | ecosystem: Environmental > Aquatic > Thermal springs > Near-boiling... | reverse complement strand
CCTATCTGCATTCCTAACGCTCGATATCATGTCTACAAGTGCCGACCTGATGTAGCTCAATGGGCTCTTAGGCGCCTCGCTCTCAGAGATCTTGACTCCGCTCACAATGGCCTCTTTGAGGTGCGCTACAGCCCTATCATCGTTTGGAACCACGTAGTAGGTCTCTACGTTAGCCTCGACTCCTGCCTTCGCCAGGATGGGCTTCACGTCGACGCTCTCGGGGCATATGTAGGTGCTCCTATCAACCCTTGCGCATAGGTTGAAGAACATCTCTCTCATTATCACCGTGTACTCGTAGCCGGGCTTCTTGGGTGCCTTGATGTCGAAGCTGACGAAGAACCAGGCTAGCGGGTCGTTCTCGACGACCCTGAAGACGTAGACGTCTTGCTCCCTCCTCCTAACGCCACGCCTGATCTTCTCAGCGACGTAGACGTCTTGTAGCTCTCGGGACAAGTCCTTGAACTTCCCGATGACTACCCGCGAGTCTCTAAACCTATGAGTCCTCCCAATTATGATGTAGAGCGTCACTTGAATACACCCATGCATAGCTTGTAGTGATCGACCAGGGTCTTGATCGCCTTGTCGGGGTCTAGTCCACCGAGAGCCTCAAACCTAATCCTCCACAATGCCTCGTTCCTGAGAGACCTCTTGCTCTCAACGACCCCCATCTCCTTAAGCTCGTAGAGGTACCTCCTCGCAGGGTTGCAACTCCTCCTATCCAGACCCACTCTAGCACACAGCTCCCTGGTCGTCAGCCAGACCCCCTTCTTGCCCGCGTCGATCAAGTGAGCTAGGAAGACGCTGATGTAGACCAGCCTCTTGCTACAACACCTCTCAACACTCCTAGACTCCACGCAACTAGAGATAGTCTCGAAGACTCCTATGCTCACATCACACCCCCATAACACAAACATAACATCCAAACAACAAATATATAACAAGCCCCTTAAAAACCCAGACAACGCTTGTGGTGCGAAAAGAGGAGATGGTAAAAAGAAAAAGAGGTGGGGGTCTTCAAGCTTGCTTCTTGTGCTTCGCGAGGTGTAGCTTGGCGTACTTCAGCGTCATCGCCTTGGTGTAGCTACTTACAACCTTGCCACACATTGGGCATATCCATATGTACTTCTTGACGGTCGCCTCGACCTCTCTAATGTCCTCGGGCTTGACAGCCATCTCTACACCACCCTCCTAAACCCTCGTCTAGCATAGTCTTCGAGCACGTTGTTTAGTATTTCCGCTAGGTACTTGAGGTCTTCGACGCTCCTGGTTGTCAAACCAAACACTAGCGAGTAATGTACTTCACCTCTATATGCTTCGATCCAGACTCGGGTAATGGAGTTTCCATCGTGCCTTTCAAATATCTTCGACGCTATCACATCTCCACGCTCCTTGGTCTTGAAGTCTAGCCTCTTGAAGAACTCTTGAAGCTCGGTCTCCACTTTGCCCACCTCAGTAGTACTTGTCTTCCAGGTACTCGATTATCGCGCTCTTAATGTCTATCTTCTCGATGACCTTGGGCAGTATCTCTTGCAGTTTTGGCTCTAGCTTCTCAGCGATGGTCTCGCTTATGTACTCTACAACACCTTCAACTATCTTCTCAACAATGTCGTTGAGGTTGTCGAATAGCTCTTGGACGATCGTGTCTTCGAGCCATTCCCTGAATTCTGGGTCTTGGAGCAGCTCTCTCACTTTGAGCTTCTCGACCCGTTCAACATACTTCTTCAGTTCTTCAGCCTCTTCACGTGTTAATGTATTTTCAAGTTGTTCTTTGAGCTCTTGAACTCTCTTCAACAAGCTCTCGTATTCGGCTTTGAGCCTCTCATACTCTTTTTTGAGACTGAGATACATCTCTTTGTAGCTCACCATCCTCCATCACCCCCTCCAACCCCTCTCTTTTTCAAAAAAACTTTGTGGATTTGGGTTTTAGATATGGGTTTGGGCATATGTCTCCACCCCAGGGCTCCACCCCCGGGGTAGAGATATGGGAAAAGCCCCTTATAAATAACCTCTGGTTCCACCGCGGGGAGCTCCGCGGGAGGGGTTTCGAAGCGAGGCTTGGCCACAGCCTTTCTAGCACCTAGAACCTCCGTGACCAAGACAGCGAGTGAAACCCGGTGTTGTCGATGTGCTACTAGATGGGGGCTGGATGCTTCGAGAGAAGCAAGAACAGCACTCTAACCTCTAGTAAGAACCTAGAGGGGGCTGGTTGAAACAATTGAGGTAGTTGAGCTGGTTAGAGCGATCGACTCAAAGTACTTGAAGAGCGCTGGTCGAGGCGGGGTTTCAAATAGCTGAGGCTTCGGTGTTTCTAGGTGCTAGAACCTCCGTGGTATTAACAGCGAGAAGCCCCGTGCATGGCTACTAGGGTCGTTGGGTTTAACTGCGAGGTTTGGCAGCAGGTCAAGACCTAGACTAGGCTCTGCCTCGACTAGACTAGTCCCTGGGCTACTATGGCCTTAAGCCCCATGGATGGCTGCTTTCAACCGAGAGTTCATGTGTCCCACTTAAATCCCACACGCCTGTTCACGAGTTGCTGGCAGCCACTCACATGGTTTAAGCTCCTAGTAGTGAAGCGTGCTTCGCCAGGAGCTCCTTGACCTGCTTTAAGACCTTTAACGTGGCCTGGTACTCGTCTTTGACGTACTCGACTATCCCACCATACTCCCCCTTAGCGTAGAGCACTGGTATGTCCTGACCTCTGGTCTTCGTGGTCATGTGCATGTCTATGAACCTGTTGTAGCCTCTAAACTCGCAGTTGTTGAGCATCACTAGTATCGGCTTCAAGTCTATGAAGGCCTTGTCCCGGAGGATGTCTGCTAGAGGCCTGCTTACAAGCCTGTAGAGCCTAGCCCTCTTATAGAGGAAGATCATGTCGTACAGCAAGTTGACGCCCACGGGCACAAAGAGGAAGGGGTCTTCGAAGAACTTAGACTCCTCAAGGAAGAACTTGATGAGATCTCTCTCAGAGCCGAACTCCCAGACCTTCAGTATGGTTAGGTCTGACTCAGGTTCAAGGTCTCGCGAGAGCCTGGCGTACTGGATAGTCACCACCATGTTGATGCCGGGCTCGACCCCCGTAGTCTCGATGTCAAAGTAGTAGAGAGGCAACAACTACACCCAAGAACAAAATAGAGAGGAGGGGTTAAAGAACGTCGTGGTGCACGAAGCGTCGAGAGCCCCTTGTCTAACCCAGTTAAGGTCTCGGGGTTTCTAGGGCCTAGAAGCTCCGTAGCTCAGTCTCCACGAGAACCCCGCGCATGGCTATTAGGGTCTTTGCTAAGAGCGTTGTGGGGGCTTGATCGTGAGGTTTAGCGGTGAGTGTGAGGCTTACAGCGACGTGTGTAGCTTGACGCCTAGGCTCTGCCCTAGACTAGTCCCTAGCCCGCTGTGGGGTGTCAACCTAGCTAAGCTCGTCAGGCTCGGCGCTGGCGAGGCTGAGGTGTTGGAGCCCGGCTCGACCAGCGTAGTAGCTGAGCTACGGAGGTACTGGTGGAGCATCGATAGGAGGGCTTGTAGCGTCTGCGGTGAGAGGGGGAGGCATGTAGATGAGGAGTGGGAGTACTACGTAGTCGCTAGTGAAGAGCTCGCGTGCAGCCTCGTAGGTGATAGTGGCGTAGCATACCTAGCGAGGGTGAACAAGGTGGATGAGGCGACAGCTAGGGTGGCGCTACGAAGAGCGATGGACGCGTGGGAGGCGCTAAGCAGGATCGAGAGCTGGACTATAGTAGTAGGAGACATAGGGCTAAAAGAGGAGCTGAGGACAAAGGTCGAGAAGCTACTAAACAAGCTACTTGAAAAGACCAAGCAGGAGCGGAACCCAGCCCCCTATACTTCAAATAAGAAATTGGGCTAGAACTGAGTATGAAAGTGTGCATTGAAAGCTTTGATGCACCGAAGAGAGGGGTGTTCACCGAGCACACCACAACCTCGTAACGTGCACACGACACTTAAATAACAAGCACGTGACAGGGTTGTAGCTTCGCGCACCTCGCTATTCTAGTGTGCTAGCGTTTTCACACCTGTGATTTCACGTGCTTTGCTGTCTTGGTGGACTAGTCTCGGTTTTAGTGTTAGAGCTACCTTCTAGCTTGACAATCGATGGTATCTTGTAGAAGGCCCACCTATGAGCTGTCTGCTGTGGCACTAGCTTCTTTAGGTGTTGGTAGACTAGTCTGGAGTCTCCTGTCTTCTTGTAGAGCTCTACAGCCTCCTCAAAGATCTCCTCGCGGCTCTTCGTCATCCCCTCTCGTAGCTCTCTAAGCCTCCTCTTGATGTGGCTCATCCTGACCTTCATGTACCTCTCGTAGATCGGGTACCATAGTGGGTAGTAGTCGATGTACTCTTTCCTCACGATCTTCAGGAAGCTCGGTAGCATCACGAGCTGGTAGCCCTTCGCAACAGCCACCCCTCCACCTTCAAGCTTGTACTTAGCCGCGACTTCGAGAACCTCTCTAGCGCTTTCAGACGCTTCGACCTCGCTCCGCTCCAGAGGCCTCACGTTGACGCGGTAGTTACACTTGTTCATGAGCTGCCTAGGGATCTCCTCGCTCGGGGTGGTGAAGAGGATCCCAGCTGCGATCGTCCTAGCGAGGTTGAAGAGCTCCATGAACTTCACCTTCTCCTCTCTCCACCACGTGAGCCTGTTTAGCCAGAACCCCGCGTCGTCGAAGATCATGATTTTCAGCCTAGAGCCTTTGTCGATGTGCCTCCACATTGTCTCGATAGCCTCGTTCATGTCGAAGAACGTGTACTTCAACACCTTGTCCCAAGAGCCTAAGACCTCGTAGGCAGTCCAGAAGGCGTAGCTCGTCTTGCCGTGGCCCATAGCGCCGTAGATGTATGCGACTACGATGCCGTCTTTCTCATACGCCTCTCTAATCAGAGAAGACAAGTACATGCCTACTAGCCCTCCACGCGCCCAACGTATAGAGCAGCGCTCTTGGGGGCGACGATCTGTAGCTCTAGCAACTTGTGTAGCACTATTGAGAACTTGAGCTTGTAGCCAGCTAGGTGCTGCACAGGCTTGCCACTAGTGAGGAGGTCTAAGACTAGTCCACCCAAGACGTGCCCGTGCTTCGAGTACATGCCTGGCCTCTCAGCTTTGACCTTGCTCACAACCCTGTCACGTATGTCAAGCATCTCTGCCCATGCAAGCTCGCAGTTAATGCTCACATCGTTGACCCTACAAGCGTCTGTAGCCTCCTCAAGGATGTACTTCACGAGCGCGCTCCTGACCTCATCATACTCTCTAAGAACCTCGACTCTAAGCTCAAGAGGTAGCAGCGAGATCAGGTTGTCAACGCAGAGCGGGAAGGCCTCGGAGGAGGCCTTAGCGCAGAAGTTGATCTGGCTCAACAAGACCTGCTCATATGAGACCAGCGGCTCTTCAACCCTCAACACAGGCTTTCTCTCACCACTCAACCCAGACACCATGTGATCTAAACTGGGAAAAAGCAGTTAAAAACCTGACCCTCAACTCAAGCCAACTCGATCATTAGAGCGACCAGCAATAGCAGTACGTAGATAGAACATTATACACTTCAACTCAAAAGCGAGAGGCTATCAAGCCCCGTTGTACGGGGTTTCAACGCAAGACTTGGCTTCGGGACTTCTAAGCCATAGAACCTCCGTGACGAAGTCTATAGAAAACCCCGCCAAGTAGAGGAAAGCTAGCTACGCCTCTAGGCAGGCTAGGATTTCAATCCAGGGGTTTGGGGTTCTGCTTCCCCATAAGCTCGTAAGAGCCTTGTCGAAGTTGCTGGGTTTGTCACGGAGCTTCTAGTCCTAGAAACCCGTGAAAGAGGCGATGTTGAAAGTGAGGGTTTTAAGCTGGAGGTCTACATGCTTGTCTCAGGGGCTTGTCTTGATCCAAGTTAGAGATGTAAACGTGTTTAAGAGGCACTTGAAGGAGAGGCTGTTAAGCGGTTGGCTCATAGTCACTGGAGACCCGGTCTGCACCGAGGACTTTAGGAAGAGGTACTACGGCGATAGCTGGGAAGACGTTGAAGGGCACCTCGTAGCTGTCACTGTTAGGAGCAGACGCCACGTCTACACAGACGTAGACGTCATCATGTTGGTTAGAAAGAAAAAGGAGCTAGAGGGGCTGCTAGGCGATGTCGAGCGAGCTTTGAGGCTACACTTCGAGAGAGCTGGAGGCGAGTGCAAGCCCCTTGTAGAGTATATGGGGATCTTCGCGAAGCTATCAATAGCGAGAGTCGTCGAGAAGGTGCTCAAAGAGATGAAGAAAACAGCTTCTCAAAGAGCAGAAGCGTGAAACCCCCGCACTATTGATGAGTGGTTAGCCCGACAGCGAGCGCCAGGACGTGCTCTCAAATAAACCTGTGGAAGAGCAAACCTTGCTCCTAACCTACAATGCTACATAAAATTGTAGAATATGAAGTAACAGAGATTAGTGAATCCACAGTAGATTTCTCCATAGTAGAGGGGGGTCAACTTAGTCAGTTGCACAGAGTGGGACAGAAAGTGGGATGCAGAGTAGACAAAAAAGTCCCCCTCCCCCTACTATGAAAAAATCTACTGTGGAGTCTACTATAGAGGATCTAGTGAACGGTCTCTATCGAGTCAAATATCTGTCTAGGCTGGAGCTCCCATTACTACTCTCTTTTAGCCTCAGTCCACTGAACCACGTGACCCCCTCTCTCGGGTACGAGTGGTACTTGGTGGCTACTATGGAGTAGAAGTTGTTTCTGCCCATTGGTCTAATCCCCCTCTCATTACACCACTTAACGTAGGCTATGTAGAGCTCTGTGCCCTTGACCCGACCATTGGGGTCTGGCTCCACCACGCTGGTGTCATTTAGGAATTGTAGAGCTGAATTAGTGCTCCTCATTAAGTAGTTTAGTAGCTCCTCCTCTCCCATCTTCTTTATTTTCCACTTGTTTCTCTCTAGTTGTACTCGGCACCACAGTAAGAACTTGAATGCCTCTCTCATTGGTATCGTCAAGTTGGGTATTACCTCATAGTTCTCTGGCAAGCTCATCTGTATAATACTGAGCCTGTCTAGGAAAGCTGCCATCGTGCCCCCACCATACTCATACACTATTGGAGGGTCGTTCATTGAGAAGAAGCCGGCTTTGAGACTGCGTATTGTAACAGCGGGCTTGTGCTTCCTATACACAACTATGTAGTCTTGCTCACCAAACAGGCTGTTAATTATGTTTAAGTTTTTGAGCACGGCCTCTCCCCTCTCACTATAAGCCAGTATCTGCTTCCCGATCAACGGCTCTAAACCAAACGTGTAGCTCGTCAACTGCCCGAGGCTCACAAAGCCGACTATTTGATGTATCGGCCTAGTCAGGTTGCTCACAAGCGTAGATTTACCCGATTTGGGGGGCCCGATCAAGAATGCTATGTGCCTGTGTCTAAACGGTGAGAGCCATGTGCCGAGACTGCTTACGAGGTAATCCCAGTTCTCATCGTCAAACCTGCTCCTCCAGTACTTGTATACTGGGTTCTCCTCTATGTTGTAGCGGTCTGTCACTATGAGATCTATCTCCTCTTGCCTAATCTTAACTGGCAACCTGTACGTGAAGTAATAGTCTACCGAGTCAACTAGTCTATGGGTCTCTAGGTCTAGTACTCCATTAGCTAGCCTAAGGTACTCCCAGGGGTTGACCTTATACCAAGGTATCACGTTGCCAGTCGAGTATGCAGCTGTTATCACCTCGTTCACTAGGTTTCTCTGAGCTTTTCCCCGGGCTATCAGGGCTCCTACTATGGGTTTAACGGCCTCCTCGATATCGTAGAGCAGGTTGTTCGTGGCCACGTAGAGCGAGGACTCTCCATTAACGTCCTTCGGGAGTACCTTGACCACCTCGAACTGGCTTGATAGGACACTATATATGCAAGACGACTTCTCCCGGGTCTTCGCTCTCGCAAACTCCTCTAATCTCAGCTCGCACAGCTCCTCTATCAGCTCTGGCAAACGCTCGATCACCTCTCTTAGCTTATCTTGTAGGGTGGTTCCAGCCTCCTCTTCCCCGGTTTCCGGGTACTCTGCCCTTTCTAGCTCCTCCACGATCCTCGCGACGAGGGCACGGCCTTCTAGGTCTCCGTAGACCTCCTTGAATATATCCTCTAGCTCTTTCACTCCAACGTTAGGTCTTACCATCACGCTCTCCGGCTTCATCCCTAGGATCTCCTCTATCTGCCTAGAGTATTGTTGTATGTCTAGACCAGCCCTCTCTAACGCCATTACAAAGCTTGCAACTCTCTCCTCAACCTGGCTCTCTCCAGCCTCTCTCAGCAACGCCTTGACAACTCTAGCGATAGACTCAGGGGAGATCGACTGGTAGGTTGCAATATATGAGAACTGGTACACTATCTCGTTGCGGTACTCGGGTTTGGCCTTGTAGACTCCTAGCAGGACGTTCTTAATGGTCTCGACAGCCGCGCTATCGAGCTCTTTTAACGCTATCTCGACCCTCTCTACATCATGTACAGCTTGCTTGGTCACCTCCTCTGCTCCTAGCAACCCCGTCTCTCTTAGTAGGGTCTCCAGCTCATTCTTCGATAGCTCCTTGATGCCTAGGGTGGGGTTGTCGAGGTCGAATTCGCGTATAGGCTCTACTCCAGCCCCGGCCACCACGAGCATGTGTGGAGCCGCTATTTCAATATCTTCTCTCTTCACGAGCTTGGAGAGCAACTTCGAGGAGGCCTCATCCACCACTATCAAGGCCTCTACACGGTCTCCGCGCCTCCAAGTCACCGTGCTGTTGATCAACTCGTTGAGAGCTCTACACCTCTCCACGACCTCGCGCCTAGCCCTTACAACGTAGAGTAGCTTGCCAGGGTTGCCCGGTAGGCTGGTGTTGCTTATCGCCACCCCGTTGAACCCCACGTCTACGAAGCCTTCAAGCAGCTTAGCTAGCGGTAGCCTGCTAGATGCGTCCACCCCAATCAACGCAGACACGGGCTCCCCGCTGGAGGTGACGGGGATGACGTTGAAACCCCTCTTGTAGAGAGCTACCCCTACTAGCATCGCCTTCAATTGCTCTCTAGGGTACTCCTTCTTGCTGATAATCTCTAGTAGGTCTCTCTCACTAAGAGCCATGCTCACCCCCTCATTGCTTCACGGTTGCCTCGATATGGTTGATCAGCCTCCAGTATGGGCACGTCCCAAGCAGCTGGCAGGGATCCCCTCTTACGCACCTGAACCTATCGTGCTTGCATGTCTCGATGAAGGCTCTCCACTCGCTTCTGGGTCTTAGTGCGTAGAGCCTTGGCTTGCGGTTGCTCCACCTCTCCGCTAGCCCGATCTCGCTGAGCAAGTAGAGGACTAGTCCTAGGCGCGACTTCGCCATCCGGTCGCGGACTCCAAGGTACCTCTCGATGTCTCGCGACCTGATCACGAGCGCCCTCTTGGCCTCCACGACGCTGATCACATGGCTAAGCGACTCCCTGACCCAGCGCTCCGCTGTCTCCCTCCTAGCGCGGAAAATAGCGCTCTTGTAAAGGTTTTTTAGCTCCGATTTACTGTTATTTCCCATGGAGCCGTCCCCCGTCGGGTTCTGAATAGTGATGAAGGCCGTTCCTCAGCCGCTTCCTAACCTCCTAGCTCCTTTAGCATCCTCCTTAACACCTCCTTGTTCACTTTGTACACTCCTCTATCGAGCCTCTCTAGCGCGCCTGCGAGTGGGAGGAACCTCATGTAGTACTCAGCCGTGGATATTGGAACCCCGTTCCTTATGAGATACCTCAACAGCTCCATGTACGAGTACTCTCTGTCTTCATCTAGCTGAAGCAACAGCTCCAATACAATCCTCCTTTTCAAACCCCTCCTGGGAGCTCGGATTTGAGCCACGTTCTCCACCTCCATCCCTTCACCCAACACAACTACTGATAATACACATACTTATAAACTACCCATCGGAGCACCTGACGAGATCTTTTTAAACAACCACGTGAACTACTCAAATAAGCTTTTATGAGCAGATTTAGTGTGTGAGTGGCCGGTGGCCATAGTGCTGAGTGGTGATGACTCTCCACTCTGGGCTCAACGAGAAAGAGTGGGTCTCGGGGCTTCTAGAGCCTAAAAGCCGAAGCCTTGACTAGTAGACTAGGAGCTCTAGCTCTCCTACACCCTTGCGTCCCTCTTGCTTCCTCCTCTCAGTCGCCTCTCTAGCTCCCGCTCCTAGTGGTGGGGTGCCCGCGTAGCCTCCTGTAGCTTGTGGTGCTTGTTGTGGTGGAGGCTCGTACTCCTCCTCTACGTCGATCGGCACTGTGATCAAGACTGTGACAGTCTCCTCCTCCACTACTGGCACCACCGTCCCAGCCGCTCTCTCTCTAACCCTCTCCTCCACCACGTCGTATTCAGAGCTAGATGCCACGAGCGCTCGCTCCTCTGGAGCTACAACTACTGGGATGACCACCCCTCTCGCTCGCTCTCTAGTGGACTCCTCTACAACATCGTAGATGGGCTTAACGAGACCAACGGTCTCCACAGCCTCTACAACAACCTGCACGGGCTTCACAAGCCCTCTAGCACGCTCTCTACCATACTCCTCGACGGCCTCGTAGACTATGTAGTATGGCACGTCGACAACCCCCTCGCTCACCACTGGTATCTCGACCGGTAGCACTACTGCTCTATCCGTGCTCGTAGCGTCAACCTCCTCTACTGCAGTCTCGTACTCTACTGTGGGCACAACCACCTCTCCACTAGTTGAGACTGGGATCACCACTGGCACGTCGACCACGATGTCTCTACTGCTAGTCTCAACGAGCGCTGTCACAGCCTCGTACTCGGCCGTGGACACCACTACCTCTCCAGTCGACCTCACCGGCACGACCACGGGCACGGTCACGGCCTGCTGAGCTGTTGAGACGCCGGCTAGAGACCTCGCGAGCTCCTCTGCTAGTTGTTGTGCTACTTGCTGTGATAGACCTGTAGCCACTAGGGCATTTACGAGAGTCTGCTTTGCACCAGACAAGTCCCCTCTAACGACGTACTCTGCGACCTGTTGCGACACTCCAGCTAGCGCCGCGCTCACAGCCGTGAATACGAAGAAAGACTCTGTGCTAGTGGATGCTGCCACTTGTAGCGTTGTGAGACCCAGCGCTGATAGGTGTAGGTTGAGAGCTAGTTGTGCCAACAACTGCGCAGATGCCAGGTCGCCGGCGCTCTTCGCGATCTCAGCCGCCTTGGAGATGGCGTCAAGGCCTAGCGCTCCACCAGCGTGCGCCTGCTTAACGTAGAGCAGTGCCTCGGGGCTGAGCTCTATAATGCTCAACTGGTACTCCTTGAACCCCAGCTTGCCAAGCACATTCTTCACCACCTCTCTAGCGAATAGAGTCTCAACTTTAACGCCAGTCGCGAGCATCTGGCTTGAAGCGTAGACCTGCCCCTTAGCTGAGAAGCCCGTGGCTCCAATGGCGTGTTGAACCTGGGGCAATATATCATTTATATTCATGGCCGGGATTACTGAGAGCCTCGACAACACGTCTAAGCTAACTGTCTGCGGGGAGAGTAGGCCGTAGCCAAACGCTATCGTGTCTAATGCCATGTGGTAGTACAACTGTCCATGAGCGTTCAGGAAGTTCTTGCCAGCTGTTAGCAGGTTGAGAAACATTGCTCCATCGAAGCGTGCTAGGTCTATTGTCGCCATCTCCTTAACCCCGGACACGACGTAAAGCTTGTCTCCTCTGAAGTCGAATAGTAGCCCCTTAATGTTTACTTGGCCGTAAGCGTAGCCCTGCTGCTTGAAGAGAGTGAAGTACTGGTTCAGCGCTGGGTCTAATAAGTCGTCAGAGCTCAACCCGAGCTTGCTGGCAACGTAGTAGAGCTTGAAGGCCTCGGGACTAGTCCTAGCAGCTTCTAGTAATGGTGATGTGCGGTCAATGACTATCAGGCCCTTCGAAGGCGAGAAGATCGCCAGTTGCGCGTCTCCAACGAAGACCAGGTCGTCTCCAACCAGTCCAATGCTCTTGATCCCCTTACCGTACTTCGCCACCCAGGATCCAACCTTCACACCTACATCTGGGTCTTGTAGTAGAGCTAGAGCTCTGTCGCTGAGCTTGAAAGACTGCACTACCTCTACCGTCCCTTTCGACCTGTCGAATAGCAACAACTTACCGTCATCTGTGATCGTCACCACGACGTCTCTCTCCTGGTATATCGGCTTACCGATGATGACCTTTGGCGCGATGTGGCTCCTGATCTTCTCGGCAAACGTTGGTGAAACCTTCTCAACAGCGTCTGCTATCTTTGTGAGCACTGGTGTCTTAAGTTTATCAACTGCGAATCCTGCTCCAAGTGCTGCTGCAACAGCTATAGCTGTGTATATCGCCACCTCCTGCCAGTTTTCTTTGAGGAACTTCGCCAAGATCTCTCTGTCGATCGGGTTGGCGAGCCTAGAGCCCAGGTCGCTGATGCCCTCCAAGACGAGTATCACTCCAAAGGCCGGCACGGCTTTGAGTATTGCTCCAGTTGTTGCACCGCTCGCTGCAGATGCCAATCCTTTAGCGACCTGCTCTCCAAAGACCCCCTTCAACACGTTGTAGACCAGGTCGTATACGTACCTTGAAGGGTCTATCTTGACCAGCGTCTCAGCCAGCTGGACGATCCCAACAGGCTCCCTGCTTGGTAGGGCTCCGCGCTCGATCGCCTTCAGCTTGCTCTCGTAGTGATACTTGTACGTCCTCTCCTGCTTGACTGGGAAGAACTTCTCGACGTCTAGCGCTCCC
>Ga0326760_1001054_pt1 | contig 12764 bp, 27 predicted proteins | sample GCREP_S_FD_207668 | JGI IMG/M metagenome (GOLD analysis project Ga0326760, IMG submission 207668) | Hot spring sediment microbial communities from Geyser Creek Basin, Yellowstone National Park, WY, United States - GCR.EP_S | ecosystem: Environmental > Aquatic > Thermal springs > Near-boiling... | reverse complement strand
GGGTGCTATAGAGAAAACAAAAACAAAACAAACCATATAAACAACAAAACCAACTATATAGTCCACGTAGATGTACACGCAGATATAGAAAAATGAATGAACCTAAATATAGTCTATGTAGTCGTCCACGTAAAAATATACCTAATTTCAAAATAAAGGAACTCAATAGTAAAGGAAAAAAACATCACCATTATTATTGTTAATAACAATTTTATTATTATTATTATTAGTATTACTATTACTATTAGTATTATTATCCTTAAATTACTATTAGTATTAGTATTATTAACGGAAGAACTTTCCAATGAGAAAAAACAACAATACATTTATAAGCTAGTTTTATGCATAAAACATGATAAAACATGTACAAAGAACTAAAGAGCAAAAAAGAAGAGTGGAAAGAAGAAAAAGAAGAGGACGCTTTGACTCCAGAGGACGACATAATGTTATGGCTTGAATTCTGGGGTGAACGTGAAGAAGATGAGCGTGTGAGTGAAGAAGAGGACTGTTAATCAAGACCAAAACGACAAAATTGTCTTTTTTCATTATTATTATATTATTTGGTTTATTATTCCTTTGATGTTCTTTAGCGATAAATTTATATGTAACTATGCATAATAATATATGACAAGGTGCAAAAACATGAAAATTCAGAAGCCGTGCTGTGGAAGTGTTAGAGAGTGCAGGGTCAGAAAACACTACATTATTGACGTAAACAGAGAAGAAATCCTAAAAGAAATCGAGGCGACAAGGTGTTACAGAGGCATAATCGAATACTATGAAGTCGAACCTACCCAGGACATTGTGATACTAGAGCATTATATAAGTAACAGAGGAGTAAACTACATACGATTCATTTTCAAGCCCGAAGGCATAACAGAAGACATACTTATGTCAAAAGTAAGAAGAGTACTGGGCTTAGAGACAATCGAGAAAATAGTTCTGAAATAATTTTTTTTCTTTCTTTTTTATTATATTAAATAGGTTATTATATGGCTTTGTTTCTTAGGCGAAACATTTATATATCACTATGCATAATAACATATGACAAAAAATGATAGTAAAAATATTCAATGCACAACTGCTAGCGGATGGTATGAAGCGTCCTCCTAAGGGTAAAAGGGAATACGTAGTCCAACTAAGGAATACCTATGTACATGTGAGAAAAATCATTATTGACGGCGAAGAGGCAAAGATTGGGAAAAAGGACATGCTAGTTCTAGAAGCTAGTAGTGTTCATTTTATTGAGGAAAAATTTGACAAGAAGAGATATGTTCTTGTGTATAAAGAAGCACGTTTGACAACCAAGGAAAACAGCATGAAAGAAGCAATAAAGAACGCATTGGACGATGCACAATATCTTGTAACGTGGGTTGTTAGACCTCCTGAGTAAACTCTCGAATAGTTGGCTTAACCGATAAAAATATATTTTTCTCTGTTTTTATCATTAGCGGTAGATAGGCATGAATGTGATTGACCTTGAATTGGCGAAAAGGATAGGTTTCAATCTAGGGGAGAAAATTGAAATTCAGGGTAAAATATTGTTCAAGGTAGTGGATATTTATGATGGAGATAGAGTTATTCGTGGAAAAAAGTACAAGCAGAGCATCATTACTTTTCCTGCGATATTAAGAAAGACCATCTTTAAGCGTTCAAAGAAATTTCTAGTGTACTTTGTATTTGCACAAGGAAAACCTGCTTTGCTCTTTGAACCTGTAGTAAATCCCACAAAAGAGGACATTGAGGAATTTCTCAAAGCATTAGCTGAGAGGAGCGTAAGCGAGAAGGAAATAGCTTATCCAGAATTCCAAAACAAGTAGAGGTGATAGTGCTATGGGTAAATACAAGGAGCTAGCGTGGTACGAGAGAGATAAAGCTGGGGAAAAGAACTTATTAGTAATGGCTAAGGCTGAAGCTGTAAAGAAGCTTTCAACACTGATTAGCGAGGCATTTACCAATGATGACTTAGAGGCAATTCCTTTGTATTTGGAAACAATCGAACAGCAACTACAAGCTATGCTTAAGCTTGTTCATGAAATCAGAGAAATAATTGAAAAGAAAAGGGGCGAGAACGATGGAAAATAGCGATGTAGCTGTCGAATACATATCGACGGGCTTTATACTGAAATATAAGGATAAGAGGCTTGAATTGTACGAATATACTGAAGAACCATACAGGGGATACCTAAACCTAGTTATTCGCATGGAATATGATAGTACCTACAGGCGTGCATTCGACGTGGATATACAGGGATGGGATAACGCAATAAAGACATTAGAGACAATAGAAAGGCTAGTTTCAAAGGCAATAGAACTAGCAAAAGAATATAAGGCGAAGGGGGATAGTAATGGATAAATATACTAAATATGGATGGTTGATGCTTGCTCTTCTTATAATTTACAGTTTTGGTATAGCTGCAAGCATAGTGTCAATTGCACTAGATGTTTCACGTATAGTTCAAGTTGGTCATGTTACGTTTAATGAATTCCTTGACATTGGTTTGCAGGTTACATATGTTGTCCTAAATGGATACATTATACTTATTGTCCATGAAACTATAATGGAAAAACAAGAATGTTCTCATAGGTAGTTTTGGCGAAACATTTATATATCACTATGCATAATTATACATGACCAAAAATGAAAACAGATAAACCCCTAAAAGGGGAAAGAGCGATTGAGACACCACCTAGTACAGTAACGTTGAAAGAGATATCCAAGGAGGCAAGGAAAGAAGTACAAGGAGTGGACTACTTCATTAACGAGCTTGTAGGCAAAGAGTTACTTATAACTTCTGTGGATTTGGGAAACAACATAGCCGAGGGCTTCCTGGGAGAAGACAAAGTAAGAGTAGCATGGAGAAGCCAAGTAGTTACAAAGAAAATGGCAATGATTGACAAGTGGATACGTTCTCACAATCAGAGCGTTAAGGTCAAAGTAGTTCAGAAGGAGAGCAAAAAGACTGGAAACCGCTACATCGACCTAGAATAAAAACAATATTTTTTTTCTTTTTTTGTTCACGTAAAGGTGGGGAAAATGGGGAAAAAACTAAAAACATATTTGACACAAGGGGAAATGTACAGGATAAAGGAGCTAGACCTTGAGCTTATGCATTATTTGATGTCAATGATGCTGGACTGTACGTATATAATGAGAGCAGTATCGCAAAGAAACGACACAAAGATAATAGACAAAGTAGAGATGCTGAACACACGCCTGACAAAAATAAACGACATAGTAACAAAAATGAACGAAATCATAACTACAAACGAAGAAGAAGAAAAGGTGGATGGGGAATGAAGGTTGGAAAATGGGTTATTGTGCGTGAAAAAGACGTGGAAAACATGTATTCAGGGGTAACAGACGTTATACAAGAAATCCATTTCTATTGGTGGGCTGAAGAACTAGGCTATGACTGTGATTACGCAATAAGCAATATTGAGTCAAAGCTACAAAACATCAGAAAGACACTGGCGAAAATATTATTTGGCAAAAAGGCTGAACTACTTGACAAGTTTTCATGTGGCAAAAAGGTGGGAAAACATGATATGGATTAGGACAAAAGAAGAGCTTGAAAAGATATTGGAAAAGTTTCCATACGAAAGACAATTATGGCATAGCAAAAACCCATGGGACAGGCTCGAAGCCCTATACTTTTTAGAGCTGATGGGGTACGCTTTTGCACCCAAGCTGATATGCAAATTGTTGAGCGAAATAGACCAACACGTATGCAAAGAGGGGAGATATGTATGAGTGAGTGTCCTATTTGCCACAAGGAGCTTAGTTCATACAAGGTTTTGCTTAGGCACCTATCTAAAGTCCACAAGATACAGAACCCAAAGGAGTTTCTGAACAATCCACAGGAGTGGGAAAAGGCGCAACAACAAGAACAACAAGCAAAAGAGCAAATACAAGAACAACAAGAACAAGAACATGAGCATGAAGTTGTTATAACGCTTAGAGGCATAAAATTGACCAAAGGAGACTGTATAAGAGTAGTGATTTCAAGGAATGTCTTTATAGTCAAGATACTAGACTTTTCAGAGAATTTGCCGATAATTGTAGGTGAGGACATATATGGCAATACAACTAGCATAGACCTGCGTAAGGCTTTAGTCATTACAAAGATAACGCCTGAAAAATACGAGGAGTTCAAGAAGCGTGCAAAGGAGATGGAAATCAGAAGAAAAGAAAGAGAAGAGAGGCGAAAGCAATGAGGATAAGCGTAAAAAACAGTGTAGTGCTAGAGGATGAATGGTCTCACCACGAAATTGTTTTCTATTACTTTCCACCGTGGAAAAAATACGTGGCTTTCCTAAGAGACAGAAACACAAAGGTCTTCATAGCTAGGGTATTGCGGATTTCGGTGTGTGCAATTGCACGGTTTAAGTATTGCAGGAGAAAATCAGTAAGCGATAACCTAGTTGTTGAAACCAAGTGTTGTGTTACGGTAGAGCATACGGCGTGGGACAGCTTTGTAACAGACAAGCAGTTCTTAGTCCTTCTCGAAAATGCAAAACAAGAAGCTCAGGAATGTGCTATGTCATGTAGTAGAAGTCTTTACCATGTGGAACCTGAACTATACGGTACAGTCATATATGTTGTAGAACATCCACTAAATACTCAAAGAGCGAAAGAGAAATTTGAAAAACTAAAAACGGGCTATGAACCAGAGGAATACTGCTTACAGAGAAGATGCGATAGTGAAGAAAACGAGTGCTGTGAAAGGGATAAGACAAGCGATTGGTTATTGTATAGGGATTCATATGAGCGGGAAATCCGTTGATAAATTCGTGGAGGGAATAAAGAAGAACAACAAGAACATGGCACCATACGTTAAGGACTTTTTGCGTAACTACTATATGCTAGGGTTTTCAGTGATACCGATAAAGTTCAAAGACAAGAGACCTCCTTTGATTTCGTGGACGGAATACATGGAGAGAAGACCTACATGGAGCGAAATAGAAAGCTGGATACAAGCATTTGGAATTTTCAATATTGGTATCGTTACAGGCAAAGTATCACAGCTATTCGTATTGGATTTTGACAACAAGAACATGTTTTGGAAATGGTTTAACAGCTTAGACCTAGGCTTTAGATTGACATTGTACAACTTTACGCTGAAGGTGTTCACAAACAGAGGTGTACATGTTTACGTGAGACCGAAAGACCTAAGTCAAATCCCAGATACGGCATTGAGGATTGCAAAAGGCTTGGACATCAAGGGAGAGAAAGGGTACGTACTAGCTCCACCATCAGTAAGAGAAGATGGGAAAAAGTACTTCTTTTTCAGAGGCGATGTAGTCAAAGTCAAGACGCATAACTTATTGCCACTTTCGAAAAAACTAGTTGAGGATTTAATAAAGGAGCTGAAAAAGGTGGGATAGGTGGGCAAAAAGATGCCCAAGCCACTGTTAAAAACAAGTGTATTTGTAGATATAGACATGGATTACACGTTATTCATGAACAACATCAGGTTTTTCGAAGAACACATGAATTGGGTGTTCGACAAGCTGAAATTGGATGTAAAGCCAATCGGATTCAGGGTTTTGCCTAGCACGAATAATAATACACATGTAATAATATATTTGGATAAGGCAATAACAGACCTTGAAGAACTACATTTAGCTACCGCATTAGGTGGGGACTATGCACTATACTTAAACGCTAGGCAAAGGTATGAGATTTTAGGGTACAGCGATAAAGTACGTTTTCCAAGAGGCGAAAAGCACGAAAGGACAACCTAAACTATTTTTTTTCTTTGTTAATTTCTTCATGTGAGAAAAAAAGAAAAAAAACTATTTATTTTTTGTGTGTGGGGATGGTTTCCTTATTGTGTGCTTATGCTCCTAGCCTACCGAGGAGACTAGAGATAGCGGGGAAGTATCTGTTTACGAGAGCAAAGGCGAGACCAACCACGCCCATACCCACGATGACGGCGCCTATAATAGAAGCGTTGTTCTTTATGGCGTTAGCTATCTGCTCAATTACTGTTCCGAGTGCTTCCTGTATCGCATTGACTACTGCTCCCCAGTCAAACGTGGTACTTGACATTTATGGTCACCATAAACTTTATGTAAAAGGTGTCTTATAAACATATAAGGTGGTGGCATGTCCTCTGGACAACAGAGCGGTCAAAAGGTTACAGAGCAAAGCCTACTAAATAATCCTGTTGTGCAAAAATCTATCAGGAGACTTAAGAAATTAGGATTAAAGGTGTACGTGGAGCCAAAAGACGAGGACAGCTTAATAATGGTCGTGGACAACCTAAGCATCATAGAAACAATTAAGCGTATGGTGAACAACGCTATAACGTACAAGAAACACGACGTAGTGCATGACAAAATGAACAATGTATTGGTTATAGCCATGTGGAGAGGTGAAAGACCAAAATGGGTGGAAACACTGAAAGCGAGGGAGATGTTGAAATCACATTAGAAGACGTTATATTAGCAGTAAAAGTAATAAAGAAGTTCATGATGGCACAAACAGAGATACAGAAACTGCTTAGACAGATAGCGCCTACAAGATACGAAGACCCAAAGATGGAGCTAGTAAGGGAAATGTTGCTAGCACAAAGAGGTGCTAGACAAAGCGAAGAAGAAGAAGACATAGAAGAAGAACTATCACATGAGGAGCTAGAGAGACTAAAGAAGGTGGCAAAAAGCATAAAGTAAAATATAAATACTAGGTTTTTTATGTAGTATTCGGTGAAAACGTATGGCAAAAAGAAGGACTTTCCAGATTGGCAGGTCAGACATCTTGTATAAATGGAAAATGCTAAGATTGTACCAAGGCACTGCACCGGAGGACATAGTGAGAGAAGTAGTAAACGGCATGACAAACAGGTGGACATCTAGGTTTGGATTATACAACGCATATTGGGAGCTGTTCAAAGAACAAGGAAATTTGGCAAACCTTGCACCAGCCGACCATGCTAAAGTCAAGGCACTATTGAACTATGTTATTGCAATATTCAGAAAGTACGGTACACTAGAAGGTCTTGACGCACAGATACGTTTTGTTGGGACAAAGAAGCTTGGACTTAGCGATGCAACAGTTGATGAAGTAATAACATTCGTGTCAGGTCTAGTGGCAAAAGCTACACAGAGAGCATAAAACACTTAGCGGTCTAGGCCGTGTCAGAGAAAAGAAAGAAGAAAGAAGAGCCTGAACTAAGACAGCCAGCACTGAAGCCAGAAGAAGTTCTCAGGTTAGCGGTAGGGTACGGAGAACAAAGGAAGAAGAAGAAGTACGAGGAAGCAGAAGGCATACTAGTAGAAGGACTAGAAAACGTACAGACAGAAAAGCTATTCGAAATGTTAAATAAACTGTACAATGCACTAGGCATGCTAGCAGAAGCAAGAATACCAGAAGAACTATTAAACGAGATAATAGACAGGATGCTAGAAACAGAAACACTGATAAAGAACGAGATATACATTAGACAGGTAACGACAAGAGAAAGGAAGGAAAAGCCACAGCAACCTCCAGAAGAAGAAATGATACCATAAAAACATATATTTTTTTTCTACGTTTTTCTACACGTGAAGGCTAAGTACCTAGTGGCGACATTAATAGTTATACTAGTGTATGCAGTAAGCCTATTATATATTGGAGAGAAAAGCATTGAAGAGCTTAGGAAAGACCCACTGAACATAGCACCAGTATTCGGATACGTAATTGCAGTCGTATTTGAGACAATGTTTATATTGATAATAATAGAGGTTATATTTGCACCGAGCAACGCAGAGGAAAGTTTAAATAGATATTGGTGGAATTACTACATGGTGAGGCGACATGAACGTATTCGGATGGGAGTTCAACCTTACGGAGCTGATATACTTCTTAGCGTGGCTAGTAGCTACAGGTCTAATCGCATACCTATACAAGAAGTACACAGACCTAGCTAAGCAGTTCATAGAGGAAAAGCAGGCAATACTTACGCCTCTTATAAAGCTTCTTGAAGGAATTTTACCAAGCGTGCCAGACGAGCAAAAGCCAGTAGTAGCAGAAGTGTTGGCAATACTTAAGACACTCAAAAGCGTGAATGATGCATTAAGCGGTATATCTCCGACTAAATGGTATGCAAAGTGGAAAGAGTTCAAGGCAAAAATCAAGTAAGGTGATATAAGGCATGGAGAAGACAGTGGAGCAAATACTTAGACTACTAGTAATGAAAGGAGTACTAGTAGGATACAGCGAGAACAGGCTTTACGTGAAGACTGAAGAGGCTAAAAACCAGTTGTCAATGATGCTGAAGGAGTTTGGGATAGCAGACGTATATAAGCCTAAAGACATATTAGTAATAGGAGAAGTAAAGGCATTATCGGGACAATCGATCAATAGGACACAAAAATTTCGACCAATAATGATGGGTATAAGCCTGGGACAAAGAGACATAACAGCGGGTACGCTTGGCGGATTTGCGGAAAAAAACGGGGAACACTACATTATAAGCAATGCACACGTATTGCATCCATACACGCTTAGTCCACATCCACCAACAAATAAAGAGATATGGCAACCGGGTCCAATTGATACAGGCTATGACTTTGCTCATGAAGATGAGTATGTAGTTGGGTATTATGAGAGGCATGTACGTGTAAGGAGCATGTACGACTACTCAGATTGCCCAGTAACAAAGGCAATAAACAAGCTGTACGAATGGTTTGGAAGGAATTCGAGGGCTATTGTGCTTCAGGTAGCTAATTACGTCGATTTGGCTATTGCACGTATAAAGGAAGGCATAAAAATACAGAATAATACTTTTGGATACATATATGGTGGGATAGACTACGTAGACGTAAACAAGATGGCGTACATTGGAAACTTATTCGCTGGAAGCCAGTATGGTCATGCAGTGATAGTTAAGAGTGCAAAGTATTGGAATAGATACTTTTCAGGCTACAACTTAATGTTTCAAAGCATTAGGACAGAGGTGGATATAGGAGAAAAGATCTGCAAAGACGGCAGGACAAGCGGAGCTACGTGTGGCACGGTATTAGACAACAGGATGAGCGTAGTAGTTAACTATGGCTTGGACTTAGCTTGGTTTGAAGACGTGATACTTACAGATGAAAACATGCATGCACGTGGAGGAGACAGTGGTAGTGCAACATTAGTAAACACGTAAACATAAAGGAAAAACTTAAAATAACCTTTTTTTCTATTTTTATATTTGGTGGGTTAAGCATGAAGTGGGAAGCTAGGCTTGTGGGAAAAGTCGAAGTTTACCTAGATGGAAAGAAAGTAGCAGAAGACAAGAACGCACTGAACTACTGTTTGCCAGTAAACCTAGCGTTTTTGAGTGCAGACCAGCCGATGAACAACCAGTACCCTGGATATCAGGTCAAAAACGTAGGTCTATATGGTACAAATGGCTCGCTGATAAAGACAGTAAACGTGTATAATATTGGAGAAACACAGGAGACATCTGGAGGCGATACGTATTACTACGCTGTTGTAACGTTTATGGACACAAGTGCAGACACATACACTGTGCAGAGCATAATTATGTATGGCTTGCCATATGGATGGACAGACGACCCAACAAACTACATGGTAGTTGCAAAGACACAGCTATCAAGCACAGTTACAAAGAATAGCACGCAAGTATTAACGGTACAGTGGAAGATAGGAATAAAGGTAATATATAATATAGGTTCAACAGGCATATATACAGCTCTAGCGTCAATGATAAAAGCCAGCCTTCAAAGTGGTACAGGACAAGTGTCGCCAACAAACATAGACCTTTACGACGTAAACAAGGCAAAGATAAAGACATTGTCGATTGAAAGTAAGTCGTGGAGCAACGACACTGCAAATAGGCAGTACGTAACAACGCTAATTTTGTATGATACAAGCACGGATACATATATGGCATACTATATCGACAGACCAGGCTTCTTCTCAATAGCGTTGTCTTCTCCGATAACCAAGAGTGCAGACGCTATACAGATACAGATAACGCTTACATTTGGATATGACTTTGTAGACAGCACTACAGGTGTAAGGAGTACATACAGCTAGGTGGGGTGAAAGATGAGCGAGATATTAGCGGGAGCATCGGCGGGTGAAATAGCAGGACTAGCAGGTGGAGTGCTGGGTAAGGCAGTGGACTTCATACAGAAGCTGGGAGACTATGCATACAAAATACTAATGAAGCTAGCAGAGTGGGTAAGACAAGCAGTAATGTACTATATAGACTTGTGGGGAAAGAGACCATTCGACGCATTAGCATTAACGCTTATATTAGCATACTGGATATCTCCATTGTAGGATGAAAAAACATGATGAACATACAAGATGCATTGGTAAAGATGCTCCTAGAAGAAGGTAAAAAGATGGGTGTAGAGCCTAAAGTAGATATAGTTATGACGCCTTATCCAGCTATACGCATGAGGATAAACAAAGAGGACATTAGAAAGGCACTGCTACAGAATGCACCAAAAGAGTACGCAAACCTTATAGATGTACAGGTAGAAGGAGACATAATAATATCAGTGAGGATACAGTAGATGGAGATGTTTTCAGCGTTACTATACGACATAATATCAAAACAACTGATAAAGTTTGACATCACAGACATGTGCTAGAATCTTTCCATATAGCTTCATAGTGAACTTGTACAGTAAAGCAAAAGATTGATATCTTTCTTTTTTTATTTTTAATTGGTGGTTTAGGTGTCGTTTGATATAGTTGAGGCTATATATAATGCACTGAAGGACTTTGTTACATGGGTATGGCAGTGGATAGCTTCAGCGATAAATTGGTTTATAAATACCGTAATCAATACCTTATATAATATATTTGTATCGGTGCTGAACACATTAATGGGTATAGTAAATACAATAACTAGCTGGATATGGAACTCGATAAAGTCATTGGTGATTTTGCCTGCACAGTCGGCTTTACAGAACGCATTGGCATTTATACAGAAGAAGCTGTTTGGAACAATATACATTGCTTCACTTGTCAAGCTGTACGAGATACAGATAAAGGACTTCACTGAGAAGCCTAGCATTAAGAAGTTCTTATTGCTGTTGGCTAAGCCATTTCTACTGTACATAGGTCTGAGTATAATGTGGGGTATGCTTAACAGTATGTGGTACATGCCCACGATACAGCCTACAACGCCTATTTCACCTATACCAAGCACACCAACACCAATAAGTGGAGTACCAGAATTACCCACGGCACCTTTAGGCATAAGTGTATCAGACGTATTTAGGTATGATGCAAACGCAAGAGGAAGTTCAGCTTATATACAGAGCATAGCGGACAGCATTAGATATGGCTTAAACACAGGTCAATCTACTCCACAGCAATTACCAGCGTCTTATGATGCAATGAGATATGGAATAACAGCATCGGTGATAACTAACGCAAATGTAGGTAGATATATTGACAACTTAAGATACTCGATAACCGCAAACATTGTAAAGCCTACTGGGACATTGCTAAGTGATGTAGTTAGAAACAGCATATCAGCTAGAGGAATAGTAATGACAAACATTAGGGCTTCAGACACAGTTTACAGCTCAATTAAGCCGTCAATCGTACCGATAACGACCATTAAGCCAATCGACGTAGTTAACAGTCAAGTGGTTTCACAAGCTACAAACACGGCGTTTATAGGTACAATTGATACACTGACTACAAGTCTTGATGCAAAATCACAGGTTCAGACAGCAAACGTAAGTGGTATAGATCCAAATATATATGCACCTACAGGTGGATGGGCAAAGGTAATTGAGTTCACGTCTTATTCAGACCTAGACAATTTCTATGTAGTAGAGGTAGGTTCACCTACATACACAGTTCAGAATGGAATACTTTCATTGATTGAATCAAATAGCATAAATGGAGGACTATCACTGAGGTTCAATACAAATAGGGCAAAAAGAATAACTATTGCGTTTAAGATAAAGAACGTTATTCTAAGTAAAGTATCTAGCAGTGGAGATAGCGCATTTTATATAAATACAGGTACATATGACCCGTCAACCGGTTGGTATTCATATAAAGCATCACGCCTAACAGTTAATGGAGATAACCCAGATGGTACAGTGCAAATTTCTATTAATGGTACTAAATTAACTATAAATAGTGACGAATGGTATGTGTATGTTCATGACGAAATAGCAAATAATGTAGCATTATATGATAAAAACGGCAACCTATTACTTTCAAGGATATTAAACAGTGGTAGTTCAAAGGGTTTTCAATTAGCAAATATGATAAATATATTAGTTAGATATAACTATTGGCAGGTGATCGTAGATTGGATTGCATATGCATATTATTAAACATGCGTGATGGATAGGTATGCCGAGCTTCATTCAGATATAGGTGCAACTTACTATTTCACAGTACCTTCAGTGGATGATGTATAGAAGTTTCTCTAGTGGCTCAGAGGACGTGTACTACTACTAGTACTAATAATACTAATACTAATACTTTAAGGATAATAATAATACTAATAATAATAATAATAACAATAATAATAACTTTAATAACAAGGAAGCAGTTTGTGACTGTGTTCCTGTGTTGGTTTCCTTTGGAGTTTATGATGCAGTTTTCTATGTAGATTGCGACGTAGATTAATATGCAAATTATAATATAATCTACTATGTAGTTTAGTACGGAATTTATGAAACAATTTACAACATAGTTTACTACATAGTTTACTGTACATTCTACATAGTTTTTTGCTTTATTTATAGCTTATAGTTCTAGGTCAATTTTTATGTTGGTGGTG
>Ga0326760_1001053_pt1 | contig 12776 bp, 11 predicted proteins | sample GCREP_S_FD_207668 | JGI IMG/M metagenome (GOLD analysis project Ga0326760, IMG submission 207668) | Hot spring sediment microbial communities from Geyser Creek Basin, Yellowstone National Park, WY, United States - GCR.EP_S | ecosystem: Environmental > Aquatic > Thermal springs > Near-boiling... | reverse complement strand
CGGTTCACGCTTCAAAGTACTCCACCCTCAAACCCGCGCCGGCAACCCTCGTAACGTACGGGTAGCCTCCGGCGCGCCTAATAGCCTCCGCAACCCTCCCAACATCCTCCGGAAGACACAAAGCCACTATAGCGCCCCCACCCCCAGACCCGGACAGCTTAGCCCCCAGCGCGCCGGCGTCCAAAGCCGCCTCGATCAGAACGTCCAGCCTATTGGGCGAGATCGGGCAATCCCCCGAAACCTTAAGGTACTTAGCCAGATAGTGCTGGTTCAAGTTCATGAGCTCGCCGAGCTTGTACAAGTCCGGGTTAGGCTTGCTCAACTCCCTTCTCGCCTCCAAAACGACGTCAACTATACCCCTCACGCCTTCCATGAACTCCGGCTCCCCGCGCCTAAACCTTTCACCCAGCCAAGCCAGTATCCTGGGCGTATCCTTACACTGACCCGTATCGCCTATAACGAGCGGCATCTCGCACCTAGCGCTCAGGCGCTCAACCCTAGCAGGTTCGAAACGGCAATCGATGAAGAGCAGCCCGCCGTAAGCCGAAGCGAACTGGTCCATCTGGCCGCAGTTGATGCCGAGAACCTTGTTCTCAGCCGTGTAAGCCAAGCTGGCGTAAGAGGTCAACGCGCTCTCATCGAAGGACCCGAACCCCTCAGAGCAGTTCACGAGCAGATCCACAGCGGCAGCAGCCGCGACCGACAGGGCGGCGGAAGAGGACAAACCCTTCTTCGCAGGCAAATCCACAGCATCCCTACCACCCGTCAAAGCAGAAAACTCCTCGCTCCTCAAGAGCCTGAGCCTTAAACCTTCAAAACCCTTCAAGCGACCCTCGCTAAGCATAGCCTTCAAAACAGCTCCAACGTAGCGCAAATCCGAGGAGCTATCGATTTTGAGATCCCTCAAATCGAACACAGCGTGCCTGTCGAACGGAGGGTACGAGAACACCTCGACAACACCAGGCCTACCGCCCGGGGAAGCCTCCAAGAAAACCCTCATGTCGACCGCAGCCGGAACAACGTAGAAACCGCACCAATCCATATGCTCGCCGAAAAGGCAAACCCTACCCGGAGCCGAAACAATCAACCTACGCACAACCCCCACCTACCAGCCCTCCACCACGACACGCGCACTCAAGCCCGCGAGACGCGAAACACGCCGACCGCCGAGCATCGCTTTCTCCGCATAATCACGGGCGAGGCGAACCCGATAAAAAAGTTGCCCCCGCCGCGCACATAACGTCTTTCCAGGTACCAGCGTAACCACGAGCATGAGCAGACCGCTTCCTTCGGTAATCGCTGCCGAGAGAACTGGCAGAACACGAATTTGCAGCGAAACAGCCAGAGCCCTTCAGCGCTGCTTAGCAGCCCTAGCGTGAAAACTCCACCGAGCAACAGAGGGGCAGAGAGGGAAGCCGTGAAGCAAGCGCTCGAGAGCTTAAGCCAGTTGCCACGCTGGCACCTTAGAAATAAATCTGGCATAAACCATTATTTTACATAATTCCTCAATACAAACCAAGACTTTAACTAGATAAGTACTGAATACAATATTCCTTGAGCTAGTCCACGAATTAAACTACTCAAAATACTAAATATATTCATTTTCCGATTTATCATAGATCTAATTATAGAAAATAATATATATTCAGGAATAACTCCAACTAATAATTTTGCTCTACAAGTAAGAGCAAAACCTATTACTAAATTCTTCATACCTTCATATAATCTCTTTTCGCTAACTCGCGAAATAGATGATCCGCCGACATGTATTACTTTTCCAATATTTAAAACAGGAAAGTTTCTAATATTATAATTATGCAACATTAACGATAATGTATAATCATCAAAACCTATATAAAACATTGGTGGAAAAATATATTTTCGTTTCTGTATAATTAAATCAACGATATTGTATTTTATCAAAAATAAAGCCCCATGCAAAAATTCAGATTTACTACACTTTTGATCTTTGAATTCAATCAAAAAAGGACCCAAAAATTTAGCGCAACTCCACTGAATACTTCCATCAAAATTAAAAAGTATATGATTAGCCGCAATAATTGATTTTTGTTTTTCAATTAAATTATTCAATTTACAAAAGAAATCTGTATCTAATATAACTACATCGGAATCAATAAACAATATATAATCGGCGTTAAGGAACTTTTTAAAAAGATATACACCTAAATTGCGTTGGTTAGCCGATCCATATACTTTTTCCAAGCTTACAGCTATTACATCGAAGCGACACTTTTTGATAATATCTTCTAGCATCTCTGATCTATTTCCATAATCAACAATGACCACCGTAAAGTAATCCTTACATTTTTGAATATTTAAAGATCTAATTAAATATGATAACCAATTAAGCGTAAAAGCATTACTTATAATAATAACGAATCTCTTTTTCTTTTTTAAATTTTTAATCTTAAGTAGCATATTGATATAATATTAATATTAAACAGTACTAATAATTTCTTGATAAAAGTTTCGAAGCTTTGACAATATTTTTTCTGGTGAAAAATATTCTTCTACTTTTTTACGAAAGAAATTCGAATTAAATCCCTTCGAGAAAATTTCTGATATAGCAGCTGCCAATTCAGAAACAGCTTTATCATTAACCAATTTCCCTCCTAAGAGCCGGATGGTTTCGTAAGTGCCCGGTGTTTTAAAGCCAACAGGATAGACACCGCATGCTGCCGCCTCTAGTAAACTATAAGGATTGCCTTCATAGAGAGATGTGTAGGGAATTACCTCCATTTTAGCCAATAACGAGATTAACTCACGTGTTCTTAAATAAGGTTTGTAAAAAATTCGCCCAATAATATTATGTTTCTTTGCGATTCTCATCAAACGTTCATACTCAGGACCGTAACCAACAAGATAAAATTTCAGTTCAGAAATTTTATACTCACTATATAGTTCTGAAATTGCTTTAATAATATAATCTATACGCTTCTTTCTTACTAGTCTCCCATGCCATATAACAGAAAAGGGGGTTTTTTCGCTTATGTAATATTTATCAATTTCTACATAATTTGGAATTATTTTAGACTTTTCATTAACTTTTTCATATAACTTTTTCATATATAATAAATCATATGCTGAAACAAAGCGTATTCCGTTAACATTATAAATCAGGCTTTTAAGCAAGGAGGATCGAATATAAACATTTTGGGAAAAATCAACAAAGATGTTTTTATTCTCAATAAGACCTTGTACATCCAACATGGTTGGTATTTTTAATCGCTTGGCATATTTAACAACTTGATAATTAGAAAGGAAGAAATGCGTGTGAATATGTATTATATCTACCTTTAAAGATTCGAGAAGTCTTGATAAATCATTAGGGAATAAAAAAATTGTATTCTTCAGCGAAAGGAACTCACCTACATTTAATGATGGTATCCAGTATATTCTTGAAGGCATATAATTACTAAGTGCCTGAAACGTATGGAAATCAGAACATAACACATAGATATCGAAGAATTTTGACATTTCTTCCAATAAACTATAAAAACGTTCAGGATAGTGTGAATAAGCAATTACATGAAGGACCTTTATTTTATCCATAAATCCTGGTTAGTTAATTTATAAATCGCGTTTAATACTATTCATAAACTATACATTTGCTAGGTAACACTATGAGCTTGAAACAGTTTTGTTAATAAATTTTTATCTAAAAAAATAACAACATATTTATTTTTCCAAGAAATATAAGGCAATTGATTCATTTCAGCTAATTTGTGGGCTACATTTATAAAATTTTGATTATGAATAATTAATACATTCACATTTTCCATATTGAAATATCTTATCAAATATTCTTTCGAGCAATTTAAGTGCAACATACTGGCTACGAATGACTCATTACCTTCAACAATACGAGGATACAACCGAGAAATTGCAAGCCATGTAAACGATCTACTCCTATCCGGGGAATAATATTCATTATATTCGGTTAAAATAAAATGTTGGTATGTTGCTTCCCAAACGATAGCGGTGTACGATTTTATCCATGGTTTTTCGGCTTTTACTTTATTAATTAATGATTCAAAAGAGTAAGTGTTCATATCATCTATCATAATTGTAATATTTAATGGTAATTTTTTATCAAGATAATCCAACAACGATATAAAGTCTTGATCAATATTGTAACCACGATAGGTATAAAATAATTCACCAGCAGAATACAGACCGTAATAATTAATTAAAAGTTGGATACCGAACAATAAATATAAAATAGTTAACAATAATTTATTACTACTCAATGACTTATTTAAGAACTTTATCTTCAGTCTTAACTTTTTAGAATACAAAAACAATATAGGAATTAATAGTATAAAGTTTAGTTGTGTATGAAGAACCATTCTTTGCTTTGAATATGTCCACTCTAAAATTGCTGAAAATGGTTCAATAAAAATGAAATAATATATAAATTGTACTATTGTTAATAAGGAGATAAGAAATAAAATTTTATATTTCCTTATTTCTAAAGATAAAAACAACGAAACAATACCAGAAAAAACCGGAACAACACCATATATAGCAGGAAGATTCCAACCCGACCAAGCAGTCAAAAAATTTAGAACCATACTAGAAAAATTGATTTGATATGGGCCGCTAAAACGCAATTTATCCTTAGCTTCTGAAGCTAAACCAACTCTCCATAGTATTGTATTCATATTTATAGAAATCCAGTAGGGAAAAGTTAATAAAAGAAATATAATTAAAAATTTTATTAATAAAGTAAATTTTCTTGTTAATTTTTGTTTATTATAAAATAAAATTGCAAGTATGTATGCAAATATCGGGTACATTATGGTCATTGGAGGATGAATAAGCCATGATGCTGCCGTTATAATAAAAAACTCTGTTAAGCATTTTATGTTATTTTCTTCTATAAAAGAGTTAAGGCAAATTAGGGAATATATAGAAAATAGTTCAGCTACACCATTAGCTAATGTCATCTTTCTATACCAGATCCATCCTCTAGCGGCACCTACTAGTAAAAAGACGGGTAGAGCTGCATTTTTCCCCTTAAAAATCTCTGAAACCAATTCATATAGGCATACTACCGTAAGGATACTTAACAATGGTCCTGTAACTCGAACTATCCAATACGAATGAACAAAATTTAACATAGATAATGAAGACAGAAGATATTCCAACCCGAGGGGGTAAGACATAGCATAACCTTTAGATGCCTCGTTCAATTCATTAACAAAACTTCCCGTTATTAGTATGTATCTAACTTTAAGATGCGTAAATATAGGGTCAGAAGGATAAATGCCATTGTCAAAAAACAAAAAAGCTGTGAAAGGAAAAACTGCTAAAATAAACAAAATAAGAAATACTAACAAATAAATTCCTTTCTTTGAAAAAATATTAAATATGATATTTTTAACTGTAAAAGATTCCTCTAGTCCAAATAAAAATTTATGTGAATTTTTTCTAAATAATAACAACAACTGAAAAATAACAACAATTGTATTTAAAAATAACAATGTGCTAAAAGTAACTTTTGTAAATATATCTAAAATATAACATATAATAATATTAATATAAATGCCTAGAAGAAGGGAGGAATAAAATCTCTTTAAAAAACATTGATGATCATTAATTAACTTTGAAAAAAGATAACCTGGTAGGAGGATCAAATATAACAACCAAGAAATTACCAAAAGTGTATCAAAAATACTGCAAAACATAATAATATTATTCCCAAATTTAGACATTGGACATTTTTGTTAACGGGCGAAGAGAACTAAATGATAGGAAAGGTGGTTTAAGTATATCATATATATTTATACTTCTATCGCAATATAAGTTTTTAATACATCTTCTTTTTTGTATTAAATATTTAATGTTAATAATTAAATCTTTTGTTGCAACTAAGGATTTGATTACACAACGAGCTGCACTTGCATCTTTGAAAATAATAACGCGAATCGTTGAGACAAATAAGAATGAAACAACATAAAGTGTTATAGCTTCTAGAGCTTTGAATAAAGGAAAATGAGAAACTATAGTAGCTAAACGGTTACGAAATTCATAGTAGAAATATTTATCGGGGGTTCTCTTGGCCGGTCCTTTATGTCTTACTAAAGATCTAGTTGCAATAACATTTCTATAACCTAATTCGAGAAGTCTGAATCCAAAGTCCACCTCGTCATAAGCAATGTGGTACCATGGATCCAACATAAGTTGCGAATTTAAAATATCTTTTCTAAAAATTACGAAAAATATTATAGGAAAAGGTACTTCAACGTATTTTTCCGAAATTTTATTTACTAATACAGGAATTCTTCTAAAGTTTAGCATAGTGTCACATTCATGTATATACCCTATTCTAGAATCATCCCATTTTATCCATAAAGCTTGAACGCTACCTATTTTACCGCTATTTTCTATAATCTTAAGTGCCTCAACTATTGCGTCTTCGTGAATATCTATATCATCATCAATCTTAAGTATGTATTTTCCTTTAGCAATTTTAACACCAAGATTAACTGCATATGAATGATTATTAATTTTATTGTAAATTATAATTATTGGAAAATCCTTATCGTAAATCTTTTTAAATTGCTTTAGAAAAATAGGGGTTTCATCAGTAGATGCATTATCAATAATAATTAATTCAATTGGTTGCTTGAGTTTGCGCAACGCGTTAATAAGACTAAATAATGTAGTTTTTAAAAGGGAAAGATTATTATGAGTAACTAGAATAATACTAAGATATATAGTTTCAGAATTATTTTTCATCTTTCTCTATTAAACTATTATAGATCCTTAATAGCTTTGCTTCCATGAGTTTCCAACTATATTTTTGCTCATATGCACGCCTACCATTTTTTCCTAGTTCTTCTTTAAGCAAAGGATCGGCCTTCAATTTCATGATGGCATTACGTAAATCCTTATAATCGCCATAGCTTACTACGAGACCACATTTCTCTTTCAATACAATACTTGCAGCATTAGTTCCATGATTAACAATTATTGGCTTTGCGCACATCATTGCTTCAAATAATTTGTTGGGTGAAGCGAATACATTGTTAGGAATTCTAGGATCATATAATGCTACAATGCAGTCACTTGATGCTGTTAATTTTAATACATCATTGTATGCAATTCTGCCTAAAAACCGAATATTGTTTTTCCATTTATTAATCTTAGAGAATACACTATTAAGCTCACCGAAACCGGCAATTATCAACTCGACATCAACTAATCCCCATACAGCCTTTATTAAGGTATCTAACCCACGATCCCTCGCGAGCATGCCGGCATAAAAAATAACGAATTTTGACTTAAAAGAAGTTTCTGCATTATTGTTTATTTTTAATGCATTAAAAATATCAGGTGGTGAATTATATATTATCCAACCAGGAATATTTATCTGTTGTTTCCTAGATTCATCTACCAATATAATTGAATCAACAGTTTTTGCTAACAATCTTTCGAACCATGCTATAATCCGCCTTATCAATGTCATATTGGGTGGAATATAAGCGTCAGCGTAAAAATCAGCAATATCGTAAACTATTTTAAATTTTTTCAGAGGCCGTAACAACCATACTGGAAGCAAATTATCTAAGTTTTGAGGCTGAATAACAGTAAAATTTTCTAGGAGAATTGCAATAGTAATATAAAATTGCCAAAATATTATCTTAAAAATTAGTCGATATCCAAATGGTGCTTTCAGCCGCATACGTCGAATAAGAATATTTTTTGTATATTCAATAGGGGGAAGTATAGCATCTCTATCCCACTCTAATATTGTTACATTAAATCCGTTTTCCGCTAGGACAGAAGCCATTTTCAAGACTCTAGGGCATTGTGCGTAACTACTTATTAAGAGGACACGCTGAAAATTTGTAGAAAATGCTCCCATGTTCTACACAGATCCACACATGATAGAAGGGTTTTGTTACCATAAATACTCTTCGAGTAGAATTTTAGTTATTTTCTCCCCCGCCTTTCCGTCTCCTAGGGGGTTGTTCCAGCTTCTTGGTTTGTTCACCATTTCCAGCGTTTTCTCGAGTATACGCTCGGGCGTCAATCCCGCGATCACGTTGGCACCTGCGTACACGGTTTCGGGCCTCTCGGTGGTGTGCCTGAGGGTGACGCACGGCACCTTGAGGGTGCACGCCTCCTCTTGGACCCCGCCCGAGTCGGTGAGCACGATTTTCGCGCTTTTGAGGAGCTTGAGGAACTGGAAGTAGCCGAGGGGTTCGAGCACCGCGACGCCTTCGGGCGCCTTGATGCCGAACTCGCTCATGCGGACCCTGGTCCTGGGGTGGGCGGGGAAGAGCACAGGCAGCCCCAGCTTCTCCGCGACCATGCCGACGCCTTTGAGGGCGTTGGCGAGGCGCTGGGGGTTGTCGACGTTCTCCTGCCTGTGGAGGGTGAGGAGCGCGTACTCGCTGGGCGGGTCGATGGGCAGCTCCGCCCCGTCGACGAGGGGCGCGTACCTCTGCACGGCGTCCACGATCGTGTTGCCAGTGACGTACACCCCTTCGGTGATCCCCTCGCGCTCGAGGTTCCTCCTCGACAGCTGGGTGGGGGCGAAGAGGAGGGATGAAACGTGGTCCACTATAGTCCTGTTGATCTCCTCGGGCATCCTCACGTCGAAGCTCCTCAGGCCGGCCTCCACGTGCGCCACCGATACCTGGAGCTTGGCCGCGGCGAGGGCCCCGGCGAGCGCGGTGTTCGTGTCGCCCTGCACGACCACCACGTCGGGCTGCTCCTTCACTAGCACCTTCTCGATCCCCACCAGCATCCTGGCCGTCTGCTCGGCGTGGGTTCCGGACCCCGCCTCCAAGTTGTACTTGGGGTCGGGCAGCTCCAGCTGCTCGAAGAAGACGCGGTCCATGGTGTACGTGTAGTGCTGCCCCGTGTGCAGGATGAAGAACTCGATGCTGTTCCGCTCCAACTCCTTGACCACCGGCGCCAGCTTGATGATCTCGGGCCTCGTGCCGAGGACGATTGCTACCTTCAACTTAGGTCGATTTTCGCGGTTTTGTAACGGTTAGCGCTGTCCCGACGGCTATTAGGGGGGTTGCCGCGATCCCTGAGAGTATGGCTAGCGTGGTGTAGGCTAGCCGTATGTAGCGCGAGATGTTGAAGATGAAGCAGACGTAGGAGAAGAGGGTTATGGAGAGCGCTAGGGCGGCTGCGCCCGCGGCGAGCGATATCGCCGGGTTTTTCGCAAACGCCGTCCAGATCAGTGTCCACGCGATGGATAGCCCGTGGGCGAGGAAGTTTTCGCTGGAGGTGCCCGACCCGTACGTTACCGTGACCGGTACCTCAGCGATTTTCAGCTTGTTTTTCGCGGCTATGTACACTGTTTGGGAGGAGATGCCCATCCACGTTTCCTCGATTTCCCTGTCTAGGACCTCGAGAGCTTTCCTGTTGAAGGCTCTGTAGCCGTTCTCGGGGTCTCCGGCTTTCGCTCCCAGCAGCCTTAGGAGCGCTTTTATGGCGTAGATGCCGATCTTCCTGTGGAGCGGCACTTTGCTGTGGGCGAACCTGTTTCCTATGGCGATGTCGGCTCCGTTTTTTAGCGCTTGGAGGAACTTCGGGATGTCCTTGGGGTCGTGCTGGCCGTCGGCGTCGAGGAGCACCGCGTACTTCGCTCCGGCTGATAGGGCCGCTTTCATCAGCGTTTTCACCGCGGCGCCGTAGCCCATGTTGCGCGGGTGCTGCACCACGATTGCTCCCGCTCTCCGCGCCTCTTCCGCGGTTTTGTCTGTGGACCCGTCGTCGGCGACGATCGCTAGGTCGACGTGCTTTCTGGCTTCCTCCACTACGGCGCCGACGCTCCCTTCTTCGTTGAAGGCCGGTATCAGCGCCACTGTTTCGGCTTGGGGTAGGGGAGGGAAGGGCGGTGGGGTGTACCCTTTCCTGGACATCGCGTAGGTTACGGCGCCGGAGACGAGGAGGGTTTGGCCGAGCGCCAGCGCGAGCGCCATGGCTGCCGCGTGGGGCACGTCCAGTACTCGTGTCCTGTTGTACTTGCTTACCAGCGCGATCAGTAGAGCGCCGCTTACCGCTAGCAGCAGTACGCCAGCTGTGGCGAAGTACGTGAGCGAGTGCCTAGCTAATCGCATCAACTCATACATAATACTTGTTAGATATCATTTGTATCGTATACCTTATTCCATTACTTAGATCAATTTCTGGCTGCCATTTTAAAATTGACCTTATTTTACTTATATCTGCAATAAATTCTTCAACTTCTCCATTTCTAGTTTCCTTTATAATAATTCTTGAATTACTTGAAATAATATTTTTAATCAACTTAGCAAGATCTATTAATTTTGTTCCAATACCAGATCCTATGTTTAAAATTAAATTTCTTTCATTCATTTCTAAAGCTTTAATGAATGCGCTTACCACATCACTTATATAGATGAAGTCTAAGATTTTATCTTTACCATAAATTATCAAGTCTTCGTTTTTCAATGCTTTATCAATGAAAATTGGAATAACTCTATCGAAATCGCCGGGCCCATACACGTTTGCTAGTCTTAAAATAATATATTCGAGCCCGTAACATTTAGAATATACTTTTATTATACTTTCGGCCGCCACTTTTGAGGCTCCATAGGGATTTTCGGGGTTTAATGGGTGTTCTTCGTCAACAGGTAAATATTTTGGAATCCCATATACTTCTCGGGAAGATGCAAAAATCAATTTTTTATTATATTTAGAACATATGCGAGCTATAATTTCCGTTCCTTTTACATTAATATCAAAACATAGTTCAGGATTTTCAATGCTAGGTTGTACTCTCGACAATGCCGCTAAATGAATGACTGCATCAACGTTTTTTATAAGGCGATCTATTAGTTCATAATCTCTTATATCTCCCTTGATAAAATCTATGGTTTGCATTACTCGGGAAATATTATCAACCTTGCCTCTAGACAAATTATCAAGGACGATTACATCGTAACCTTTTTCAACCAATCTTTCCGTTAAATGGCTTCCTATAAACCCTGCTCCTCCTGAAACTAGTATACGGCCCATTTTAGGCACTCCCACATGTTTAGGTATTTGAAGCTGCCAGTTCTACCTACGAATTCCAAGTTTTTTATGTAACTTAATTGATTGTAAATGTTTTTTAGCTTTAATTTATAATCAATTGTGTAAATAGGATACGCGTATGCGTATTTTTCTACTGCTAATACAGATGGCTCTTGTTCCTTTTTAATTATTTTTAAATCTATGAGCTGTTCTATAACTTTATCAGCAAGGTATTTGTCTTTCCAAAGTATATCATTCTCAAAGGATGTCACTTCAACGCAAAAAGAAGTATAGCCTTTTGGTGCATTATAAATGCTATAGTAAATTGGTTCATAAATTCTGCAAAAGATAACATCAGGGTCATGGAAATAGATCCATGAATAGTCGAAAATTTTATTCCCTCTCAACTTTATAAAAATAAATATGTCTCCCCTATATTTTAAGTCTGCATTTATTCCTAGCATTTTACAGAATACCGTGAGAGGAATAGTTGATATCACCTGTTTTCTACGGGCCGAAATCTCTACTTCTTCTCCATCTTTCTCAATAACTATGTTGGCTATTTCATCACCATCTACCTCTAATTTCTTTACATTGGCGCCTGTTAGGATGATCCCTCCAGTTGCAAGGATTTTATTCTCAAGCTCTTTAACTATTCTGAAGATTCCCCCTTTTGATGGATAAATTTCTTCAGTTGGTTTTTCAAAACCTGTCGTTAAGTGCGCATAGGATTTTTCTGCGCTTATCTTAAGGTTCTTGGGTGCTAAATCAGAAGATAAACTTTTAGGATCCATTCCCCAAAATTTTTTAGTATACTTTCCAAAAAATTCCCAATATAATGTTTCCCCTATTTGTGATCGTATGCATTCTTCAAAGTTGGTTCCACAAGAGATGTTTTTACTAGATTTTTCTAAATGTTGTAGTTCTTTTTTAACTTTATCTTTAATTTTACCTGGAAGGTTTTCTATATTTCGAAAAGTTATCGAAGGTATTACGTTATCGAAAAATTTTCCATATTTAAAAATAGCAGGGTTTGATGATACCTTGAAATAATCATTATTAAGGAGATTTTTAACGAATTGTAAAATTCTTTCATCTTTGCTTCTAAATATATGAGGACCTAGATCGAATAGAAAGCCATTCAATTCGAATGTCCTCATTAATCCACCGATTATATTCTCTTTTTCAATAATTGTTATTGATCTACTTCCCTTTCTCAATTGTCCATATGCATAACTTAATCCGGATAACCCTCCCCCTAAAATTATGTATGCCGTATTGTTCTTCATTTGGTTAAAAGCTTCATATTATCATTGGCCAGTAGGCTTTCGGCGTATTGAGGAGCGAGAGCCCCACCTGCATCGCGTACGAGATGTCCTTCAACCATTCTAAAGCCTGGTAGTAGCCTAGGGAGAGAGCCTGCCTCACCCGCTGCTCGACTACCCGCATGCCTAGGGTGAGGGCTTGAGCTCTCCTCGCCAGGGAGGGTAGAACGAGGGTGATGATCCTGAAAAGGATGGGGACGAGGGTGGGGCTCTTTATCAGGGAGAAGGAGCAGGATAGTCGGAGGATGGCCCGCTCCTCCGGGCTCAGCCTCCAGTACAGCCCCGTTCTCAGAGCTCGCTTGTAGGCGGCGCGCACCGCGCTGCCGTCGATGCACGCTGGAAGGGAGGCGAGCCCGGAGGGGCTATTCATATCGTTCACCCCTTTCTCCTCCCCCTTTTAAAGTTTGCTCACGTTTCGCC
>Ga0326760_1001051_pt1 | contig 12799 bp, 12 predicted proteins | sample GCREP_S_FD_207668 | JGI IMG/M metagenome (GOLD analysis project Ga0326760, IMG submission 207668) | Hot spring sediment microbial communities from Geyser Creek Basin, Yellowstone National Park, WY, United States - GCR.EP_S | ecosystem: Environmental > Aquatic > Thermal springs > Near-boiling... | reverse complement strand
CCAAGGCCGCCAAGGCCAAGTGGAGGGCTGTAGTGCCGCTCGAAGTGGCCACTCCGTACTTGACGCCGATATACCTAGCAAAGGAGTTCTCGAACTCCTCTATGAACTTCCCCTTGCTGCTAACCCACCCACTCTTGACGGCCTCTACGACATTCCTCAGCTCCTCCTCGCCTATCTCGGGCTCCGCTACCGGGTACTTGTACACGATCTCACATCCTCAAGGCCCTCGTGAGTATCCTATTCTCACTGGGGTAGTTGGGCGCGTCCCAAGGGAACCTCTCCCCCATGAGCCACCTTTCCCAGCGCTTGACGTCCTCCTCGATCATTATCTTCACGAGCTCGCTGAACTTCGTCCTCGGCTCCCAGCCGAGCCTCTTTCTCGCCTTCGAGCAGTCCCCGACGAGGCATGGGACGTCCAAAGGCCTGAAGAACCTCTTGTCGACCTTGACGTGGTTCCGCCAGTCCAGCCCCACAAGCTCGAAGGCCCTCTCTACGAGCTCCCTGACGCTGTGAGCCTCGCCAGTCGCTATGACGTAGTCGTCGGGCTCCTTCTGCTGCAGCATCAGCCACATAGCCTCCACGTACTCTGGGGCGTAGCCCCAGTCCCTCTTAGCCTCCAGGTTCCCGAGCCTCAGCTCCTTGCTCAGGCCCAAGTAGATCTTGGCGACCTCGTTCGACACCTTCCTGGTCACGAACTCCAACCCCCTCAGTGGGGACTCGTGGTTGAAGAGTATCCCGTTGACGGCGAAGATCCCGTAGGCCTCGCGATATATCCTCGTGACCCAGTAGCCGTAGAGCTTAGCGGCCGCGTAGGGGCTCATGGGCCTGAAGACGTCCTCCTCGTTGAGAGGCCTCTCGCCGTTAAGCACCCCCGTCTTCCCGAACATCTCGCTAGTGGCCGCGTTATAGAACTTGGCATCGGGGCAGAGCTGTCGAATAGCCTCTAGGATCCTCGTCGTAGCAAGCCCTGTTATGTCCCCAGTCGCTACGGGGGCCTCGAAGCTGGCCTCCACGAAGCTTTGAGCTGCGAGGTGATAGACTTCGTCAGGCTCTGAGATCTTCAAGGCCTCGACTATCGATCCGGTGTCGCTGAGCTCGACTGGAATGAGGTTGACCTTGTCGAAGATGCCCAAATACTCTAGGCGCCAGAAGTTAGGAGTGCTTAGCCTGCGGTAAGTGCCGTAGACCTCGTAGCCTTTGTCCAAGAGGAGCCTAGCTAAATAAGCGCCATCTTGTCCGGTAATACCGGTGATAAGAGCTCTCTTCATCATTTACCAGCCCTAAAGCTACAAATATTTTCTCATGATTAAAGCCTGATGAATTTTTCCCTCTCTATAACAATCTATAGTCTTTCCGATAACATCGAACCCGTACTTCTTGTATAGAGATATTGCCCTTACGTTATTCAATAAAACCATCAAAGAAATTTCACGTATATTTTCTTGATGAGCGAGCCTTAGTAAGCTTTCCATTAACATTGAAGCCAAGCCTTTCTCTCTTGGCTTGCTATCGACGACTATAGCAAGTGTAGCACAAAAACCTCTACCAGGCATACGTCTCTTTACTTTAATGTAAGCAAAGCCAATAATTCTATTTTGGTAGATCGCTACCAAGGGTAAGAAAACGATGCGTGGAAGCATTTTCAATAAGATTTTCCTTAAAGGCCTTATACAACTGAAAAGTAATTGCACTTGGGAGATAAGCCATGCGAAATTGATATTGCCGTAGCCGAGAAAGCCAGGGTGGAAAAAGGACTTGTCTTCTTCAGATAATGAGTCATACATCTTGTGAATGGAATGCCAGTCAGTAATTCGCATTTCTCAGATAATTATAGTCTTCAGGGGAAAGGAAGAATTTCGTGGTCTCCAAAAGATATTGTCTTTCATTGAGTTTCCGCACCTTTAGAAGCGTTTCCTCTTTCGGTTCCCAGCCATAACCATTAACTCGATCTTAGCAGATCAGTCTTACACCTTCACTCTCTAAAGGTGTGAGTGAGAGAGTAGTAAGACATGGATTAACAATGAATGTAGGAGGTCATAATCTTTCATACGCCCCAATCGTGGCTCTTGCGATTTTCTCCCAGTCATAGTTTTCGGCTATTCTTCTCGATTCTCGCCCCATCACTTCTATCAAGTCTTTGTCATATATCTCAAGAACAGCATTTGTTATAGCTCTAGGATCTCTTGGGGGGACTAAGAAGCCATTCACGCCGTGTTTAACGACCTGCGGGACCTCTGTAACGTTGCTTGCTACAACTGGCTTTCCACAAGCCATGGCCTCTAGTATAACTATTGGCAGGCCCTCAAAGAGGGTGGGCGTGACAGATATGTCTGCGAGCGCCATCAGTTGGAACTTGATCTCGTCAGGTACGTCCTTGAAGTGAACGACCTTGTCCCTCAAACCCAGCTCACTGATCCTGCGTTTTATGTTGCCTTCTTCGGGCCCCGAGCCTACGAGTATGAGCTTCACGTTCAGCTCGTCGTTCAATATCTTGAGGGCGTCGATCAAGTAAATTACCCCTTTGTTCCTTACGAGCCTGTTGACATTGACCAAGACTATGTCGGCGTCGCTCAGCTCCAGCTCCTCCCTCGTAAGCTTGTTCTTGCTGAGGTACTCGTCGATGACTTCTATCTCGACCCCATCCGGGATGTAGATGAACTTGTCCTCGGGCACGCCATACTTAACGAAGATGTCCTTGGCCTGAATCTCTCCCTCAACAGCAATTGCATCTGCGCGCTTGACGCAGTATCCTAGTGGATTCTCTATCAGGAGCTCACGCGCCTTTCTCTTGAGCCAGCCAATTTCTCTCTCCTCGGTTCCGTAAAGTCCGAAGGGCTCCACCACCACCTTCCCCTTCACCTTGCCCTTCAAGTACCTGTAGGCGGTCATGCCGAACGAGTGAAGTATGTCGAAATTCTCCCCTCTCAATTTCTTGGCGAGGTTGTAGTTAAAGACGTGGTAGAAGATTAGCGAGGCCTTGCTGTAAATAGGAATGGATGGAGGGAGGAACTCGTAGTGCAAACCATCATAAATAAGACTTCTTGACCCCGACCCCTTCTCTGGCACTGAAGCGATGATTTTTACGTCAACTCCATGCTTCGAGAGGTATTTAGCCAAGTTGTAGACGTAGATTTCCGCTCCGCCATACCTATGGAAGGGATGGACGCGAATAGCAGACATTACGACCCTCATCTAATCACCTCACTTAACCACTTCTAAATTATCAGCTTGAGATATTCCCTTTTCATACATCTTGCTGATAGTAACCTTACGCCACGCACCTAGTATTGCTCTACTGAGCAGGGGGAATTTATCGGATAGCCCTTTAGCTAGTCTATAAACAAGCTGGGGACTTAGTATAGGGATCAAAAGTCCGTAAGTTTTGAACTTCTCTATTCTAAAGTTGTTTATTAGAAGGGAATTAAGTTCCTTAAATGAAAATGAGTGCGTATGTGTTGGCGTGGCATTCGGTATGCGCATAAACATACGGAATAAGCGCCATAATATTGAGTATAAAGGATGTTTATGCCAGCTAAAACTTTGATAGATTATTAATCTTCCATTATGTTTTAGAACTCTATGAGCTTCATTGATTACCTTTGTTAGAGAGAGAACATGGTCGAGCACCGCCAGCAAAACAATGGCATCGACTGCTTCTTCTCTTAGTGGGAGATTTTCGCCTACAGCAACGATGAAGTCAAGCTTATCATCTGTAGAGTTTTTAAGCACGAGAGCGTCTTTTATGACTGTTTTTGAAGGATCGATTCCAATTCCATATTTAATGCCTTTTTTTTGCAACTCTAATTAAAAACCAACCGTTGCCACAACCTATGTCTAAACAAATCTCTTCTTTGTACATGTATTGTAAAGCAAAGTTCTCTATTAAAGACCAATCCCATCCCCAGTCCAAAGGCCTCTTCTTGATGCCTACTCTAGCATACCATTGTTCAAATTCTTTAAGGGCCTTCTTCCACCTAATCCTTGATTCCTTCATAAGCCCCTATGTAATCAAGTCTCTTAGCGAGCACGCCTCATTTAATGACCTTCAGCTCAAAATAGACGCTGTCAGCGGGAAAGACGCATCTTAATAAGGTATTTTCATACAAGTTTTGCATAAAAGGCCTGAGATTGACCAGCCACTCCACGAGTCTATTGTAAACGAGCTTGCCTTTAGAAAACATTATTCTCTTCTCTACAATTTTAAATCTTGGCTTGAATTGGAAGGACCATCGAGTACATCCAGTATAATCGTCAAACACGCGTACGGAAAAGCCCCTCTTATGTTGCATGTCAGCATAAGTTGATGCCGAGGTGAAGTGAGGTGCGCGAATTATTACTTTGGCTTTAGGAATGCAAACCCTCCATACCTCTTCGATGAGGTGACAGGGGTCATTAACGTGCTCTAGGACATCTATGAGAAGGACCTCCTCAGCTATGCAATCTCTAAAAGGCAGGTCAAAGTTCAAGTCTGCTAAAATGTCTGGCTTAACACTCTTGACTATGTCGACGTTGATGTAGCCTTCTCGGTAATCCTTTCCGCAACCGAGGTTTAGCTTTACGAAACTCATCGATTAATACTTCAAGAAAATAATGCTTCCACCATTTGAGTACACTTTATTAACCTTATTTGCTTCTAATACCAAAAGAACCTCTGACGTATTATAGTAATCGTGATAACGACCAGCCATCACGCCGAACTTTATGTTATACTCTCTCAAGTATATAAAGAGCTTTTGTTCACCTCTAATTATGGTAAGCCATGACTGGTTATCGAGAATTTCCAAGATATCGTTTCTAGGAATCATGGCATATATGAGCATGTAAAAAGAGCCATCAGCTACCACCTTTTCATCATTAGATCTGCTGGATTTTAACCACAAAGCACCATAAACATCCAGATGCGAGTTGTAGCCTTTGAAAAATCCTACGATTTCTTCTGGTGAGGCATTGCCAATTAGGATCCTCGGTTGCGATAATGAGAGGGATGCTACATATCGGTCCCCACCAAAGATCTCTCTATTCAACTCCATTATAACTCTGGTATTAAATAAGAGGAAAATGAAAAGAAAAAATGCGAGGAGTTTCTTGACATTAACATCATGCTTATTAGTATTTTTACGGCATAAGACTCCCAAGACTTTGCTACCTCCTATTGCAAAAAATGGTGCGAGAAATATCACGCTTAAGCCATACATCCTTGGCATTCCGAGGCTTGATCCTCCAATAATAGCCGGAACTATGATACTGATTCCCAGCCATCCCAAGAATGCAGATGAATAGAGGAAGAATTCGTCTTGAATTTTTTTGCTACCCCTCACTTTTTCATACAGCGTTGCGAGGAAGCCCACTACCATAAAAAATTGCGTTATGATATGTAGAACCCTCAAGATCTCCCATTCCAACGATGGTAGCTTTGTCGTCAGGTAATATATGCCTCCCCTCTCTAATGGGGAGAAGAATTCCACGATGGAATTGATGATGCTTCTACACAGTAGAACAACGACGTAGAAACCAGCTCCTCCAGAAGTATATAAGAACCAACTAATCGTCAATATCGCAAAAAAGGAAATACTCCCGACTGTAGTTATGCGATCATTTGCTTCGAACTTCTTCGTCCTCTTGCCGATGAGATGGGTCGTTAGGACGAAAGCCGAGGAAATTAGGAATATGTAAGGAACTCCATAATGGGAGATCGCGAGACCTGATAAAAAGGCCATGGTCAAAAAATTCCTCATCACTTTATTAATATCTTTGTCAAGCATCAGTAACACCAAAAGAGAGATGAAGAAGACCGTAACAGAATGCTTCATGCATCCTGATAATTCTTCATAATTGATTCCTAGGCTAGCAAAAAAGAAGCACGAAAGAAAAGCTAATTCTTCGCCTATCTGCCTTCTGAAAGCTTGATAAAGTGCAACAAGGGCTATTGAAAATAGAAAAGGATATAATAGTTTAATCGTCCATGTCAATGGAATGCCTGTAAGTTTTGAGAATATAGGAGAAAATATTACCTCGATAAGTAATGAATTATTTTGGTGTTCTGGATAAGATGGCGCCCAGTATGAGTTTAGATAGACCGAATTCACATACCAGTATTCAAAATGCATGTCCGCTCCAGTTAGGTATGGAATAGATATAAGATTATGGTATAGGAGGGAAAGGAAAGCAACGAAAATGCCCAATGGATAGAGTTGCCTAGGAATTTTATTAAATGTGATGAATGGTGGAAGCAAGCCGATTATTGTGATAGAAGCGATCATTAAAATATTATTGTTATAGTAGCGGATGAGAAGCGCACTAACAATTATAAGAAATGGCAGAAGTAAGAGAAAGCAAAAAATAGGAGACAACCTTAAGCGAGATTGTATGGAGATGACTAGTTCTCCTTTCCTCTTTAAAGATAGGAGAGCCTGTGGAGTTATAGTTAATGTCAGCGTGACGAGCAAAGGTATTTCAGAAAGAGGGCTTGATACTCTGAGTAATAGACATAGTAGATCGACGAGAAATCCTATCCATGTTGTGAGGACTACACTTAAGCCAATGGCATAGAGGTACGTATTTAGTCGAGAAAAATCTGCGTTCAAAAGATGCAGAAGAACGAGCCCAGGGACAAGATTTAGATATAAGGTGGCTAAAAAAGCTCTAAAAATGATAGAAATAGCATCTTTTGATGCTAGAGCTATTAAACAAAAAAGTAATATCTGGATTGTTAGAACTAAGCCTACTACACTAATTTTAATTTCTGACCTACGAGGCATAATCTTCATCTACTGACCCTCATGCGATACCTCTCATAGTCGAAGTTGGTACCAGCATCTCACGAAACTATCTTTTATGTTTATCCAATCTTTAACTGAATAGTTGTCAGCTTCAACCTTAACCTTGAACCCAAAATCTTTGAGAAACTTCGTGACCTTATCGATATACATTGTCCTTACCCTAAGATTTTCTTGAATTCCGAAGTAGACGAGTGGGATGTGGGAGTAAAGTAGGTGATCCCACTTCATACGCACCCTTAAGAGCATTTTAAGGGTAGGAAGCTTCTGCTTTGTCACGATCTTAGCCTTCAAGAACCTGAAGAGGTTTTGGAGGAGTGCGTTGTTGAATGGTAGCGTGGTGTAGTCCTTGAGCCCCGACTTCATGTACTTTTCTTGGAAGTCCAAGTAGTCGTCAAATTCCATGCCGTAGCCTTTCCTCATCACATACCTCAAGACCTTGTCACACACTTCGCTTACTCGGAACCAATACTTCAAGACATCATGCGGTGTCTCGTCTCGACCCAGCCTGCGTTTCGTGGCCTCCGTGGCGAGCTCGGTGAGCTCTTGAGCGCACGGCAAGTCGAAGTGCTCTAGGGACCTCACAAAGACCTCGTTCCTCTCTCTGTATGAAGGGGCGAACTTGCCGATGGTGAGGAGGAGGGCGTCTTGGCAGGCCAGCACTATCTTGTCGCACCAGAAAGCCATCTCGCGCGAGCCGTTTACCGAGAAGTGCTCTAGCGCCTCGGCCATTCTGTTCAGGAGGAGCCTCACCCCTTCCCAGACCGGTATGTCCTCTGGCCTGAAGCTCGGGATCTTCTTCAAGTAGTCCTCGCCGTATATGACCTTGGACCCGTGCTTCAACTCGTAATTTGATATGAGCGGTTTCATCCTCTTGTTCAAGAAGGGCACGCAGAGGTATAGCGTGGGGGTAAAGCCCCATATCTCCACTTTTAAGCCAGTCCTCTCGTAGAAGTCTCTCTCGAACTCGTCCAACCTCCTCCTGTCAAATATCCACTTATAGGGTATGAGGATGACCTCGCAGTCGCTCAAGAACTTCAGCTTCCCTCCGTATTCGACGACCCTAGCCTCCCCCTTCCCAAAGCTCCCCGTGATTATTATGGACTTGGGGCGGAAGCGTCCAACGATCTCTCTCTTTAGCTCTTCGATTACCTCAATTACTTTCTCATTCAGATTTGGGTCCTCTACGAACTTCACCTCCATATAGGTTCGCCGTCCATGTAGTCGGGTACTCTTAGACCGAGGGCTTGTAGTATTGATGGAGCTATGTCTTGCAGGATCGCAATGCTCTTCTTCAACTTCTTGTTTGAGACGAGGACGCCGTCCAAGTCTGGGTAGTCGGGTGGGTAACCGTGCATAGAAACAGCGCTTGGATCCACGACATCAAAGATGTAAGGTGGCTTTAAACAAAAAATCAGAGATCCATATTCCCTTTCGGGTATTTTAGCGTGGTATTTCTCCATGATGTCATGTGTTATGATAAAGCCTTTATGGGAGTCTTCTAACTTGCTAAGCACTTTTTCTACATCTTCTCTTTCCTTTATATTTCTGAACCAGAATCTTGCGTAACAAGAATCTATGAAGTGCAGGTAATTATTCAAATCTTTGCCATTTAACCTGAAGAAGGAATATAAATCTACTCTCTCCCTAATCTTTACCTGTCCATGATCTGAGAAAACGAGAAAGAAAAAGTCATCTTTGAATGTCTTCTCTAAAGTAAGATATGTCTTCTCTAAAATACCGTTTATCTGTTTGAGTGCTTCTCTTGCCTTTGAAGATTCTTGCCCGTACCTGTGAGTAATAGGATCCATGTGACCAATGAAGATATATGTAAGAGGACTTAATGGTGTTTTTAGCTTGACCTCCTTGAGTGGCCCTCCCGGCCTCCATATCACTTCGTAGTCGATTCCCGCGTCGTCAAGAATTTTAAAAATCGTTGGGTAATCTCCTAAATACATATCTGGCTTGTCCCAGAACTTCACCATTTGAACGTCGAAATTCGCCCAATATCGTATTGGCTGTTTTGCGAAGAACATGTACCCGTAGGGGACTATTCCACACTTCAGTTTACATATACCATAGTAGAACAAATATTTAAGATGAATGCTGTGAAAATCAAGCATTTTTAGTCTTGCGAATAGTCTAAAAGGACTCCTTTCTGATGAGCGTCTCCATATAAAGAAATATTTGTGCTTCTCTGGATAAACTCCGGTATACATAGAAGCGTGGCAAGTGTTTGAGTAGCTAGGAAGTTCCGTTCGAATTCTAGCTTTGTTCTCAAAGCTATTTAGAAATTCCATATATTCAAGACCCTCGAATTTTAAGCTGTCTATGAACACTACGAGCACGGGCATCATTCAAAGTTTCGCCTCTTCAAAAATCTTGAGGCGACCTGGTTTCCTAGCTTTGCACATTCAGTGTCGTCTAATCTCCTTAGTCTGCCAACAATGAAGCCTGCCGCAAAGGCATCTCCAGCACCTGTTGTGTTCTTGGTATTTATCTTGCTCGTCCTCATCTCGATCACCTCTCGGCCTTTGACCAAGACACAACCTTCTTCCCCTCTCGTCACCACGGCGAGCTCAACAAGGTCGTTCAGAGAACGTAGATCTCCGCTTTTACACAGGGAAGTAGCCTCGTCTTGGTTAAGAATGAGAACGTCGACGTAGCTTTTTATTACCTTAGAAAAGTCCTCTCTAATGAGGTTGGGCGCGCCGGGATTGAAGAATATCTCGACCCCTGCATTGCGGCACTTCTCCATGCAGAACAGGATGCTACTCTTTGTTCCCTCCTTAAGCAAAGAGTAGCCAGAGAAATAGGCTATTCTCGAGCTCTTTAGCTCATCAATACGTTGCCTGACGTCCTCGACGGTGATGTTGTCGTTGGCTCCTCTACTAGCGATCATGGCTCTCTCCCCGTTCCCGTAGACTAAGCAAACACACAGCCCTGTCGGGAGCTCGGGGTCCACCAATGTTAGATCCTCTACTCCGTTTTCCTTTAGAGCCTGCTTGAAGTACCTTCCAAAGGGGTCATCTCCGACCTTTCCGAAGAACTTGACCCTCTCTCCTAGCCTCGAAATCTCTATGGCGACGTTCGACAAACCACCGGGGAACATCGATATTCTCCTGTGATAGGTCTCTCCAGGTCTCACGCCCTCTATCGAAACTATTAAGTCAACGAAGGCGTCCCCAATGACCGCTACGCTCACGGCTCTACAAGCTCCAAGAACTTCTCGTAGCTTTTCTTGAAGTCCTCGTAGTGGTTGACGAAGTCCACTTCAAGAATGTAGGGCCCTTTGAAGAACCCTCTCAGCGTGTAGAGGAATGAGAAGTCTATCTTCCCTTCTCCTATCCCTAGGTGGTCTCTCACGCCATCGTAGTCGTGGACGTGGACGACGCGTATCAGCTCCTTCTCCGCCCTTATGAAGTCCTCAATGGAACCGTACCTCTCATAAGGCATGCCTCTCTTGACCGGGAAGATGAAGGGAAGTACGGCATCTAAGCCCCTTAAGAGCAATTCCCTTATCGGGTATTTATGTAGGGGTGGTACCTTTCTTGAATGAGCATGTCCGAAGTCGAGCGTAATCTTCAACCATTTTGAGTTGATTTTTCTTACGATCTCGGCAACGTCGACGAGGTCCCACAAGAGGTCGGCATTCTCCAACGTTAGAACTATAGAGTTCTCTTCTGCGTAACCCGTAAGCTCCCTAACCAAGTTAAGCCACCCCTCGAATTCTTTTTCACTTGAAAGCCCGGGAGCTGAGCTCCTAACGTGCATCACGGCATACGTCATCCCGATCTCGGCAGCCCTCTTCGTGGCTTCCTTAAGCTGTCTTATCGACTCATCCCTGATCCTCGGGTTTGGGGAGATGGGGTCTATGTAGACGAAGGGTAAATGCGCTCCAGCGACGTCGAACCTCTTCACGAAGCTTCTTAAGCTGACGTCCGCCTCCCAATGCCAAAGCGACGGCCTTCCAGGCTCCCTCTCAAACCTAACCTCGACAGCGCGTAGGTTGAAGTCCTTCGATAACTTTAAGTAAACGTTCATGGCTTTTTCAAGCGTTAACCCTCTGAGCCCTCCCAACGAGGCTCCCACTAAGAGCTTGTCACTCGCCGAGGACATGCTCATAGAGCTTCTCCATCATCTCGGCAATCTTCTTCCATGAGTACTTCTCGGCCTCTTTTTTTGCCTTCTCTCCTATCCTTTTTCTCAGCTCCTCATCCTCTAGAAGACGTATTATTGCATGTGCTAATGCTGAGAGGTCTTTGGGAGGCACCAATAGGCCATTCTCTCCATCTTTTACAACATCAGGAATTCCACCAACCTTGGACGCTACTATTGGAACACCACATGCCATTGCTTCTAAATTGACAATGCCGAAGCTTTCTGTGATTGTTATGGAGGGTAAACAGAAAACGTCTACGGCCTTGTAGTAGAGTGGCTTCAAGCTCTCTTCTACAAATCCGACAAACCTTACATGTTGACTTATCCCAAGCTTGTTAACAAGTACTTTGAGATAGTCCCGCATCACTCCATCGCCAGCGACTAGAAGTTCTGTGTCTGGGACTTTACTTATCACCCAAGGCATGGCCTTTATCAGTACGTGAGGTCCTTTCTTCGGGTGTAAAACTCCTAAGAAAAGAATAAGCTTCTTATCATGCGGCAACCCTAGCCTCTCTCTGCACTCCTCTTTGGAATAAGGAACGTTGAAGTCTTCGATGTTTATTCCATTAGGTATGACGACCACTTTATCGGCATGTCCTTTAAGAAAAATGGATTCATTTATATAACATTTCGAAGGACTTATGATGATTCTGGCGTGGTTAAGAAGTCTTTCAACTACTGAGTTGTAAATGTGAACGCTACTTCTATACGTGAATCCTCGGAGCGATGGAATCACATCTCCATGATATGTAGCTATTAGGGGCTTCTTCTTCATCTTTGCGTAGATCAATGAAGCGATGAGCTCTAGGGGTGAAGACCCTACATGTACGTGGACTATGTCCACTTCATGCATCAAGGGTTTGTAGAGCAGGCCTAAGGAAAGGTTCCTTTCGAAAACTTGAGCGATCGTGCCGTAGCGGTGAATTATTAGACCTTCCTTCTTTTCGGTAAGGTCTTTGCCGTTGGCGGAGGTCGTGAAGATGTGAACTGCATGCCCTCTCTTTGCCATATTAATGGCCAAGTTGTATGCGACTACTTCTCCACCACCATATCTGTAATTTGGAAGAGAAATTGAGTAAGGAAATCTTCCAACGAAATATCCTATTCTCATCCCTTTCATCTGGCAATTTCTTCGTAAATCTTCAAATATTTCTCAGAAACTTTGTCCCAATCAAACTCTTCTTCGGCAAGTCTTCTGCTATTTCTTCCCATCCTCGTCCTTTCTCCTTCGTTCTCAACCAAGTAACGTAGCTTCTCAGTCAACTGCTTAACGTTTCCTGGCTCGACCAAAAAACCGTTCCATCCTTCTTTTATCTGCATCGGAATTCCTCCTACCTTTGAGCCTATCAAGGGCTTCCCAGATGCCATAGCCTCGAGAAGGACAACCCCTTGTCCTTCCTCGAATGAAGGCAACACGAAGACGTCGCACGCCAAGTAGAGAGCCTTCAAGTCCTCGTAAGGGACGAAGCCAGTGAACTTAGCGTTTATTCCCTCGTTCTTCGCGTACTCCATGACTCTTCGAGCATACTCCCTGTCAAGGTCTAGGTTCCCGACGACGAGGAAGAGAACGTCTCTGCGATTTAAGAGCTTGGCGGCTTTCATTAGCTCAAGGACTCCCTTTCTAGGGGTTATGGTGCCAGCGAACATGACGACCACGCCCTCGAGCCCGTACTTCCTCCTGACCCTCTCGACCTCCTCCTCACTCACGTTGAAGTCCTCCACGTTAACGCCGTTTGGAATGACTTCTAGTTTTTCCTCGGGAACCCCCTTCTTCACGAGCTTCTCCTTTAAGGGCTCGTTCAGGACCACGCTCTTCCTGACCCTCTTCATCAAGTAGAGGTCGGGCGAGAAGAGCTTGAGAA
>Ga0326760_1001048_pt1 | contig 12828 bp, 12 predicted proteins | sample GCREP_S_FD_207668 | JGI IMG/M metagenome (GOLD analysis project Ga0326760, IMG submission 207668) | Hot spring sediment microbial communities from Geyser Creek Basin, Yellowstone National Park, WY, United States - GCR.EP_S | ecosystem: Environmental > Aquatic > Thermal springs > Near-boiling... | reverse complement strand
GGGTGATAAAGGCGGAGGGCCCCGTGTTGATAGGCAGACACGTACAGATAGGCGCAGAGACCTATATCAAGGAGTCCGTGATAGACAACTACGTAATAATCAAGGAGTCCTGCACTATAGAGAACTCCGTAGTTATGGACCGCTCATACATAGGCAGAGGCGCAACTATGAGGCGCTCCATCATCGGCCGCCACGTATATGTGGGCGACGGCGCCGTGGTGGAAGACTCAGTAATCGCAGACAACGCCACAATCGGCGAAGGGGCCATCCTCAAGGGAGTTCGGGTGTGGCCCCACAAAACCGTGGAAAGAGGCGTGAAATTAGAGGGCTTCTCAGTGGTTTAACACCGGAGATACCGCAAAACCGAAAGCACGATGAAGACCGCCTCCTCAGTCCGAATACTCTCCACTCCTTGATTAGGCACGAAGTTGACCAACTCGCCAGGCGGCTCAATCCCCGCCTCTCTGTAGATTTCGTCCAGCCCCTTCCGCGGTCCGCCGAACACCACCAGCGTTCTTTTTCCAACCTTGGGCTTGACCTCGCATATGGATCTCCCCTCTTTTCCAGTCAAGATAACCGAGTCGAAACCCTCCACCAGCCTCTCCAACGGCTTCACCTCTACCTTGAAGCCCCAGTAGGCAGGCGGCGGGCCCCTATACACCGACGCCCTATAGGTGTCGGGTCTGCCCGCCGGCGCCTCTATCTTGACCATGAGACGTGTGCCTACGGGGTATGGCTTAGGCACCTTTGCATATTTCCTCGCTCCTAGGTACACCAACGAGTAATACCCATCCCACCGCTCTACCATCCCCTCGCGCACTTCGCCGATGGCAGGCTCAGGCGGCACTGTGTGACTTGGAATCTTAAGCGGTGGAAGAAGGCCGGCTAGTCTAAGCCGCCTGTCGAGTTTAAACACCTTCTTCCTGAGGTAGGGAGGCGTGACGAGGTACTCCAAGACGGTCTTGGCGAGGTCTATCTCCTCCCTAAGCGGCGCGCCGTAGTAGTAGATCACCACAGTCTCAGTCTTGAAAATCGCCGCGGCCCGGGCCAAGTAGCCGAGCTTACGTATTTTGCTCGCCTCGTCAGGAGCCTCTAAAAGAAAATCGTGAGGGATTGCGATTGAAAACACCTACTTCTTCTGCTTCTCTGCTCCCTTCTTCTCCTCTTTTTTCTTCTTCTCCTTTTCCTCGGCTTCGGCCTCTATCCCAAGCTTCCTCGCCTCCTCCTCGCTCGTCATGAATAGAGATGTCCTCTGACGGCCGCCCATGGCAACTCCGAACGTCCCCGTTTAAAAACTTACCGCGTTACTGGCCGAGCAACTGCTTGAGGCCGGGGTACATCTCCATCATCTGTTCACGCATGACCAAGGCGTAGTACTGCAACGCGATCTCTATCAACAGTATAAGGCCTGCCCCGCCGCCCCATACGCCGAGTATATTGCCGAGCGCGGCGAAGGAGCCGGCTAAGAACCCGCTTATTATCGTCAAGGCGTTGATAGGCCTTTCAAGAATCTTGGCAAGTATCTTCTCGCTCTGCCTAAAGCCCGGGACGTGGAGTTGTGACTGCGTAAATTGCCTCGCCTGGTCCTCGGCGCTTAAGCCGGCCAACTGGACCCAGACCCACGCAAAAGCTATGGCCAAAGCCACATACACTAGGTAGTGCAGAATCAACGCCGGCACGTCGAAGAAAAATCTATGCGGTAGGAAGATCACTTGAACGATTCCTCCGACGACGGGGTTCCCTGCGAAGGGCAGGAGCAGCTGGCCGACAAGCAACAGGGAGTAGGTGGTGAATATAATCGGCAACACTGAGACGTAGACGAATCTAAGCGGAATAGTGAACTTTATCCCTCTGTATTGACCAGCCGTAACCGGTATGTTCACTTTCATCATCTCCAGGTAAAGTATAACAAAGGCTAAGACCAAAGTAGATAAGAGCCCAACGAAATCTGGGAGATACGTTATCTGACCGTTAAGTACTACAGGACGATTCACCAGACCCACAAGCGCCGTGGCGTCTCCCCTTGTGAAAAGATCGTACAAAGCCGCTCCGAGAGCCGGCAAGAGCCCGAAGACGTGTAGCGACTCGTTGTCATCTTTGACGAAGTCCCAGGAGAACAGACTGAGAATTATCTGGCGCGAGACGCCTAGGAAGATTATTAGACTTATGGCACTGCCGATGCCCCAGCCCTTAGACATCAAGTCGTCTAGTAGCATTATGATCACTGTAGCTATCAACAACTGAACAACTATCAAAACTCCGCCGAGCGGCGTAACTTCACCGAACTGACCCGCCAGCACATAGGCCACGGCCTCCAGCGCGGCTATCCCCAAGGCCGTCCACTTCAGCAACAGGGTAAACTTAAGACGGTCTTCTCGCTTGTTGAGATCTAGGTTCATCAGGCCAGAGAAGGCGAAGACCTCTAGGAGTATGCCCGCGATGACGATGGGGCCGATGCCCAAATGAGCCAAAGTGCCGTATGCAGTGCCGAAGATTATTGACAAGAGTAGCTGGGCTTGTTGGGTACCTTGTTGTTGTTGCGTATGCGCTACGCCGTAGAGCGGCGTGATGGTCATCAAAATGTATACGGTAGCTACGACGGCTGTCCAGAAAAGCCTCCTGGAGAGAGGTATTCTTCGTGGTGGTCTCGATACGGTGGGTATGAAGGTTAAGAAGTCCATTATCTATGTGCAGTAGGTATGATCCTCACCTCGCCTCCTGCCTTTTCAATCTTCTCCACAGCAAGTCGGCTGGCAACCGGCGTGTAGACGACCATGGGGATGTCCACCTCGCCGCCCCCAAGCAACTTGTTGTAGCCGATGTCGAGGAGGTTGATGACGTATTTGCCCCCCTCCTTGGCTTTGCCCTCTTTCTTCAGCTCCTTAATGATTTCGGCGAGTTTGCCCACGTTAATAGGTCTCCACTCCACGGTTATGACCTCCGGCTGTTTAAAGCCGTGTTTGCCGTAGAAGGGCCAGCCGGTGCCGCTTTCGCCGTATTTCATTACGAGAGACCATTTGTGTTTGTGGAAGCCCACCATGCCCTTGCCTCCGGAGCCCCCGCTTTTTCTGTGTTGCCCAACTCTGCCCCACCCGTGTGTCCTGCTCCCTCGCCTATACTTCACAGCTGGTTTAAAACGACGAACCATACTATGCCCCCCGCTTTAGGCCTAATTTAAATTTTTCTACTTAGGGTATCCAAACCTCCGGAGGGTCTCCGGCGTGTGGTGCGCCAATGCGGCGGCGCCTACCGCCACCTCGTCGTCGCCAAACGACGCCTGCGCAATCGCCGGCTCCCTAACGCCGAGGTACTCCTTCAGCCTCTCGGGGAGCTTCCCGGCTATTATGTCCCAGTTGTTAAGCGCCACGGAGCCCCCAATAAGGAGGAGCTCCGGGTCGTAGGCGGCGGCTATTGTGGCCACCCCCGCGGCCACGGCGTCTAGCCACAGCTCCACGAACTCCCTCGCCCTCTCGTGGCCCTGCCTATATCTCCTAAATATCTCCGCCGGCTCGATGGGAGGCTCGCCGGTGACCTCTTGGTAGAAGCCGGGCATGTTGGCGCCTCCCACAAAGGCCTCGAGGTGGCCGCGGCCGTTGCATCCGCACCTCCTCCCAGAGCGGAAGTCGATGACGGCGTGGCCGAGCTCGTGCGCGTTTCCATCTTTTCCCAGCAGGAGGACGCCGTTTACGATAGCCCCTATCCCCACACCTGTAGAAAGCGTGACGTAGACTAGGTTCTCTACGGGGTGTCTAAACACGTACTCGCCCCACACGGCAGCTACGCAGTCGTTAGCCACCGCAATCGGCTTTCCAAACCTCTTGAGAGGTTCGACAAGCGGGAACCGCCGCGAAGGCGAATTAGGCGCGTTGACAACCCACCCCGTCTTCAGGTCTAGAGGCCCAATAGACCCCACGCCCACTGCGTCGAAGGGCCAGCCAGCCACAGCCTTGGCGGCATCTTCCACGGGGTTTGCACTTGTCTTAATCTTGACTCTATTTATCACGCGTCCCACCTCATCTATCAGCAACGCCCTTGTCCACGTGGCGCCAACGTCTATCCCCAGGTAGAGCCGCATAGAGGGGATCACCTGGCGGTTAAAAACTCTATCCGCGCCTATATAGGTCTACGTTGGGGTTATGTAAATTAATATTTTTAAGTAGAGAAAAAGGTTATCTCATGGCCCACATAAGCGGGGCGTACATAACAAGCGCATTTCTCGAAAACACCCTGGTGGCTATAAAACGCGGTGTTGAGCTGGCAAATCTTCCGCCGGAGTTCTTTGAGGCATTGAGTAAACCACAACGTATACTAGTGGTCAACATACCCGTGAGGATGGATAACGGGGGTTATGAGGTGTTTGAGGGTTATCGTGTTCAGCATTGTGATGTGTTGGGTCCTTTTAAGGGTGGTATCCGGTTTCATCCAGAGGTTACCCTTGCCGACGACGTGGCTTTGGCCATGCTTATGACGCTTAAGAACAGCCTCGCCGGGTTGCCTTACGGCGGCGCTAAGGGGGCTGTGCGGGTGGATCCCAAAAAACTCTCTCAGAGGGAGCTTGAGGCGCTTTCAAGAGGCTACGCCAGAGCCATAGCGCCGCTTATAGGCGACGTGGTGGATATACCGGCGCCAGACGTAGGCACCAACACCCAGATAATGGCCTGGATGGTAGACGAATACTCGAAAATAGCCGGCCGCAACACCCCAGCAGTCTTCACCTCAAAGCCGCCGGAGCTTTGGGGAAACCCCGTACGAGAATACTCCACAGGCTACGGCGTAGCAGTAGCCGCCAGAGAAACCGCAAAAAAACTATGGGGCGGACTAGAGGGGAAGACCGTAGCCGTCCACGGCGCTGGCAACACGGGGGCTTGGGCCGCCTACTGGCTTGAGAAAATGGGGGCGAAGATTGTGGCTGTCTCCTCCACGAAGGGCGCTGTGGTTAACGAAAAGGGGATTCCGGCGGAGGCAGTTCTACGCTACTACCGGCGGGAGATTCCCTTCGACGCCATCCTCGGCAGTTTCCTAAAAGACCCAGACGCGCCGCTTTATGTGGAGGCAGATGTGCTGGTGCCCGCCGCTATTGAGAACGTGATTAGGGGTGATAACGTGGGTCGTGTGAGGGCTAGGCTTGTGGTGGAGGGGGCTAACGGCCCTACCACGCCTGAGGCTGAGAAAATGCTTTATGAGAGGGGTGTTTTGGTGGTGCCCGACATTTTGGCTAACGCGGGGGGCGTGGTTATGTCTTATCTGGAGTGGGTGGAGAACCTTCAGTGGTATATATGGGATGAGGAGGAGACGAGGAGGAGGCTGGAGGCAATAATGATAAACAACGTGTCCAAGGTATACGACAGATGGCAAAAAGAAAAACAATGGACCATGCGCGACGCCGCAATAACCACCGCACTAGAAAGAATATACAAAGCCATGAAACTAAGAGGATGGATCTAGCCAACTGTGGCGGTATTTGTTTTCATGGAAATGGGGTTGTGGGTACAAGCGGCGTATTATAATGGCTCTGGCAAAGCTCATAACACCACCTGAGTGCGTGAGATGTGCCGATGCTGATAGAGGGCCGCGCTTAAGTTCATAAGACGTGTCCGCGCAGAGGAAATAGGCGGCGGGCTTTACGACAGGAGACATGTGGTAAAGAGCTTGTCGCTAGGCGTCTCGTCGACATATACGGCATGGCTTTTTCTCATAGCGGCCAGGGGCGAGGAAGGCGTGGAGAACTACATAGAGTTGCTGAAGATAGAAATGCAGATGCTGACGTCAGCATCTGCATTTGAGAGATGTCAGTGCGGAAGATGTTACGTCTCTGGGCAAAGATCTTGCGGAGGTGCTGGGAGTACCCCACGTCTACAGCTAGCATCGGTCTGCCGCTGGTTCCTAGAAGTCCTTTTGCCGGCCATGGCGTAGGGAACCGAGTTCCGGCTGTTGCGAAGCATCAAGTAAGTTGTACGTTCTTAGCTTAATCTATCGGGAAATGAACTGTATAATGCTTCGATATATTGAATAATATTCTAGAATAGCCGCAGCTTAGTTGTGTTTTATACTATTGATTTTTAAGTGAAGTGGCTACTGGCCGTTTATGCCAAGTCCCCACCCTGCCGTGCTTGAGTTCGAAAAGATGGTGGCAGACAGGGAAAAGTACAGAAAAGAGCTTGAAGAGTGGGTCAAGTACTCTTGGCGATGGGCCGTTAGCGATAAGTACAGATCCATCTTTAGAGTTCAGGCCTCGGTGTTGAGGGGAATAAGGGAGTTCCTCGACTCGCGCGGCTTCGTCGAGGTGCTCTCGCCGGTGATCGGGCCTGTAACGGACCCCGGCATAAGAGGGGCTAAACAAGCCACTATCAACTTCTACGGCGCTGAGTACAAGGTCATGTCGTCGGCGATACTCTACAAGCAGTACATGGCCGCCTCCCTCGGCAAGATATACTTCGTAAGTCCCAACGTGCGGCTGGAGCCTCTTGACAGCATATACACCGGGAGGCACCTCGTGGAGTTCTACCAAGTCGACATAGAGATGTATAAGTCGTCGTATATAGACGCCATGGACTTGGCGGAGGACTTGGTAAGCTATGTGGTGAAGTACATCAAGGACCTCCACGGCAAGGAGCTTGAGGAGAAGCTAGGGAGGACGTTGCCCGAGTTCAAGAGACCGTTTGAACGATACATGCACCGCGAAGCCGTCGAGTTTGTGAACAAGCTCGGCTGCAGAAACCCGCCCAAGGAGGAGCTCCTGTGGGAATGCGAAAAACTGATGTCGGCCCACCACGACTCGCCGTTCTTCGTATATGACTACCCGCGCGGCTCGAGGGGCTTCTATGACCGGGAGGACCCCGAAAGGCCAGGGATCCTCCGCGACTTCGACATGCTCTACCCCGAGGGCTTTGGGGAGGCCATAAGCGGCGCGGAGAGAGAGTACGAGCCCGAAAGGCTCGTGGCCCGCATTAAAGAAGGCGGCGAAGACCCCGCTAAATATGCCTGGTTCCTCCAGATGGCCAAAGAGCTCTACCCGCTACAGACAGCCGGCTTCGGCATAGGCGTTGAGAGACTCACGAGGTATCTGTGCGGCCTAAGAGCCCTCTGGGAAGCACGCCCCTATCCAAAAGTCGCCGGCATCGTCGGCGGACCCTGAATTCTACAATTTTTAGTAGTTTTAACATCTGTGAGCCGAGTGTATGCTGTAGGCTAACCACGGGATCCTTAACTACTCCAGCGATGGCTGGCCTTTAGGCTATTGTACACTTGTATTGGCTCCTTGTTTAATTTCGGTATGGTTGTTATACGTGATGGTTATGTTGAGGCTGGGGAGATGGGCACAGTACTCTATGTATGTTTGATAAATTTTTAGTTATGTATTAAGTAATGTAAGATTTACAATGGTGTAGCTTATGTAGAACTTGGCCGTGGCCCCTCCTGTATTTTTTATTGATATTCTCGGTATTTTCTGTATTTTTTACATCACACTTTGAATTCCTATGTACATATTACCTATATAGCTTGCGGCTTCCGCTAAATATTTAGATGGGTAAAGTTTATATAGCGGGGGATTTCTGTGTTTATGCCGGTAGAAGGAATAGACGTGTGGAGGGTGTTAAAAGGCGCTGGTGTAAAATACGTGAATTTTGTAATAGTGGACATATTCGGGAGGCCGAGAGTTGACGTGATGTCGATAGACGCGGCCAAGGACGCGTTTATAGACGGTATAGCATACGACGGGTCGTCGATCCCAGCCTACACCACTGTAAACAGAAGCGATTTAGTGGCCGAGGTTGACCCCTCTTCGGTGTATGTGGAGACGTGGAACGGCGGGAAGACAGCCTTTGTCTTCACTAACACCCTTGAGGGAGGTGGCTACTCGATGCTAGACCCGAGAAACGTGCTGAGGAAGACCTTGGAGGACCTCCGGGCGAGGGGATACGACGTTAAGACGGGCGTCGAGGTGGAGTACTTCATCGTGAGGGGTAACCCGCCTGAGCTTGTGGACACCGTTGGCTACTTCGACGTGCCGCCGCAGTCTACGAGAAAGGTGGTGGAGGAGATAATGGACAACTTCGTGGCGTCTGGAATAGGGGAGACAAAGGCCCACCATGAGGTGGCGCCTTCGCAGTTTGAGGTCAACATACCATACGGCGACCCCGTGAAGGTGGCGGATACGATGCTGGTCTTTAAGATAATGGCCCGCTCCATCGCGGCGAAGCACGGATATGGGGTCACCTTCATGCCGAAGCCGTTTTGGGGCATAAACGGGAGCGGGGCCCACACCCACATATCCGTGTGGAAAGACGGGCGGAACCTCTTCGCCTCGTATAAGGAGCCGACAGAGGAGCTGAAATACGCGGTGGCCGGCCTTCTGGAGAACGCGATCTCCATCTCCGCGGTTGTGGCGCCCACGGTGAACTCGTACAAGCGTCTCGTGCCGCACCACGAGGCGCCGACGCGCGTCGTGTGGGGCCTGGGAAACCGCTCGGTCATGGTCCGCGTGCCGTATTACGGCGGCAAGATAAACAGAATTGAATATAGGCATCCAGACCCGTCCATGAATCCGTACCTGGCGTTTGCCGTAATCGCCACGTCGGTGGTTGACGGCATATCGGCGAGAAAAACGCCGCCCCAGCCCGTGGCCGACGTGGCGTATGAGCTGGAGGGCGTGAAAGAAACGCCTAAGCACCTAGGCGAAGCCCTAAAATACTTCGCAGAAAGCAACATGGCCAACAGACTCCCCTCTCAGCTGGTGAAGGCCTACGTGAAGCTGAAGGAGGCCGAGTGGGAGAGCTACAGCGCTAAATACAGCTGGGAAAAGACCTGGAACACAGTAACCGATTGGGAATACCAGCAGTACCTCTATACGGTCTGAAACTAGCTTTTTGGTACCGAATTTCTTCAGAGGAGTAAAAGCTCGTGAAGCGCGTCGATGAGGCGCTCGGCACATGCGACGCATTTTTCTCCGTCTTCTCCAGAGAAATACTGCGAGTCTAAGAACTCTCCGCACGTGGCCACGTCGGTGGGCGGATGTTCCACAGCTGTTTTCAACATTGCGGAGAGGGTTTTGACGTAGGCGCCGGGGGCGTAGGGGTCTAGGCCGATTATCCCGCTGAGCAGTGCAGAGACGGCGTGGTAGGCGTGGTAGCACGCGGCGCCGTGGTCGCCCTCCTCCAGCGCCTCCATCGCATAGGCGAGATGCCCGATGTGGCGTCTATACCACTCGGCGTGTACCCCGCCGATTCTCTCCATCACCTAAAGGCCTCCACCACGGCGTCTACCGCCTTCTCCACGTCGGCATAGATGCCGAAGTCTCTAAGTCCGGCGCCTAACGCCGCCACTGCAGTTGCTAGGTGATCAAGCGATGCCTGCACGCCCATGTGGCCTATCCGCATCACCTCGCCCTCCAAAGGCCCCCAGCTACCGGCCAGCAACGCTCCGTACTTCTCCCAGATATGTCTCCTAAGCTGGGCAGCCGGTATGGGGGTTTTGAAGGCGGTGACTGTGGGGCAGGTGCACTCGAGGGACTGCGGATAGGGCTCAAGCCCAAGGGCCTCCACAGCCCTCCGCGCGGCCAGCCTAGCCGCCTTATGTCTTTGAAAGACTGAGGAGAGCCCCTCCTCCAAAATTTTGTCTAGGCCCTCCTTGAGGGCGTATATCAACACGTCGGGCATGGTGTAGGGAAAGCCGCCTTTCTCCAGCCACTCCTCCCAGAGGAAGTAGTTCATGTAGAAGGTCTCTCTGCCCACCTCCCTGGCTCTGTCCAGCGCGGCTTTGCTCACGGCCAGTATGGTTAAGCCAGGCGGCGCGTTTAGCGCCTTCTGCGGCCCTCCTATCAACACGCCGACGCGCCACTGGTCGAACAATATCTCGTCGGCGCCGATGGAGGAGACCGCGTCTACTATCAACAAGACGCCGTGGTCAGCCGCCACTTTGGCCAACTCCCTCAGCGGGTTGTAAAGCGCAGACGGCGTGTCGCAGTGCACGAGGGTGACCACCTCCACGTCTCTCTCCTTCTCGAGCCACCTATCCACAGCCGCCGGATCCGCCGGTAGCCTCCAGTCGAGGCCCATGACGACGGGCCTCCCGCCGTACATCTTCACGAGGTCGGCGAAGCCGGAGCCGTAGACTCCGTTGTCCACCACCAACACCTTAGTGCCCGGCTTCACGGAATTAGCCACAGCCGCCTCTAGGCCCAGCATCGCCTCGCCGGCCCATATATACACCCGCCCCTGCTCTGCCCCGATCAGCTGTCTCGCCATATCTACGGTTTCTCGGTATTCTTCGAAAAACCGGGGGTCTAGATCGGGGTTTGTGGTCTCGCGGACAAGGGCCGCCTTGACTCTCTGCGGCAGAGTAGTGGGTCCTGGGGTCAGTATCCTCCTTTCGCCGTACCTCCTATACACGCCTCCTCTTTTCGCTTACTATAAAAATTATCAAAGAGACCCCGAGCATTGCCACTCCTAGAAAAGCCAAGACGACGCTTCTGAAGTCCACCTCTCTAACCACCTCTACGCCCGTGACGGTGTGGGTGACTGTGGCCGTACGCTCCTTGGCCCTAGTCTCATGGTGACTGTCGTGGTCTTCTCCACAGTCGCCGTGGTGGTCTTCTCTACTGTGACTGTTGAGGTGACCACCTTAGTGGCTGTGGCAGTTGTGGTCACGGTCTCTGTTGTGGTCAACACGGCGGCCAAGTCGCCGTATATAGCTATTCTCCAGGGAGATGGAGAGGGGAGGTAGTAGAAAAGCTTAATGACGTAGTCGTCGCATGGGTTAAGTCCGCGTATAGATATGAACCTAGCCGCTGTGTAGCCGCTGGCTTGGAAATACGCCGTCATGTTACGCACCATAGTGCTCTTGATGGCGACTACGGCGAGAGGCGGCTCGTACCGCGTGGTTTCGTTCAAGGCGCGGAGCTCCGGCACGGCGACGCAACTGGCGTTGACCGGCCTCAAGCCCCAGATCTCGACGCGGTCGATCTCCCGGCCGTTTTGATAAAGCGTCAGCGCCACAGCCGAGGAGGAGAGGGGCACTGAACATATGTTGTAGACGTCGGGCCCCGGGCCTAGGAGACACGCGCCGCCCCAGCCCCCGTCGAACCACTGTAGCGTCAAGTTAAGGGGCGAGTCGCCGGTCGACGAGATGTGGACTGTTTACCGATAATTGAAAGCCTCGCCCTTTAGGGCGGGGATGTGGTTCGTCAAAGTTTTATGGGAGGTGGGGACATGGAGTGTGTGAGGAGGGCTGTTGCTGTGGAGATAGAGAGCCCGCCGTCTGAGCTATACGCCGTGGAGGGGCCGTATCGGAGGATCGTGGAAGATGTCGCGGTATATGTCGCCAAGAGGGGGAGGCTGGAGAGGGAGAGGTACAACGAGCTGTACCGCCGCTTCAGAAAGCAGTACCCCCTGCCCGCCCAGCTGATCCAGCAGGCTATGAATCAAGGCGTCGAGACTGGCAAGTCGTTTCTCGTGCTGAAGAGAAACGGCCGAGTCCACAAACCCAGCCCCGAAGTTCGGCGGGTCTCGATGAGGTTCACCAAAGACAGCTGGAGCTACCGAAAGACGGTAGTCTCAGTCGCCCCAATCTGGCTGGCGCTGTCTCTCCCCGGCGGGAGGAGGAAGGTCTGGATTAAGCCGCATAGAAGGTTCTGGCCGTATTGGTGGAAAGTTCTTCGTAAAGAGGCCGATCTTGCCTCCACGCTGATTCTGAAGCGGAGGCGAAATAAGTGGTACGCCGTATTCGTGTTCGACGTAGTGCCCAAGAGGGAGCCTCCGGCGGAGGCTGTCGCCTTTGACGTAAACGGAAACTCGGTGGCTGTTGCCCGCGTGACTCTGCTCTCGACAGTAGACGCCGTGGCGCGGTGGAACCGGCGTTATATTGATCCGGCCGTCTACTTCATAAAGACAGTCTTCGGCAGTCTTGCCAAGCGGTACGAGGCTGTCAGAAACGCAAAGCTGGAGGAGCTGAAGCGGAAATATCCATATGCTGGGAGAGACGACGAAGAAAAAGTGCAAAATGTCACAGACACGAGGGAGTTTAGAAAATTCGCAAAGAGACTCCGCGAAAGGAGGCGGAAGGAAGGCCGGGTAAGGCAGGTCGCCCGCGAGGTGACGAAGAGCCCCGCCGTGATAGTAACCGAGGAGCTTGGCAAAAACCCACAAGAGGAAATGATCGGCGTCGAGAAGAAGGCGGAAAAGAGCGTAAAGAAGAAAGTGGGGAAGAGAGAGCTGAGGCACCGCATAAGGCAGACGCCGTTTAGAAGGATTCTGAGGGCTGTGGAGGATAAGGCGGCGGAGGGCGGCTCTGTAGTAGTTTACGTCTCGTCGTATCGCAACAGCAAGGTATGCCCCATCCACTTCTCCTTGCTGAAAAACGGTAGCGGTTGGCATACTTTGCACTGTCCGCACGGCCACGATGTTGACCGCGACCATGCCGCTGTGTTAAACATGTTGTGGAAGATTACGCCAGAGGGCGCGGCCAAGGCCCCATGGTGGGATTTGAAAAACGTGAAAAGGAGACTGGAGAAGGGGAGAGGACTCGTGCCTAAGGAAGCCGTAAGGAGGAGAAATCCACTTGTCACATGGCCCGTCGTGCACGCCGTCTGGACCTCGCTCGGGGCGCAGAAGGCCAGCTCCCAGTGGCCCGCGGTGCTGGCCCGGGCCGCACCCATGACCCCCGCCCAAGGCGCCTATGAAGACGGGACGAGGGCACCTCCCCGCGGGGCGGGAACCCCCGACCTTTAAGGCGGGGAGGAGGTCAGGTCGAGATAAAGCCATTGAGGCTCTAGACAGAGACACTGCCGTAGAGAGATGTAGATCTTGTCCACGTAGGCGGCGGATAGAGAGA
>Ga0326760_1001047_pt1 | contig 12828 bp, 18 predicted proteins | sample GCREP_S_FD_207668 | JGI IMG/M metagenome (GOLD analysis project Ga0326760, IMG submission 207668) | Hot spring sediment microbial communities from Geyser Creek Basin, Yellowstone National Park, WY, United States - GCR.EP_S | ecosystem: Environmental > Aquatic > Thermal springs > Near-boiling... | reverse complement strand
GGTTGACATCTTTTGATGTAAAAAATATCTTAAGAAAAATTTAGAAAATTTACAAAAAATCAAAAAATTTCAAAGATTTAAAGACTGTTAATATTCGAAATCGAGTAAAAGATAATTACTAAAATTCACTGAACGCTGTTTAGAATTTGTACACCCTATTATTCGAAGTTCTTCTCAAAAATGTAGATATCTTTCTTAAAGTGTAGATATCTTAGTAAGTGGATGGAATGGAAGAAGAAAATATTATGAGTGGTGCTAATTCTACTTTGGATCCACTTACATTAATTGTATTGTTTGGATTACCTCTACTTTTCACTTCAGATTTTCAATTGGCTGGTTATTCTTTCCTCTTCGTTGTATTTGTTTTCCTTTTTGGAAAAATTTTTAAAGTAGGTCCAATTACCTCTATTTTGCTTTCTGCTTTCCTTGTAGGTATTATCATAGCGGCGTTTGGAGTTTGGTTGATTGAAATACCAGTAGCGGTAGCGAGTTTTCTATTTTTATTACTTTTGTTTTTATATTATAGAGAATCATATTAGCAAGAATTTACAAAGTTTTTTATGGAAAATTTAAATTGCCGAAAACTATAAATATGGAATGAAAATATTATATAAAATTATAAGGGGAGGGAGTTCAAATCCCTAAAATATCTCGGCCCCGGCTATTTTAGGGATTTTGGCATGAATTATAAAAAGATCTTAGATAATGTTATAGTGCTAATTCTTGATACTGGGTTAAAAATGTAGAGAACTTTATTGGGATGCTAGAAGAACAAGAAGTTAAAGTAGTTCGAGTTTTTGGAATCGCGAAAAAATCTGAGAAAAGGAAACATATAGTAATTAATATTAGATGTTAATAACCTCCTCAAGAATTTAAAAAATTTTATAAATTAAATGAGTTATAAAGACTTCTCAGAGTAAATCATTATGAAAATTCGAAAAAGAAAAAAACAATATAAAATTGGTATTTGTACTGAATGTAAAGTAAGAGAGGGTGATTCTTCTAAAAAGAAGCTTTATAAATGTCCTTATTGTGAAAAATGGTTTTGTGAAAAACATATCGAACCTAGATTAACAATAACTAGAAGTGCAATAGAAAGAATTAAAGATCCTGTCTTAAGAGAAAAAGTTTATGAAGAGTGGAGAAAAGAAGATGGTCATCCTGATTATATTTGGACGAGGCAATATTTTGAAAATTTGGAAATAAAGGAAAGAGAGGAAAGAGAAAAAGTTTGGAAAGCCCTTGATAAGCTAAAAGAAAGTAAAGAAATTAGTCCATATACAGAATCTTCAGAAGAATTTCCAGAAGAAGAAATAAGAGATATTACTCCTAAAATATCATTTTCCCCTCCTATTTATAACAAAAAAATAGAAGAAAGAAAAGTAAAAAGAACTAAAGGGCATAGTATTGCAAATATTTTGTTAGTAACAATTATAATTACAACTCTTGTAATAATATTTTATTTGTATAGTTCATACAGAGATTTATATAATAATTATCAAACTTTGTTCTCAAAATACAATGAATTAAATAAAAAATATGACAACCTATATATCGATTATCAAAATCTTTTATCTGATTATAGTAAGTTGAATTCTGAATATTCTGAACTTTCATCTAATTACAAAAAAATTAAGGAACGCTACAAAAATTTGAGTTATGATGTAGTAAGATTTTACGATTTTCTTTATTCATATGTTAACCTTCCAGAATCGTTTAAGCGTGTACTGAATGAAAATGCTATTAATAAAACTTCAAAAGCAGTAATAGAAGCTGGGGTTGTGCCTTTTGATTTATGGTACTCGATACAAAAAATTTATGAATACATTGTTAACAACATTCAGTATGCGAAAGATATTGAAATGCCATATATTTCTGGTTATTGGTATGTTACTTATGAAAAAGAAAATTACACTCTAAATTTTTATAATGAAGTAAGAACAATAGGAGAATATATTCAATCACCAGAGTTAACACTAAAAATAAAACAAGGAGATTGTGAAGATCAAGCAATTTTAGCTTATGCTATGATAAAATACTATATGAAATATGTTAATGGTATTGATTATGACTTATATTTGGCAGAAATTGAATTTTCAAATAGTAGTCATGTCTCAGTAATTTTACCAGTTGAAGGTGGAAAAATATGTATAATAGATCCTGCTGGACATTATTTGACAAATTCTTTTGGTAGAATAACATCAAAAGAAGTTTTTTCAGAATTACAAGCATATTCAGACTATTGGTCAGAATCAGTAGGACCAATTGAGTATATAACACTGTATAAAATAAATGTTTCTGATGGCTCATATTCTTTAATTGCTAACGGTACAATAATTCAAATTGCAAATATAATTGGATATTAAAAATTCTAATTTTTAGCATCAATTTTTATGAAGCCCCGGTCGTCTAGCGGTCAAGGATGCAGGCCTCTCGAGCCTGAGACCCGGGTTCAAATCCCGGCCGGGGCATTAAATTCTTCTTTTTAAACTTTCATTAAACAGCTCATAAACTTTTAAGAAAACTTCTCTTGCAAAATCTTCATAAATAAACTTGAAATCTTGAACATCGGAAAAAATTATCCTTCTCATTATTCTTTTAATAGAATTTTGTATTTCCTTCGTCTTTGAATAATCTATTACAGAATATTTTTCAACTATTCCATACAATCTATCAAGTAATCCTATTATTAATGCTTTAAAACCTTAAGAAAATTTTGTTGGATTTAAAATTAGTTCATTCTTTATTTTTTTAATATCACTTTCCAAATCTAAAATTTTGTACCTTAAAATTATTACATCCCCAAAACCTTTTTGAAACCTTTCAAAGTCGAGCAAATCTCTTATTGCTACACAATATGCTAAAGGTTCTACATCAGAAATATTTACTACCATAAAAAAGAAAAAATATTAGAATTAATAGCAAGTTACTGAATATATTCCGCTTGGTTGTCCAAAAACTCTTATAGTAATATCAATTCCTGTTCCAGAAGCAATGTTACCAGCAGAAATTTGGAATCCAACTGTTTCTCCGCTTGTTATTGGAGCTGTTGCATTTGCTGGATTATTGCAACCTGTAGTACCAATAGTATATAAATTACAAGTAGTTCCTTTATATATTGTTGGAGAGGAATATGGAGTTTTTGTACCAGTCGCTTTATTTCTTATTTCAACCAAAACATCTCCAGGGGTTACATCAGCACCACTATATGTTGCAACAATTCTTACTGTTGCAGGATTTCCTGCTATACATTGTGCATCTACTATTGAAAAGCTTCCTTTTTTTGTTGTTGAAAACAAGAAGTATGCTACTACTCCTATTAAACCCAAAGTTATTACTACCATCATAAGGATTGCTATTACTTCGCTTATTCCTTTCATAAATATATATACTTATAACTAAAATACCTCAACTCCAAACTTATTTTTTAAAAACTCTATTGCCTCTTCTTTTCTTACTCTTTGCCTTCTAGATAATGTCCCGTCTTTTAAATATGCCCCGGGCCTTCTCAAAGAAACACAAACATCCATGCCCAAAACTCCAATTTTATGATCATACTTTATTCCAGGTAATTCAAAATATTTTTGAATTCCCAAACTAAAATTTCCCCAATCGTCAAAAACTTTTGAAGGAATCTTATTTTTATAAACTTCAAAAACTTTTTTTAAGAATTCTTCTGCCTCTTTTTTTCTTAAAGTAACCTTTACCCCTATTGGTTTCCCTTTAGCAATTCCAAAAGTAGATCTTTTTCTAGATAATGTTACAACTGGTTTTTTTCCAGTAATTCTTTGCAAAAGCTCTTTTGCTTTTTCAATTTTTTCTAAATTTCCAGCACATCCAATATTTAAAACTACTTTTTCTACAAAAATCTTTTTTCTCATTGGATTTTCCTTCATATAGAAATTAAAGGTTCTTTTTCTCCAATTATAAAAATGTTTTTTCTATCAGTTATTATTTTTTTATCTGTCAATATTTCAACTAACCAAGCCTTATTAAAACCTCCTTTATTTATTTTTTCTATTTTTCCATATTTTCCAGCATTTTCTCCTTTTATTATTAATCCAAGCATTCCTTCAGAAAATTTTAAATGTTTTAATACTTTTAAACTTGGTAATTCAATTAATAAACTATCATGAGGTTTTATATTATTATTATCTGTCAAAATATTTTTACCATCGTGAAAAGTTATTTGATATTTATCTTTTGAAACTTGAACTTTATTCTTTACTTTTACAATTTTTACTTTTGCTTCTTTTTCATCAATCTTCTTTATTTCAAATCCATCTTTGTTTGGCAAAACTCTGTAATGCTCATTTATTTCTTCTATTGAAATAACATCAAAAAGACCAACTGGAAATCTATATTCTTTTACAATTCTTCCATCAATTTTTATTTTTCCGCTATTAATAATTTTTTTAGCTTCTTTTAAATTTTCAGCATATTTTAAAATATCTCTTATAATTATTGCTAAAGGAATGCAAAAGTTTTTTGGATGTGGTCCAGGTAAAGGAGTAATTGCATATTTAAACTTTTTCCTTTCTATCGGCCATATTTTTGGAGCTGCCAATCTTTTTGTCCAAACCATAATATTAAATATCTAATATTACTTGCGCTTTCCATACATCATTCTTCCATATTTTTAATAAATGATAAGTTGCAGCTTTTACAACAGTTCTTGGATTATGCTTTTCACTAATTATTTCTCCTCTACATTTTGCAAAAATTTTGAAATTTTCAATTTTTATATCAAAACTTTTAAAAACAATTTTTTCTGTATCGGTAATGTAAAGAAGTTCGTTTAACCAATTAAACATTAAACTTTCTAAATCATTCCCTTCAATTATTATTTCTTTTTCAATTTTTTCCTCTATTTTACTTGTATCTACCATAACTTCATACATTGCAAGTGCAGAATTTGAAAATAATTCGTTTAAATCTTTTCCATAAGCAACAAAAGCAATATCTGCAGTAGAAATATCTATGTATTCAAATTTTTTCATAAAAAAATAAAATTATTTGGCCTTTACAACATCTAGAACAATTCCTGCCCCTACTGTAATTCCCATATCTCTTATTGCAAACCTTCCTAATGCTGGAAATTCTGAAAACTTTTCTACTACTACTGGCTTTAATGGTTGTACCCTTATTTTTGCTGCATCTCCAGTTTTAATGAAATCTGGTTTTTCTTGAATTACCTGTCCTGTTCTTGGATCTATTTTTGCAATTATTTCAACTATTCTTCCAGCAACTGTTGCTGTATGAATGTGAAATACTGGAGTATATCCAGCAGCAATAGATGTTGGATGATTTAATATTACTACTTGTGCAATAAACTCTTTTGCAACTGTTGGTGGATTTGTTGGATGCCCAGCAACATCTCCTCTTCTTATATCCGTTTTTGAAACTCCTCTTACATTAAATCCAATATTATCTCCTGGCAATGCTTCTTGCAATGGTTGATGATGCATTTCAATACTTCTTACTTCTCCTTTTATTCCTGGAGGTTCAAAAACTACAGTATCTCCAACTTTTAATTTTCCACTTTCAACCTTTCCTACTGGCACAGTTCCAACTCCGCTAATGCTAAAAACATCTTGAATAGGAATTCTCAATGGTTTATCTACTGGTCTTGGAGGAACTTGTAATTGATCTAAAGCTTCTACTAAACATGGACCTTTGTACCATGGCATTTTATCGCTTCTCTTTGTAATGTTTTCTCCAACTTGTGCTGCTGTAGGAATTATTGGTATCTTATCTACTGGAAATCCTAATGGTTTTAACAAATTTATTACTTGCTGCTTTACTTCTTCAAACCTTTTTTGATCATAGTTTACTGTATCCATTTTAGATATTACTACTATTATTTGATTAATACCAAGGACTCTTAAAAGATATGCATGCTCCTTTGTTTGTTCTTGAACCCCTTCTCCAGGTTTTGCAGATACTACCAATATTGCTGCATCTGCTTGACTTGCTCCAGTAATCATATTTTTAACAAAATCTCTATGTCCTGGAGCATCTATTATTGTAAAGTAATACTTTTGAGTTTCAAAAGGTCTATGAGCAATATCTATTGTCATTCCTCTCTTTCTTTCCTCAATCTCTCTATCTAAAATATATGCAAACTCTCCTCCCTCTATTTTAAATTCTTGCGCAAGCTCTCTTAGCTTTCTTAGCTCATCCTCTCTTATTGCTCCTGTTTCATAAAATAGTCTTCCTGCTAAAGTTGACTTTCCTTGATCTACATGTCCTACTATTACTAGGTTTAAGTGAGGTTTTTGTGGCATAAATATAGTAGATATTAAATATTTATCCTATGAAGAAAATATTTAAGGAAGTTTTAGATTTTTTAATATTTTTCTTGATATCCTTTTTTGTAATGAGAATTTTATTTCCAGAAATTATTGGAATAGATTTTACTGCAGTAGTAAGTCCTTCTATGGAACATAGAAATGTTAAGCATATTGAAATCTCTCATTATCAATTTTTAGAAAAAAAGTACAATTATTCTAGAGAAATTATAGATAAGTGGCCTTTTAGAAATGGATTTGGAGTTGGAGATGTTTTATTTGTAGTAAAAACAAAAGAAATAAATGTTGGAGATATAGTTCTTTATAAAAGTTGTAATGAAATACCTATATCTCATAGAGTTGTTTACAAAGAGAACGATTTTTATTCTATTAAAGGTGATAACAATGATTATTTTTTAAGCTTATGTGTAAATGAGGAAAAAGTAGAAAAGGAAAGAATAATTGGAAAAGTATACCTTGTTCTGCCAAAAATTGGATATTTGAGAGTATTAATTTACTATATTTTTAAAATTTAGCGAAAGAGATATAAAGGGAATAAACAATAAATAGTCTATGAAGTTTTGCCCGAAATGTAAAACAATTTTAATACCGGAAAAGATAAAAGGAAAATCGTATTTAGTTTGTAAAAAATGCGGATATAAGGAAGAAAGTAAAAGAAAGCTTGTAATAGTTAGTGGAATAAAGGAAGAAAGTAAGGAAGTTGTAGTAATTGGAGAAAATAAAGAAAATTTGCCAACAATAGATATAATTTGCCCAAAATGCGGAAATACAAAGGCATATTGGTATATGCAACAAACAAGAAGTGCAGATGAACCTCCAACAGTTTTTTATAAGTGTACAAAATGCGGATACAGTTGGAGAAGTTATGAATGAATACAAGTTTATTGATTTAAAAGATTTAAATGAAAAAATTGAAGATGGGAAATACCTAAGCTATGGAACTGTATTAGATTTTGTAGATAATGAAGTTATTTTTGAAGAAAATCCAAAAATAAAATTTTTATCAATTTTTAAATTAAACAAAGGAGAGTTTGTAAGGTTTTTCTTTTCAAAAGATAAAGATAGCTTTACTATAGATTTAATAAATAAAATACAAAATAAAAAAGAGTTTTTGGAATTTTTAGAAAAATTCAAAAAAATAAAAATTTAATATTATGAGAGTAAGTACCTATGAAACAACGACTTTAAAAGATATATTTAGTAGTATTGCAAAGCTTGTAGAAGAAGGAATTTTAAGGTTTGAAAAGGATAAAGGCTTATATTTTACTGCAGCAGATAAAGCAATGATAAGTGTTATAAGATTTCACATGTTACCTTTAGCATTTGAAGAGTTTGAAGTAGAAAAGGAATCTATTGCATTAAATCTTGATGAACTTCAAACAATATTAAAAAGAGGAACAAAAAAAGATAAAACAGTAATGTATACTGAAGGTAATAAGTTTGTTATTCAGTTTGAAAATTCTGCAAAAAGAAAGTTTTCATTACCAATACTTTCTTTAACAGAAGAAGAAATTCCAAATATTGATACTTTAACCTTTAAAGCTAAAGCAGAGTTGCAAAGTGAAGGATTTAGAAAAATTTTGGATGATGCAAAACAGATTGCAGATGAAATATCAATTTATTCTGATGGAAACAAATTAAAGTTTACTGCAATAGGAGAGTTAAGCAATTTAGAAATAGAAATAGAAAAGGGTCAAGACATACTTTTTGATTTACAAGTACAAGAAGAAAGCAAGGCAAATTATCCAATAGATTATTTAGCTAGTGTATCAAAAGTTGCAAAAGTTGCAGATACTGTAATATTGGAATGGGCAACAGATTATCCAATAAAGCTAACTTTTAAGGAAAGCGATAAATTAATATTTGAGTTTATTGTTGCACCAAGAGCTTCTGAATAATTTACTTTTTTACAACAATTATTGCATGATCTTTTTGATAAGGATCTAATTCTACTCTTTCAATTATTTTTAATCCATTTTCTTTCAAATATTTTTCCACTTCTTTATAAACTTCTTTTGGTTTCTTTATTACATCTATACTTCTAGATTTTATAGCAATCATTCCATAGCAATTTTCCTTTCCAAATTTATTTATATTTTCTAAAAAAATTCTTGCCTCATCTGGTTGGGCAACATCACAATAAACTAAATCTACTTTATTTATTATAAAATGGGAATAAGTATTTGGTTTTCTTGCATCTGCAAGTATTGGAACTATGTTTTTTCTTTGGGAAGCAAGATTTTTCAATTTTACTAGTGGTACATCACTTATTTCTATTCCATATATTATTCCATTTTCTATTATATCGCTAAAATGGGAAGCTGTAGTCCCACTTGCAATTCCCAAATATAAAATGCTCATTCCTCTTTTTAATGGAAAATTTTTTAATCCATTTTTTATTGCGGCTGAGGGTTTAGATCTGTAAGGGTCCCAAAATCTATATTCTACATCATCTATTTTTAAAAGTTTTTCTCCATAAACTGAAACTCCTGGCACTAAATTTTTTGTATAAATATTTCCTTCAATTTTATAAACGTTTTCAAATATTTCCTTTACCTTCATATATTTCTTTCATTCTTTCTTCCAATTGTTTTTTTAAACTTGGTTCAAGCCTTCTGCTAAAATAATCTATTTTTGCAGCTTTTGATAGTTGAGATGCTAAAGCTCTAGAAATTTTACCCCTTAATTTTTTTGGTGCTTGATTTACCAAAGGATGTAAAAATATATAACCATGTTTTGGAGGCTTTCCCTTTCCTCTTAAAAATCTAAAAAGTGCCTTTTCTGCCCCTAACAATTGAATTGCAGAAGATGCCATTTTTGCAAGCTTTTCTAAGCTTCCAGCACCTTTTATTAACTTTGCAGCAAGCTTATATCCAGCAATTTCATAAAGGTTTGGAGCAATTTCCTTAATTATTTCTTCCAACCTTTCTTCAAATTTTTTATTCAATTCTATTAATTCTTTAATTAAATTTGCATATTCTTTACAAATTCTAAATTCTTCTTCGCTAAAATCTATTCCCAAACTCTTTTCCTCTCTTTTTGGATTTTCCAAAATTTTATTCAAAATTTTTTCATTACTTTCTTTAATAACAAATTCCGGATAATAGATAGAATAAAAATTTCTTAACCTTTCAAACATTGAATTTATTATTTTTTCATTTTCTTCTATTAAGGTAATCAATCCTATTGCTATTCTATCTTTTTCTTTTCTCGATTTAAATATGTTATAAAAATCTGAAAATTTTATTAAAAATTCGTTTATATCCTTTCCTTTTAAAAAATTTAAAACAATTTCCGAAAAATCTTTTTCTTCAAATTTAAAACCCTTTTTTGGATAAGTAAATATTACTTCTTTTAAATCTTTTATAAATTCCTTTTCCAAATCATTTAGTTCTTCACTTTCTTTACATTCTATAACAATTCTTGCAGCTTCTTCTGGATCATCAAAAATTTTATGTTTAATTATTTTTCCATCTTCTATTGCAAAAATTCCGAATGCATTCAAAAATATGTAAGCCATAAAAATGTTCTTTCTCTAAATTAAATATGGAAATAGGTTTTCTATTAATCTTACTTGGAATTTTTTTAATAATAATTGGAACATTAATATTTTTATTTAAATTTAAATCAAAAAAAGAATTTGCAATTTCAATATTTATAGGGCCTTTTCCAATAATTATTGGAACTGAAAAAGCGATAATAATTTCTATTTTAATCATTATTTCAATGATTTTAATAATTTTCTTAATAAGATGAAAGTATTATTATCAAAAAAATCGAAATATGTTGTTGAAGATGATGTAAAGGAATTGCATACTAAAGATGGAATAATAAAAATTGAAGAAAATAGAGCAATTTCTCATTTGGGAATTGAATTTTCGATCGTTGAACCAAACTTATTAGATATATTAAAGAAATTAAAAAGAGGACCACAAGTAATTTTACCAAAAGATGCTGCAATGATTTTAGCATATACAGGAATAAAACAAAATTCTAGAATTTTAGAAGGCGGAACTGGAAATGCTTTTCTAACAATTTTTCTTTGCTGGTATTTGAAGCCTTGCAAAATATTTACATATGAAAATGATGAAAGATTTTATAAAATTGCAAAAGAAAACATAGAAAAATCTGGATTAAAAGAATTTATTGAATTAAAATTTGAAGATTTTGGAAATTTTGAAGAAAAAGATATTGATTTAGCTGTTTTGGATTTAAAAAATTCTGAAAAATATGTTAAAAAAGTTTATGAAGCTTTAAAAAATGGTGCATGGTTAGTAATATATACTCCAAATGTTGAAGGATTGATTAGAAATTTTGAAGAAGTAAAAAAATACAATTTTACTGAAATAAAAGTAATTGAAAATATTGTAAGGGAGTGGAATTTAGAAAAGTTAAGACCAAAATCTAAGGGATTAATGCATACTGGTTTTATTATTTTTGCAAGAAAAGTTTGTTAAATATTTTATGGTGCCAATTCTTTGGATAAAGGAAAATAAAAAAGTTAAATGTAAATTGTGCTTACATAAGTGCAGTTTAAAAGAAGGAGAAGAAGGAATATGTAAAGTAAGATTTGTAAAAAATGGAAATCTTGGTTTAAAGAATTTCATGCAAATAAATTATGAAGAAAAGGATATTGAAGATGTAAATATTTTTCATCTTTTTCCATTTTCAAAAACTTTGGAAATTTTTGGAAAGGGAAACAATTTGGATGCAAAATTTTTTGAAGTAAAGAATGTTGAAAAAATTGATTTAGAAAATTTTACATCTTCAATTCCTCAAAATATTAAAACTATAACTTTTTCTTTTGAAGAAACTTTAATGTACATTGAAACTGCATATAGATTGGCTAAAATTTTTTTTAGAAAAGGATTAAAAAATGTTTTTACAACAAATGCATATTTTCCTGCAAATTTAACAAAAGCAATATCAAAATATTTCGAAGTTGGAAGAATAATAGTTTATAACTCTCTTGATAAAAAATTCTATTCTTTTCTAAAAGCTGAAAAAATTGAAGAAATAATGAAGACTATTACATATTTACATAGACAATTAAAGCATATAGAAATTATAAACTTTGTAGATAGGAAAAATGATATAAGAAGTTTTTCAGAATTCTTAGTATCTTTATCTTCCGAAATTCCCTTGCATATTGTTTCAAAAAATCTTGAATTTGATGAAATAAGAAGAATTGTTGAAGAAGCAGAAAAAAGTGGATTGAGATATGTATATTCAAGAGATATTTTTAAAATCGATACAAAATGTTATAATTGTAATTTTATTTTAATAGATAGAATTAATAAAGTTATAAATGTAACAAATAATAGATGTCCAAATTGTGGAGTAAAGTTAAATATAATATTTTAAAAAATTTAAAACATCTTTTTCACTATTAATATTTGGAATTGGAGAATAATCTAGCAAATTTATAGCAGCAACTGCACTTGCAAACTTTAATGATTCTTTTAAATTTTTTGTTTTTCCATACCAATGAATAAATCCTGCAGTAAAACTATCTCCAGCACCTAATGTAGATACAATGTTTACTTTAAAAGCATTTTGATAAATTTTCATATTATCTTTAAACAAAATGCTTCCATCTTTTCCTAAAGTAATTATTGCAATTTCAAAATTTTTCAAAAGTTTTTTTCCAGCAACATTTATATCTTTTTCCCTTGTTAAAACTTTCGCTTCTTCATCATTAAGAATTATAAAATTTCCTCCTATTTCTCTTAAATCAAATTTTCTTAACACAGTTATGCTTGGATTGAAAACAAAATTGATTTTGTTCTTTTCACAAATCTCAGAAATTTTTTCATATATTTCTTTTGCTTCATTTGAAAAAATGCTAGTAGAAATTATGAAATCAAATTTTTTAAGAATACTTTCTTTTATATCTTTTAAAGAAAATGTTTTTGAAGCACTATGACTAACGAGAATTGTCCTTTCACCACCCTTCATTAAAACAATAGAACAATCTGTTGGAACATTTTCCCTTATTACATATCTTGTATTTACATTTTCCTTTCTCAAAAAATTTAATATTTTTTTTGAAAATTGATCCTTCCCAACCTTTGAAAAAAGATAAGAATTGTTTCCAAGTCTTGAAAGTGTTATTGCAACGTTTAATGCGGAGCCTCCAACATCAAATCTAAAAATGCTTAAATTATATTTGCTACCAATAAAAAGTTTTAAAAAATTTTTTTCTTGAACATTTTCTTCAATGTTTGCAATAACATCAACAACTGCAGAACCTATTACTAATATTTTCATACTTCTAACAATTCTTTTAAAAATTCTTTTTTGTTTGAAGACTTTGCAAATGCAGATGCTATTAATACACCTTTTGTTCCTAATTCTTTTGCAGCGATTACATCATCTTTATTTGAAATTCCTGCTCCACAAATTGGAATTGATTTTATACTTTCTGCAAATTTTTTTACATTTTCAGATCTAAATTTTGAAATTGGAATTCCAGTACCTATTAATTCTGGATCTTCATAAGCAATATAAGTTGGTA
>Ga0326760_1001046_pt1 | contig 12840 bp, 10 predicted proteins | sample GCREP_S_FD_207668 | JGI IMG/M metagenome (GOLD analysis project Ga0326760, IMG submission 207668) | Hot spring sediment microbial communities from Geyser Creek Basin, Yellowstone National Park, WY, United States - GCR.EP_S | ecosystem: Environmental > Aquatic > Thermal springs > Near-boiling... | reverse complement strand
CGTAGAAGTATGAGTAGGGCTCTTCCTCCCACATGAGGTTCTTCGGAGGAGACTCACCAACGAACAGCACCTTGATGGTCTTCGGGACGTGCTTCTCGTTTAGCTTGAGGGCTAAATCTCGAGCCCTTAATCGCCTCTCCCGCTCCTTGCCCTCGTATACGGGGCACCCTCTGCAGTAAGCGTTATTGAGGACGCGTGGGATCACCAAGTTCATGGGCTATCCTCCTCTTTATCGTGGAGCCCTGCTTTGAATTTAAACTTTTACGTCAAAGAAGGATCATAAAAAGAAGTAACTTTTACGGTTGTGAGCGCTATGACCGTTGTGATAGTCAGGTCATGAGGGGCAATGACGAAGAACTCATGCTCCATAAAGCCTTACTGTCAAAGCACTAGCTCCTCCTTGCATGTCATGGCTTATTTAGATAAAGTTTATAATTCACCCCTCTAACCCCCTTAAAGGGGGCTAAAGGGGGTATGCCCGCTCTCTATGTGTGTCCAATCTGTAAGAAGAGTTTTCCCAGCCGTGTTCTTGCTAGAGATCACGTGAAAACCGAGCATCAAGACCGAGTGCTTGAAGTCCTCTCTCAACTTCCGGAATATAGAATTGAGGCCTTGAAGAAGAGGGGGGTAGATCCTGAAAATTGGGCTGCTGGCTGGCTTTTGAGCATGCTTGTCTGAGATCAAAAGGAGGACTAGAGCGGGTAGCTCGTGGGGCTGAGGGAAATGCCAGGACTTGACATAGGCTCAGTAATTGTTGAGCCAGATTATGAGGCTCTAATTCCAACGCTCCGTTTTAAAATTCAAGTGATAAATCATTCGCCTAATGAGCCTATCGCCCACGGACTCTTAAGCTGTAACGTGTATCTTTCCACGAAGGATAAGGATGTGTGGATTGGCAAGTTCATAACAGTCCTTCCAGCTGAGGATGGCCGCCCATTACCTCAAGTGTGTGAGATTGTTGAAAGATTTGGGCTAGCCGTGGAGGCCAATAACGCAATTTCGGAGTATCTAAAAGTATTAGAAGGCGAAGACTTGACCTTCAAGCTACTCTTCGAGGTTGCTTATCGATATGGGTATTACAGTGGGGGAGCAGTATATCCGCGCTTTTCCACGACTTTTAGCAATGGCCTCACGACCTTAGCTAAAACGGCGACACTCCCTATTGATAAGTGGAAGAGGTTGCTCTCGGCCTATTGTCGAAACCTGACGTGGATAGCCATTTCAAGGGAGACATACTCCCCGTTAAAAGAGATGGTGAATAAGGGAGAGGGACTGACCCTTGACGAGGTCTTGAGGAAGGCCCTCAAGGCCTTTGCTGAGAGGCGGTGAGCGTGGCTGACGCTCTTAGACTTGACTGCCGTTGTTGTGAAAACTTGGTTCACGTTTATGAAGAGTTCCCATCGTCAAAGGAGCCTATTTTCGTAAAGGATTATTACCTTTGCAAAGCCAAAGTCTTTGATCTTTCTCTAACAAGGGAAGAGCTGGAGAGGCATTACGCCAATTGCCCGGCTAGGGTCGAGCTAACCGGAAGCAAGCTCGTCCACGAGCTATTAAGCGAGGCGGATGCCATGAACATGGCCATCTCTCAGCTCCTCGGAGAGAAGGTAGAAGTGGTGAAGGTGGATCCTCGCCTAGCAGCTGGCCTCGCCTCGCCCTGCAAAGCGGAGATCGATTTCTTCACGAAAATAGACTTCCTCTACAACCTCTTGGACTTCGAAAGAAAACCCCTATGTAGGCTCGTGTCGATGGCAAAGCCTGACTTGAAGGGGGTGACGTTACTCAAGAAATTCTTAGCCGAGAAGGGGCAGTCTGATGAGGGGGCGCTGGCCTTCTTCGAAAAGGTGATACTCGTGAGGGACAAGACCTATCCAGCTCATAGATTTGACCCAAAAGTCGTCGAAGTCTTACGCGAGATCGGTTTGCAATACCCCGCCTCTAATGCGGAGGATTGGCAAAGAAATTGGGACATAGTCTTGAGGAAATGTGTTGAGTCCTTCAGGTCTCTACGGAAGGCTCTAATTAACATAGCGAAGACGGCTTTGATTGAGCACCAACCCTGAAGTTAAAGCCTTGGACTTTAACCTTGAACTTGAAGTGATGGAGTAAGTGGAGGCGGAAAAGGAAAAGTCGCCAAGAGAAGTGAACATAGAAGCAACGAAAATATGGGCCGAAACGACGAGGTATCAAACAGACAGAATAGTCGAAGCATTCAACGTGTTGGTCAACGCCGTTAAGGACTACTACATCAGAGGTCGCAAACTCCTTACGCTCTCAGCCTTCACGCTCATAGCCACGATTTTCTGCGTCATGGCCTTCCTCACGTTTATTGGTCGAGTGGGAGGCGAGACCTTCGCCTTCGTTACAGGAACTATCGTCGGATACATAATAAGCCTAACTCGCTGAAAGTAGCACTACAGTCTAACTCTACTTTAAGCTCGAAAGACCCTAGGAGGGCGGGCCTATGTCGAAGGTCGGCGAGGAGGCTCGCTGACATCATCTGCAAGAGAGCGGCCAAGGTAGTCAAAATGGATTAGACTAGATTTGAAGAGGCCAGACTAACACACTTTTAAAGACTCTCTAATGACTAAGACTCATTTATGTGAGAGAAAACCATGAACGTCTTGGAGAGGAAGTTATTTGAGATCCAAGACTACTGGTTGAGAAGTGCAAAGGAGAGAGCTGGTGAGTCTCTGAAAAACGTCCTCGAAGTATTGGGAGAGCTATTGTACGTAGAGCCCGGGCAATTCCTCTTTGAATTCCTACAGAATGCCGAGGACGCCTTAATGGAGGCCAAGAGGAAAGGCTTCTTCAGGATTGAACTCTACAAGGATAAAGTCGTTGTGAGTAACGATGGGAAACCCTTCGACGAGCAAGACCTAGATAGTCTATGTAGCATCAAGAGCAAAAAAGAGCCTGGCTTAGGCTACAAGGGTTTCATAGGAATAGGTTGGAAGTCTGTTTTCAAGGTCTCAAGTAATGTCGAGGTTCACTCAGCTGATGTGTCATTTAAGTTTGACGAAGGATATTGGAGGACCGAAGAAGGCAAGAGGCTTCTCGAGAAGTATGGGCTAAAACCCGAGGAAGTACTTTGGCAAGTGACGCCAATACCCATAGAACCAAGAGCCTTACCCCAAGAGGAGACCACGAGGTTTGTCATACACTTAAGCCGAAGATGTGGAGAAACCGAGTTGAGCTTTGATGAGATCGCTAGGTCTCTCGAGAGGCTCAAACCTTCCATCCTTCCCTTCTTGGACTATGTGGACAAGGTTGAGATCGTTAATAGAGTTATGGGGAAGAAAAAGCTCATTAGGTCATTTATTGTGTGGCAAGATCATTTTGAAGATGCGAACATTAGATGCGTGAGGGTCGAGGAAATAATCGACAGCAAAAATTCTACATACCATGAGTTCCTCGTTTTTGAGAACGAATACGTTGTCCCCGAGAATGTTAAGATGGATCAAACCACGAAGAAAGCCAAGAGAGATAAAGTAGACAAGCGAAGAGTCGCAATAGCCTTTTCTCTTGACCCCACGACTGGAAGCTTAAAGCCCATCGAGGAAGAGGAGTTCTATGGAGTATACTCATTCCTGCCCTTATATGAAGTTAAGACCGGCCTCAAATTTATCATTCAAGCTGACTTCATAGTCCATCCAGGCAGAGGATATGTAAATCCCTTAGCCCTTTGGAACAAGTGGTTAATGTTATGTGTAGCAAAACTCGTTAGAAGTGCCATTAAGTTTCTGCGAAGACGCTACGAAAAGTCGTACCTCGCAGTTTTTGACTATCGAGAACTGAGAGGTGACGCGATTTTCGAGAACTTGATAAGGCACATAATAATAGCCTCGGTCATAGATCGAGAGCTCTCGGATTTCGAGGTCTTATGTTACAAGAATCACAAGGTTGGACTTAATGTTGTAGTGAAAGCCTCCGACGAGGTCTTTGAATTAGTCAAATCCGGCCTCTTAGATGAAGGAGAGTTGTGGGGGATTTACGGCACTAACGTCCATATTTTGCACCCAGAATTCAAGTTACGTGAGAAAGACATAACTTCACTTCACAAATCACGGCGCATCCTAGAGCTCCCTGATCTTTTAAGTAAAGATCTTCTTGAAAGTAAACTGAAAAGAGACGCCGATGAAGCCATCAAATTCCTGGGCGAGGTTTACAAGAGAATACGCGAAAAGGGCTATGAGGTGCCATCTGATAGAAGATTTGTTATAACATCCTCTAATCATGTGAAAGTGGCTAAAGAAACATACAGTGCGATCTTTACGCCTGAAATTGAAAAACTCTGTACGAAGTTTCCTGAGGTAAGTAAATACCTTAAGACGTTGGACTTCGTTCATGAAGATTTCGCTAGGTTTGTCGGATATGAAGTCCTCAAGTGGCTGGGAGTGAGGGAGATAACCTTAAAAGAGCTCGCCCAAGAAGTCCTCTCAAGAAAAGTCTCAGTAAGGGCTCAGCCCCCTAGCAGAGAGGAGCTTCTATTGATCACTATACTCATTAAAAACTCAGGCTTTGAACCTAGGGAGCCTATATGGGTTGTGACAGAAGATGGGGGGATTAGTAAATCAGATGAGGTTTACTATCCCTTAGAACAACTGAGGAACATCAACGGTTATGAAAGCTTCATGAAGGAGCTTGGAGTTAAGCTTCTCGACCTCAACGCCTATCTTAAGTATGATAGGGACGAAGAGGGTTGGAGAGAATTCTTTTCAAAAGTTAAGATTAGAGGTGTAAAAACGCATTATCGTAGCCCGTTACTTCCTGGCCCCGTGCTAAGTGAAGACTACATCGAAATCATTGATAGATTGGGAGAGGTCCTTGAGAAGACATCGATCGACAAGAACGTAGAATTGGTAAGGTTTTTGAAGAAGCTTCACGAAGCAGGGCTCAAGGTCCTCTCAAGGCAACCCATAACGTTGAAACTTCTTACAGATGAGGGAAAGTTGATAGACTCTGATAAGTGCTATCTTCACGATTACTATGGTCCTAGAGAGAGGTGGGTTAAGTGGAAGAACGAGGGATTCCCGATAGGGCCTTTCGTCAGTCCTAACTACATTGATGAACCCCTTAACACCTCTTCATGGCGAGAGTTTCTCACTAAGGTGTTGGGTGTCAAAGAAGGCGTGAACGAGGAGACCGACGAAGGTAAGAGAATCGTAGAGGACTTTGCCATGTGGTTCGTTGAAAGGAAGTTAAGAAGCAACGAGAAGTACAAGAGCTACAAAATCATAAGAAAGGAGGAGAAAGGCAAAGGCTATGACATGGTACTAATAAGGGATGGCGAAGAAATCTATGTCGAAGTCAAGGGTATGAGAAGAGAATGGGGAGAGGTAAGCCTAGTTGGACAAGAACCTCTAATGGCCATGAAGCATGGAGATAAGTATTGGCTTGTGGTTGTGAAGGGGATACCGAACAACCCTGAGGTCTATATATTGAGAAACCCATTAACTTGCTTGCTAGAAGGACTTAAGGAAAAGTATTTCCCTCTTCACATACCTATCAAACTTATTGAGGAACGCGGCGAAAGACTTTGAAAGATACGTGTACAATCCTAGATGGAGAACGAAGCTCTTGCTACATTAAATCAAGGCCTTTCTTAAAATAAGTCTTCATAAGTACTGTGCACGCATCGAAAGCCGTGATCGTGGCTGGCAAAGCTTTTAGCCGAACGCTCACACATCTTAAAAGCGCTGGTTCCATGAGCAGGTGCCCAAACTGCGGCTTCGAGAACGAAATTCCCCACCCTCTTTACGATTCAAGAACGCTCCAATTCCTAGCGCTATGATTTCAAAGATGTAGCCGAGAGCCACGGAGAACCAGAAGGCTACCGAAACGTTAGAAGCACTAGTAGGAGTCCTACGACGAATAATATGACCGCCTTGCTCACTGACATTCCTTTAGAATCCTCTATTTGCTCTCCCATGCAAGGCTTCGCTTAAAAGGGGGGTTGAAGGCTACAAGGAAGTTCAAGAGAGGATTCAAAGGAGAGTTCAGAACTTTTACGAAGAGCTTTTCACGATCATCTCCCAGAGATTCAGGTCTCCTAAGCCTTTTCAAGCTCTTCATCAAAGTGCCCTTCAAGTACCTCAAGTACGAGGAAGGAGCTTCGACTTACATTTATCGCATCTTATCAAGCCCTTATTGACCAACACCCTGTGGAGCCTCTCATAATACTCTCGTTTCAAAGGATCTCCGTAGCCCTCACTCCACAAGGAGTCGTAGGCGTGAAAGTATATGGCCACGTGCAAGTTAGCGTGACACTTCATGCATATGTTCAACCGCCTCTTTATGTGGTCCTCGTAGTGGTCTACGAGCACGTTCTCGTCCGAGCCACACAAATCACACTTAGCGCCAGCACTTAACCCTAAGACCTGTTTATGTAACTCCAAAATCTTCCTAACCTCTGGATCTTCGAAATCCCTCCTGATCTCCTTTTCTAGAGTCCTGAGAAGCTCTGTCTTCCTGAGTTGCTCCATCACATCCTTGCTCCACCAGACTATGATCATTTCCTCATCGAGCTCCTCAGGCCTCATTTCATATCTTAGAACCTCCATGTTGGAGGGTTCTAAGAATGCGTGAAACAACATTAAGAGAGTGGTCACGTGCACTAAGTCGATGTTTATTACGATCTCGCTGACGAACTCTTCATACGACTTTGGGGGCTTTAGGAACTTTAAGGATTCTAAGAACCTTGGACGTATTGCTTCCATATCTTCAAGCGGTGAAGTTAGAAGGAAGAGTGATGAAAAGACCTTATCGACTAGCTCATTTACCTTCTTTATTTCCTCCTTAGTAGCGCGGGCGAAGGCCTTCTCCTTCATTTCATGTATTAATTTGAGGAACTCTTCCTCCCTCCTCAAGAACTCCCCATAGAAGAGAATCGATTGTATGATTGTGTCCAAGATTAGCTCCCGCTCTTTAATCTCGTTCTTCTTGAGGGCCTCTGTGAAGGAGGCTATGAGTCGCCTCGGAACAATATCTGCCAATAATTGTGAAGCCTTCTTCATGGCGGAATGCTCTATCTCTTTCTTGAGCTCTTCCTCGGACTCTATGATACCAAGCTTGAGAAGTGAGGCTTTAATGGCTTTCTCCAACGACTGCTGGAGCATGTATATGGCTTGAGAGTACAACTTCTGCTCAAAAAGAACACTGGCTGCTTCGAAGTCCTTTTGAGCTATCTCTATTAGAACTAGAGGATCAGGTTTCCTCCTCACCACCTTTCCTTAACCTCCTCCTGACCCCCTCGTGAACCCTCTCCAAGACTCTCCCACATATCACGCTTTACACCCGTTTAAAACGAGCGTAATGGTCTTTCTATGATCATTTCCCGGAGCTGTGAGAAACACCAGCCCCATGAGCTTAAAAGACCTCTTGAGGGAGTGTGGAGAGGTCGTCACTTACAAATCTCGAAGTCGTCCTCTATAATTGTCAACGCTCTAATAGTGATCCGTTTCTACTGTTCGGGGGTTGGAAGATGGATTTGAGAGTACAAGCCATACTGACGTAAGTATTTCAGAGCTTTGCGACGAAGGTTAAGGTAGTTGAAGCATGAGAGACCCTTTACCCTCGTAATATAGATCTTCGCGGGTAAGGAAAGTCCTTTATCTCTTTAAAGTCATACATAACCTTTTCTTTGTCGCCAACTCTCACCCTTAACTCATCGTGGGCTATCTTCAACTCTCCATCAGCCTCAATAGGCTCGAAGTTCTCACCAACGAGCTCCAACCTAAACCGTATCGTAACGCTTCTCTCTAACTCAATCCTATAACATATCCTCGGCTTGTAGTCAATGCCGTACTCATCGGCAATCTTTACGACGCAGGCCCTTTCTCTTTCGCTTCTATAGACGTCGGCGATTACGATCTTTTGCGAGTCTCTAGGAGCTATGTTCGTGACGTGACAGTAGGGCATTTGCTGAAGTCCTTGACCTGCCCTAACTTCAGGTATCGTCCAGCAAAGAGGCTCTTTCTCGACCTTCCAGCGAGGGTGCAGTGCTCCTACTTCGAAAGTGGGCGGGCAGAGGAACTCTTTGTTTTCTTCGCCGCAAATACAGCATCCTCTGCCGTTCTTCCAACATTTATCCCACTTCCCTTGACGATTTTCGGCATAGACTAAGTGATTTAAATACTCGTCTTCTATCGTGATTAGAGGCTTGACGTAGTTTGCCATGGCCCTTCCCTCATTTCCCACCACTACATAAATTCTAATGGATGCCTCGAGTCTGTGATAGGCTATGTCGATGATCCTCACTACAGGCCTTTTATAGTGGATCTGGTAGTAAATTCCAAGGGCATTAACAAGGGAGAGAGCAAAGCCCATGAGAAGGCTTGAAAGTATTGGGACTATGCTAGTCCATTCTAATACATGCAAATTACCGAGTAATAGAGTTCCGAAAAAGAAAAATAAGAAGAGCAACGCTACTACTCCGTTCCCAGACGACAGGACTTTGGCAACTTCTCTTAGCTTCTTTTTCAAGTCCACACCCCTCTAGGCTAATCTCAATGACAAGCTGTGTGAGCTATTAAGCTATAATCGACAAAAGCTCTTAATCTGTTTAGAGAGGGCTTTGATATTACGTAGCATCTCGTCAACTTCATCGCATTGTAAACCCGCTTTGCACTTTTCGCCACCTTTCTTGCAATTATCCTCGATGTGTTTCAGACATGCTAAGAAGCTTTGATAACATACTTTAGAGGCTTCTTCTGGGCTCTTATCATTCGCTAAAGTCTTTGCTATAAGGAGACAGGTTTCTAGTCCATGCCTATAATTTCTGTGCATGCAACCTAAAGCCCTTTTTCGAAGGCCCCTCCATCCACTCATTTATTATCACAAATTTACTTGTCTATGCCAAGCTTCTCGCAATTTCTCACATGTTCTTTGAGACGCGGCATTTCCCTTCTATTCCTTAGGGCTTTAGAAGTATGAGGTTTAAAAAGTATGAGGGTTTAGGATTGGTTAACTCTCATTGTTGGCCATGGTGAAGGTGATCATTAATTGATATTGATCTTGAAGTCATCGCTAACTTGTCGTCCACCTCTTGAAGGTTTAAGGTTGGTCAAAGGTTATGGACTTCACAGTTGCTCGACGATAGTGATGATAGTTGTGTTCTGTACCTGATGTATTTCAATGACCGTGACCTGAAAGTCTAAGATCATCGTCAGCCTTCACGTTCTTAAGGCTTAAGGGTCTAAAGCCCTTACAATTACCCTTCATAACGCTCCTCACTCCTTGTATTATAGAGAAGCTTGGAGCTTAGCAAGAGCGAGGGGTTCTGGCGCGAGGAGCTTGAGGACCCTACATCGAAGATCAACAAGCTCGACCTGCTATACGGCGCGATAATGTATGCCGTGAACAAGGTGAAGGCAAGCTCTCAAAGGAGTGAGCGAGACGTCTGCGAGTGTCTCAAGCTCTCCATCGAGGAGGAATGAGTCGGGAATTACCTGGTAGCTACGTAAAGGCGATGTTGAGCGAGTACTATAAGCGGTGCGATTGTACTTGAATTGCCTCCTTGACCAAGCAATTACTTCCTCTAAGCAGAAGTTATAAGAGCAATAACTTAACTTATGAACTAGTTTTGAAAGGGCCTTGGCTTACTTAATCGTCTTGTGCAAGTACTGCAATACGCCTAGGTACGTTAGGGAAGGTGAGAAAGGCTTCAAATGCATGAAGTGTGATAGTTATGTGGAGCTCAGTGAGGCTAAGGTAATTACGAGGGTCCAGACTATAAAGGACGCGATATACATCGTCAAGGAGCTCAAGCTGCCTGAGGAGTTAAGGAGGAAGGTACCACATAGAGGGCCTTGAAGGCTCCAGCTCATCGCTCAAGACCTTAAGTCTACGCTCCTTCCTCAAGTCCTTAACCTCAAAGCCCAAGGCCTTTAAAACCTTCACGGCCTGCTCTGTTGAGAATGACTCCTTTGAGAGGCCCGTGACCGCTACCATCACCTGCTTAACGGGGTACTTCTTACCATCGAGCTCTACGTAGTACCTGGCCCTGCCTATGAGAGGCTCTGGCTCCAAGCCTTTGAAGACTTCCACAACCCTCTCCTTGGTTAGCTCCACCTCCCTCTTCCCAATCACGAACTCCATGAAGGTCGATAATTGATTAGTGGAGGGCTTTAAAGGAGTTGTGGTCGAAGTCGTCTTAAGTTGTTGAGTCGTCTTAAGTGGGCTATCATCGTGTGGTCCTCGTCGTGGTCGAGATCGTCACTCGCTGAGTTGTAGTCTTCAAGCTAGGGATCGAGGTTCCAGGTGTCATTTAGTCTCCTCTTCGTCTTTTCCATGCCCCTCCTAACTCCTTACTAACGGGCAGATAGCAAGCTTTCGCCTTTAAGGTTTGGTTACTTCTGTGCAGAAGTCGGCAGTTATCTAGATGCGCTTGAGCATGCGCACATGAATATAGAACAAGTTCGGCGAAGACTTAGTCATCTGGCTTCAGCACTTCTGTGAGAAGATAAAGGCGTTGTTGAAGATGGTGGAGAGCTTTCATCCCCACTTGGAAAGAGGAAGGAGAAGACATCATTGAGGCTTCAACTATTTAAAGGAGTCCCTCCTTTTCAACACACGTAAGAAAGTCTATGAATTTAATTTGATGTCCGAGCGGGTGACATTTATTGACCCTCAAGCTCCTTGATCTCAAAGGCCTTCGAAACTAAGTCTCTCATAAAATGGGCTGAGTCCTTAATGCTACAGAGCCCTCATAGACTTTTGAAGCCTTTAGACTCACAGAGAGTCATGGATTGTAATGTGCATGCCTATCCAAGCCTTCATGTCACTCGTCCAGAGTCGAGTATGATTCGTGATGTGATCGCTCCCTAGTTACATCATTATGCATCGTATTCAGCGTTGCCTCTCGTTCTATTTCGTCGATTTCTTAGGAGAATTAAAGGCTTTGGGCTTGTTGAGGATGTTCAAGGGTACCAACAACTTTTTAATATGAGAACAAATTTTGATGGCTTAAATTCTCGGCTTAAACCGCTCCTCAAGCTTGTACTCTGTAAGAGGTTGCAACACGAGATCGAACTTAACGTGCACCACTTGTCTAGGAGTTTTGAAGCCCGTGGCTGATTTCACTATCGCCTCTCCCGGCGGTAGAGTAGTAAGTAGGCTGGCAAAGGCCTCTCCAATCCTCCTCTTCGCCCTCCCTTTGTCCACGTCTTCTATGTTAAAGCAAATGAAGCTTTGTTGTAGCTCAGCTCTAACTGCTCTATTGAGAAGGTCTAGCCTTCTAGTCGCGAGCCACAATGAGCACCCCTTCTTCCCGCCTTCTCTCGCCAACGTGATCCAGATAGTGTCAGTCCTTCCGTAAATCCTCTCGTAAAATTTAGCAGGTGCTATTCTAGGAGCCTCGTCTGAGACTATTACGCAAGTGAGCTTTCTACCTTGTGAAAGCTCGTCCCACAGGCACTTGGCTAGGAAAGCCGCCACTCTCCTCTTCACTTTTACCTCGTCTGGCGTGCTGGGGTCCTCAGAGCGCGTGAAGTCGATGATCAAGACGTTGTCCTTCTCTACTTCCTCTATCAACCTCTCCTTATCCCAGACATCTTCTGGCACGTCATCAGGGATGTAAGCAGACTTATCAATAATGTCTCGAACTTCGTCTAATATTGCTCGTCTAGCTACTTTCCCCAAAAGCTTCGCCTTCGTATTACGCTTAGTTGGATAGAGCTTATCCTCCTTACATAGTACTAGTGAGGCGTAGATTAGCCTCTTCAAAGCGCCTTTAACTCTCGGGTCCTCTTTTTCGAGTAGTGAAAGGAGGAACATGGGGTCCTCCATCTTCAGCCCACTTATGAGCTTGTCCCAAGCCAATACGTTGACCCTGAACTTCTTGGCGTAGTCAGATTGAGCGAGAGACCTGAATTCGCCCGTCCAGTCCAAGATGATGAAGTGGAGGTCTCCACAAGCCTCGAGAGACCTAGTGATCAGCGTGAGGAGGGCTGTCGTCTTTCCAGTCCCTGAAGCTCCATTTATGAGCAAGCCCTGCTTGATTAGAGGCCTTAACTTGATGTAGACCGGCTGAGAGGTTAGGGGGTTAACACCTATCCTCACCTTAGGCTCTTCTTCAGGCTCGATGATGAGCCTTACAAGCTCAGGTGTGCACAGCCGAACTTCGGCTAGAGGGGTGACGGGGCATTTTGGAAGGCCTATCCTCCCATCTTCGTAGAGCTTCCCGGCCAAGACACCACTACAAATGAGAGTACGGTCGCCCTTCAAAGGCATGCCAAGGGCTATTAGCCTCTTCTCTAAATTGTAGTCGGAGAGGCCATCTCTAAACCCCACGACTTGGTAAATTATTGGGAGGCCATCATCGTCTAAAACGAAGACGTAAGAGCTAAACGGCAACTTCTTCTTCTCTTTCAAGACTATGGAGATCCCATCGACCCTATGCGACGAGAAAGGAAGGACTCTTCCTACGACCTCAGATTTTTCGACCAACTCCTTCACATAGACCTTTGCTGCTTCAATTCCTCCTATTCCCCCCACCCTCCTCAAGAGAAGTCTCTCTATCCAGCCCTTCTGCATGAGACCTCCCCAAAGGCATCACCACCTAGACGCGTTATGGTGGGCCAAGGGCGAGGCCCTCGGAGAGAGTCTGCTTAAAAGGTGGCGCCAAGTCCGCTGTCCATTTAGGAAGATCAAGCATATCGGCCAATGATTGTGGGTCATGAAAGAGGCTCTCATGCCCATATGCCTAAGGTAGGGGGTGTGAGCTCGCGACCCAAGTCGTTCCCCTCTGCGCGTATTTCTCAAAACTTTCCATGAGATGTTAAGGGGCCCTCTCTCAAAGTGGAGTGATCGATTGATGGCCTCTAAGTTCTCCATAATCATGAA
>Ga0326760_1001043_pt1 | contig 12852 bp, 12 predicted proteins | sample GCREP_S_FD_207668 | JGI IMG/M metagenome (GOLD analysis project Ga0326760, IMG submission 207668) | Hot spring sediment microbial communities from Geyser Creek Basin, Yellowstone National Park, WY, United States - GCR.EP_S | ecosystem: Environmental > Aquatic > Thermal springs > Near-boiling... | reverse complement strand
TCAGGTTGATCTTATCCATTGGAAGAACCTGAGAATACCCTCCACCCGTGGCCCCACCCTTTATCCCAAAAGTAACACCCTTCGAGGGCTCACGCAAAGTATTCACAACCTTAAGACCCCTCTCATATAATGCCTGACCAAGCCCAATAGCAACAGTCGTCTTCCCCTCACCATACGGCGTAGGGGTCATCGCGGTTACAACGATCAGCTTACCATTACGCCCACCCTTCAGCCTCCTCAAAACCCGCGCATAGTCGACCTTAGCAATATATTTTCCATAAAACTCGAGCTCATTCTCCAATATACCAATATACTCGGCCACCCTATCAATCGTATATAGTTCGGTCTCATAAGCAATCTCAACATCACTCGGAACAGGCCACCTCCTCCTAACAGGCATCTTACACCACCTCTTGATAATCGCGCTCTAAGGGAATATAAAAACCGTGTTATAGAAGTAAGGCTAAATCAAAAATTGAATCCCTAATAGATGCAAGTGAGCATAATGCCAGTTCAAAATAAAAGAAAAGGGAGGTGGTTAATAATAGAAAGTCATGCTTAGGCTTTAGCAGTTATTATTTCCCAAGCTTCAGGATAGTCTTTGGCATACTCGTCTAAAGTCTTTATCCATGCGAGTTCGGGCCAGGGCTTTACGTCAAACTTTTCTCTCGTCACCCATCCAAATCCTAGATCTATAGTCTTATTCTTTGGCCTTGAGGTGGCAAAATTCTTTACAAGGCCTGATGAGAACATTTATGGAACTGTAGTAGCAGCTTATCTGGATGGTCATATGAACGTTTATGATTTTCTACTGCACCTTTATAGTAGAGGGGGAAGACTTTTAGATGAAAACCTTAACCCAATATTCAACTCTCCGGAGGGTGTAAATGCTCTTCAATTCTATGTGGATCTTATTTGGAAACATGGGGTTGCGCCTAAGGAGAGTCTCCAGCTTAACTGCCATAAAGCTGGGCAATATTATTTGGATGGCAAAGCCGCAATTGTATGGCGGTGGGCTGGTTTCGCTTGTATGGCTGAGATGCAAGAATATTCGAAGGTGGTAGGCAAGAATGGTTATGCTTTACTTCCTCGTGGAGAGGGGCCTAATGCGAGAAGTATAACTCTAAATGTATACTGGGCATTTACAATTCCTAGTGGAAGTAAGCAAAAGGATCTTGCATATAAATTCATTAGATTTCTAGCAAGTAAACAATCTGATAAAATTACGACATTATGTGGTGCAATTGGTTGTCGTCACTCTACATGGTATGATGATGAGGTGCTAAGGAAATGGCCGTTTTATGCTATATTAGAAAGACTTCATGAGAATGCGGAAAGCACACCACAAATCCCAGAATATGCTAAAATAAACGAAGTTCTGAATAAGGCGATAGACGACGCAGTTAATCTCAGGAAAGCTGTAAAAGAGACGTTAGATGATGCCGCCATTAAGGTGAAAGAAATTTTACGCGGTGCAAAAAATAAAAATTAATAAACCAGTGATATTTTTTCTGAAGGTATGGCTACAAAGATGCTTAGTAAGAGTTTTAGAGAATTAAATGCTGAGAGGATAGCGCAGGCAGAAAAGCTAAAGAAGCCTGATTGCGTCCCTGTTTCGCTCTCCCTGCATCATCCTTTTTTAGCGAGTTTCGCTGGAGTAAAAATTATCGAGTATTTTAATGATCCAAGGGTTATGGCTGAAGCCCAATTACGTGCAAGACGTGCCTTTTTTTTGGACTAAAGAATCTATATCCGGATTACGTTATTGTTGCTGAAGCATCTGCTCTTGGCTGTAAGATTAAGTGGCAGGAGGATGATTCGCCTCTCGTTTTTCCAGTGGTCGAAGAGCCAGAGGATGTTCACAAATTAGAGGTGCCTGATTGCTATCATTCGGCTTATATGGCGGTTTCAATAGCTGCCTATAGATACATGGAGGCACTTGTTGGTGGAGAGAATGTTGATTTCTGGTATTGTCTGGGACCATTTGATCTGGCATGCCTAGTTCGTGGGCAAAGCCGCTTCTTTGCGGATATTAAATTGCGGCCGGAGCTAGCGCATGAAATACTTGAGATAACGACAAGAACCATCATCGAGTGGACTAAGGTTAGGGAGGAAATTGTTGGAGAAAGATTTGAGCGCGTAGGATTAGGGGACGATTTTCCGGGATACCTTGGCCCGAAGCTTTTTAAGGAGTTTGCGCTACCATATATAAAGCGGGTCTTCGAGGCCTTTCCCAATCGAATACACTACTGGCATAGTGATGGAGATACTACAAGTGTCCTCGAGTTAATTCCAGAGATGCATGTAGAAGTTTTTAACAACTTCTACCCAGATGCTGCATCAGCGAGTTTAAAAGAAGGATAGGCAATAGGGTCTGTCTTATAGGAAATATTCACCCCTTAAAAGTTATGTTGAGAGGCACGCCTGAGCAGGTTGAAAAGGAGTGTAAGCGTCAGATTGAAATAGCGGCAATTGATGGAGGATACGTCCTCAGTACAGGCGGGGAGATGCCGCGAGGAGTCCCTGAGGAAAACATCCTCACAATGATAAGGAGTGTTGAAAAGTATGGTAGGCTTGAGGTGTAGGAGGTGAGAAATTGACTGAGAAGGATATTGAGAAGGAGTTGTTTGAAAGTTTTATTGAGCTGAGTGAAGAGAGGGTTTTAAAATGTTGTAAAGAGGCTTTAGAGAAAGGCATTGACGCGGAAAGAATTCTCAACATATTGACGAGGGCGCTCGAGGAAATCGGTAGAAGATATGAGAGAGGTGAATATTTCTTGGCGGAACTAATAGCTAGCGGCGAGATAATGAAGAAAGCTACCGAGATTCTGCGGCCGAGTTTGGCGAAAGAGATTTCGAGCATGAAGAAGGTCAGAATGGTAATTGGGACTGTCGAAGGAGACATTCATGATATTGGAAAGAACTTGGTCATAACAATAGTCTCTTCTTTGGGCATAGATATAATAGATCTTGGTGTTGATGTTCCTGCGGAAAAATTTGTAGAAGCAGTTGATAAATTTAAGCCAAAAATTGTTGGCATGTCAGCTCTTCTCACCACCACGATGAATCAGATGAAGAATGTCATAGAAGCTCTCAAGAAAGCAGGACTACGAGACAAAGTGAAAGTAATCGTTGGCGGTCGCCCTGTTACTGAGGAGTTTGCCAAGGAGATAGGTGCTGACGCTTATGGTGAAGACGCTTTTGCCGCTCGAAAGATCATTAGCGAATGGATAGCAGCCTAAAATATTATCACAATACTATCTTGTTTATTTAGATGTTCGATGAATACAATCTTTAAATGGAAGCTGCTTCGATATTGATAGCAACATCATTAGATGAGCATGGTAAGGATATTGGATGGTAGGAAGATTGCTGAAGATATACGGAACGAATTAAGGCAACGAGTTGGGATGTTAAAGGCTAAAGGTATAATTCCAAAACTTGCGACCATTCTTGTTGGCGAGGATCCAGCTTCCCTCTCATATATCCGCATGATTCAAGATACCTTTAATGCTGTTGGAATACCCGTTGAACTATTCAAATTCCCAGAGAGTATAACTCAGGAAAAGCTGAGGGAGGAGATTATGAAAATTAATGAGGATAAAGAGATACATGGCATCCTTGTACAGATGCCTCTGCCAAAACATATAAATGCGGCTGAGATTTTCCAGATTGTTGATCCGAGAAAGGATATTGATTGTGTAAATCCCGTGAATATGGGCTTATTTCTCTTGGGCAATCCAAGATTTGTTCCATGTACGCCTTCAGCTGTTTATGAAATCTTGAGGAGAAGTGGAATCGAGGTCGAGGGTAAGGAAGTGGTTGTCGTGGGAGCTGCTGGCAGGGTTGGAAGGCTAATCACGCTGCTTTTAATTAGATATGGAGCGACAGTAACAGCTTGTGATATAGCTACACGTGATCTGAGGAGACACACGAAGGAGGCCGAGATTTTGGTAACCGCTGTTGGAAAGCCTCGCTTAATAACCGCAGACATGGTACGTGAAGGCGCCGTCGTGATTGATGTCGGCGTTAGCAGGATAGAAGATCCTGAGAGGCCGGGAAAGTTTAAGATAGTTGGAGACGTCGATTTCGATCATGTCAAGGATAAAGTTGCTGCGATAACACCTGTGCCCGGAGGAGTGGGCCCCGTCACCACGGCTATGCTAATCTCAAATACAGTTAGAGCCGCTGAGATCTTGGTAACGTGTTTTAGGGGGAATGTTTAAATTATGACGGCGTTATCTTATAGCCATAGGGGTAGATACATATGATGGGTCAGAAGCTAAAGCCTTTGGAAGAAATTCTAGGATATCTCAAGGATAAGCAGAAAGTAGTTTTAATGGGATGTGGTGGATGTGCGGCCCTTTTCCGGACAGGTGGGGAGGCCGAGGTTGATGAAATGGCTGAAAAATTGTCTAAGGCTGGTAAAGAAGTTTTGGCAAGGATAAAATTGCCTTTAGATGTTTATGCATGCTTCCTCCCTTTGAGCTCTAAGTATCTGAGGAAAAACATTGATGCAATAAGGAATTGTGATGCATTCATAGCACTCTATTGTGGTGATGGAGTACAGGTAACTAGAAGTTTTCTTGAAGAATTAGGGATTTTCAAGCCGATATATCCTGCTGTAGATTCTCTTGGGTTTTTTGGTGGGGGACCTACAAGATTTACCGAGGAGTGCCAGGGATGTGGCGAATGCATACTCGCTTATACTGGTGGGATATGCCCATTAACACGATGTCCAAAGGGTTTGTTAAATGGTCCATGCGGCGGGGTTAGGTCTAATGGAAGATGTGAGGTGAACCCGGATATGGACTGCGTCTGGGTCAAGATATATGAGCGGCTAGAGAAGCTTGGTGAGACAAATTCTTTCAAGAACCTCTTGGAGGCTAAGGATTGGAGTAAGATGAAGAGGCCACGTGTGATAGAAGTTCCAAGGGCTAAGTTGACGCCGTGATATGGTGATTCTCCATGAAGACGAATAGTAATCTTGAGAGGATTCTTGAGAATGGCAAGTTCGCAGTTACGGCGGAAATAGGTCCGCCAAAGAACGCTGATCCCGAGGTTATCAGAAGAAAGGCTAGAATTATGAAGGGTTACATCGATGCTTTTAATGTTACTGATGGCCAAACGGCGGTTGTTAGGATGGCGAGTTGGGCTGCCTGCCTGATTGGAAGGGAAGAGGGTATCGACCCCATAGTTCAGATGACATGCCGCGACAGGAATAGAATAGCTCTCCAGATGGATATCTTAGGGATAGCCGCGCTAGGAATAAATAATGTTCTATGCCTGACGGGGGATTATGTTACAATGGGAAATCATCCATCGGCGAAGCCTGTTTATGATTTAGACTCCATCCAGCTGATTAAGATCGTTAAGGGCATGCGCGATGATAAAAGGTTTCAAAATGGTGAAAAAATAGATGTTGAGCCCAGACTATACATTGGAGCGGTATCAAATCCCTTTGGCGGATACCAATTATGGGTTGACGTTATAAGGCTTGAGAAAAAGGTCGAGGCCGGAGCGGACTTTATTCAAACGCAATGTGTTTTTAATTTGGAGAAATTTGAGGAATGGATGAAACTTGTTAGGCAGAAGAAGCTTCATGAAAGGATACATATCCTAGCTGGTGTAACTCCTCTGAAATCCTATCGTATGGCAAAATACATGAGCGAGAACGTTCCTGGAATAGAGATACCGGAGAGGATCTTAAATCGCATGTCTAGTGTGCCAAAAGAGCAGGCGAGTGAAGAGGGTATAAACATATGCGTCGAGATAATCGAGAAATTAAAGGAAATAGAGGGTGTCCATGGAATTCATATAATGGCGATAGGCTGGGAAGAGGTTGTCCCGGAGCTAGTTGAACGAGCAAAACTGTTGCCGAGGCCAACGTTTTAACTCCCTAATAGCTTAAAATTTTTTAACAAGCATTTACCCATAAACCTAGTCACCATGTTTAAGTTTGAAAGGGAACAGAAGGTATTCAAGATAGGCAATGTTACTGTTGGCGGGCAGCCTGGTGAATATCCGACGGTCATGATAGGAAGCATCTTTTATAGCAAGGATAAGCTCGTAAAAGACCCGGTTAAGGGAGAATTTGATCGAAAAACCGCCGAGGATCTCTTAAATATGGAAGCAGAACTCTCGGAAAAAACTGGGCTCCCAAGAATAGTTGATGTTCTCGGAGAAACCTCTGAAGCGCTTTGCAAATACATAGACTTCATAGCTGATTACACGGATTCTCCATTCCTGATAGATAGCACAAGTCCAACAGTAAGGATTGAAGCATTGAAGCACGTTGAGGAGGTGGGCTTAATAGATCGAGCGATCTACAACTCCATAGATGAAAACATTAAGGAGAACGAAATTGAGGCTCTCAAGTCGAGTAAGATAAAGAGCGTTGTTATACTGCTCTTCAGTAGCAAGTACATTATGCCTAAGGATAGGCTTAAGATGATCAAAAATAATGAAAAGAATCTTATTAGGATAGCGGAGGAAGTGGGCCTAGAAAACATACTGATTGATCCAGGAGTGCTGGACGTCCCAAGTATAAGCTGGACAGCAGATATAATCTTCAGGATAAAGCAGGAGACCGGATATCCGGCCGGCTGCGCACCAGCTAATGCGATGTATATGTGGCTTAGGAAGAAAAAATTAGAATCCCCCCTTTTTGAGGTATGTGGTGCCAGCATACTTTCGCTTCCAATAATGATGGGGGCGAATTTCATAATATATGGGCCGATAAAAAATGCCAACTGGGTATACCCCGCCTGCGCAACAATCAATGCCATGATAGCATATTATGCCAAAACACTCGGCATAACGCCCAAGATAAAAAACCACCCATTGTATAAGATATTCTAGCAAGTCGAGCAATGTATCAAGAAAACGGCTCATGAATCATATTCCATTGAAAGAGCCTTCCGCAGAACTTCCTGAGAACATGCTTATCTTCGGGAATAGTTGCTGAGCCCACTTCAAGCCTATTATCAAGAGATTTGTTTGAGGAGTTTTCTAAGCCATATCTAGAAGTTCTTTGCAAAGAAGTAGAAGCCGACATTATTCTGCATATCTGCGGTAGGGCTGGCACATCTACTAAGGAATGCGCAGAACTTAGGATCACATACTATCAAGCCGTGAGGACTGGGAAGTGAGCGAAAATGCTTATTTGGACACTATTTACTCATCTTAAATAAAAAATAGAGAAAGTTTAAAAGTTTATATGTTAGCGTGAAACCCCATTTATGTGCGAGAAAATGAGGAGTATAAATTCTGGTGAAAAATTTTCGCGTAGAAAGGCGTTATCGACTGCGGCTAAAGTTGCGATCTCTGCGGTTGTCGCGGGCGTTGTTGCTGGTGTTGGCGGATACTTTGCAGGCTCAACAACAGCCCCGGCAAAGACCATAAGAGAAACAGTTACGGTTAAAGAAACCGTAACTGCGGGGGCAGCGACGACGGTTACCGTGCCTACGACTATTACTGCAGCCACGACGATTACTGCCGGGTTAGCGGGCACGTTCGGCAAAGGATACAAGTTCATCTACATAACACATGGTGGAGAGGAGAACGTATTCTGGAACAGTGTTTATCTTGGAATGCGTGAAGCCGCAGAATTAACAGGCTGTGATGCGGTGATGTATAGGCCGAAAAAAGAGGGAGATCTAGCTCAGGAGATAGCGAATTTTGAGGCCGCGATAGCCTTGAAGCCTGATGGAATAGTGGTTCCAATAGCTTATACAGAGCTCCTACCACTAGTCAAAAAGGCCACTGATGCAGGCATACCCGTACTAGTAGCTAATATTGATGCCCCAAATCCTGAAGATAGGATTAAGGCGGGAGGGCTAGCATATATAGGACAAAGCTTGAGACAGGCTGGCTACTTCTTGGCAAAGAATCTCGCTAAATACTTCCCATCGGGATCCCACGCTGTTATTCTAATGGAAGGGCCTGGAATGGTGTGGGCGGAGGAGAGAGCCGCAGGTATTATCCAATTCTTAAAGGAATATAACTGTACATATGAGAGGCTGGATGTTAGTTTTGAGCCCGCTGTCGTTGAATCGCGTACCTCCGCCTATCTTCAAGCCCATCCTGAAACTAAGGCGGTATTTAGTGTAGGTTACATGGCGTACGTGGCTGGAAACATATTGCAGAGAATGGGGAAGAAGCCTGGGGAAGTAGCGGTTGGCTGCTTCGATCTAGTTCCACCAGTCATAGATGGAATTAAGTCAGGATATGTAACTCTAACCATAGACCAGCAACCCTATCTGCAGGGATTCCTACCAATAATACAGCTTGTTCTAATGAAGAAATATGCTTTGAGCGCCTGGGACGTAAACACCGGAAACGCGATTGTTGACAAGAGTAACGTCGCAATAGTTGAGGCACTATCCAAAAAGGGATACAGGTGACATCGGCGGATGAAAGTCCCTCGAGGACTTTCAGGAATTCTAGGAGTAAAGGAGGCAACCATAGCGATAATAACTATTGCCACCATTCTATTTTTTTATTCCCTTCAGCCAGCATTCTTAAGCGATATTAATGTAGGTACATTACTATCCATAACACCCGAACTTGGCATACCAGCTTTAGGCATTACAGTCTTAATGATAGCAGGGGAATTCGACCTTTCAATAGGGTCAGTATTTGGATTTGTTCCCCTTTTTGCTGCTGAATTAATGAGGATTGGAACTCCAGTGGAGTTTGCTATAGCCTTAGCATTGTTAACAAGTATTCTAATAGGTTTAATTCATGGTATTATTACCGTGAAAAGTGGTATTCCTTCATTCATTACTACTCTCGGCGGAATGCTGATTTGGCGGGGTGCTGCCTTACTCATAACAGGTGGTCAACCAAGATATTTTAGGGTCCCAGAGCATGTTGCAGGTCTAACATCAGGCCCCATACTCCCCCCATTTGTTAATGCACAGCTACTCTGGTTCATCTCCATAATGATTATACTTTGGGTAATGCTTGAAAGAACCAAATTCGGAAACCACATATATGCTACTGGCGGTAACAAAGAAGTAGCTAGATACATGGGAGTTAATACTGATTATATTAAAATCTCTTGTTTTATCCTATCATCATTTCTAGCTGGTTTAGGCGGGATAATACAGTCAACAAGATTAGGTACAGCTTTGCCCAATCAGGGAGATGGTTTAGAATTCGATGCAATAGCCGCTGCTGTTATAGGAGGAACATCATTAAGGGGCGGTTACGGAACAGTTATTGGAACCGTAATAGGCGAGTTTCTTGGCAGGATAATAGAAAATGGTCTGATAATAATTAGGGCCCCCTCCTACTACTTCAGACTTTACATTGGTGCTGTGCTCATAATCGCGGTTATATTAAACTTATATATGGCGCGGAGAATTAGAGAGAGGGAAAGACCATGGATTCAGGAGATGAGCCGCTAGTTAAGATGGTTAATATACACAAATGGTTCGGGAGGGTTTATGCGCTTCGAGGCGTTGACTTCCATGTGAATCATGGTGAAGTAGTGGGTTTAGTTGGGGATAATGGTGCTGGCAAGTCGACATTAATCAAGATATTATCAGGAGTCTATCCCCCAGACATGGGAGAGATCTTTTTTGAAGGGAGAAGGGTATCCTTCAAGTCGCCAAAAGACGCTATTAGATTGGGTATAGAAACGTTATATCAAGATATTGCTCTAGTTCCACAAATGAATATTCCTAGGAACTTTTTCTTAGGAAGAGAAATCGAAAAACAGTTAGGTCCGATAAAGTTACTAGATTTAAAGAAAATGGGGTGGGAATCATTAAAGTGTCTTGAAGCAATTGGTTTGAAGATAGCCAACCCAAAAGTATCGGTGGAAAATTTATCAGGAGGACAGAGACAGGGAGTTGCTCTAGCAAGGGCTATGTACTTTAAACGGAAGCTGCTAATACTGGATGAGCCTACTAATAACCTCTCTGTTAAAGAGACTATGAAAGTGCTTGAATACGTGAGGCGCCTCAAGGAGGAAGGAATAGCAAGCATATTTGTTACGCATAATATCCATCACGTCTATGCCATAGCGGACAGAATTGTTATCCTAAGCCACGGAAAGAAAGTAGGAGATTATTTGAAGGATGAGATCTCGGTGGATGAGATAATACAGATAATTGTTTCTTCCTAGCCGTAAATATTGCTAACTTTATTATCTAAGCCTTTTTCAGGTCTATGGCCTAATCCCCGTCTTATTCCCTTATACACGTCTTGGACTATATTCTTGATAAATTGCCTGGGCTTTTTAGATCAATAATCATCCATTGTTCGAGAAATTCTATTCTGTTATACTGTGTAACCACAGCTTCCAAGGAGAATGTTAGGAGGTGACTCTACAAGTTCTCAGGGATGTTCTCTGTGGAGAGAAAGTTTAGGAATACTGTAGCCGTGGGCGAAACAGTGATCGGATTCCATGATCTCAGGACACACATGTCCATACCACATTATCATGATGCACGTAAGCATGCTAATTATCGTTAAGCCAGTTACATTAACCCTGTTAGTTGTTTAATTTTGTTGAGAACGTTCTTGAATCTCTCTTTTTCCATATGAGGTATGTATGTTGCCTTTACGAACTCTGATTGAAAATCTTTTATCAGGTTGAGCTCAACACTTTTGACCCTTTTTGCTATAGCTTGAGCTTCCTCAGCAAAATCCTTTGATAGCAGCATCATACTTGCGCCAGCTATTGACCCATTGCCTATAAACGAGAATTTCTCTTGTGGTATGTCTGGCAGCATTCCTAGAACTTGGGCGGAGAATATGTCAAGATAGTTTCCAAATGCTCCAGCAATGAAGATCCTCTCTAGAACATGTAACTCTAACCCTGCGACTCGTGTCAGTGTTGATAGAGCTGCATAGATTGCCGCCTTGGCAAGCTGTATCATCCGGATATCCTTCTGCGTCAGGACTATCTCTCTACTAGTTGCTGAAGCATTAGCCGGTACTATGACGAATTTCAGCCCCTCATTGTCTTCCTTCACAAATTCGCTAACACCCTTCCTGATCTTGCCAGCTTCATCAATTATACCCCTTATTCTCATCCAAGCTATAGCCTCTATTATCCCAGAGCCACATATCCCCTCGGGCTTCGTGTTGCCGATAACTCTGTAGTAACTTCTGCCCGTCTCATCGATAACGACTGATTCTATGGCGCCTTTTACAGCCCTCATACCATCTCTTACACCATATCCCTCTAGTGCCGGGCCAGCTGCGCATGATGTGGCGAGGAACAGGTCTTCACCAGTCTTAATCACTATCTCTCCATTCGTTCCAAGATCTATAAGCGCAGCATTGCCCTCGTACTCGTGAAGTCTCGAAGCAATTATATCAGCAACTATATCACCGCCAACATACATACTTATCGATGGTACTGTTCTCACATATCCTCTTGGATTAATTTTTACCCCCAAATCTCTCGCCTTAACCCTCACGGATGATGTGAATGGAGGGGGATAGGGTGCAATCGACCCATAGTAGCAGTCATTCCCCAGGAGGAGCGCGAGCATCGTTGTATTACCAGCACAGACCATGTCATATATACAGGCGTTATCCACTCCAATCCTCTGGGATACGCTCTCAATAAGCTTATTGATCGTGTTTACCACAGCTTTTCTCAAGTCCTCAACATGATCCCTGCCTCTTCTCGCATATTCAACCCTGCTTATAACATCCTCCCCAAACCTCAACTGTTCATTATAAGCAGACTCCACACCAAGATTTTCTCCTGTTAAGAGATCATAAAGATACACCACGACTGTCGTCGTCCCAACATCCACCGCGGCGCCGAGTATTCTAAAATCCCTATTAGCTGGAATCAAGTCCACTACCTCATCATAGTATCTCACAAGGCTAACTTCAAAGTTGGATTCCCTCAACAAGTATGAAATATCTTTCAAGATTAGTGGATCATAATGCTCTCCTCCAGAGGCGTTTAGAAGCCTCTCCAGGTCACCCTTTTGATCTTCAAGGGTAGGTGGCTTAACCTTTACTCTCTGGAAGGATACTAATGGTCTTAATGGAGTCTCCTTCTTCACGCCCCATGTCAAGATCTTCCCTTCAGCAACTTTAGCCATCTTCTTAAGCTCAACCACGGCATCCGATAAAACCCTCACCTGACAGCTCAGGCGTATATTCGGGCCTAAGATGTTCATCCAACGCTTCTCTACCTCGGTTGGAGGAGAAAAGGATCCTTCAATAACCCTAACAGCACATTTTCCACAAACACCTCTTCCACCACATAAATTATCAACTGGAATACCATTCTTGACGAGATTTTGAAGCAGGCTAAGACTCTCGTCAGCAACAATCTCATACCTCTCCTCACCGACAAGCACCTTCACTCTATAACTACGATGGTGAACCATATTTTTCGAACAGCCGCGAAGAAGACAAAATTTAAATTTTGTCCTAAGTTTTTACAAGGAGTCTTTAAAATAATATTTGGGCTATGAAGTCCAGAGAAAGGATTCTCATAGCTATAAAGTTAAATGAAACTTACCGCAGCTCTATAGCCAGACATCAAATACCCTCCCTTTATTTTTTCCTCCAGCAGACCTAGGATCTCTGATGCGACTCGCTTCCTCTCCCCGTCTAAGCCCGTACCTAGAGAGGCCGGGAACACTCACGACAGCTCTTCTGATACTCGTGTTCTCATGGAACGAGTTTCCAATAGCCTTTGTAGTGACCTCTTCTGTAGCATCTCGAACCGCTACGGTTGGTATATACACATTCATGCAGGAGTTCTTTATTGACTGGGGTGGGATGTCAGCCGCCGCGACTTTCATGTATCTACCTCCAATAATCCTAGCCTTCATCGCACAGAAGGCTCTAGTTAGAGGATTAACCT
>Ga0326760_1001038_pt1 | contig 12876 bp, 13 predicted proteins | sample GCREP_S_FD_207668 | JGI IMG/M metagenome (GOLD analysis project Ga0326760, IMG submission 207668) | Hot spring sediment microbial communities from Geyser Creek Basin, Yellowstone National Park, WY, United States - GCR.EP_S | ecosystem: Environmental > Aquatic > Thermal springs > Near-boiling... | reverse complement strand
AATAGAGACTCTAGAGCTTTTGAAGAGGTTTTCAGGTAACAGCATTGATAGAAGGACCGTTACAAGGTATGCAATTAGGCATGGACTGTTAGCGCCTAAGTACATGAGGAAAGTCTCTTGGAGGCTAATGATAAAGGCTATGCCTAGAGAGGTAGCTAGATTCATTCAGAGCAGGTTTGGAGAGCTAAAGATATCAGAGGCTAGGTATGAGGATCTTTTGAGTGAAGCTGATGAGCATTACCCAAAATACTTGAATTATTTGAAAAATAGTTTATGTTAGAGGATTGTTTAGGGTTGTGTTTGGCTGTGGATCATAATCGTTAAGGTTATTATCTCCTTGATGTTTTGTATTGCATTACTAATATCCTTCACAACTTCACTGAATTCCTTTAATTCTCTAACTTTCCTACAGAATTCTTCATCTTTACTATATGCTTCAATTTCGTGAGGTCTTAAGTTATAGGGTATAGTCTCTCTAATTTCACGTCCTTTATCAAGATTAAGCCAATACTCACAAACGCTTCTACACGTCTCTGAATGACATGTATATTGGCAGTGGTGTACCAATTCGTGAGCAAGTGCCAAACAGAATTCGTCTGGGTCTAGTTCGAAATACATGAAGATGGTTTTGCTCTCTGGATCGTACCATGCTGGTATAGTTCGCTTCTTTTCTATACGCTCCAAAACTACAGTTCTAACTTCCGATCCAAAACCACCTAACCCTCCTTCAACTTCATGCTCATAGCGAAGCACAAGTGTTGGAATAACTCTTATATTCGCATCAAGATTAAAATTTATGCAAACATTTCTAGTGAAGTTTGTAAGTTTCAATGAAAAACTAGCTAAAACATTGAGAAGCTGTTTTGAAGCACTAAGAGGGCTTTTAACAGCATCCTCAAGATGCTTATTCTTAGTAGTTAAAGAACTCATAGATGACACTAGCTATGAAGTAATATGTAATAGAAGCATTATAAACACTTCTCTTAATTTAACTCTCAATTATGAAGCAATTAAAACAATATAACGTTTTAAAGGTAATGAAGTCATTACATATTTTTACTATAACTAGTTTATTATATATAGTAATTTAACTTTGTACATAGATTACGCTAGAATCGTGTAGATCTTTCAATTCTTTTTTATGTGAATAATATAAAAGCTGTTTTCTTATAGAGTTTTTTGTGAGTGTTATATGGGAAGAGTGCACAAGCTTCTGTATCGTGAGTATTTAGTTAAGCAAGTTATTTGCTATCTTGTTTGTAAACCTCATTCACTAGATATAGACTTTGTAATGTTTTTGATATTGAGAGGCTTTAGGTGCAACAAAACTGCTAATGGTATTAAATGCCCATTTTGCAATATCACTTCCTCTAAGTCTGGCTTAGAGTTTCATATAAAATATGCACACTATGATGAGGTTCTTCAGCTTATAGACGAGTATTGTAAGACGAAGACAATCGGGTAAAGCTTTTACCTTCCTAAAACACTCTCTCCTCCCATGGAAAGCAGGTCATTGGATGTTGAGATAATTTCTTGAAAAACTATTGGCGATGTTGAAACTTTTAAAGGAAAAACTTAACTAGAAACATATCCGTCTACTTTGCAACTGTTGCCAAAGGCTTTAACTCAAAGCACTTAATTACATTTGCTAGACCTTGAGAAAAGAGCTTTAGCTAAGGAGGCGGATCTAAGTTTAAAGCTGAAGGTATGGCAACGAAATACATGTCTCCGCCACTAGGATTTTACAAAAAGCTTTTACAAAGAATTTAGAATTAGGGATACAAATAGGGTGTAAATGAATTGCTGGAAATCTATAAAGCTTTTCAATTCTTTGCAAAGTTAGAATTGCCATCACACATATAATCATTCTTGATGTAGCTTTTTTAACCCCCAGATAATACCACTTTTATAGGGAGATGTCTTATGTCTCTACGTATGCTTTCACCCAAGCCCCGATACGAATTCATTCCTATTGATAAGATAGAGCTTAAACCTGGAGAATATAATGTTAGGCGTCGTGATATTGAGAAAGAAGTGGATGAATTAGCTGCAAATATTAAACAATATGGTATTCTACAGCCCATCATAGTGAATAAAATTGGTGATAAGTACATACCGATTGCTGGTCAAAGAAGAGCTCTAGCAGCTCAAAAAGCTGGTCTCAAGGAGGTACCAGCTATTGTATACGAGAACTTGGATAAGAGGCAGGCAATAGAAATATCGCTAAGCGAGACTATTCATAGAGTAGAAGTTACTGACGTGGATTTAATGGATGCTGTGACATCGCTTTACGAACAGTATGGAAGTGTTAAAGCTGTAGCGCAACTTCTTGGTAAGTCTGAAACCTGGGTCAGAAAATATCTTAAAATGGAGAAAAAGTTACCAGATGAAGTCAAAAAAGATGAGAAACTTGGAGTAGAAACCAAGGCAACACTTGCAGAGCTTTCAGCAAAAACTGCAAGTGTTCTTGGTGAAGATAAGGCTAAGGAACTGACCACTAAGGTTGCTGAAGAGATAAAGAAGGAGGGTCTAAAAACTGAGGATGCTAGAAGGTTAGTAAAAGCTGTTGTAGAAACGGCTAGCGAAGCCCCGACGAAAAGTGTAGAAGAGATAATTAAAGTTGCAAAGTCTTTGTATGAAAAAGAGCAGGCTCGAAAAGAAGAGGAGAAGAAGGCTCAAGAGCTTGCAGGACCTGGTGCTTTAATAGTGAAGCTTCCTGAAGATGCGCACAAGGCTTTAGAAGAGGCTTCAAAGGTTAAGATGAGAGCTAAGGAGGATGTGGCTGCAGAGTATATAATTGATGGGCTATATAGAGATGGGTATCTCAAGCGAGCTTGAAACTTTAAAGCTTATTATAGGGGATAGGAAGCCGAAGAAGGGTAAAGAGCTTATCAGAATAGCTGAACAAATAAAGACTCTTAAGGAGAAGCTTGGGACCAAGGAATTAGCAAAAAAGCTGGGTGTGGATACATCTATCGTCTTAGACTTTGTTAGAATAGCCAACTTAGACAATGAGATGAAGCTTCTGATAGAGAATTCAGGGCTTGGATTAAGAGCTATTAGGGTTCTGTTATCGCTAAACAATAGAGAGGTTCAAAAAACAATATTAGAAGCTTCTGCTAAGCTACAACTTACAGAATCTGAGGTTAGTGATGTAGTTTCGTGTTGCAAAAGTGGAGGAGATGTAGGGAAATGTATTGAGGAAGTTTTAAAGAGAAAGCCAAGGCATACATATCTTGTCGTTTCAAATCCCTTACCTAATGACATTGTAAACAAGGTTATTAGCAATATAAGCGTAGTTAAAGAAGCTATAAGAAAACACATAGGTGTAGAAGTAGATCGCGTAGAGATTAGGGATAACAGAATTGTATTGCTTATGAAAAGTGGTGCCTACAGTAAGTTTATTGAAAAGGCGGTGCTTTACAATGTAAGTGAGTTTGACTTAATTAATGAAATACTAAAGAGGGAGCTTTCAAAGCTCACTTAATGGAATTCTCCTCCCATTTTTGTAAAGAAAAGTCCAACCCGATCTATTCATCTTTTCTATGTTTACTAAGCGTTGGAAAAGCTCTGGGTAGCGCTCTTTTATTTTTAGGAATAGTGCTTTAGTTGCAAATGCTCCGCACACGCACTCTCCAGAGCTGTTAAGTATGCTGTATGCTGGGTTTATGTGTAGTCCCCGGCTCTCTATGAATGACTCTACATCCTCGCTACTCCAGTAAAATATTGGGCTTACAGTTGGGCATGGAAATCGGTAGAGCTTGTCAAACCATGTTATGATGGCTCGTTGAGAAGCCCTCCTATTAGACTCTTCACTTCTAACACCATCAATAAGGATCTTCTCACCCTCAACTCTCATAATGTAGAGCCACAGAGGCCTCATCTTGAGGTACTCACAACACCACCTCCTCCTGGGGCTTGGAAGCCCGTGCTCTTTCACAAACTCTTCAAAGCTCTTTTCTGGTCTTAGCACAACAAGTTCTACACCTAGTTGCTGGCACACAGTCCTAACGTAGTTCTCTATTCCTGGAACAGAAATGCCTGTGTTGATGAAGACTGCTGTAAGCTTACATTCAACACCATACCTCTCAATAACCTCCTTAGTGTACACTAGTGCGCAGAGAGAGTCTTTACCGCCTGAGAAGAGAGCAAAAACCTTCTTACCCTCCAGAACCCCTGCAAAGACCTCTGAAGACCATGAGTCTTTAGAGCCAAAGCGCTTTAAGAAGCAATTTACACAAACATGCATGTCCCTAAACCTAAACACCTTATCACTAGCACCACAGAAAGCACAGACCTTCTCAGACACAGTAAAGCACCTACCTAAAGTAGACATAGAACGGGTATAAAAACCTCCTTGAAGCCTTTGTCTAATTCAATGAAGACGGATCTCCTCATTCAGTTAGAATTTTAAGAGATTGGGATTAATGAAATGCTTGTAGTATAGAGCCTTAAGCTCTTTATAAGCCCTATTAGCCATATCCTTAATTAAGAGACTGAACTTGGCTTCCCCGTAGAGCACCACTAAAGCTCTCATAATGAGGGGATTTATAGGTGTTTTACATCTATTCTATTCAGTTCATGGTTTAACTGTAAACCCATTGCATAGGTTTACGAATTTAGAGGCACATCTAACTAGTTGAATCTTTATGAAGCTTCTTAAAACCATGTAACCATTCAATTACAACCATTTTCAAAACCATCGCATGGTTCTACACTTAAACCATCAAGGAGTTGACTCTTAAAACCGTAGGCTTAAAACCATATCGTAAAACCATCAATGGGTTTAAGTTCTTAAACCATAAACCCATTGTATTATAACCACGTAGAACCATAAAACCTTAAAACCATAAAACTGTGTGCAGAGCAGCATCTATCTAAATCTTTAACATGCTAGCTGGTTTTTGAGCAATTGAGACAGTGCTTATCACACTATCACACCATAGGCATGGTGTGATATTCTCTGGGAGATGTGCAAGCAGTTGAGCTTTGTGAAGAGCCTCATCACACCGTTGTTGGTGTGATGCTCACACCATTAAGGAGTTCACTATCACACCAAAGCATGTCACACCATGATATCACACCAACGGATGATGTGAAGATTTTCACACCATCACACCGTGATATCACTCCATAACACTTTTAAGCTATCACACTAGGTGGTGAAGTGAGTGTGTGCTTAGGCTTTTAGAGATTTGATAGCCCCTGCCAAATTTGTCAGGAGCTATGTGCCTAGAGCTACTCCAAGGCTCTGAAAACTTATAGCTCATGAGTTTTCGGTGTCATTGCTAAGCAGCTACTGAGTCTGTGTAGCGAAGGTGCGTAGCAAAGCTCTATTCTGTGATGTAGCTAGCGATTTAGCGAAGTCTGTGTAGAGAACTTCGCTACGCAGCGAAGTAGAGTCTTCGCTACACCAATTTAACGAGTTCGCTAAATGCCTAGCTACAACAAGGAGTTGAGCATTCAATTCAAGAGATGTAGAGAAAAACATAGCGAGCTCGCTAATCCTCGCTACGCACAAACTCCTCTAAATCGCTATATTGCTATTTAGCGAAGAAGGGCTTGTACATGGAGCAAATTCTCTTCCGACTTCCGAGAAAGCTTTGCTCTGGAGAGCTGCAATTTGCATCTCCTTGACTAGCAGGTGGTATACACACTAGCATAGCTTCGCTATTTGACAAAGCTCTACTCCTTGATTTGACAAAGCCATTTGACAAAATCGATGTGACAAAGTGACAAAGGCTTCTTTGCCACATCAATGTGACAATGGTGTCACATTGTCATGTGACAATTTTGTTAAATTGTTTGTCAAATCAGGGAATAGAACGCTCAATTCTGTGCTGTAGCAAAAGAATGTGGCAAAGTTGTCAATGCTTGTCAGCAACGGTCTTTGTCACATTGTCAAATGGCGACGTGACAAAGTGAGGCTTGAACTTGGAGCACATTCTCTTCCAAGAACATGCTGAGCAACACCTGTAGCTAAGTGCAGGTACTTAAGGTGCTTGTCTTCTTCACTCTCTCTGAGAGACTGGAGATAGCCAACTCTCTAAACCTCTAAGTTTAAGAGCTTTCCTAACCCTCTCAGCAGCTGATTCTGCTGCTTTCAGAATATCAATGTCTATGCCTAGAGCCTTAAGCTTCTCAACAGCTTTAGATATTAGTGCTTTTGAAACCCACAGGGCTTCCACAAACTCTTTAGCTGCTTTAGATGCCATTCCAAGCCCTCTCCTATCAGCTGTCTCAACACTGTGCGCTATTGCAAGGGCTTTTGCCTCTAGCCAGCTAATTGTTTTGCTGATGGACTCAGCAATAAGCCTCTTCTCAACATCTCTATAGGGCTTGACGTAGAGCGTCTCAATCTTGAAGAACTCCCTGTCTGTTACCTGAAGCAGGTAGCTCTCAACATCACCGCTAACATCTTCAAAGCATACATACGTGGACATGTCTATGGATCCGCAGAAATTCTCAAACATAATCTCCTTAACATCGCTATACTCCTGAGAAGGCTTTCTATAGAGCTCACCTCCTATTTCAATAGCTTTAGAGCCGCTCTTAACCCTCGTAGGGTCTCTAACCCTAACAAGCCTAAGATCAAACGTTATTAGCCACAGGCATGAAGGGTCCTCAGCTTTGCAAACCTCAAAGATGTACAGATCTCTCCTAGCAGCCCTACCAACACTATTCTCACCAAGCTTGAAAACATCCCTGAGATCCTCACCAGACTTATACCTGCCTATAAGCTCAACAGATCTCCTACCCCTAGTCCTACCCAAGACCACGAATTTAACTTCCTGAGCCATTTTTATCTCCAGTCTCTCTAAGAGTTTGGAGAAGAGCTTAAAAAGCTTATCTCCAGTCTCACAAAGAGAGCGGAGATAAGAAACACAAAGCTTTGAATACTCTGCATTTTAGCACCGTTCAACTAGAAAGATTTAGCAAACTATGTAGCAAAACTGTTTTAGCACCGTTGCTACATAAATTTAGCAATTTTGCTAATTGCTAGCTAAGTAGGTGCACCTCCACGCTCAACTCCTTAATGTAGCAAGCAATTTAGCAAACATGCTAATGCTTGCTACTAACGATCTTTGCTACGTTGCTAAATAGCTGCTTAGCGCCATAGAGCTTAAAGCTGGAGCAGATCATGCTCCAAGAACGTGCTGAGCAATGTACGAGGCTGAGTGCAGTTACTTAAGGTGTTTGTTATCTCCAGACTCTCAGAGAGAGTGGAGATAGCAAACTACATCTCTACAAGAATGCAGTGCAATGACGTAGAGAAGTTATGAGCCATAATTTCTCCGCATCACTGCTGTGAACAGCTTTTGCAAGAGGTGGGCATTGAGCTGGTTACAGAGAACCGAAACAGCTTAATCCTCAGCTTCGCTTTTAGAGACTGGAGATGACAAGCACTTTGCCAAGCCTTTGCTCGTCTGGTATGCAAAGAGCTGCAGACATAGTCTCTGTTATGGTACGTCTACCGGTAGACTCGCCATGACTAAATGTATTGCTTTAAAGCGTTTTAGCAGTAATGGAATTTCTGCTTGCTATCTCCACACTCTCAGAGAGACTGGAGAAAACAAACACAAAGCTTTCTCAATGCTCAAAAAGTGTTGTGAAAAAGAATTCCCGCTTCTGACCCTGCCAAATTTGTCAGGGCTTCAAGCCCTGGTGCTAGTAAAGCATATGGAAGAGTGCTTGTTATCGCCAGTCTCTGAGACCGGTTAAGGAATATAGCGAAAAACTCTACATTCTCTCATAGTGTCAAAGGTTCGGCTCCTGCTTAACAGAACCGTGGACAGAGTCTTTAAAGGAGTTGACAATGAGAGCAATCAAAGCAATAACCCCCTATATCGCTATCTATCCAGAACTTTTTCTGGTTATGTCAAGGCAACACTACAGAGCTGTAAAAAACTCTGACAGAGGGCAATGTGCGGGGTTATTGCTCTGATTTCCCTCAAGCTCTATTCTTTCCATGTAGCAGTTAAGTGACTGGTTTTGTCTAGAGCAAACTTTTTCCTATGTAGAGATGTCGGAGCCCATTCATCTCTTTAAAGCGGTATGATGTACAGCGAGTGCCTGACAAATTTGTCAGGGTTCTTGCTGTGTGGATTTCTTCTCAAGAGCATGCTTAATTAGGTTGTACAGCTCGGGGTCTTTCTCCTGAATCTTGGCTAGAGATGTTGGCATGAGGTTTCTTTGCTTAATGTACTTCATATTGTTTCTTATCCACGAATCGTAAACCTTGTCACACTTCCCGTAAACTCTGCACGAAGCCTCTAGAAAATCCTTAATTATTTGCATAGCCTCTTCCTCACCAAGCCCCTTAACTGTTAGCAGGTATGCTGTAGCTGTGTAGAATATGAACCTCTTTCTTCCGTCAGGCAAGCCCTCCCTAAGAACCTTCTCAACCCACTGATACCTTCTTGGAGAAGCCCTTAAGTTAATTACTCTTGTTTTAGGTATCTGAACATTAGCTGCATAGATTCTGACCTTTGCTGGATCAAGAGCCTTGACCTCTCTCCAGCTAAATGTGTTCCACCACCACTCCTTCGGATACACTATTCTCACAAACCTTCTCTGACCATTCTTAACATTCCATGTTAAGGGTACTCTATGCAACCTATTGTACTGCAGCATGTTTGTATCTACCATAAACCTGTACTCTTTTGGCAAGAGGTCTAGAAGTCCTCTCCACAGCAACTTGTAGCCTTGCCAATCAGTTCTCCTATACAGAGGCACAACTATGTGTGCTCCTTTAAACCCTGACAGTGCTACTATTGGTGTAGCGTCATACTCTTGCTCAATAGCCTTTGCAAATGTGTGTGCAACGATTACAGCTTTCTCTGGGTCTTGCTCATAATCAAAGTCGTAGACAACTCTGTCGTATAGTGCTGTCTCCTCCGAGAGAGTTACCACAAAGTATGCTACGCCCATGAATATGTTGCTTCTATCAAAGCTTTCGTAAGTTTTTGAGAACCACTGATGCAAGTACTCATACGGCACTACTTCTCTTTCGAATCTGCAGGTCCCTAAACTCCCTATGCAAGTCCCCATCTCTCTGTCTGCATACCTAGCTTGCTCATCTGGACCCGCAAACCACTTACTCAAGTACCCTAGAATTTCTAGAAACTCTCTAAACTCTATGCTTTCCCAAAGATCTTCACTAAGACCATGTAAACCCAATCTACTCTCCCACAACCTGCTTAGCTATTTCAAGAAGGCTTTTCTGTGCCAAGGTCTTGCCAATACCAATGCCGTGATATACTCTTGGGCTTTTCTTAGAGATTCTCACACCCATTTTTACCAAGACACCGTCTGCCCAGCTCGTGAACTCTCGCTGGTCTTTAAATAGCAAATACTTGTTCACATACTTCTGAATACCATCCTCAGCTGCATCTTCACCTAGCTCCGCCACCGCCTTGGCTTTTACGTATTCAACCATTAGGCGGTAAAGCTCTCTGGATTCTATAGCGAGCGTTGGGTCTAGCTCTAATATGCCGCTGCTTATCATCTCCAATAGTACTGCGTAAGGAGGTTCTGAGTACCTTCTCCACACCTGTTCTACATCCACTACACCCGTAAATGAGTAACTCGTCTGATGAATATACACTCTCCTTATGGCGTGCAGCGATAGGAAGATTACAGCACGTATATCTTCCTCCTTAAGGCTTATCGTCGCTATCATGTTCCTAAAGTTCTTGTTGAGAAACTCAATAACTTTCATTCTACTGATTAATGCATCTCGTCCGTATCCTTCTGCAATCAGCTGTGGTGGGTCGTTTGCATCTATAACTATCTTGAATGGGGGGTAGTACCAGTAGGGATTCTCCCTTAACCTTCTAGCCTCTACAGCACCACCTCCACTCACATTTCTTATATGTGACCAGGTCCCTACCCTCTGCCTCTTATCCACATCTGGAATGATCACTGCTAGAGCATGCTCCGCAACACCAAAGAGCCTTTCCACTTCTTCTGCATCATTAGATGTTATTCTTGAGAGCTCCGCTATGTAGATATTTTCTTTGCCTAGGACTGCCTCTCCCATGAAGTTCAAAGCGAAGGTTGTTTTTCCTGTATCTGGTGGTCCAAGTATGACAAAGAGATCTTTAAATACTAGCTTGCCAAAGAGCCTGTATCCTGGTATCATCATCCTGCCTATCATTTCTAATAAGAAGCAAATCCTTGACACTACAAGGTTCTCAGGCGCTATTGGGTACCATGCGAAGGTATGGAGGTAGTTGTATGCTTTTGGGCTTAAGTTCTTCAAGATCTCAAGTACTGCCTTGCATGTTTCAGGAGGAATGTATTTTACAAGACCTCTAAGCTCCCTTCTTATTAAGTCGTAGTCTAGGCTGTGGGGAATCTTATGCGTCACGAAGTGTTCTGGGCTGAAAGGCTTTAGAGCCCTCTTTACATCTCCGCTCTCCATAAATACCTCCCAATCAAAGACACCATCTTCAAATGCGATCATGGGTCTTAGGCTCTCCAAGTCTATAACCTTGTTATATTTAGAGGGTAGTGTGTGCTCCAAGACCTCTTCCAGCATGCTTCTCGAAACTTTGAGTTGTTGTGACGGTGTCAAAAACTTTCTATACTCCTTCAGCACCACATCTTCGCAAGGTATGTAAACACCGCCTGAATAGCAATAGACACCTGCATATGATACTCTCCCGCTTGTCTTATAGAAAACGCCTATTACTCCAAGGTGTTTATTCAATACATCAGCTAGGTACTCCCTTAAGACCTCTCTAAACGATATTTTCTCAGGTAGAAGTGGTATGGGGCTGAAAAGAATTTTTGCTTCTTCGTTTTGCAATGCCTTCTCCCACCCAGCTACACACTTCCTAATCCCTTCACTCATCTCTCTATCTAGTTGCTGTATAGTGTTTAGAGCGTCAATATTCGTGATATTGGTTACCACTACTTTTGATGTGCTGCCTTCACCGTTTACACTAAAAATGTTCACCACCAAGCTGTCTCTACTTCTATACACTGCAGCTGCCCATCTCCTGCTCTTAGCCCTCACGACGAGGCTCTTTGCCGTAGGGACATACTCTACCTCTGGTTCAGCAATAGAAGGCCTTGCAACGTCTGCAAAGCTTTTAATCCCATTAGCGTCGTTATTTCTAGTATTGGAGCTCGATACTGAGGTCATGTTGAATTCCTCCCCCCAGCGATGAATTGTGATGTTCCGGTCTTAGCTAGAGAACACTAAACATCCTCCTCCGGCCTCGCATCGTATAATAAAGCTTTTATAATAAAGGCAAATTCCTTCTTCGATAAGCTCCTTAAACTCCTCTCCCTATAATCCCCATAACACGTGAGATAATGCCTATTTTTAGGCTCGGTCTTTGCTTCTCTCAGCATTCTCCTCTCCACTAATCTTCTTCAAAGCATCCTCCGGTATCTCTATGAATACCTTGATTGGAACCTTATACCTCCATAAAAGCTCCCAGAGGTCATTTCTAGTTGTTGGGAGGTTCAGTATGAACCTCGGCTTGCCCCTTCCATAGTCTTTCGTGGCCATTACAACATTCCTTTCTCCAACATCAATTATTCTATTCGATTCAATCATTAGTTTGTAGATGTATGACTTCATAATTGTTTTCACCATTACAATAATCCTGTCTCTATTGCTAATTTCTCTGTGGTTCTGCTTCACTAGAGCGGGAGCAGCCCAATGTTTAAGGCAGGAGTGATGTAACTAAAGTATATAACAGCTGTTTACACAGATTAGGTAGAGAACACATGAAAAGAAGCGAGGTTAAGAAAAGTGTTTGAGAGTGGTTATGGTCGTGTAGAGGAGGTAATGACTGAATGTATGGAGGTGTTACGAAATAAAAACTGTGAGGTGGTTCTCAACAAAATTTTTGAAAAGTGGAGTGAAGGGGCAAGGATTCACTATAGGGGGCTTCACAAAGAACTCGTAGGAACGGTTTTGAGAAGTGAAAAAGAGCTGTATCACGCTTTAGAAATCTTGGTAAAGTGTTGGTATGTAACACGTGAGAGAGAGGGGTGGGTGTAAAGGAGCCTATAGAAAAGGTGTACTATAGCCCAACACCTCTAGGCATAGTCGTGAACCACATTCTGATTCTGCTTCGCCATGTCAAAGACTTGTTAGTAATTGGTGCAGGGATTAAGCAGAAAACACTTGAGGCTGTAAGAGAGGCTGAGGCGAGAAGAATAATCTATATCCCCCTAATGAGGGTCCTTCCACATTTATTTTCCACAACCTTAATTCTTTACATGTACATTGCTAGCACGAAGAGCACGTTTTTCACTGTTGAGTTGAAGTCTGGAAGGAGAGTAGAGGTAAATATACACAGCGGTTTTGTAGCTGCCTTTCATGGAATATCCCTACTCGTTGAAAAGATTGTTAAGGAGTTTGGAGAGTTAATCGAAATAGTTACTAAAACATCTCATTTAGAGGCTAATGCAACAACACAACAGTATCTAGAAGCTATAAGAAGTGAGTTAAGGGATTTTACAAAAACTCTGCAAGATATAGAAAATCATTTTGACGATTATGCCTTAATCATAAACATTTTAAGGGATTTCCCTCGTACCTTGGCAAAAGCTCTCAAAGTTCACATAGAAGAAGATGTTACATCATAAGTTACATCACCTGTGAGCTAAGGTTCATACAATATTCGTAGTGCTGTGAACTGGTGATATACTTGAGCAAGCCTTGTAAGCCGGAAGTCGCGGGTTCAAATCCCGCCGGCGGCTCCAAACAACAATTGAATTAGTAAGTTCCGTGTTCTAAAACTCTTTAAGGCTAAATTAAAACAAGGCCTACAATTATTTCTTTAAATATATGCTATCAAATTGCCTGTACTTCCATAGCTTGTTGTGTTATTCATGGCAATTGTTTTAAAC
>Ga0326760_1001037_pt1 | contig 12878 bp, 16 predicted proteins | sample GCREP_S_FD_207668 | JGI IMG/M metagenome (GOLD analysis project Ga0326760, IMG submission 207668) | Hot spring sediment microbial communities from Geyser Creek Basin, Yellowstone National Park, WY, United States - GCR.EP_S | ecosystem: Environmental > Aquatic > Thermal springs > Near-boiling... | reverse complement strand
CAGCTCTTTGAAGCGCTGTGCGTCTTGTGCCATGTAGACGTTGTTAAACATTACATAGGCTTCTCTGCTCTTCTTCATAATCTCCTTCACTATTTCAGCTAGTTTTTGCAGGTCTTGGTCTGTGTACTTGTACCTGTAGTTAACCTCTCCCTTGCCAATCCCGTGGAGCCTGAAGTAAGCAATGTCTTTGTCTACTGCTGGAAGTGTTTTGAATGGGTCTACAACGTGAACAAGGTTTTTGAATCTAGAGACAATTTCTGCGACTTTACCTGGGTTCTGAAGCCATGTGCCCCTAGGCTCCCAGCCTATGACGAAGCTAGCTGTTGCTACTGATGAGAAGAACTCTACAGCATTCCTAAAGTTCTCTTCTGAATAGCCAAAGCTCGGGGGTGTCTGAATAACAACAACCCTTGCGCCAAGGGCTTTAGCACCCTCAGCAACCCTCTCCCAAGCCTCGAAAACCTCTTTAGTCGGCCTCAGAAAGCCGTACCTGTCAGCAAGCCTCTTATCAGGCACTACCTTTGCCCTCTTCCAAGTTGGGGAGTCCAGGGGATGCGAAACGGCTTGCCAAGCCTTCATAGCAAACACAAAGCCCTGCGGAGCTTCAGAAGCCAAGCTCCTCAGCTTCCCAGGCTCAGGAGGGTTGTAGAAGGTGTCCTGAAGCTCAACAGCATTAAACACCGTGTAGTACCTCTGCCTAGCCATGCAAAAACCACAGCAGCCAATGTAAAGCATATCAACACCCATTATGAAAAGTAGTGGTCAAGAGTATTTAAGTACTCAGATAAAAGCTATAAAGAGTTCCTAACCTCAAATAACTAAGTCATTTAGCAATGCAGTGCACTAGCATTTAGCAAAGTCCTGCATTAGCTATGACTAGCCATGGTAATAACAAGCACAATACCTAAGCTGCTCTCTCCTCTTCAGAAACCCTTATTAGCTCTCATATTACAATGCCATATTATGGTATATCCAGCAGTGAGTGCTGTTTGTATTCGTGTTTCCAAAGAGTTGAAGGAAAAGATGGATAGGCGTAGAGAAATTGTTAATTGGAGTGAAGAGATTATGGGGTTTATTGAGAGAAGGGTTGAAGATTTAGAGCAGGAGAAGGCTATTAATGAACTAAAGGAGTTCATAAGGGAGCTCACCAAGGTGCCTCTTGATGAAGCTGTGGGTATGTGAGAGAAGATCATGATAGTTATTGACGCCTCAGCAATTATAGCTTACATACTTTTAGAAAGTGTATAGCGAGAGATATCAGAGTACACTAGAGTAGAAGACCTCTGTACTCTATAGATCACTTGTTAAAGGAGGTTGCAGGTGCTATTTTGAAGTTCGCATTTGTTAGAAAACTTGCTAAAGTTGATGATGCTCTGTAAATGTTTCAACTCTTGGAGATTAGAATGTTATTAGAATGAGAATGTGTTTTATTCTAGGGTTATGCTATCCAGCACCTTCCAACTCGTATATACATTTTTTGAGCTTTGTTCTTCAGTTCTTCAATTCTCTTGCTTAGTTTTATTGGTATTCCCTCTATGAGTGCTGATAGTGCTAGTGGATTGCCTTTGTTCACCATGTTTACAAGCTCTTCGTATGTATAGATGAATGCATCTATCTTCTCTCTCCTAAGCTCTGCGGCTATTGAAAACCTCTCTAAAATGCCTATGTTTTTAGCGTCATCGCTAACTATTAGCAAGTCGATATCACTCCACTCACCACCTCTACTCCTAGCCCACGACCCGAAGACTAGGGTAGCTTCAATTCTAAGCCTCTTTCCAAGCTCAGATAATGTAGCCTCTATACGCTTAGCCCAAGAGCTTTCAAGCGTTGTTTCACCTACTCAATAATTTTGTTGGCTGAGTTAAGAGCTCTTTCAGCTACAGCACTGTCGTAGTATAGAGCTGGGTATCCAGACTCAAACGCGTTTGGGTATCTCGATGGAATGTAGTGCCTATCAAGCTCTCTGGCATAGGTGTAGAGCTCTTCTGAAACCCCTTCAACATCCTTTAGGTAGTCGAGCAGCTCTACTATTGTGCGACCCCACGCGCTTCTTCCATGTGCATAGAGAAGAGCTTTAACAGCTTTTTCAGCTGCTTGCTGTGCTTGAAAACAGCTCCACTCAAAGTACCCATCCCTAAAGCTCTCTACAGCAGCGCTAAGGTCTCTAAGTGCCTGCATAAGCCACCTCTTAGCCTCCTCAAACCTCTCCAAGCCACACCCCCGCTACAGCTCTTCTGGATGTATAAAGGTGCTTGGATACCCTTGCTTCTTTACAAAGTCTTCAAGCTCTCTGTCTATTGTTAATAGCTTTAAGCCTTGTGATAGGGAGATTCCGTAGAGCATGTTGTCTATGAGGTCTCTGTGCCCAGCTGTGTACAAGTTAAATGCTGTTTCCAAGGCTTTTTCATCTACTCTCACACAATTCAAGTCTCTCTTTAAGAGCTTTAGCCCTTCAAGCACAATGGCTAGGTCTTCTCTCTTCACAACCTTTACTACTTTCCACAGGGCTTCGAGGATGCTTAAATCGCTGTAGTAAAGCTCGTGTCCTCTAAGCGTTCACCACTCGCCAAGACTTGTAATTGCCTGTGGATAGCTGTAATTACTTGGCGAGTGGCTCATCACGCTACCCCCGAGCCCCCTCACCGCAGTAGCTCACCGCTAGTTGCCTAGTGGCTCAGAGCCCTGCGGGTCTCGGAAACCCGGGGACACTGGTGGTTATTAAGTCTCTTAGGTTTATAAATTTTGTAGAAGCTCAGCACTCTCTATAGCCCTGAGAAGTATTCAAAATATTTACAGCTATTTATAAATCACTTCAAATCTGCAATAGCCTAGGCAAAGCCTTCATAATGGCTTCGCTTGTTTTAAAGCCTAGGAATGGCAGGGTGAAGGATGTGTCAAGAAGTATTCTCAAGCTTTTCCTGCTCACGTAGACTCTCCTCCTCAAGCTCTTCAAAGCCTATGTGGCCAACCTTAGGTCCGTGAACAGCAAACCAAAGAGCGTCTCTCACAGGCTCTAAAACAATTCTATCCTCTTCGACATAGAGCTTGAGCTTCATACCCTCAACAATACCGAGCTTCTCAGCCACAGCCTTCGGAATAGCCACAAGCCTCTTCCTAGAGACCTTGACCTCAAACACAGGTGCAAAACCCATACACACTAAGCCCAGTACACACAGCTAAGACCAGCTATATAAGCTTAACCCAAGATAAGGAGCTAGCCTGGGGACTAAGCCTCTTGAAGTACAACGTGAACAAAATTTCAATTGTTTTGCAAAGTTTAGTAGCATTTCCCATATGGATAAGCTTAAAGAGTTTTTCACTGCTACAACTCTTGCAGGTGCTGAGATCTGTGCCTTACCTAGATGTTGAGGAGTTTGATAGGTGGATGAAGAGTGCTTTGAAGACTCTTGAATCTGCTAAAAAGGATTTGGAGTTTGAGTACTATAACTGGGCTTGTTTTAAAGCACATCAAGCAGCTGAAAAGGCTTTAAAGGCTGTGTTAATTGGTGTTGGAAGGCCTAGAGCTGGCCACTCTCTAACATATTTGCTTAGGTATTTATCTGAAGTTGTTGGTGAAAAGCCTCCTGAGGAGATTACCTATGCTTGTAGTGTTCTTGACAAGTTCTATATTCCCACTAGGTATCCTAATGCGTGGGCTGAGGGCATACCAGAGGACTATTATAGTAGGAGAGAAGCTGAAGAGGCTATAAGGCTTGCTACACGTGTTATTGAGTGGGTTAGTGAGCTGTGGCAAAGGTTATTGAAGAGCGGGTGAGGGAGAGAGAAGAGGCTGTTAGGGGGGCCAGAGAGTTTGCAGTGTGTGTTTCTCAAAAGCTTGGCAAAGTAACAGCAATTCTCTTTGGCAGTTTTGCTAGAGGAGATTTTAATGTGTGGAGCGATATAGATGTGCTCATAGTTGCTGAAAACCTTCCTCAAAAACCTCTAGAGAGGCTTAGCACTATTGATGTATGCCTATCGAGGTTTCCAAGAGTAGAGCCCATACTTATAACAATTGAAGAGTTTGTCAAGATGAAGAAGAAAAGTGTTGCTGTTATAGAGGCTGTAGAGAGGGGTATTGTGTTGCTAGACATGCTAAACCTTATTAGCACAGCCTAGAGCTACATAGGCTCCTCATGGAACTCCCCAACTTCTCTGTACAAGATGCAAATTCCTCTACAGCATTACTAGATTATTAGCTAGAGTTGCAAGGTTTTGCTTGAAGAGGTTAGAGGATGTTTTATAAAGTGAGCTATGTTAGTTCTGAGAGGTATTGCTCTATGTACTGTGCGTGGTCCACTATTCTCTCGATGTGTCTCATTATAATGGCTTTAACCGCGACTTCTCTTGATACTGTTGTGCTGGAGGTTACTTCGAGAAGTACGTTTTTGTAAGCTTCGTCTACACGGTTATCCACTTCATTTACAATGCCTACTCTTTTTGGTGAAAACTCTATGAGGTCGTTGAGAGCTGCTTCAACAGCTTTTTCAGCTTCTCTAAATGCTTCTGATAGGTTTGCCACGGTGCTCAGCCCTGAGGATGGGGCTAGCATAGAGTCTATTCTTGCTATTTCTCTACAGTACCTAGATATTCTGTACACATCGTAAGCTATGCTTATCAGCACGTGGGATGCCAGTAGCTCTCTCCCCAGGGGCTGTCTCCTGGCTATGAATACAAGCACCTCGTTTACAAACTCCCTCCGAATTCTATCCAAAATCGCTGCCGTGTTCTCTATTTCTCTCCAAAACATCTTCCTCTGCTCAACATCGCTTACAGACATGAGCTTTTCAGTTACCTGCAGAATCCCCTTGATGTTCTGAGCCATGCGGATTAGTATGCCTTTTAGCTTCTCAAGCTCAGCCGTAGTCAAGGACACTAGATCTCGCCTCGCAACAGCTTTTGAGCAATTTCTGTAGAGGGGCGTAAAAACAGTTGTTGTGCAGGTCCCTGCTCAACAACCCTCCCATCATAAAGCACAGCCACGTAATCAGCAACCCTTGCTGCTTGGTGTGGAGAGTGTGTAACCATAACCACTGTGACTTCGTCTTTTAGCGAAACTATTGCCTCTTCAAGCTTCCTAGCGTTGACAGGGTCGATATTGGCGGTGGGCTCGTCGAGAAGCAGAAGCCTTGGCTTCATAGCCAGAGCCCTTGCCAAGCACAGCCTCTGCCTCTGCCCACCGCTAAGCTTGTGTGGATGGTCATAAAGCCTGTCCTTAACCTCGTCCCACAGCATAGCCTTTTCCAAAGCCCACTTAACCACTTCATCAAGCTCCCTCTTGCTCTTAGCAACGCCATTTATCTTCGCAGCTACAGCAACATTCTCATATATGGTCAGGTGTGGAAATGGGTTAGGCACTTGAAACACCATGCCAATGTATTTTCTCAGCTCATAGGGGTCTGAGTGCAGAGCATCAAAGTTTAGAACCTTTACAAAGCCCTCTACCCTAGCCCCCTCAACAAGGTCTATAAGCCTGTTTATAACCCTAAGCAGAGTTGTTTTGCCAGATCCTGATGGGCCCATGATTACAAACACGGTGTTGTAAGGTGTTCTCAGCGTTACCTCCTTCAGTATCTGCCTATCACCAATATAAACACTCACGTTATTCATTTCAACTGCAAACATCTATAGCCTCACCTCTTTAACAATAAGCTTAGTTGCTAAAAACACCATTAGGTAGGCTAAGAGGAGGAGTGCTGTAGCTCCCCACGCAACTTGGTGCCACACTGCATAGGGAGAGAGAATGTAGTCAAATATTAGAAGGGGTATGGCATCCGCAGGCGCTGTTGGTGAAAAAGATACCCCTGTTCTAAACCTTCCAGCTGTGAAGAGAAGAGCAGCTGTCTCCCCCATCACCCTAGCCACTGTCATGAGCACCCCAGTGGTGAGAGCTTTTCTAGCTACAGGTATGAGCACTCTTACCACAGCACCCCACCTGCTCATAGCTATTGCAAAAGCAGCTTCTCTGTATACTGATGGTACTGAGCGTAGTGCTGTAGAAAAGTATGTGTAGGTATAGGGCAGGGCAATTACAGCCAGTGCAACTGCTCCTGCTAAAGCAGAAAAGCTCTTCATAGGCACAACAACAAGTGTGTAAACAATCATTGATACAGCTATTGTTGGAATACTTGCAAGAGGCTTTGCAATAGCGTCAACAGCTAGTGAAAGTGGGTTACTTGGAAACTCTGCAGTGAGAATTGCTGCAAACAGGCCTAGAGTAACTGCTATTGGAAGCGATATGGCTGTCATGAGCAGGGTTCCCGCAATTGAAGGCGCTATACCTCCAACATCTTTTGAAAGTGGTGTTGGTGGTAGGTCTGTGAAGAAGCTTGTGCCAGCCTTGGCAATAACTGCAAACCCGTTTACAAAAACTGTGAGTATTATGTGTAGAACTGGTGCTATTGCCAGTACTGAGAGGGCTATTATTAGGCACGTGAAGAGCTTTTCCCTTAGCTTTCTCCAGCTATACAACTACCCTCAGCCTCCACCTAACTATAGTTGTTGAGCCATAGAAACTGAGCGCAATGGCTATCAACACAACTACTAGTATAGAAGAGTAGAGAACTGTTTCAGCATACTGATAGAGATAGGCATTGGCAAACTGAGAAGCTATTAACGCAGATACTGTATAGCCTGGGGCAAACAAGCAACTACTCAAATACATAGAGTTACCAACTGTTGTAACAGCAATTGTTGTTTCACCAAGAGCTCTTGCAAACCCCAGCACTAGTGCCGCTATAATTGCGGGTCTTGCTAAAGACAGCAAAATCTTTATAGACTCATACCTAGTTGCGCCAATACCATAGCAAGCCTCTCTATACATCACTGGAATGCTCTGGTAAGCCTCGAGAATAAGAGTAGTGACGTAGGGAACTATCGATATCCCTATAGCAACTCCTGCTGCAAACACGGAAAAGCCTGTTACGGGTTTGCAGGAGAAGAGTGGTATGAATGGTAAAGCGCTGTGCAAGGGCTCCATAGCGAACTGCTTTAAGAAGGGCACGAGGTATTGAGAAGCCCACACAGCATATACAATTGTTGGCATGCCCCCCATGAGCTCCACAATAGAAGATACAACACTTTTTAAAGCACCCTGCAAGTACTCAGCTATTGTAATTGCCAGTGGAATGGAGAGAATGAGTGCTGTGAGCAAGGCTATAGCAGATGTTGTTAGCGAGCCTATTACTGGGGCGAGAAGACCATACACTTCTCTCTCAGGATTCCAAATACTTGAAGCAAATAGTGCAAGCCCGAAATGCTGAAGTGCGTCTAGAGAGCGCAGGGCTATTGTTGTAACCGATACTACTAGTACTGCTAGTAGTGATATGGAGAGTGGTAGTAGTGATAGAAAAAAGAGCTTATCTCTTTTGGAAAACACTATAGTACCCACCATAACATGGTGTAAATCACTGAGACACAATTTCGCCAGCTGCCTTAATCAGAAGCTCTCTCACAGCTTGAGGAGGCGCGATGTAGCCTTCTATAACGTGGTTATAGCCTTCTTCTGCAACCCACTTTAAGAATAGCTTAAGAGCCTCTGCTTTCTTCGGATCATCGTATTTCTTCCACAGCAGTATATGTGTTGGCCCTAGTATTGGGTAGCTCTTTTCACCAGGTGCGTAAATAACGCTGTCTAGAATTTCGCTAAAGTCGTCAAGGGGTGTTGTGGGTATCTTTGCGTTTTTCAAAGCTTCTTCAAGTGTTTCTCTTGTTGGAAGCACAAAGTTTCCTGCAGCATTCTTTATAGCAGCTATGCTGAGGTTGTTCTTAATGGCGTAGCTCCACTCAACATAGCCCACGCTGTAGGGTGTTTGCATAACACTCTGAGTGACACCCTCGTTCCCCTTCCCACCAACACCTCTTCCAACAGCTTCAACAGGCCAGCTAACGCTCTTCCCAACAAGCTCCCTTGGCCACACCCCTCCAGAGGCCTTGTAGAGAAATGTTGTAAATAGCTCTGTTGTTCCACTAGAATCTGACCTATACACAGCTATAATCTCTTTATGTGGTAAGAGGTGGGCTGCGTCAGGATTCAAATTCTTTATGTAGTCATCGTCCCAGTACATAATCTCACCCTTGTAAATCTTAGCTATTGCAACACCGTCAAGCCTCAGCACCGCGCTTCTCGGTAGCTCAGGAATGTTATAGACCACGACAACAGGGCCGAAGAGCCATGGGACTTGGAGCACGGAGCCCTTGTACTGTTGCCATTTGTCTCTAGATAGAGGCGGGTCGCTACAGCCAAAATCGACAACCTTTTGGAAGAACATTGACTGCCCAGCTCCACTACCAACAGACTGGTAATTTACTTGAACTCCATACTTTTCCTGGAATATCCTCGCCCACTCAGAGAGCTGAGGGTAGACAAAGGTTGCGCCAGCGCCCTGCAAAACCACTCCCTGCAAAATAATACTGGTGCTTGTAGTAGTAGCGGTCTCTCTACCTTCTCTATAGATTTGAAGTGCGCTGTAGGCAACAGTGATTGCTATGATGAGTACAGCTAGAGCCACTGCTACAACTATTTTGCGCATGTACATCACCTGGGTTTATTAATTCTAGCACCAGTTTATATAAGTCTTTGTGATACACGTTTATAGAAGCTTATACTTTTCTTAGATGCCAGTGTATAGCTAGGGATGAGTTTATAAATATGTTTATCAGTATTGGGCTAGGTTCTTCTCTATGTAGCTTAGCACATAAGCTAGCTTCTCTTTGTCTAACTTCTCCAGCCAGTCAATTGTGTTTCCGTAGTATGCAGGCTTTTCTCCAAAGACTATGTCTAAAACCTCTAGTGCTAATTCTTCAGTTGTTTTAGCTGTTGCATCTACCTCTATCACCATGTCTTCACCCAGCTCCTCTACAGCATTAACAGTGCAAATAGCGAGTAGCTCTGCTTCAACATTTTCAGCAACTTTTTTTGAGTTCCAGCCCCTCTTCTCAAGTATGTGTATAAGCTCTACAGGGCTTTTCCTAAGCACAATTACAAGCTCTAGCACATCCCTAGGCACTATTTCAACATAGTGACCAACTATTATTAGAGGGCCCTGAACCTCGGCTAGCTCTGCAATGGCTTTGCCAAGCCTATTCTCATCAACTATATAGCTCCCCCTATCACTGTCATAAGCTATGACATAGCCTTTACTTATGGCAAACTCGCTCAACTCCACAACAGCTAAACCCAGTTCTCTAGAGAGTTTAGAAGCTAAAGCACTTTTCCCAACACCAGGAACACCTGAAATGCCGAGAGACTTCATTGCTTTAACCCAAAACACAACATCTTATTATGCATACGGCTAAGAGGCTTTTATGGTTTTAAGAATGTGCCTTGCCTATGAAAAGCCCTGTGGCTTGCATGGGCTCGGCTTTGCTAGGTGTGCTGTGTTGCGTGTTAATAAGGGTTTAGGCATATGAGTTTTCCTTAAGAAATTTTTATTCTAGTGATATGCTTCAAGTATTTATGCAGAGGCTCGGCTCCTTATATAGTATTGGCAATAGTATAGAGGTTTTTGGGAAAATCCATGGTCTCCTTACCGGACTTTGAAAAGAGATGGGCTGGAGGCCCAACTGTTGGAGATAAGTTTAAGGAGTTGTTTAAGAAGAAGGAGCCTATAAAGCAGAAGCTCGTAATGGCGAGCTATAAGATAAGGTCTATGGTTAGCAGGCTAGAGGTGTTTATAGAGAGGCTTAGGGAGAGGGACAGGACGCTGTTTGAGAGAGTTGTAGATGCTCTTACTCAAGGCGATGAGATTAGGGCTGCTATGTATGCTAATGAAATTGCTGAAATTAGGAAAATGGTTAAGCAACTCACAGTAACCCAGGTTGCTCTAGAGCAAGTTTCCCTAAGGCTAGACACTGTGATAACAATGGGCGATGTCATGGCTGGGCTCATACCCGCTGTTGGAGTGATAAAGGAGCTTAAGAGCGTTGTTAAAGGCATAATGCCAGAGCTCTCTCTAGAGCTTTCAGAAATAGAAGAGGGCCTGAGAGACGTTGTGATATCAGCTGGAGAAGCCCTTGGAATGCCAGCAGGAGACATCTACACAACTCCAGAGGCTAGGAAAATCCTTGAGGAGGCTAAGGTAGTAGCGGAGCAGAGAATGAAGGAGAAGTTCCCAGAGCTACCCTCACTTGTCACAGCAGCTGCTCAGAAGGGCACAGCTCCAGCAACAGGCACAGCATAACACCTATTCACTTCTTTTCCAAGCTTTTTTAACACATAAGCTTTTTAAACCATAGCACTTCTCTAACCACAAGTACTTAAGAGTAGTGTTCTGAGGAGCGCAGGTGGCTTTACCTATGAGTACTGTGAGTAAGTTTGTGGGGGTTGTGAAGGGGTATAGGAGGGGCGGGGCTAGGCAGTACAACAACCAGGTACTTGTACAAGTGTTTACAGATCCGAAGGCTGTTGGAGGACTTGTTGGTGCAAAGGTTATTGCAAGAGATGCCCACGGTAATGTGTATAGAGGTAGAGTTGTTAAAGTGCATAGCTTTAAGAACTATGTTGTGGTGGCAAGGTTTAAGCCTAACATACCCGGGCAACTAATAGGATCACATGTAGAAATTGTTGTGTAGAGAACAGCTTTTAGAAAAGGCTTTTTGCACTTCTATACCTAGTCAGCTTAACTCTGACTAATCATCTTCTCATTTTTGCCGGGTTCTCATCACTATAGTTTTAGAAAAGTGTATCTGGTTATAAATGTGTTTAGAGAGAACTCTTTTCTTGAGGTGCTTTAGGCGTGGAGTTTGCAGTTATAGCACAAACGCTAGAGATCTTGGAGAAGACTACTAGTAAAATTCAGCAGGCAGCTACACTTGCCATGCTATTTAAAAAGACTCCTCCTAGTGTTATAGACAAGGTTGTTTACTTAATCCTTGGGACTCTGTGGCCCGATTGGAAGGGCATGCCTGAGCTTGGCATAGCTGAAAAAGGTATTCAAAAGTGTATAGCACTGGCGACAAACACTACTGAAGCTGAGGTTGAGAAGCTTTACAAGTCTCTTGGCGACTATGGGGCAGCTGTTGAAAGGCTTAAAATGAGTAAGCAGGGAAAGGCAGCGGGGTTGACAGCCTTTATAAAGAGTGCTAAGGGTGTGCAGGGGAAGAAGCTAGATGTAGAGACTGTTTACAACGCCCTTGCCAAAATAGCCATGCTCCAGGGCGAGGGGAGCAGGGACATGAAGCTAAGGCTGCTAACGGCATTGCTAATGGATGCAGAGCCTAAGGAGGCTAAGTACATTGTGAGGTTTGTAGAGGGGAGGCTGAGGCTTGGCGTTGGGGAGGCCACAGTAATGGATGGGCTTGCCTCAGCATTTGGAGTGTCAAGAGATCTCATTGAAAGGGCTTACAACGTGTACCCGGACCTGGGGGCAATAGCAAAGCTCATAGCTGAAAAAGGAGGCTCTGCTATTAGGGATATAAAGCCCGCTCCAGGCATACCCCTGAGGCCAATGCTTGCAGAAAGAGCTAGTGACCCTGTTGAAATTATGAACAAGGCCGGGGTCCCAGCTTTAGCAGAGTTTAAGTATGATGGTGAGAGAGGGCAGATACACAAGAAGGGTGAGAAGGTGTGGATATTTTCAAGAAGGCTAGAAGACATAACTCATCAGTATCCAGATGTAGTTGAAATGGTTTTAAAGCATGTGAAAGCTGATGAGGCTATAATTGAGGGGGAGATGGTTGCTGTAGATCCTGAAACAGGAGAGTTTAAGCCGTTTCAAGAGCTTATGCACAGAAAGAGGAAGAAGGATATACACGAAGCCGCAAAGGAGTACCCTGTGGTAGTCAGGCTTTTCGACTGCCTCTATGTCAATGGTGTTGACTTGACTAAGAGGCCACTGCCAGAGAGAAGAGAGTGGCTTAAGAAAATTGTTGAAGAAAGCGAGGGGTTTAAAATTGCTGAACATACTCTTGTGAAAGACACTAAAGAGCTAGAGCAGTTCTTCTTAAAGGCAATTGAAAGTGGCTGTGAAGGCCTTGTGGTCAAGTCTCTTGGCATAGACTCTGTGTACCAGGCCGGTGTAAGGGGGTGGCTGTGGATAAAGTACAAGAGGGATTACAAGAGCGAGCTCTCAGATACAGTAGACCTTGTTGTTGTAGGGGCTTTCCATGGGAGGGGTAAGAGGGCAGGCACCTACGGAGCACTCTTGCTAGCGGCATACGACCCAGATACAGATAGGTTTGTAACAGTTTGTAAAGTTGGAACAGGGTTTACAGATGAAGAGCTAGCCCAGCTACCCAAGAAGCTAGAGCCCTACAAACTACCACACAAGCACCAGAGAGTCGATAGCGAGATTGAAGCTGATGTGTGGTTCGAGCCAGCACTAGTAATGGAAGTTGCAGGAGCAGAAATAACACTTTCACCAGTACACACATGCTGCTGGAGCTGGGCAAAGCCAGAAACAGGAATATCAATAAGATTCCCCAGGTTCATAAGGTGGAGAGAAGATAAATCACCAACGGAAGCAACAACATCGAAAGAGCTCTTTGAAATGTACCTCAGAAAGCTTAAGAAAATAGAGAAAGCAGAGCCGAAGGCGGAAGAGGTATAAATGAATTAGCAGGGCTTTGACTTAGAATAAAAAGAAGTGCAAAAGCCCTGATTACTGCAGGGAGTGTAGTGCATTTCTAGAGAGCTTAAGGAGATGAATGGCGGGCTTGGACTAGCCGATGTGAGGAATTAAGGGTATTTGCTGAGCTGTTTTGATTAAGGGAGTTCTCTATGAGTTGGATAAACAGCTTGCCTATGCGCTTTCTAACGGCTATTGATTAGTTAGGCGTAGCAAGTTCTTTATTTCAATGTTTAAAGTATTTATTTCCCTTTGTTGCAGAGCTCCGTTTGGTGTCTCTATGAGTGAGGCATTGCCTGGCTATAGCGGTGTTGC
>Ga0326760_1001036_pt1 | contig 12894 bp, 25 predicted proteins | sample GCREP_S_FD_207668 | JGI IMG/M metagenome (GOLD analysis project Ga0326760, IMG submission 207668) | Hot spring sediment microbial communities from Geyser Creek Basin, Yellowstone National Park, WY, United States - GCR.EP_S | ecosystem: Environmental > Aquatic > Thermal springs > Near-boiling... | reverse complement strand
GGAGTCCTTGAGTTTGCTTATAGGCTCGGATAGCTGTTTCCATAGTCTTTCCATTTGGACATACCCACTTTCAAAACCATCGGCTAAGTCATCACTTACCCATGTATGCCCGGTAAGTTCATCAAACCAGTACCATGCTAGTCTTTTTGTCATACCTCCCCAACTTCTGTACTCTCCCAGAGTGGCATCTGTAGCGGAGTAGCTCTTCCATGTTATCAGGGGTATCTTGCCTGCTAGGAAGTAGTTTACCCTATCCTGAAAGGTTCTCCTAAACTCATCTAGCTTACTCCTAATGCTCGAAAGAGCACTATCGGCACTAGCTATGGCACTCTTTATGCTATCTAACCCACTAAGTAACCCCCTTAGGTTACTAAGTGCTGTACTTAGGGCACTCTTTAGACCAGATAGGTTCCTACCACTCCACCAGCTATCATAGGAGGACTTTACCCCTGAGAAATCAGGTACCGTTATAGTGGGGGGAGTATATAGGGCGGTATTCTTCTCTGTAACCTTGGAGATTGCAGGTACGGGTAGGGATAGGGGGGATACATAGGTAGGCTCTGTTATCTTGGGAGGAGTGTAGGGGGGAGGAGGCTTAACCTCTCCTGCCCTAGCATATCCAGAGCATATTACCGTAGGTACTGCTCCAAAGGGCTTACTGAAGGGTACTCTATACTCCCTAGGCTCCGTAGTGGAGAACCTACCCCACTCTATCCTCCATGGTAGCTCTATAGGCTGACCTGCTTGGGGAGTAGTCTTAGGAGTAATAGCTTCTATGATACCCGATATCCAGAAGGGCTGTTTTGCCATCAGTTATTTTTCCCTAAAGGTATAAAGGAGAGGATGGTTGAGTGCAAGGACTGCCTAGAGATTTACGCTAAGTTCTTTAGAAAGCTTGGGGAGCTAGCAGAGGCATTACCATATGCTCCGGTAAGGGCTAGGAGGCACTATGAGGCTGTAATGGGAGCTGTGTACGATTTGCAGAGGATGGGATGTATCAGTACCTCTACCTACGAGGGAGTAAAGAAGGACTTAGAGGAGGCATGGTCTAGGAGGCTAGAGAGACCCGTAGAGATTCAGGCATATGGCGGATACCCCTTCAGAGGCTACCCCAATATAGAAGCTATGGTTCTGGAGATAGTTGCCCTATGCAGTAAGGGTAAGCCTACTTAGTCTTCTTTATCTCCGTTTCACAGAGTCTTATTATGTCCTCTAGAATATCCTCCTCAGTCCTGCTCAAGTTCATCTTATTCTGAACTGCATCCTCGTAGTTCTTCTCCCTTAAAGCCATAGCTAGGAGATGCTGGTAGTTGTCTATCTTTGCTCCCGTACGAGCTTCAATACATGGGGATAATTCCTCCACAGAGAGAGTCAACCTTCTGAGCCTAGCTTCTACGGCTTCAAATTCCCTTCTGTTAAGGTAATACTCAATCTCATGCATTGAATTAAGGAATCTCCCGAATGCCCTTAGACAGGGTATACACTCTGCCATCATCTCTTCTATCTTAGACTATTAAGCCTTAGAGTTTTCCTTGTAGTACCTACAGCCCTTAGGATACCCAAAGCAGTATAGCAGGGAGTTTTCCAAGTTCCTCTTACTGCAGGTATAGAGGTATGGGCAGGTAAAATCGCCTTCCATTACTCCTCCTCTTTTAGTACTTCTGGAGCAAATACCTCTAGGATACTCCTGCAGACTGGGTCTCTAAGTAGCCTACGGTATTCCCCCTCCCCCCTTCTTGTAGCCTCTTCCTCTGTTTCTGCCTCTAGGTAATGCCCAAACTCGTGAATTAGCGTACTGGGGCTAGTGTAGGGGGTAATATTTATCTCCTTCAGAGCTGGAGAGTAAAAAGCAAATCCAGAGTAGTAAAGCCTATTCCACAGCTCTGAACCATACCTCCGTACCATAGAGGTATGTTCTTTCCATTCTTCGGGAGTATTTACCTTGACCTTTACTCCCGCACACTTCTCCAACACAGTTATAACCCTCTTAAGCGACTTTGGTATTTCTTGCATAGGCTCTCTCTGCCCTCTTCAGGCATTTATCACATATGTTACCCGCATATCTCCACTGCATCTTCTCCCAATCCCATCTCTGGAGCATATACCCCCTGCCCCCATCTAGGTTTATCCAACAGATTTTACACCTGCGGTTAGCCATCCTCCTCACCCCTATAGTACTCATAGGCTTCCGTTATTATTGCTCCAAACAAGACCCCTATAAGGAAGGAGTATGCCCAGAGCATTATCCTTCCCTCACTACGAACTCTATGCCACACTTAGGGCAGAAACAGGCATACTTCACTATACCCAGCTCTACCCAGATATTTCTCACCCATGCCTCCCCCCCACACCTAGGACACTTCATGCTACTCACTTAACTTGGAGATTATGTAGTAAATCGCCAGAGGTACCCCTACAGCTACCCCTATAGTTGCTAGGAAGGCTACCCCCTTCTCAAAGGCTTCCCTAGTAACTCCGGGGAGTATTTCCTCTGCTACAGGAGGCTTGTACTCTGGTCTCCATGGGTAGTACGGGTACTCTGGCATTAAGTATCTGGTATTCTCCTCATAAGACTCCAACTACCCTCAGTGCTAGGAGTACTATAGAGGTGGTAAAGAGGGGGATGGAGTACTCAAGCACATCTGAGTATACTTTATCTGGTTTCTTGTCTATCCACCAAAAGTATAGCCATTCTAGTACCTCGTAACCCCAGAAGCTAACCCAGAGTAGAACAGCTAGCCAAGGTCCTATGAAAACACCTACCAAGGGAGTTAGGTATCCTGTAAGGGAGTGGCTACCTGCAATAAAATAGTGCCAGAGAGGATAACCGTGTATTTTCATAAGAACTTTACTCCAAACATCGCCCCTACAAGAGCTAATAGGATTTTGATAACCCACCCGAGCTTCTTGTTTATGTCCCTGAACTGCATATAAGTCCAGAGTCTCCAGCTAACCTCATCCAGACTCTTCACCTGCTCGAAGTCCAAGTTCTTCAGGTTATCCTCGTTCATTACTCATTTACCCCCCTATAAGTCTACCTCTGTCCAATAGGCTATGGTTACACTCCCCCTCGGAGATGCATTTGCCAGAACCCTGTAAGTCTCCATGGGATTTACTACCCCCCATACTGGTACCATTATCTTACCCACTACCCCCTCCAACCTAGCTTGACTTTGATAGCCAGTAATTACATTTTTCGCAGGACTCTGGAAGGTTGCAATTGCATAATCGATGCTACTGCCTGTCTGGAGGTAAACACTGACTATCACCAGTCTCCTCCTGCTTCCGTTAGTGTACACGGTATTGAGTGCCCTCTTTGTGGTAACAAACCCCAGGTAAGGTAAACGCAGTCTCCCTACCTTCCTAATCATCCTTCTATTACCCAGACCTTGGCTGTTATGGTCTTGGCTACATTCTCCGTAGTTTCAACCTCGAACTCTATGGTCTCCCCTGCATCTACCTGCAATGCCCTAGGATACCTAGTAGCAAAGTCTATAGGAGTCTCAGTGGTAACATCGGTCAAGTCCTCCCAGATGGAGTTCCCTCCCGCTCTAATCCTTACTATGTTATTGGTAGCATTCACAGCTACAGTGGCATAGTCGAATATCCAGCTAACTCCCGAGGGGACAGTAAAAGTTACTACTGCCTTGGAGCCTGCTACCGCATCAGTAGTTGCTGTACCAGTTAGGTACTTGCCATGGGCTGGCATTACACTACTACCTCCATACCCTTCAGGCTATCGTACTTTGCGGATTCCTCCTGTACCTTCTGCTGTAGAGCCTTAGTCTGCTCCAAGAGCCGTATCCTCTCCTGTATCCTAGCCTTTAGCCATTCCTGCTGTTGCTCTGGAGTCATGGCATTCCAATCTGCTACTGGAATAATTACCCTGAAACCATCGCCAACCTGCCCCTCTGGTACCACCTCTTGGAGCGTTATCCCTAGGGTTGTACCATCGCTATCAACCCCAACTATCTTGTAGCTCACCATTATCTCACTATGACATTGTTTATTAATGCCCACTCCCTATAGGATTGACCATGGATTACCGCATCCTTAGTGTTTAGGATTTTGTTCCCTCCCATATCTAAGTTACCAGTCATGGTATCCCCGTCCCTGTACATCAGCTCATGCCTTATCCAATCTTTTGTTGAGAGGAATATAAGCCGGTTCAAGTCGTCCCTATACCAGAGGGTTGGTGCCCCTATTGGGGGGTCTCTTGTAAGACGAGCAAGACTTAGTGAACCATTACCAAGAACGGCTCCCCCTCCATTTACCCAATCTGAAGCCTCTACGAATCTAGCCCTTATCTCCTTCCATCGGTATGAGGTAGAACCTAGGTTATATGCTCCCCATGCACTAGGCATTATATCTCCACTTATTGTTAAGCTCCCAGTCATCGCATCCCCATCCCTATGGACAAACTCCTTTATGGCACTACCATCAGGGGAGAACCTAAGCCTGCCCAAGTCGCTCCTGAACCATAACAATCCTGCCTCAAGGGATGGGTCTGAGGTATAGGACTTAAGGTTGAGGAGATTGGTGTAGATATTCTTCCACCTCGAATAGGAGTGACCTAAGTCAAGAGCTGCATCGGGAAATGGTGCTACACTTCCATAAACAATAATTGGTGGACCCATAGAAGCATTGAGATATAGTAATCCGCTAATATGTAAATATGGTAGGTCAGTACGCAAATCAAAAACCCAGCCTCCTCTTGAGTTGAACCCGAAGATGCCTATTCCATAGTTTTTCTTATACCCTACAACAAGCCTTGTAACACCATCTTGAACAAGATTGAATGTTGGATTAGTTTTGGAGATTACCAAATCCCCTTGCATAATATCCCCAGCCTTGTTCACTGGTACATAGGTGCACTTCTTGGTGAGGTCTATGGTTCCATCTGCTATTTTGGCATTGGTCAGCGAACCATCCAGAGCTTTCCTAGAGAGGTCTATAGTACCATCTGCAATTTTTGTGTTTACCACTGCTCCATCAGCAATCTTTTCCGTAGTTACAGCAAGATTGGCTATCTTAGGAGTAGTAATCGCTCCATCCGATACCTCCGTAACCACCACTAGGGTCTCATCATGCTCCTTACCAGCCTCATCGTACCATACTAGGTTATCCAGCCTTACCCAGTTGGGGTTGAATGGGCTAACACCACTAGGAGCCTTAACCACTGTAGCCCTACCCTCCCCAGTAACTAATACCTTGTCCCTGATATCCTCATCTGGGAAGGTCTTAGATAGCACATACTCCCCAGCCTTGAGGAGTATCATACCCCCCTCTGTCTTCTTTAGCTCCTCCTTGCACTGGATTAGAACCCTATAGGGGTCTTCATCTACGAACTGGTATTGACCAGTCCTACCATTCCTAGCTACGAATATTGGACCTGCCCTAGCAACAACATAGGATGGAGCTAGGGGTATCTCAGGGATAACATACTCCGTGTTCTTGTAGGTTACTGTAGGCATCCTACACCTCTATAGCTATCCAGTCCACAATAGCATCCTGTGTAGTGGTATAGTCTACCCCAGCATCATCCCTTACCCAGACACAAAAACTGTCCACAGAGGCTTCTACCCTAACTACATGTACATCGATTCTCTCTATCGCTACTACTAGAACCGGTGTTCTCGAAAAAGGTTGGGGGAAGCTTATCCAAGGAGAGGATACTGTTTCGGGTCCTATAGACCTAAATGGAAAACCACATAGAGTTCTACCAGCCTGTATCTTAGGTACTCCTGCACCTGCTGATTTCCACTCGAACTTCCTAGCACTAGCGTTAAACACTGGAGCTAAACCATCCGCAGGAGCATTTAACGCCTCTAAGTCCTCAGGCTTTACCAACCTCCTCTCTATCTGCCCCATCCTAATCTCCTCCCTTCTCTTTTTTAACCTTCCTAGCCAAGTCCCTGATTAGCCTCTCCATCCTACCTACAGCCTATTATAGCTTCCGTATCTCCCTTACCAGTGCAACTACCTCATCGAGCTTCTTCTCCAAGTCATCCAACTTACTGGATAGCCTAGACTCCATAGCACTTAGGGAGGTAGTCAGGAGATTCTGGGTCTTCCTCTCCTCTGATAGCACTGCAGAGGTGTTACTGTTAATGACTCCCACAATGGTATCCTTCTGGGCAGTAACATGGTCTTTAATCCTAGCCTCGGAGGATGCTAGGCTGTCTATTACCGACTTCCTAGTCCTCTCTATATCCCCCTGTAGCTTGGTAACTCCGGAGTCTATCCTTGAGGCTAAGTCCCCATAGTACTTATCAATCCTAGATGCCAAGTCCGCATGCCTCTTGTTCATCTCCGAGATAATAAGCTCCACTGCCTTCTTGATATCCCCCTTGGTAGCAGGGAGCCTTTCCTCTATTTCAGGTATCCATGCCATTAACTACTCCTCCTGCACTGTTTTAACCTCTTTTATTTCTATACTTCTGTCATCTGCAGTTGTATTCTCTATCCTAGCTAGGAAGAAAATCTCCGAATCACCGCCAGATGGTAGATTTGTAGTAATAGTAGCTCTTTCTGTGCGGTCAAAGTAGAAGGTACACTTAGATACTCCGGGGTCAAAGAATAGCTCCAGAAAATAATCTCTTGTTCCATCGTAGCTACCTATGTAACTCGTAGATTGACTAGTGCCATTACCAACTGTACCATAGAAGTGCCCTTCCCGAATCAAAAATCCAAGATGGTTATAGGTATTGGAGCTACCAGTTGTAGGAGCGTTACCTGTAACAACAAAGATATTTTGGTAGGTATTGTACCAGAGCTTTAGCCTTACTCCCATGTATCTTGGTTTGCCCCAAGTTGGTGTAGAATCATATCCTCCAACTTTTTTCACCAGCATGTAATAGCTATTTGCAGTGAATCCAGTACGGAGAACCACCCTATCGGAATAATATTCGCAAGAAGCAGAACCCCCAGCACTAGCCTCAAGAAAACCTGCAGGAAGCCAATTGTTACAGAACCACCAGAGTGCTTTAGTTCTACCTATACCTCGTAAAACCGCTACAGCATTTAAAGCATCTCTAATTTCATCAATACCTCCCCTAGCATGCTCTAAGGCATGAAGAGCAGGTATGTAGGGAGGAGATATCTTTATGGTCTTCTCCGTTACTATGGTCATCTTATCCTCAACCTCCTATAGACATACAGCCTGAATACACTCTGGGCAGTAGGTCCATTAACATACCTAACTCTGGCATAGGGGCATACCTTCTCCACACTGAACCCAATACCGCTACCCCCTGTTACCGAGAAGGAGTCCACTACATCCCAGTGAGTACCATCGGGACTTTGCTCTATGTACAAAGTTCCAGATTGGTCAGAGTAACAGCTCCCTACCAGCCTACCAGTAATAAGAGCACCTTCAGTACTACTAGTCCAAGTACCGTTAGCAGGTAGGGGAGTAGTAGTATAAGCTACTAACTCCAACAAGCCCCTTTCCGGTAGTGTAGCAAAGTCTAAGCTCCAATCCCTACCGCTAAGAGTAGTACCGGCTATCTGGGTAATGTTCCTAGGAAGAACATCAGCTAGTCTAGTCTTAATATCCCCCAGAGTAGCCTCACTAGCCCTAGTACTAAGTGCTACATCTAAGTTTGGGAGATTACTCTCGACTCTATCCCTCAAGGAACTTAGCGTAGTTTCACTAGCTCTGGTGCTTAAGGCAGTATCGAGGTTGGGTAAGTTACTATCCAACCTACTCTTGATATCTGCTAAGGGAGCGTTTAAGTTCGCAAAGTTAGGATTGTCTACCCCTATAGTCTCCGTAATCCTCCTTATCCACCTAGTATCTAGGAACCCCATCCTAGTACTCCCTCCCTGAAATCATAGCACTTGCTGTTATAGAGGTACCATCGGTACTCATAGCCTCTATTAGGACTTTATCATTGGCATCTAGGAGATTGCTCCTGTAGGGTATGGTTACGGGTACTGCAGATATCCCCTCGAAGAGAGTTACCCACTTATCTGGCTTAGACTTGTAGACTCTTACCCTCCACTTGGTCTTGGATAGGTTATCCGAGGTTAGACTAATCTCCTGCAACTCCCCTCCCCTAATAGTGAATATCCCGGAGTAAGTCTCCCCTACTACCCATTCAACCACCTTCTGGTATGTAGTAGCATTAGTAGTGATAGTATCCACCTTTGATACGGGATGCCCAGTAAAGGCAAAGGTGATTAAGTCCCTAATCTCCCCTAGCCTGAATATCTGTAGGTCTAACCTATCCCCTATAGGCTTCCACTCTACTGGTACGGGTACTGGTATTGGAGGAGCAGGAGCTGGTGGAGGGGGAGGAGCAGGTACAGGAGGAGGTGGTACAGGTGGTCTAGGCTTTACCTCTATAGTTACTGCATTGGACTTTATCCCAGCTACCACAGCCATTACTACAAACTTACCCTCCTCGGTAGGAGTGAACTCAACCCTATAATCTCCCAGAGCACCAACCTTACCCCTAGCAACTACCTTAGTGTCTAGGAGTATCTGAACCTCCTCCATCGGGTAGGGAGGAAATACTGTACCCTCGGCTACTACGGATTCACCCAATACTATAGAGGTCTTGCTAAGCCTCAGCCAGACTGTCCCTACCCGCTCCATTATACCCCTACTCTTCCTTGGTTATTTCTACCTCTAAGTCCACAGAGCAGGTACCTGTACCAGTGTGGTATAGGCGTACTCCCTCCTTGCCAGTGATGCTCCTGAGTATCTGTGGTCTATTCTTCTCTAGGGTTATCTCCCCTGCAGAGGACAGGTACTCCCTAGAGAGGGTAACCCATGTAGGACTTGCTACCGTTACATCATCGCTATACTGAATCTCCAAAGTAGCAGATGCATCGGAGCATAGCCTCTTGCACCAAATCTTGAGCTTGTTGCCCTTCAGGAGTCTAATAACATTAGCCTCACCGTAAATTATATCCCCCCTGATAGCCATTACCCCGGTGCCAGTTACCTGCCCCCTAATGGTGAATAGCTCCCCCATCATCCCTCACCCACCAAGACATTTTTTAGGAGTCCCGTATAGTCCTCTATAGCAGACTCCTTCTGGTCTATCCTGTACACTGGGAACCCCTCTATGCCGTAGGTATCCCTTATAGCACTGATTATCCTCGGGTCTGGTATGGTTACAGGGAGTATGTACCAGTAGCTGGGTACCCTCCTAGTTAGGATATCGAAGATTAGCTCCGGATTCCTAGGAACCTCTATAAGGTACTCCCCATACTCGAACTCCACCGAGGTCTTAAGGTTCAAGTTGCTATCATTACCCCACCTAAACCCGTAGTGGAGCTTGGGTATGTGGATAGTCTCGATAACTCCCCTGTTGAACCCTGCATCCTTGTCTACTCCCAGAGTAATCCTATCCCTCTGGAACTTTGCTTGGCTAAGTCCTATGGGTATCTGAACATCTACTCTCAGGAAAGCAGGAGTAATCCTCTGTATCACATGGAAGAGCCTCTCCCTCCAGTCCTCTGGAGTGTACCACATATCTCCCTCATCGTATGCCCCTGCCAATGGGAAGGTTTTACCAACAGATAGATACCCTCTAGCCGGAATAACTCCATCGGCAGGAATAGTAACAGTACCCCCATCGTAGCAAGCTATAGTTTCCCCTGCCTTGAGAGGTAGAGGTCCATAGCACCACTGGGTATAAACATTGAGTCCCTTAACTCTGAATACTAGTGCTTTGTTAGTTGCGGGTAGGTACACAGTCAGGTAGCTATTGGGCTTCAGTATCTCCATCTCTTTCATGCTCTCACTCTCATTATACTCCGAGGTATGGCTTTAAAACCTTCTCCTAGCCGAGGTATATCAAGTCCAAGAACCTGATAATCCTCTCCTTGGCATCCATTATCCCAGTAGCCCTCCTAGAGTACTCCTCAGCCTTAAGATGGTTACCCTCCCTCCTAGCTACCTCTGCCATCTCCGAGAAGAACCTCTGGATTACCTTGGCTTTCTCCTCTGCATAATCCTTCGCATACTTAACGCATACACTAGCCTTACCCTTCTCCCCCATGTACTCCTTGAGCTGTAGGCAGGCACTCAGTAGCCTTAGGGCATTCGCCTCTAGGTTAGACTCCCCCACTGCCTATCCCCCCTAGCCTTTAGAGAGACTCTATGTTATCCACTTCAGAGCAGAGTGGAAGTCGTACTCGTAGAAGTACAGACCCAGTAGCTTAATCACTGCAGTACCTGCATACTTTGGCATCATACCCCACATCACTCCGAGGTCATGGTACACCAGCAGTGCCCCCATGGTTGGATACTGGTAGATTACCTTGTGGTCTTCAATCTTCTCCTCTACCAGCGGGTGCACAGTGTAGGGTGCTCTGGTCTTCTCTATCTCCGTGAACAGGTGGAACTGGTCAATCTTGGGAGTGGTACCCACCTCTATAACTCCATCCTTGATAATCGCCAGCAACACATGCTTACCAGTCTCCCCGCATGCCTTGTAGTAATTGGTACCATCCCCAAGTAGCCAAGCAGGGATACCAGCACTAAGGTCAATCTCCCACAGGTTGGTCTTGTAGCTGGTGTATGCTGGGTTGGCTGGAGATGGCGTAGCAACATACTTAATCGCCTGGGGTATCAGGAAGTTCACCCCTATAGTACCGGGCTGTGCTGGGTAAGTAATGGGCTTCGGTGTTGGGAAGTGTGCCTTAGCTACAGAAGCACTCCTAATCAGGAACTCCCTCTGCTCCCTCAAAGTCCTAGCAATGTTGGGAGATACCCTCTCCAGAAGGACTAGGTTGTCATCGATGCACCTGTTCACTGCCTTAATCTCTGCATCAGTAAGGTCTAGGTAGTCCACTTCCTTTCTACCGCCTCCATAGACATTGATTCCCTTGGCTAGGGTTTCAGCAAAGACCTCCTCCAAGGCTTTCGTTACCATCCCTTTATCACCTCCTACTAACCCTCTACTCCGAGTACTTATTTATTTCCTTTGTATTGCAAGTATTACTGATGAATACCCAAGAGAAGAAGACTAAGGTTATCCAGATTAGGGCTAGAGAGAGTACTTTCAGAGAATGGCAAAAGCTCCTCTACTACTGGAAAATGTTCGGTTGGGATGCAGATAAGCTCCTAAGCGAGATGATTGCCTACTTCCGCAGTAAGCCTAAGGGGCAGGTTCTATAGTACTTCTCCGGGTACCGCTGGAACCGTTACCGCTGGGGGTGCAGGTGGTGCAGGTGGTGCAGGAGCAACCACTGGAGGCAGTGCAGGAACAGGCAGTGGAGCAGTAAGCTCTTCCCATGCCCTCTTGACTTCCTCAAAGGAGAATGATAGAGCCTCTGGGGTCTTTACCAGTTTCCTAAGGGCATCGATATATCTCTTCTCTCCGAAGGCTACCCCCATCTCCCTAGCCTCTCTAAGTGCCAAGGAGAACTCTCCGGGGGAGAATATCCTACCAAACCTAGTTACAAAGTGTGCCCCCAGTTCATGTAGCCATCTAAGGTCTCTCTTGGAAATCCTGTCCTTCATGCCACTGCTAATACCGCAGATTAGTCCCCCTGTAATAATGTTGAAGAGTGCACTCCCTATCTTACCGAAGAGCGTATCGTAGAGAATATCGCCAACAACAGTACCAGTAATCTCTGGCATCCAGACATCATTCAGCTCCTCTGCACTCAGCCCCGTTATTCCCTCTAGCCACCTGAATGCCCCATCCAGAGCTTCTACAGCCATCAGAGAACTAGAAGTACTATGCTTAAAAACCTTAACCTCCCCTCCCGGATTACTCTTCACTTGGGGTGTAATACCGAAGACTAAGCTCGTTACCCCTCCTACCTTCCTCCTTATCTCCTCGCCAATCTCGTAGAACTCTCTCCATTCCTCTGGAGTAATATCCGCCCCTCTCTTCTCTGCCTCGGTTAAGTAAGTAAGAGCATCGTTCCAAGCTTCTAAGGCACAGATGAAGCAACTAGCCTCCAAATATCTCCCTCCAGTGCCTATCCCTAAACCTAACCCTAAACTCCCTAACCTTTCTGGCTAGTTCTGGAGCTTCAGCTACCAGATGGTTCTCCGCATGCCTGAGTTCCCTTAGTACCGCCTCTAGGTAGGGAGCAGGCTTCTCCCCCAAGGGTGCTACCATCCAATATTTATCCTACCAGCCTAATTCCTCTTTTATTATCCTCAGCTGTTTGACTATCCACTCCCTGCAAACATCGTCTAGATAAAGACCCTTCCTCTCAAGGTAGGATATTATCTCCTGACCATGCACCTCTGGGTCTATCTGCACAAAGCCTCTGAGCCTCCTAGCCCTCTCCAACCACTCTAGTAGCTCCGGTCTCTTTCTCCTTGTGTAATCCAGCAGAGAGGTATCCGAGTAGGCTAACTGCATTATCCCCTCCACCCCGTACTTCTCGATATACCCATCAATGATAGTCTTCAGATAGCCAAAACCTAAAGAGGTGAGTAGCTCCTTAAGCTCTTGCCTAAGCCCCGGCATTCATATCCCCTACCCCTGCTTGGTTTTAGCCTCTAGCTGTGCGGTAACTTCCTTCAGTAGCTCCTCTGTCTTCTTGACAATCTCTGGAGCCTTCTGCAATCTCGCCTCCAATTCCTGTTTTAGTTTCTGCAACTCCTCTACAGACATCTCGCTAATAGGCTTCTGTGGAGTAGCTGTACTACTGGTCTTTGGTGTAACTCCTGCACCCGCTCTATACCCATCTGCAAACGCCTGTGCTAATGGTGCTCCCATCCTCACTATGCCCTCCTTGATAGTCTCTCCAAAGACCTTCATTCGCTCTCTGCCTTCCTCCCTCTCCTCCCTCCTGAGTCTCATCTCCTCCCTCCATTTCTCCATGGCAATCTCCTGCTCGTGTCTCCATTTCTCTAGGTCTAACTTCAGTTTCTCTATGTCCAAGTTACCGGTGTTACCTACTAGCCCTAGT
>Ga0326760_1001035_pt1 | contig 12902 bp, 7 predicted proteins | sample GCREP_S_FD_207668 | JGI IMG/M metagenome (GOLD analysis project Ga0326760, IMG submission 207668) | Hot spring sediment microbial communities from Geyser Creek Basin, Yellowstone National Park, WY, United States - GCR.EP_S | ecosystem: Environmental > Aquatic > Thermal springs > Near-boiling... | reverse complement strand
TTCAAGCGTTCCGGAGGCCACCCGCTCGTAGGACCCAGCTCCGACGTCCGCCGAGCAGAGCTCTATGCGCTTTATCTGGTGCTCCGCGCTCCACCAGTCCCGGTACCTCTGCAGCTCGACGCTCGCAGGACGCGAGCAGATCCGCCCACGCGAGTCCACTGTGAGCTACACAGGGCATTATGCAGGTACGAAATTTGCCCCGAGGGCTAGCTTTAGAGCATGTATCAGCGTTGCTCTAGGATTAACTCTCTATGCATGTATGTGTCAATATGCAAAGCTCGAGCATATGAACTAAACAAAATTAAGACTTGCTAATTGTAATTTTTATAATGCCAATTTTATCTAATTTAAGTAATGCGTCTATTACATCATTTATATTCATATCTTTAAGTATTTCTTCATATACTTCAAAGAAGCGTAAAGGTTCATTTCGTTCATTTATGTATCTTGTAATCCTTTCATATATAGTAAAGTGTTTTTCACCGAGCTTTTTATATACAAGATCTTTCATCAGTCTCTCTATGCTGCAGAGCTCCCCCAATTTAGGGATCAGCTGGAGAAGTTCATCTCTGTTTAATGCTTCTTTTACTTCTTTAATCAATTTATTTATTTGATTCTCATATTCAATAAATAATTTTATTGTAAGTGAATCAGCACCGAGATTTGCTAGCATTTCTTTAAACTCATTATTTTGTCTTTGAACTCTATTTATGAATTCCTTTATAATACTAGTTAACTCACTTTTAATAGATATTATTTTTTCAAGGATCTGAGTTAAACTATGGCTATCGCTCTTTAATCTATTTTCAGTATTGTCTAACTCATTAATCAACTTGTTCATTTCTTCTTCTTTTAAACTTTCTAGGAAACTTTCGTTAAGTGTAGACAATTGGGTATCTAAATATTTCAATCTGTCTGCCAATGTTACCCCCGCTTTTTCTTCTAGTTCTTCCAGTTTTTTCTCGATTTGGGAAATTTGTTCTCTTATTTTTTTAATTTGAGGTACGCTAATTCCAATATTATTTAGTGCATCACAAATCTTCTTAATTTCATCAATAGTTCTTAAAATTTCTTCATACTTTCCCATTATATCATTGCTAAGTTTCATTATAGATTCTTTCTTCTCTATTATGGTCTTCTTTAGCTTTTCTCTTTGCTTTATAATTTCACCTTTCTTGCCTAATTCTTCTGCAAGATGCTCTAGGAACTCGATAATTCCTGGAAGACCGCCAGAAAATTCTCTTTCTCCATATAGTTGCAAGTATTTTTCCCTGATAATTCTATGAACCATATCACTGCTTAACCTATATTTTTGTATAATATTTTTAATATTTTCAATTTTTTCATGAAATTCACTCAGTAACTTATCAGTCTCAGATCTTGTTTTTGAGAACTCTTCATGATACAATTCACGCATTCTGAACAAGATATAATTGTGGTTGTATGATGCCTGTTCTGCTTTCTGCGCTCCCCCCTCTGCAGCTGGAGTCCAGACAATGAAATTACGCCTAATAGCGCTCTCAGACTTCAGTATTTCTTCAATTAGCTTATCTCTAGACACGCCAAGGTAGGTACTCATGCTCTTTAGTATCTTATCGAAGTATTGCACATACCTTTCTTTATCAAACTGGATACTTTTGTTAATTTTATCAAATATTGCTGGGGGGAAGATTTCTTTCAGCAAATCAATTTTTTCATCAATTTGTTTATTGAAAGATTTCTTATATTGTGATACTTCATTTAGAATTTTATTAACTTCGATTAAAACATTTTTAATATATTTCTCGAATATTTCATTTAAATATCCTCTTAAGTTCACAAGAATATTATATATGACTGGATTCTTTGTAATTTCCATTTTGACAATATATTTTTGAATTATAGTGTCAATGTCGCTAAGGAAGATAATTTTAGAACCTTTTTGTTTTGATAGAAGTATATGACAAATTGGTGAATTTAGATCGATTTTTTGAACTGCAAGAAATTCCTTAATATTGTTTCTATCAATCTCTATTTGGTACACTAATTTATTTATTTCTTCATCAGATAATTGCACATATTTTATATATTCACCGACCTTCCCTCTCTTTTTATATGTTATTAAGCCTCTATTTTCTAGTAACTTCAATATAAAATCATAAAATATTTGCCTACTCGCTTTACTACTTTGATCATCGCCTCTTTCAAATACAAAACGCTTTTGTAAATCATCAATACTCACCTCATCATAGCTTTCCTTTAACAATTCTATGATCCTTTTTTCAGCGGGTAGCAGCTGCAGACGTACAATACGAGTCTTTTCATCGTATTCTGCCGCTCCAACGCTTTTAGCGAGCTCAAGTGCATCATTCACAATCTCGCTGATCTTCTTCCGTAATATTCTGTAGTCCGAGTCCCTAATTGGATTATCAGGTTCAATATCCGGCAACGAGAAGCTGCTTAGCCCCTCGATTAGCCCCTCAAAAGGTCTCACTCGATATAAGCCAAATAAAAGCTCTTCAAGCTCGTCTCTCCCGCATTCCATACCCCCTATTAGTAAGGCCCTATAGTAATCCAAAAATACTAAGTGCGGTTTTCTCTTGGATCCTATTACTTTTTCATGGCTTTCAAATCCTATTCTTTCACGGATAAGTATTCCTAAGTTTGCAGCTTTGGATGCCCATTCCTCAAAAATTTTCTGAAAACCATATTTGTTGAATAATGTAAAGTAGAAGTCATTTAGCTTTTTCATCACTATGTAATTGCTACGCCTTAATTGTTCAGCGATATTGCGAGCAGCAAGCATTTCAATATCCTGAAGGGTCATTTGAACAAAAAAGATATTCCACCGCTTGCTTTGCATTTTTAACTCATGAGGACTAATAACCAATATACATGCATTATCTAGATTTCTTAGTTTCTCTATGTCCTCAATTTGCGAAGAGCCTATGATAACTGCAACACTCAGAATAGAGTTCTCGTATTTCTTCAGAGAAGGAGTAACAATGTGTGCTCTTCCACTTAACCTCTCCTCCGCATACCCCATTTTCTCGAGCATATCTAGGACAGCTATACGTGCATGGTTCTCAAGTGCTCTAATATCGCTCGATAGCAAGCGTCTGATAAAGGAGTAAATCTCCACTGTTGTTTTGGGATCTATGATAAATGGAATGATCATTGGAGAATATACAGGGTAAAGCATGGCTTTGGTCAAAGAAGATAATCCAATACCGTTCATAAAACTATGACTGTGTAGGTTACGATTAAGGAAATCTTCTATATCATCTGGCAGAATAACATATTTATAAGATGACATGATGTAACTAAGCTCTTCTCTATCTATGTTTCCTTCTTGCATTACCGGGATTGCTATTCTAAAATCGCCATCTTTCGTTAAGCATAAGAGCATACTTGCACAGATCTTCAGTTCTTCCTCGGAAACTTCATTATTTGTTTCTTTTAACTTTTTAGATAGGTTATCTAGAAATTCCTCTAACGAATCCCTTGAACCTAGCCTATACACTCTGTAAGATTTGAAACTTTTAACTCCCATACTAGGATCTACTTGGAAATTAATGAGAACAATTTTTGAAATTTCATCAAGTTCATCTTCAAAGATGATTGAAGATGTAAAAATTATTTTCTTTAACAATTCACTTGCTTTTGAATAATTCTTAGCAATATTACTATTAAGTATACGTCTAACTAAATCCAAATTCATTGCATTTGTAATATCCATAAAACCTCGTGATGGTATTTTTATAGAATATTCATTAAAAAATTCCGATAGCGTATTAATGTCTATTCTATATATACATCGCATATCATTTTCTTCGCTACATTTTTTGAAAGACATCATAATAAACTCTCTAAGTACTTTCACTAACAATCCAGCATTACCATGCGTGATTGTGTATAATAGTTCGAAAACTCTGTAATCATCAATTATTTCGTTGGGATCCTTTCCATGTAACATATATTTTATTAGATTTTTGGCATACTCAACGAATTCGATTTTGTTGAAGGGATAAATATCGCAAATATCTTCCCTTCTCCATAACCATCCACTAAAGCCTACACTAGCGAGTTTTTCATTAATAAAATTCAGGGCAAAAGGAGTCATAAACAATACTAAGTGCATTCTTCCTTTTATGCTTTTTCCAAAATATGCTTCCTTTCCGGTTAGAAATTCTCTAAGCATTTTTATGAAAGCATCGCTGAGCTTTACCCCCCGTATAGGAGATTCGTTATCTAGTCCTATTATGCCTTCTACCTCATCTACTAGTAGTATCAGAGGTTTATTGTGATCAGCATTCTTTTCGTTAACATATATTGTAAAAACTCTGTCAAATGCTTCAATAGGATCCACTTTTTCATCATTATAGCATATATTTTTGACATCTCTTATTAGATCTTCAAATGTGATGTTTTTCCATAATAATCCCTCTTGCTCTATAATTTTAGGAAAGATGATTCTTGCAAAAGTTGTTTTTCCGGAACCCCATTCGCCGCTAAGGACGAAAATTCTACTCGCTCCATCTTTTGAAGATTCTTTAGCCTCTCTAAGCCAACGTAGAAACGTGTTTTTTACCCTTTCAGATCTGCGAGGGCTCCATTCCATGGCAAGTTTTTCCAATCGCTCAAGGGGTATTCTTTCACTGGCTTCGTCCGGAAATTCAGGCTCCTGTTCGAGCGGTACGATGTTTGCAGCTTGCACTGCACGGACCCCCATTTTTACGTCAGACTGCTGATTTTATGGCTTACTCTACGATCGATCTTCACAAATATAGGGTAGGGGAATACGTTCATCTGGCCTGTTAGGACGGCGAGACCAGGTTCCATGTAGGTCAGTTTGCGTTCGATGTACTTAGGTAGACCCCCCGTCGTGGTGGAGACAAATCTCACGTCGCCGGGCGCCACCCTATGGATGATGAAGGTGTTCATCATAGACATTACTATCGGGTCGACGTAGCTTGGTCTCTGGGTTACGAGGCCCAGGCATAAGCCGAACTTTCTCCCCTGGGTTGCGACGGAGGCTAAGATCTTCTTTGCCACGCTGAATCCTATGGGGTAAACCTGGGTGTTCGGCGCGTAGTTTTGTGCCTCTTCTATCACGAACAGAAGGAGCTTATTTTCGCCCTTAACTCGATAAGCTGTGAATTTTTTGAATAGTAGCGCGAGCACATTTCCCACAACGAACTGTTTTACTGATAAGTCAACACCTGTTGCACCCTCAGTCGAGAAATCTAGTATCACTAGCTTAGGACTCTTTGGATCGGTAATTCCATCTATGAAATCTTCATTTATAGTAGCTCTTGCTCCATAGCGAGGAATTATTTTATGTTTTTTAATCATTAAATCGTAAAAGTTCATAAGCGCCCGCAGTACAGCATCGGCAGTTGCACCATGCACTTTCTTAGTTTCTTTATCTTCCTCTATTAATGTTTTTAGTTTTTTTATTTCAAACATCATGCAGTTATAGTCAATTTCATCATTCCTTATGCATAGAGCGAATTTTTCTTTTAATCTATCAATATCACTTAACAGAGTTGAAAGATAGTTCAATTGCAGCTCAGCTCCCTCCAGCTTCCCAGCATGGTATATGGCTATTATAGTTTCCGCAATTTCAGCAGATGAAAAAGCATTTAAGTCAATTTTTATTTTTATTAATTTCGAATTCTGGTGATAAGGTTTCTTATTCTCGGCTTCTGAACCTTCAAAACATAATCTTATTACTTCAGAATAACTTTTTACAAGATCTGGATTCTCATAGTAATCTAGATAATCTCCATTTGCATCCACTATCATAGTTGGTATCGTTTTATACTCTCTTAGAAAACCAATATTCTCTAATGCTCCAAGCTTTTCTATTATTTTCCCCATTGTATTGGATTTCCCGCTGCCAGTAGTACCTATGACTGCAAAATGCATATTTATATTTCTCAAATCTATTAACGCAGGAAGTTTCCGTTCTTCGCCCTCATACCCGTACATCTTGCCAACTTCTATGTAGTAGGCCGGCATTTGCCCCGTCGATGGGTCGTAACGGTAAAGGGGTTGCAAGTCGTCGAGTGTTGCTTCGTACACGGGGTCGCCTGGTAATGGCGGTTTGTCCGCGTTCGCGAGCCCCCCTTGCGTGAGGATCCCTAGTATTCGAACAGCGGCTACTGTGAAGCGGCGCGCGACTTCCTCAGGGGGTAAGTGCCCCTCCCTCAAGGCTTCAGCCCATATTTCGCCTCTTTCATAGTATTCGTTGTAGTGCGAGATCTCCGTAATTTCCGCCAAATACGTTAATCCCTGTTTATAGGAGTTTATCAATACAAACATCCCCTCTTTTATGTGAACTTCCGCATCCTTTAGCGGCTGGAAGTGCGCAAAGCTACTGCGCGCGCGAGATAGCACGTAACCTAGCTCTTTTCTGCTATTAGCAGGCTTTGGCTTGTTTAATATGCTGTCCATACCTCGCTGTTACTCTATAAGCCCTTTAGCTAAATCGATTACGCCTCTCGCCTCTAACGAGGTTCTCCTGCTAAGGCTCGCTGTGAGAAACCTTGAAATAGCTTCTTTCACAACTTTTCTCGCTGCAGATCTCGGTATTGTGCAGGCTTTATGCGCTAGAACCACGGGCGTGGGGACACTGTGCCCAGGTAGCGTTGCCGCTGCAACGTACTTAACGCTTTTCCACACGCGCGTCTTCAGTTCGGTATCGGACGGTTCATGGTCAAATGGTATTTCTACTCTAAGCACTCTTTTCTTCGGATCCTTTAATCTAGGCAAGACATAGAACGAATATATATACAATCCATATTTTTTATATACAGGGTAGTCCGTGTTATAAGATAATTCATATGGTTTTGTTGCTAAGATTATTTCTTCATTCTCATTTTTAGCTAATTCTCTTAGGAATGATAGAATGTATTGAGATTTGAAGATCAACGTTGTGAAAGTATAATCGTTAAGTTTTTGTAAAACATCATACTCTGCCCTGCTCTCTGAGCATAGGTTAGATACTAATGAATTTCCCTCTATTTTCTTCACTATTCCCAAAGTTAAAATATTTTCTTTAATACCATCAAGAATAATTTCTGCTCTTTCTCTTATATATTCGTTTTCGTAACTTTCTCTTAACTTTTGGTTTCTATGTGGGAAAGTCGGAGGATCAACGAGGGGGCCGTCCATGAATACTATTTTTTCTCCATCATCCTCATACATTTCCATAATTTTTGACATACATTTTCTAATTATTTCTACTTCTAATTTGAACATTTTCATTTTTAATTCGTAGTAGGCATCTTCAGCATTTGCTACTTCAGGGGCCTGAGCAATATCTGAATCAAGAATTTTTACTGGATTTTCTGTTACACCTTTTGTTACTATTGCTGCTGCGGAGACTGCTGAGATTAAGTAAGAACCTAACCTAACGGGGGGTGTTATGCTACTATCTACGCCTGCAAAAACGGTATCTTTTTGAGCATCCTTCAGCTCTTCGGTGTTAACTTTGTATTTATTCCACTCGCTGCCAAATAATAATGCTTTGTCAGCAAACTTTACAACAACTTTAGATATATTGTCTATGTTCACGGCTAGGTCATCGATTTGATCTCGCAGCAAGCGCAGTATCTTGACCCAGTGGGCTGCTCCCAGAGTAACTTTCTTCTTTCGTGAAGCCACATAAGCCACGGCGCTCAGTAGTTTCGGTGTTTTAAAGTGTATAAAAGCTTAGTCTTCTCGCAATTTCGCTCTCTGCCCGAGAGCTTCAACGAGGGTTTTCAGCGAATCTCACTGTTTCCCGAAGGAGTACGCCTAGATACTCCTGGGCTAGAGGGTGCGCTACCCCGTAGAAGTCCCAGGCCCTCCCTCCTCTGAGCTCGACGATTCTTTTCACAATTTCAGCAGGCGGATGTAGCTCTACGTAGACACCGCTTCTCTCCGAAGCAAGCTCCACGATCCTCCTATGTGTGCTATTGCTGGGTTTTAGGCTAGATGTGAAAGTTCTTACAAAAGCCAACCTTCTTATGTAATTGTTTTTCGTGCGTTGGAGATATCGAGCGATGTAGCTAGCTAAAATATCTATGCTTTTGGAAACTAGTTCCACATCATAGTCGATTCCATGCTTTTTACACCACCATTCAAAAAGCCCAGGGCAATCATACCATTCATTCCATTGTTCGTAGAATTCTTCGGGTACGAGCCCGAAGGGTTCTGATATCGTCACTAGGTGTATCCTCCTCCTTGTCTCCTCTGGAAGCTTCTCCAACGTGCTGTACAAAGCTTTGTAGGATCTAGAGAGGTTGTAGGGCTTTACTGCTGAGCATGGGTAGAGGAGCAGGATCGTCTTATCAGGTGGCGGGGTGTACTTTTCTGAGACGAAGCTCAACCATTCCAAGACCCTGCCGTTACTGGAGGTTAGGGCTTTGTATACTTCCAGCGGGCTATAGAAGCACAGCTCGCGGGGTATGCTGCCCCGGAGAACCCTCTTCCTGGAAATTTCGTACAGTACGGGCTCCTTGTCCACATTGCAGAAGTTCCTGCGATACTGATTTAATTCAGTTACCTCATAAGTGCCAGGTACTACCTGGCACTTACCTGTGCAGCACGCTTGGAGCCTTGCGGGGGTCCGCGATGATGGGGAGAGTTCAAAGTGATAGAATGCTGCTTTGGATTACTGAAGGTCCTAAACCGGTTATCCGCGAGAGGTCCTCGGATTATGTTATGGATTCAGCTATCAATTACCTTCAATACAGCACTATAGAGAGGAAATATATTGCGCTAAAGCTGCTAGCGGATAGCGGCGCTTACACAGCTGCACGAAAAAATATGAATTTAGACCCTCACCGAGTTCTCGAAATTCAACAGCGATTGAAACCCGATATCTGCATACCTTTAGATTACCCCTTTATGCCATGGATGACAATTAAAGAAATTCAAGAAAGATGGAGATTAACAATTGAAAACACAAGAGTTTGGATTGAAACATTAAACAAGAAGATAGAAGTTATGCCAATAATTCATGCTTTAGGTCGGCGGAACCTCCTTGAAACCATAAAAATAATATCAGATATTGCTGGAAATTCTGAATATCTAGCTATTGGTACAATAGCATTTTCTATTGATAGTTTAAAAGGGTATTTAGGAGATCGCCAATTATCGGTAGATTTTATAAATGCTCTAGTGGAGGCTATGAGAGTAGCGAAAAATGATTACGGTTATAAGGTCCATGTGGCAGGTTTCGGTTCCTCTCCGCTGACTATTCATCTGGCTATTTACATGGGCATCGACTCAACAGATAGTAGTGGCTTCCGGCGGCGGGCAGCTTACGGGAAGATCTTACTGCCGGGCAGGGGAGAGCGCTATGTTGGTAAGGGGGATGCGCGCTTCGGGGTCACGCGGTTAACGCCTCAGGAGATGCGCCTGCTGGAAAGGTGCGATTGCCCTGTTTGCAGGCGCGATCCTAGCCTCTTGTGGAGGGATTGGCGAGCGAGGGCTATTCACAACGAGTGGATCCTAAAGCGCAGTTGGCAGGAAGGGGTTCATATGGCTCAGGAGGACATGGAGAAGTATGAGCGTTTTATCGATATGATGTTTGAGAACTCCTCTCTGAGATACATATGGAAGTACGTTAAAATAAAGCGCAAGTATGGTGGTTTACGTGGGCTGCAGTGAGAAATTGCTGATAAAAGATAACGATGCCATAAAATTTCTAAAACTTTTATCCATGTTGGCGCGTCTATCTCCCTATGCTAAAATAGAGAAAAAAAGCGATGGTTTGATCATATACTCTTTAGATAAATTGGAGCTATCGGCAGCTATATTAAAATTACAGGGTAATTTTTGTAAAGAGTTGGAACTTGAAAAAGTATTTAAAGTTTCTATGATTCCCAAGATATTAAAATTTGCATCGCCGAAGGTGATTGAAATAACTAGTGACCATATTAGAATATCTTCTTTGTATAGATATACTCAACAAGAAGTATCGATAGACCTAGTATGGCTCGATGTGGAATACCCATCTTTGGATATGTCGTTTGTCACCAGAGCACTCTCCGATAGTCACACGCTGCATATTAACGATCAAGATTTAGCTAGAATTTTTAATTTATTTATGATAGGGGATATTGATGAATTTAAATTGATATGTAATAGCAATTCTATTTACCTTCAAGGGATAGGTTTAGGAATTACTATATCTCATCGTTTGCAGACTGTAGAAAGTCAATGCTTTAATAGTGCAATTGCTTTAAGAATTCCATCCATATATGTTAGGATATTGCGATATGCTTTCGATCTTGTCGAAAACATTCAGATTCACTTAAAAGATAAAATGCCTCTCGTTATAAGCGGGATGACTACTTTGTTAACTTTCCCTGTAACATTCTACCTTGTAATTTCTTCGCGAAATGATGCAGGGGATGTGACGTGATAAGATCTGAATCTGATTATATAGTTATGCCAAAAAACAAAGTTTAATACTTAATAAGAGCTTGCCGGCACGTGAAGGAGCCTGAGAAGCTAGGCGCGTCGTAAATATAACTTAGCGCTCGCTGTGTAGGTGGGTGCGCGTGGAGCTCGGTGCGAGCCTGGCGCTGTGGGAGGCTTTGAAGCTGGTTTCCTCCAAGCTTACCGAGCTCGCGGGGAGGGCTTGCCGAGAGCTAGGCCTGGATCTCGGTGTAAGCGCTCTAGCATCCCTCGAGCGCGTCTACGAGGATCGGGAGGAGGGGCGCGAGGTCTGCGGTCGCTACGACCCGGAGAGGAGGCTCATCCTGGTCTCCCTGCCGTGCCTGGCGGAGGAGGAAAAGGACCTCACGGGTCGCCTCGCCGAGACGCTCGCGCACGAGCTCGTCCACCACTGCCAGCTCACGCGCGGCCCGCTGTGCGAGGTCCACCTCGACCCCGGGCTCGCCGCCAGGGTGGACGCGGCGCTGCCCTACAGGCTTAGGCCCCACGAGGTCGAAGCCTACGGGAAGCAGCGGGAGCTGGCCGAGAGGCTGCGGGGGGTGAGGGGCTTCGACGAGGCAGTGAGCTACGCGAGGCGGCTGCTCTCTCCCGAGGTGGTGCCCTCGCTGAGCGAGGTCGCCACAGCCCTGAGCTGGACCCCTGCGCTCAGAGAGTCGGCTAAGTTCATCGTGGAGCTCACCGGGGGTGATCTGCTGCTTTCGATGAGGGGCATCGCTGAAAAGCTGAGGGGGGTGGAAAACGAAGCTAAGAGGGCGTGCCTCGAGAGGGCTGTAACCGACTTCCTGCGGAAGCTCGAGGAGGACCCTGTCGGCGCCGTTGCCAAGGAGCTGCGAAGTGTTGTGAGAGAGTTCCTGGGCAACGTCAAGGCCATTATTGTAGACTCCGATACTGCTCTGTCGCGCGCTTACGTGGTCCTGAGCAGCGGCGCGGCCGTGGGCTTTGACCTGAAGGAGGGGCCGCTGCCGCCCCTCTCCCTGCTCCTGAAGAGCAAGCAGGAACCCAAGTTCGGAGAGCTCAGGAAGCTGCGGGTGGAGCCCGCGCAGATCGTGCAGGGAGCCTTCAAAGCTGGCGGTTACGAGTTCAAAGTGGAGGTTCTGCAGCGGAAGACCGCGGCGGAGTGCCTCCGCGAGGAGCTTCGCGGAGGCAGTAAAAAACCTTCGTTCTCCGCATCCGACCTTCTAGCTCTCCTCTCGCTCGGCGGCTGGAAGGCGCAAGCTCTCGAGACCAAGAGGCTCGGGGATGCTGAGTACCTCGTGATCTCGGTGGAGGCGGGGAGCGCGGGGCGCGCGGAGCTGCTCGTGCCCAGCGATGCGAGGGCTGAGGACAGGTACCTGCGCATCGACGCACCGCTCAGGGAGTCGGTAGAGGTGCTGAGGGATCGTGGGAGAGCTAGAGATTTCATCGTAAGGTATTTCAAAAAAAGAAGTATTATGGAGATCTCTTATAGCTGTGTATTTTTAGAGGAGATTGTAGCGAAAGATGAAAATAAACTAGAGGTTGAAATTTAACGGGAGTGTGATTAGGGAGGAAGGCTCGCGAAGGAAGGTGCTCCATACCCCCAATGCGCAGTGGGGGCAACCGAGCGATGGCGCGAATCTGGGGCTGAGAGGTACTCCTGGAAGGACAGGTGACCCGTGCGCACTCCGGCGCATGCTAGGGAGCTACGAAGCGCGGTTGTTGAGCGGTGGACGTGCCGTGCAACGTACTCCTTCTCCCGTTTCGGCTCGCAGGGCTTAAGTGTGCAGCTCGCGTGCTGGCGTCGCTTCCCGGCGGCTTCCGCCCGCTAGAGCGCTAGGCTCCCTCCCACTCCCGCGCCGTGGCGGCCACCTCCTCGGCGTGCTCGCGCAGCGCTTCCGGCGCTTCGCGGTAGTAGACCCCCGTCTCCAGGTTGCGCAGGAGGCTGGCTTTGGTCATGTTCGCACTGGTGACGAGCGCCCCCCGCCCCAGCGCCAGCTTGGTGTGGAGCCTCTCGTAGACGCGGACCTCGCACCGCTCCGCCAGCTCGGCGAGCGCTCGCTCGTGCCCGCTGTCACGGGGTGGCCTCGAGACGACGACCCCGCCGCGCACCAGCTGCGCTAGGGCGCGAGCCACATCCGGGTCGACCCACGGCGAGACGAGGTAGGGCTTCGCAGCTTGCGCCAGCGCGCAAGCTGCCGCGGCCAGCGCGAGCGGCGCCCGCGGCGCCGTCTTCACGACCACGACCTCGGGCTCCCAAGCGAGCTCGAGCGCCAGCTCCGTCGGCTTCGCCTCGCCCCCCTCCACCTCCAGGAGGCCGAGCTGCGACCCAAGCTTGAAGAGCACCGCCTCGACCACGTGCCGGTTGAAGGGCTTCGCTACGGGCCCCCTCAGCTTGAAGGCGAGGTGTAGCACCGGCAGGTAGCGGTCCGTGACCTCCCGCGACCGCGCGCCCAGCTCGGCCGCCACCTCCTCGGCCGCCGCGGGGCTCCGCTCGGCCAGGTACTTTACGA
>Ga0326760_1001032_pt1 | contig 12909 bp, 8 predicted proteins | sample GCREP_S_FD_207668 | JGI IMG/M metagenome (GOLD analysis project Ga0326760, IMG submission 207668) | Hot spring sediment microbial communities from Geyser Creek Basin, Yellowstone National Park, WY, United States - GCR.EP_S | ecosystem: Environmental > Aquatic > Thermal springs > Near-boiling... | reverse complement strand
AAATTATGTATACCGTTATTATTACAACGAAAAATAATGCACCTACTATAAGACACGTGCTCTCCTCTACATTGACTTTAACGGACAAATACGACGTCGAGCTAATTATGGTTGATGGCAATTCGAGAGATAATACACCGAAAATTCTTGGTGATTTCGCTGAAAAATATAGAGATTACTTCATCTCAGTAAAAATCCTGAGGGATCCCGGGATTTCGTCGTCCTATGCTAGACACTTGGGCTTTAAGAACTCTATAGGAGACGTACTGATTTACCTAGATGGAGATACCCCGCTTTCAAGTAGCTTTAAGAACCACTTAGAACAAGAACTAGAAGACAGCGACTTGATATCACCAATCCACGAATGCGTCCCCATAGACGGGGCTACCAGGGTCTTCAATTTGTTTATGAAGACTGTAAGCTATATTCAAACCGAGACTACTATTGGGGGCAAAGTTGTCAATGATCCATCGATCCTACCTCCTGCAAGAATATTTAAGCGCAGGGTATTAGAGAGAATGAAGGGTTACCCGCTTAGCTCCAGGTTTTTCGGTGAGGACAGAATAGCCACAGCAGTGGCCGTTAGACTGGGATTCCGTTATAAGTTTTCAACACAGCTGAAACTCTTCAAAATAGATGAACCAGGATACCGTTCCTACTGGAGAAAACACTACAGATATGCTATTGGCATCCACAGAGATCTCTCACTACTCGGTAAAAATATTTTAAGAGGATACATCATTACACGCCGACTTAACCACATCAACGTTCTATTCCCCCTCTTATCACTTCTATACGCTGGTAGATCACTTGCAGTATCACGAAACATGAGAAATGCCGCTGAGGTTTTATTAATGAAATACCTAATAGACCTCGCCATGTTTACAGGCGATCTAAAGGGCTCTATACATGGCTCGTAATAAAGCGTTGTTTATTGCCTTCTATGGGATCGATGGTGCTGGAAAGACAACGTTAGCAAACCTCTTAGTGAGAATACTTAGAGACAAGCAAGTGAAAGTGTATTCTATTAGATTAAGAGCACACCATACTCTCATGTATTTACTGATACGTCTCTTCTTCTTGCTCAAAGGCTATGATTACAAGTCGATCCAGGGAATACCCATTCTCCTCAACTACATTGTAAAACAGTGCTTTGGAAGGCGAAGGTTATATGTTCCACTAGAGGTTGTCAGTGTATTAGCTTGGTACGTAATAGAGGTTCTTCCCAGAAGAGTATTTGGAGGAAAACCTGTAGTATTTATTGCGGACAGGTTCCTCCCAGATTTTATAGTGATGTTACATTATACTAGTGGTATTGACTATGGCAAATTACTGAAAATATATAGATTTCTCGAGAAATCAATGTCTCTTAGCACCCTTTATTTCTACGTGTATGTTGACCCATATCTCGCTGTAGCTAGGAAGAGAGAGGAGAAACTACGTCCATTATTTGTGCTATACTTAGCTAGCAGGTATGAACGTATAAATGCATATTTACATCACTATACAGTTGATACCACGAATAAAAGGCCACTTGAGTCGCTATTGCAAACACTATCATATCTTAAAGGCTTGAAGCTTGGGAGTTAGATGCGGGAAAGCTCGCTTCTTCCATATAGGATAATAATGAATCTTACAAAGGGTATTAAAACCCGCATTCCAAATATCCCAGAACATTCGCTCTTCAAAGTGGCGAAAGAAGGTAAGATGCTCTCGCTTTTTTGCGATTACAGGGACATATTTACAGGACGTAGGAGAGAGTACCTAGAGAAGAGGTGTTTATTGACAAAGCTGTATACCGAGCACTTAGCCATCATAGGGGAGGAATTATATACAAACGGACTAGTGTATTATGTGTTTAAGACCCTCAAAGCCTTTCCATACGATATGACGGATCTAGACTTACTGTTTATTGACAGAAGAGAGATGCTACGGGCCTCTAAGGTACTGATAGAGAAACACGGATTTAAACCCATCGCCAGAGGTACTTACTCAATATCCTTACGTAAAACAATAAGAGAACTTGATATAGACCTAGACCTTCAAACAAAAATAGCGGCTGGCACATTCGAGTACATCGAAATATCCAAAATTAAAAAAATTGTAGGCGAACCAGGATATACTAGAGGAAAACTAAGCTTACTTAGACCTGAATTAGAGCTGATAGTAGTGTTGGGTCATGCTTTCTACAAAGACTTTTCGATCTCTCTGGCAAATATCCTATACTTCGAGTATCTACGAGGAATTACTAATAAAGGTGTTCTCGAAGCCGTCTTCAAGTATTACCCACACCTACTTAAGCCATTCAAGCTACTTAACTACCTTACTCACTCTTTAAGGGATGCTATATACGCAGACAAATACATGATAGCTGATGAAGCAGGAAACAATTTAGAGTATTTACTCATTAGGAAAAGTATTTATAAAGCACTTAGGAAAAAACAGGGAACAATTCCATTACCATTACTTACTATAGCGAACAACTACGTAGAGACGGCTAGGACGCTCATAGAGAACCGTAAGTTTAGACAACTACATGAACTCCTCAATCTACCCCGCTCACGAGGGGTCGGGCTACTACTTAGGAGGATAGGCATAATTCCTCCAGAGGAAACGATCAGGATGTAAGAAATGTATCAAATAACATATACTCGTAGAATTAGAAATGGTAGAAAAACACTTGTATTTTTAACAAGTCACTACTTCAACAATAAAATCACCGAGGGCCACAAAATACTTTCTGATAGAATAATTAACGCTATAAGTAGGGTAATAGATTGGGATATACTTGTAATGTCCCTGGAGAGAATGGATCTAGGAGAGAAGACGCATAGTATGCATTACCATGAGATTAGTCCGCGATACATAGACTGGTTATCTAGTACTATAAAGGGCTTCTTTAGTCTTAGGCTTCTTAACTCCGCCGATGTAATACACATATTGGCATACAATAAGATTTTTCCAGCACTGATCAACAGGATTACAACTACTAGGAGACCTAAGATAATAGCGCATTTATACTATCACCCACTAGCATTCAGAGAACCTAGGTACCTTCCTGTAAAACTTCTGTCGAGATTTCAATTATTCGACGCTACTATTACCACATCCAAAGCGCTCAAAGAATATATCACCAATTACCTTTCGTCATCCAATGATAGCATATTCTATATACCTCCCCTGGTTCCTGAAGACTTATTCCAGTTCAATTACGTTTCCTCTAGAGAGATATCGCCTCAAATTAAAAAGAAGTATGGACTCAGCGAGAATGATTTTGTAGTAACCTATATCGGTCACATCATTCCACAGAGAGGAGTGTTTGAACTTGTTAAGGCTTTTAAAGAGGCGTCCTTATGCGATTCCTCTCTCAAGCTGGTTATTTCCCATAGCGGTATGGTCTTCAAGGACTTCTCAGTTGACTATTTAACTCTGCTCAAGAAGCTTGTTGTAAAATACGGCTTAGAGGGCAAAGTTATTATTCGTGGTAAAAGAGATCTCAGAGAACTTTATACATTGTCAGATATTCTCTTCTTTGGTTTTAGAGAAGGCTTTTACTTTACATATCCTCCACTTGTTGTATGCGAAGCCATAGCGGCTGGTGTTCCATTTATATTACGTTCTTCTATGCTAATAGAAGAGTTGTTCCCTGGAGCTACGCCTATACCCACGTATAGTGATGTTGATCAACTCGTGAATATGCTATGTAGTTTACCGAATAGTGGTTCATCAATGTATATTGTTTCAAAAGCCTTAAAAGAAATTTCAACCCTATATTACCATCCCAGCGTAGTTATACCGAAATTGCTTCAAATATACTATAGGGTATTAGAGGAATGAACAAGACCATTGTTTTCATAAGTACAGGGCAGCTTCCCATACCAAGCGATAAAGGTGCTATTGAGGAAATAATATGGAAAACATCCTTGGGACTTTCAAGACGAGGATATACTGTGTACATATTTAACCCTGTATCCAATGACTTATTTACAAAGTATGTAAAAACTCTTAGTCTTCACAGACTACCATGGAATACAGACGAGACAATTATTCACTTCCATGATATTGGGCTATGCACATTCTACTCCTTTACTTCTCAAATATTCCACGTGAAAAATACTGTGTTAACCCTCCACTACCCTCCTTGGGTAACTAAGAACAAGAAGCGCTTCATTTTAATGTTATCGGTATTGAAATATCTGGCTAACAGAGGAGTGATATTAGTGGCCCCTTCATCAGCCGTAGCTCATTGGATTCGTAAAACCCTCAATGCGGAAGCCTACCTAATCCCTAACGGTGTTGATACCGTAATCTTCAATCCATCGAAGAGAGATCGTGAAATGCGAGAAAAAATACTTGGAGATAAAGAAATACTAATAACGTATACTGCTAGAATACACCCCACTAAAAACCAGCTAGATCTAATTAAGGCCACTAGTATGTTAATTAATAGTTATGGAATAAGGAATTTCAAGGTAGCATTCATAGGGCCTTTCAGCGGAATGTTTGACGAAAAAGCCAAGAAAAGAATAAACCCTTATTATATTCTACTCAGAAACTACATAGAGAAAAATAATCTAAAGGATCATGTAGTATTCCTCGGAGAGTTACCTAACAAAGATGTTGCCAATATACTGGCATCCAGCGACATATATGCCCACACATCTCTAGTAGAGGTTGCTGTTCCATTAGCGGTAATGGAGGCAATGTCGTCGGGCTTGCCCATTGTCGCGTACAGTCTAGTGTATTATCATGACATACTGAGGAACGGTGTAAACGCTTTCCTAGCTAAACGAGGCGATGTAGAAGATCTGGCTCTTATACTCGCCAGCTTGATAGAAGATAAAGAGTTAAGGAAGGTTCTGGGAAGAAGAGCGAGAAAATTCGTGGAGCAATATCTATCATGGGAAAAAATCACAGAAAAATACATCGAATTATATAATAGAATCTAAGCAGAACAGACTCGGGAAGACAAATGAAGGAAACTGGTAAAGTTCACAAGGTGCTTCAGGGAAGCGGTATGTTGATAAAGTTAGATATAAGACTATTATTTATTTTGTTGTTTCTAGCTATTTTTGTTTTATACCAGCTCTATGTCTTTACCTCCGGATTTACATTACTGCCTAATGCATATCAATACCTCTACGAGCGATCAATTAACAGCGTTATTAGAAATGGAAACCTAGCAGAGCTAGGGCTTATATTCGATAATTTCGCATCTTCACCAGGTTCAATAATTACATGTTCTTTCTTGAGCTTAACTTTAGACATGGAGCCTTCTACTCTTCTAGTTGTTTTAAGCTTGTTTTCCCGCTTATTTTTCCTCACTCTTTTTGCCATATTGGTATTAAAGAGCGTTTATGAAGAACTTAAGTGGTCTTCCTTTCTCGTAGCATTTCTCTCTTCGGGGTGCTTTACAGTATTACTTCAACCTATCTACGCTTATAGTACTGATGGATACCTGGTGTTTCTATTAATTTTGATAATAGTATTCAGAATTATTAAAACAAAGAGTTTAAAAATAAATCATGTTGTTACTTTAATCATATCCTTGACCTCTATGAACATTATATATAGTCCTTTAGCTCTTTACACATTGTTTATTCTTATTTCTCTCTTTGTTTTGATGGAAATTACTGGAATAAAAATAGAATTCGTAAAGTCAATTGTAGTGGTGTCTTTTGTTATTACTATGACGTATTACGCCTTTATGGGTTTTTGGTTTTACGGGGACTTTATGCGCTTCCTTCAATCTATATTCACCGCATTGAGATTTGAATCTTCTTCATTAGAATATGTGCAAAGAAGAACTGCATATGATCAAATATATAGTTTTCTATATTCAATATCTTTACTCAAGTACACAAGTGTTTTTCTCGTTTTAATCTATGTGGGACGTATAATTCTATGTAAAAGTAGTAGAAGTATGTCAAAATTGGTTTTTGTGGTTAATCTTTATGGGGTGATTTTATATTTAGCTGGTTTTATACCATATACGATGATAGGGGCCCTTACTGATTACGGAAGTCGTATTCTGTCTGTAAGCTATGTCTTCTACCTTTCATCAATTTATAGTGTTGTCACGGATTTTTTCAATGCACAGATTTGTCTTCATTCTAATTTTAGGTTCTTAAATTCTCTCTTTAAGTATGCCATAATCTTGTTTACGCTGACGTCATTCATAGGTTCAACAGTCTCACCTATAGCTTACTCGTATCTTAACATAAGAGGCTTTGAACTGCACACACAATACAAGTATGGATATGAGGGATTACATGTCTCCTCATTCATTCACGAAAAAATAGATAAAAACAGCATTAGAGAGATCATGGCTACCCGTAGATACGTATATTTATACTCTCGGTACGGTATTTCATTCAACTCTCTTGAAACCAATCACGATGTCTATGAAGTAATCAAAGCCAGAAACGCGTTGTCAATATTGCCCGTGTTGATCACCCTCAGACCCGACACTCATTTTGGCCCCCTTCCCAACGAGGTTTTTCAGATATTGATAACAAATAAGAACATAGTATTAAACAGCGGTTTATCTGTGGGTCTCCTATGAAGAAAAATAATGGTGTAGTATTTTTAATTCAGAGTCCAGTTCCATTAAAAGGAGCACCTGCCCAAAGAATAAGAGTGTTTTGCAGACATTTAATGAGAGAAGGATATGAGGTTTATGTACTGGGTGGTCAGAATCTCGGAGAAGTTTTAGCTTCGCGACTTGGTGTAAGCCTAACAGAGAAAATCGAGGCAAAACGCTCGGAGCACACCACCGTATGCCTCGAGATAAACGCGTCATTCTACTTATTACTGAGAATACCGTATATAAGTACCTTGATTAATCTTGTGCTAGCTTTCTTCAATTCGATTTATTTATTAATAAAAAAACCAAGGTTCATTATAGTCACTGTCCCACCCTCAGATCTGGTTTTAGCCACATATATTGCGGCGAGGCTTATTAGGTCTCGATATATAATCGATGTTCGCGATCCTTACGAAGAAATACAATTGTATTACTCTTCCGGCTCTAAACTGGGATATCGTATTTTAAAATTCTTAAGAGGCTTAAACTATGCTATATATCGTAGAGCGGACGCTGTTATATTTGTGACAAACGGCATAAAAGACATGATGCGGAAATATGGTATAAGAGGAGTAATTATTCCTAATGGAGCCGATCTCGAAGTATTCAAGCCAGCTATTAGCGCATTTCCTAGAAGAGATAAATCAGAGCTAACACTGGTTTTCTCAGGACGAGCCTCGAGATATTACAATCCCATTACACTTATTCTAGCGCTGAAAAAACTCAATGAAGAGGGCATAAGAATAAAGCTCCTACTGGTTGGCACTATCTATAGAGATCTCAGCGATCTTATTGAGAAGTTGGATGTTGAAGAGCTTGTTAAGTACTTAGGATTTCTTTCTCCAAATGAAGTTGTATCAAAAGTATTTAGTATAAGTGATGTAGGCATTATTCCAAGGACTGATGACTCTATATTTGACTATGCAATACCTGCAAAGTTTTATGAGTATATAGCTTCGGGGCTACCTATTTTCGCACTTTGCAGAAGAGAAAGCGACTTGGCAAAGCTCATATTAAGTTGCAATGTCGGTTGGGTTTGCGAGTACAAAGATCTTGATTGCATAATTCGAACATTAAAAGAGATATATACTAACAGGGCCCTCATTGATGAGAAGAGAGAAAATGCCCTGAGAATAAGGCGTTACTTTGATAGAAGCGTCCATGCTAGAATGCTACTACGGGTTTTAAAAATCCTGCTATAATACCTGTAGTAATAAAAATTCATACTAAAAATGCTAGACACGGTGGCTCATGTGGATGTTAGAAAAGTGCTTGTTGCAATAGTTTCTTTCTACACAGCACACTACCTCAGTGGATGGAGGCCCTCTACTAAAACTTTTCACTTGATAGTTTTTTTATTTACAAGCTCCGGCATAGTTGGTGTAGGCGAGGGAACGCCATATTGGTCGAATATACTTGAGGACTACTCCAAAGCATTGACTCTAGCCAAAATGATCCAGGGGTTATCCGTCGAAGACGCGTTTAACGTTCTGAGAGCAAAGGAGTACGAGGAATTTAAAAGAAATAAACATGTAAACTATGGGGCTTACTTGGCAATAGAATCTGCCGTGATACATACTCTCTCTCAACTTAGGAAAACAAAATACGAAGCAGAAGTACTAGGAGGTATCTACAGAACCGAAATACCTGTAGCTTATACTATATTCTTAAATCACCCAAAGATCATGGCCCGTGAGCTAGAGAAAGCCGTTCAATTAGGTTTTACACATATAAAATTCAAGATCCCATGCAATCTTGGTGAGCTTGATGGATTACTGGAAACACTCCACTCCACGAGGAGACAATGCAGTAAGGAATACCTTGTTTTGAGAGCGGATGCCAACGAATGTTTTTCCACGCTTGAGAAGGCTGAAAAAGCGCTCTTGTTCATGGAAAAGTATAATGTTAACATAGTTGAGCAACCCTTGCCGCGAGACAGACTCAGAGATATCGCTGAGCTAAGGAAAAGATTCTACCCAGCTATAGAGATAATGCTTGATGAAAGCCTACGAAAACCCTCAGACATAGAATTATTTGCCCATATGGAGGTTGCGGATATAGTTAACTTTCATCCATCTAAACTGGGTTGTTTAACGATTACTCGCGAGACAATACTGCGAACGCAAAAGTTAGGTATGAAGGCTAATATCGGGTCAGCGCTGATGACTGAGATAGGGTTTTCTCATTATTTAAACTTAGCTGCCTCTATACCCCACCTGAATTATCCATTAGAAGAACCAGGACTTTACAACTTATATGGTTATGGTATTACACGGGAACCAATAGAGATTGTCGATGGAAGGGCCATTCTACATAGTATTGATGTCTCTGATCTAGATTACAGTATGATGAAGAAGTTTTCTGTGAATTCTCTATTTAAAGAACGCTTATTAATGTTGATGAAGAAGGGATACAAAGGTTTAATTGAAAATGTTGACATTATATAGATTATTGTGAGGTGTATCTTTTTGAAGCAATTAATAGTGGAAAACGGTCGTGTAGTTGTCAAAGAACTACCTGACCCCACTCCTGATACCTACGAGATTATTGTTGCTAATGCGTATTCCGCGGTTAGCACCGGCACTGAGCGCTCTATGTTAGAGAGTGCTAGAAGGGGATGGCTTTTAAAAATACTTGATATGCTTAAGGATGAGGAGATGCGTGGTAGGGCCTTTGAAATTCTGAAGAGAAAGGGTTTAATAGGCACATATAGAACCTGGAAGCAACTCTCTCAAAGTATTGATGGTGGCATACTTCTTGGCTACTCTTCTGCTGGATATGTGGTTGCCGTTGGCAAGGGGGTTCGCGAATTTGATGTTGGTGACAGGGTTGCATGTGCAGGTGCTGGTTATGCTTCTCACGCTGAGCTTGTAGCAGTACCCATGAATCTTGTTGTTAAAGTTCCAGATGGTGTTGATTTATTGGAAGCATCATTTGCGGCAATCGGCAGTATAGCGCTACATGCTCTTAGGCTTTCGCAGGTTCAACCAGGTGAGAGTGTAGCTATTATTGGGACAGGGCTCATAGGGTTAATAGCTGTTCAGCTCGCTAAAAATGTTTTTAACGCTAAGACAATAGCGATAGACATTGATAGTGAGAAAATAGAGTTAGCAAAAAAGCTCGGTGCGGATAAAGGCATAGTACTAAACTCGGAGAAGGATGTTATTAATGAGGTAATGGAGGTAACAAGTGGGGTGGGCGTTGATGTAGCTATAGTTGCCGCTGCAACTACAAGTAGTAAACCTGTAAACCTTGGATTAAAACTTCTAAGAGACAGAGGAAAGTTGGTAGTTATTGGAGATGTACCGATTAATGTAAATAGGGAGCTCATGTATAAGAAAGAAGCCGCCTTGATAGTTTCTAGGAGCTACGGACCTGGTAGATATGATGAAGTGTATGAGATAAAAGGGATAGACTACCCCATAGGATATGTAAGATGGACATTAAAGAGAAATATGCAATCTTTCTTAGAATTCATAAAAGAGAAAAAAATCTCGTTAAAGCCATTAATTAGTAAAGTAATTACTATTGGCGAGGCTCCCAGTTTTTACGAGGAATTAATAAGCGGTAGAAGCAAATACATAGGAGTTGCCATTTCCTATGATGCATCAAAATACCTTAGTGGTGTGCTAAACTATAAAGTTCAACTTAGCAAACCCGAGGTTCAAGTCTCTTCAACAACTAAAAATATTGTAGGTAGAAGAATAAGACTTGGTATTATAGGCGCCGGGAGCTTCATTAACAACGTAATACTGCCAATACTCTTGAACGATCTTAAAGACCTTTATGAGATTGTAGCTGTCAGCACTAAACATCCACAGCACTGTATTAAGGTTGGGAAGAGAGCCGGAGCTTACTACTGTACAACCGACTATAGAGAAATATTGAATGATGAGAAAATAGATGCTGTAATCATTGCAACACCTCATGATACTCATGCTGAAATCGTTGTTGAAGCTATTAAAGCCGGTAAAGTGATCTTCGTAGAAAAGCCTTTAGCGCTCAACGAAGAAGAGCTTGAGAAAGTTTATGAGGCTTATAAAAATAACCCAGTGCCAATAACAGCAGACTTCAATAGAAGGTTTTCGCCTCTAACGCTAAAAGCTAAAGAAGAGTTTTCATCAAAGCCCATATACGGTATATATAGAGTCAATGCCGGCTTTTTGCCACTAGTACATTGGGTTCAAGATCCTGAAGTAGGAGGTGGTAGAATCTTAGGTGAAGTATGTCACTTTGTTGATTTCTTTAATTACATAGTGGGAGGCAGAGTTGTTGAATTAAGTGTTGAAGCCATGCCAGTGGACAATGTAAATATGGTTGCTAAAGATAATATAGCAGTAGTCATGAAATGGAATGACGGCTCTATAACATCAATACACTATTTTGCAATTGGTTCCACGGAGCTTCCTAAAGAATATGTGGAGCTTCATAGCAGCGGCTCCAGCATTGTAATAGAGGACTTCATCAAGTTGAATATTTATAGGGAAGGAGCAAAGAGAACAATAAAATTAAAGAATCAAGACAAAGGTCACAGAAACCATCTCCTCGAGTTCGCTAAGCTATTAAGAGGAGAGAAATCAAAAATCCCACCATTCGAGGAATACGTCTATAGTATGAAAATAACATTCGAGATTGAGAAAAAGCTTAGAAATTTAGCTAGATTATAAAGGTAATAAAAGGTTCTATACTATGCTGTGCTTAAACAATTTCATAATAGTAGGCATAGCTAATAATTCTATAGATTTAGCTAACAAGATATCAAATATAAGTCTAAAGATGCAAGAATTTCTTTTCGATAAAAATAGAATATTAGTGGGATTCCAGAGTGAAAAATACATAGCTAGTAATGCAAATTCTCTTCTCTTAATGCATGGTATTTTTCCCGATGAAACACCTTCTTCTTTGCTCAGCAAGTCAATTAATAATTTTGCAGATTTTTCTAAGGAATATAGGTATCAAGGAGTTATTGCACTAATTAATAGTAAAGAGAAGATTATCAGAGTATTAGGAGACCCCGCTGGCACTAGATCCATATTCTATTTTGTTGTTCCAGACGTATTCATAGTAACGACCGATATGAAATTATTGAAGCTTATTACACAAGTCTTAGATATTCAACTTGAACAAGAAATCCTAGCTTTATATGAGATCGTGACAATCGGATACATCGTCTCCAGGAAAACAATATTTAAAAACGTTAATAGGCTACTTCCAGGCGAAACCCTCACCATACAGATGAATGGAGGTTTCTTTGAGTATCGAGTAAGTAGATACTGGGATATGATACCCATAAGTTCATATGATAGCAGAGAAGTCGTAACAAAATTATTAAAGAGCTTGATTAATAGTCTAAATAGTTATTGTAAAGAAGCTACTGGAACAGAAATAGCAATGCCTATCTCAGGAGGGATAGATTCATCATTACTACTTCTTACGATATTAAAAGCAGAGAAATGCGGTCGAATTCGTGCTATACATGTAAGCCTTGAAAATTACAATGAATTATTACTTTCAAAATATGTTACAGTTAGGGCTGGAACCTCCCTTGATGTACATGTTATATCGCTATCGCAAATAAAAGAAAAATATATTCAAATGCTTAGCGATTTGCTGAAGATCATTGGCTACCCCAGAGAAGGAGATGCATCATTACCTTACTTGGCACTAGCTCAAATCATAAGAGAAAGAGGAATAAGGTTCTCTATTGGAGGGGACGGTGCTGATTCTATATACGGGGGATATGATTATTATAAATTCTATGCTACTCAACTATTGCTAGAAAAAAGAATACCAACACTATTGAAACTTATAAAGATTCTTAGAAAATATAATTACAGCCATGAGAAGTCATATTCCATTGTACTTCGCATTCTTCTTCAACTTATTCTGAGATTTTATCCGATACGATATCAATATTTCAAATTACGTTTGCATAGACTTTCCTCAATAAGAAATAAGAGGCTAACTAGTTTGATTGCTCAATACCTTACTGAGTTAAGTAGCGTATTGCATGAAGCACCTGCTCATAATTATTATCGTGAAGTATTAAGGAAAATGCTCATTCATAAAGCATCTCATTTAGTTCACACCCGTGTAAAAGCAGAAGAATTTCAAGGTGTTGTAACTTTTTTACCCAATTCGTTAAGAGAGATAATAGAATTGATCATGCAAATGCCCCCTGAATACTTCTTTTTCCCTATAGGATCTAAGAGTTTACCTAGGTTAATCCTTAAGTATCTTGGTATGCCGCCTGCCATATATTTGCAATCTAAGAGCGGATTTGACATAACCACTCATATTTTAAGAGACCCTAAGATCTTATC
>Ga0326760_1001031_pt1 | contig 12916 bp, 8 predicted proteins | sample GCREP_S_FD_207668 | JGI IMG/M metagenome (GOLD analysis project Ga0326760, IMG submission 207668) | Hot spring sediment microbial communities from Geyser Creek Basin, Yellowstone National Park, WY, United States - GCR.EP_S | ecosystem: Environmental > Aquatic > Thermal springs > Near-boiling... | reverse complement strand
GCTATAGTTATCCTTAACCTCTCCCTCTCAGCCTTCTTAATCATACCTACTAAACTAACTGGTTGGAAGTTTACAGACCTAACTATATCCATGTTAATAGCTGCGAATTTAATGATATCACCTAACTCATGATCGTTAACCCCCCTAATGACTACAGGTACTAATACCACACTAGTCATTCCAGACCTTCTAAAGACTTCAAATATATACGGTATCTCCCAATGATTCTTAGGGTTAGTCTTAGGTGTTACACCATCGAAGCTTAAGTATATTGTGTTAACACCAGCCTCCCTCAAACTCTTAGCTAGTGCTACAGCTTTTTCAGGGTCTTCAAGATATAGCTTAGCAAACATTATACCGTTAGTGTTTAGCTGGATATGTCTAACACCTAAAGACTTAAGTAACTTTACTACCTCAACAATATCCTCTCTAACTAATGGCTCACCACCAGTTAATTGAATAGCTGGTGTTACACCCTGCTTAAGTAGTTGTTTAACCATAAACTCTATCTGTTCTAACGTAGGTTCATATACGAAGCCAACCTTCTCAGCGTAGAAGAAGCAGTACCAACAATCAAGATCACATCTATTAGTTACTACCATATTAGCTAGTGCTGTATGACTCTTATGTATAGGGCATAAACCACAGCTGTAAGGGCATGGAGCACTTAAGTCTGTATATACATGCCTAGGCCCCCTACCCTCAACATACCACATATCCAACCTTCTAAAGAATTCTGAATCACCTGAGTATAACTCCTCAACCTCACCATGTTCAGGACATACCTTCCTAATATACACCTTACCACCCCTCTCAACAATCACCGCTGGTAATAAGGCGTAACAGTAAGGACATAAACTCTGAGTATACCTAACTAACTTCTCATCATCTCTAACCTTAGGTAACCCCCTACCAACACGGACCTCCTTACCACCTATGAATATAACACCCTTCTCAACATCATAACTTGAAGGTACTATAAGACCTCCAGCTACAGCCTCATTACCCGTTGAACCCACCTCTAAATACTATTAATAAACTAGTTATAAAAATAACTACCAACTACGAAATATCATCCATAAGCTTATCAAGCATACAAGTACAAACGTAGAATGTATTCTGAAGTAGGAGTTTAGGATACAACATCTTAAGCATTAAACAGTCTTAATATTTTAAAATCTGAACCACCATTACTTCCTACTAATTGAAATTCACATTAACTTCATCTCTTACTCATAATTATTATGATTTTCAATATGTGATAGCATCCATATTTTAAGTTTAAATGCTGCTGTTGGTGGTTAATCAACTTAATCTTTATACTTAGCTGCTGTAATTATTGTGAATTTATTCAAGAGTATTTCATCAATGTTTAATGGTATTTTAGTTATTAGGACATGATTCATCAGGATGTTCCTTAATTCTAACTCTTCATAATCTCTTAAATACCTATACTCAGCATGTGGATAGCCAACATGTAGTATCCCCCATAGCTTAGAAAGTTGCCTGAATTGATCATGTAAGATGTTAGATAATTCTGAAACACTTTTAGCATTTAAAGCTTTTACAGCGACATCCTCCGGTAACTTACCTCTACGTACTAACGCATGCAGGTATCTTTCTACTTGAGTTTTTGGAGGTGCTTTACCTATATTACTTAACGGTACATAGTTACTTATGTAGATCTTACCACCAACCATTCCAGTACCTACGTACTTACCAACACTACCTAGAACTACTATAGTACCGCCAGCCATATACTCACCAAGGTAATCCCCAACATCACCACGTACAACTACTATACCACCCCTTAATTGAACACCTAACCTGTTACCTGCATTACCTAGGACGTGTAATTCACCACTTCTCATCGCTTGAGCAGTAGCATCCCCTACATCACCGTAGACAACAATCCTTGAATTCTCAGCACAATCTGCTAAGTCTTCCTGAGCCTGACCATAAATCCTAACGTCAAGACCCTCAATAAGGTTTAGACTTGAGTTACCTACAACTCCAGTAAGTTCTAAATAACCAGGGCCTAAACCGTTAGCTACATACCTATGCCCTAGAAGGTTGTAGACTATCGCATATCCTTTACTTCTTAACACATCATCTATGGCTTTATTTAAATCTACACTATTAGCATAGAGTAAAGCATTAATACCATCATTTAACGGAGGGGTGGTGTAGCTAAATACTTTATATTCTGTTAGACCCTTAACAACTTTCTCACCGTCAGGATATAAGATAACCATACCACCACCACGTAGCATAAGTGGTTTTAACTTATGGTCTAAGGCCTTTAAAGCACCAGCTTCACTAGCTACGTAAACCTTATCATCGCTGAAGGCTACATATAGAGGTCTTAGATGGTGATTATCTACGAAGGCACCGAAAATAGGGCCTTTGGAGGTTCCGTGAATGAAGATGACAGCAAAAGGTCCATCCAACTTAACTTCAGGAATTACCTCTCCAGTACAGAGTAAGTTAATAGCTTCATCAGCTCTATAACCATCATTAAGGAGTATATTCATTAGGTAAGCTATTGACTCACTATCATTTCCTGTAAAGTTATTAATACCTAGACGGAATTCTATGTACCTCTTATTAATTCCATAACTACTTAAATCACCATTATGTACTATAACTGTCTCACGGTAGGTGAATGGATGTGTAAGCCAGGGCTTAAAACCTGGGCTATTTGTCGGGTACCTTGTATGTCCTATCCATACATTACTCATAAGGTTATGCAACCTATAAGCCTCAGCTACGGTATAAGGCCATCCAACACCTTTCCAAACATTTAAGTACTTAGATGCTTGTAACACCCATACACCACGGCTGTTATATACAGATTGTGGCGGGTAATCACTTAAGTAATACTCATACACAGATACTTTATTAAATGTAGCTACCTTATCCGGACCACTGATAATTAAATCCTTAATAACTTCAGTGAGTACCTTAATAGAGTCCTCATCCCCTGCAAACACCTTAAACCTTATAAACCCCCCATCTACTGGTATGTGGGCTGCGAAGCCAGCCCCTTGTTCAGTACCTCTAAACTCCATAGCCTTCAAAACTTTCAGTATATCCTTGAAAGGTATTTGAGTTGCTGTACTTGCTATACCGGCTATACCGCACATACTATATCCCAGCGATATCTACATTTAATACTCTCGCGACATACCCATCTAAACTTCTTAATAACCATCTATTACCGCGTAAACTCTTATAACTTGTAACACCTCCAGCACCCATAAGCAGTCTTAACTCCCAACTAAGTTCTATCAATACATTTTCGTAAACCTCTATACGTCTCTCCTTAACCTCCCCATGAATCCTCTCCTTAACAGAATTAAATAAAGCTCTAGGTAAGACAGCATCAGCACCTAAAGCTATGAGCTTATATATATCTGCTCCATCCTTTAACCTACCTGCAGCAACTAATGCAAACTTCTCTCTAAGTCTACACCTCCTACCTTCATCATCTAAAACTACTACCCACTCTTCAAGCCATGGTCTCTTACCGTTAAACTCACCTTCATCAACTATAATTATCCCCTCAAGTGTTTGTGGGTACGTCCCTGGACTTACTTCAACAAGTTTAGAGTATTTTAATAGTTCGCACTCTATAGGGTATCCGAGAGCTTCTGCAGCATCTACAAGGGCGTCATCAATACATGGAACTACTATAGGGGCTTCATATGTTACACCATCATGTAAGGCAACTCTTAAATCTATTTCTTCACGGTAGGGGTCTATACTAGGTCTCGTAACTTGAGCCGCTTCAATTCTAAGTAGATCCAGAGGTCTCTCAGCAGGTGTGGTGTAGCCAGGTACGATACCCCCCATACCAACTACTGGGGTTTTACCGTAAAACATAACCTCAAATGGTATATCAAGTTCTTGAGGCTCTTCATACCAAGCTATCTGACCAGGCTCCTTAAGCACTACATCAATGATTTCTGCTACGTCTTTATCAGCATAATAAAGCTCTAGTAGGTCCCTCCTCCCAACAAGATTCTGTAACTTATCCTCACCTAACGAATATGTTAGTATCTTAAGACTTCTTTCTACAGCTTTCAACCAATTTACAGCATGTTTAACGCCCCATCCTATATCAAGTCTTCTCGGCTCACTTAAACTATTAGTTAATGCTGCAGGACACTTTCCAGTATTACATTTATGACACATAATACATCCCATAGCGATTAATAAAGCAGTACTTATATTGACCATATTAGCACCTAGTAAAATGGATTTAAAGATGTCTTGACCTGAAGCTATCATACCACCAGCTATGAGGAGAAATCCATCCCTTAATCCATTATCTCTTAGTAATCTATCAGTAATTGAGATTACAAAGTCTATAGGAACTCCAACATGATCTCTCACGATCTTTGGTGCTGCACCAGTACCTGCACCAGCACCGTCAATGATAGCTCCAAGAGCCTTAGCTCTAGCAATACCTACAGCGATGAATCTTGCTTGATGTCCTGCAGCAGCCTTTACAAGTACTGGCTTACCAGTGAGTTCATTTAACATCCTAACCCTCTGAGCTAAGTCCTCAATACTATATATGTCGTGGTGAGGTGCTGGACTAAGAGCTTCACTACCTGGGGGAATTCTCCTCAACTTAGCTATATCATCAACAACTTTCTCACCTGGTAGGTGCCCACCTATACCTGGTTTAGCACCTTGACCTATCTTAATAGTTACTGCAATACCCTTCCTTATCATATACCTATCTATACCGAAACGTCCACTAGCCCACTGAATAACTATATTACTACACTCACCTACCTCCGGATGTAGACCACCTTCACCAATACCTATTACGACGTTAGCTATATCAGCAGCTCTGGCAAGAGCTATATTCGGATTACCTGATAACGCACCAAAACTCATATCACCTATGTATATAGGTGTTGAGAGTCTCTTAGAGGCGAAATCTACCCCTACATCAACTTCAAGTCTATCAACACCTTCAATACCTAACCTCTGTATAAGGTTGTTAATAGCATCTACATTAACTTCCTTAATACTTAATCTGTCTAAAATCCTACCCCTAGGTTTAGGACGTGATAATACCTCATGTTCCACACCCTTCTCAGCAGCATATCTAATACCTTCAATCCTTAACCTATTCCAGAAACCTAACTTATCACCTAGGGGTGGTAAGTACCTATTCATAATTAAATATTTTTTATCGATATACCCGACATTAAATCCCTGCTCTTTCATTAAACTCACCTAGACCACCATAGTCATCTTTTAAAGAAGAATTAGAAGGGCTTAATAAAGTTTACTGTTAATCAGCTGAATCTTTATTAACCTTACCTATAAGCAATCACCGGAGGTATCTTATGAGTTCGTTTCTAAGTGATGTAATTAAAAATATTAGGAGGGGCTGTGAATTAGGTGGGTTTCCGGAGGAATTCTACGAGTTAGTTAGTAAGCCTGAACGTATAGTGATTGTTAAAATTCCTGTTAAGCTATCTGATGGTAAGTTGAAGGTATTTGAAGGTTATAGAGTACAGCATAACAGTGCTTTAGGTCCTTATAAAGGTGGTATTAGGTTCCACCCAGAGTTGAGTTTAGATGATGATATAGCTTTAGCAACTATAATGACTCTTAAGAACTCATTAGCAGGTATACCCTACGGCGGTGCTAAGGGTGGTGTTAAGGTTAATCCTAAAGAACTTAATGTTAAGGATTTAGAAGCTCTATGTAGGGGTTATGTTAGGGCTTTAAAGGATGTGTTAGGTGAGTACTTAGACATTCCAGCACCTGATGTAGGTACTACGTCTCAGATGATGGCTTGGATGTTTGATGAGTACAGTAAGTTTGTTGGACGTAACGCACCTGCAGTCTTCACAGCTAAACCACCTATAATACATGGTAATCCAGTACGTGAGTACGCTACAGGCTTTGGATGTGCTGTAATATCTAAGGAGGCTGCTGAGAAGTACTTAGGTGGTTTAGAGGGTAGGAGGGTGAGTATTCAGGGGTTCGGTAATACGGGGCAGTGGCATGCATACTTCATATCTAAGATGGGTGCTAAGGTAGTAGCTATAAGTGATACTAGTGGTACTGTCTACGATCCTGAAGGTATTGATGTTGAGTTAGCTATGAAGGTTAAGAACACTACCGGGAAGGTGATTAACTACCCGAGAGGTGAGAAGATCTCAGACCCTCAAGCAGCTCTATACGTAGATGCTGATATATTAGGTCCTGACGCTATAGAACGTCAGATAACTTTAGAGAATGTAGGTAAGGTGAAGGCTAAGATCGTAGTTGAAGGTGCTAACGGACCTACAACACCTGAAGCAGAACTTAAACTTACAGAACGTAACGTAATAGTAGTACCTGACTTCCTAGCAAACGCTGGTGGAGTTGTAATGAGTTACTTAGAATGGGTTGAAAACCTACAATGGTATATATGGGATGAAGAAGAAACTAAGAAGAAGTTAGAAGATATAATGAGGAAGAATTTCTTAAGGACATATAAGAAATTTGAGGAATTACGTAGTACTGGGAAGGTAAAGACTATGAGGGATGCAGCCCTAGTCCTAGCACTAGAACGTATCTACGAAGCTATGAAGGTTAGGGGTTGGCTTTAACTTAACGTAATGTACATCAACCTCAAACTCTAAATCACTTATTTTTCCATAGTAGGTTTCATAGTAGGTAAGGAGTTCTAAGAATAGTTTGGATTAATCCTAAAGATAGTTAATGAGTTAATATAACAGTAATAGAAATTACTTACTTAGTTAAAGATTATATATAAGTTTATGTAAAATGCCGAATATAATTTAGGGAAGGTCGTAATATTTCGTTAAATGATTTTAACAGAAAGTTTATAAGTTTAACTGTGTAGTAATATTTGGTGATGTAGTATTCCAGGGAATATCCCTTTAATAGGTGAACCATTTCCGAAGATAGAGGTAATGACTAATTACGGTAGGAAGGTCTTACCAGATGATTATAAGGGTAAGTGGTTTATACTGTTCAGTCATCCAGCAGACTTCACACCAGTATGTACTACAGAGTTTGTAGCATTTACTATTAGGTATAAGGACTTCCAGAGGTTAAATACTGAGTTAATAGGTTTAAGTATAGATAGTAATTACAGTCATATTAAGTGGGTTGAGTGGATTAAGGAGAAGTTAGGTTATGAAGTACCGTTCCCAATAATTGCAGACCCTCGAGGTCAGGTTGCTGAGAAGTTAGGATTACTACATGCTCAATCAACAACAAGTACTGTTAGAGCTGTGTTTATAGTAGACCATAGAGGTATTATAAGAGCAATCCTATACTACCCATTAGAACTAGGCAGAAATATTGATGAGATATTAAGGATGGTTAAAGCATTACAAGTTCATGAACAGTATAAAGCGGCTATACCGGCTAATTGGCCTAATAATGAATTAATTGGTGAGAGGGTTATAGTACCACCACCATCAACTATGGCTGAAATACCTGAGAGGTTTAAGTCTTATCAATGCTTTGATTGGTGGTTCTGTCATAAGGAGGTTCCGAGTTCTGAGGCTGAGGAAGCTAGGGTGTTTTTGAAGAGGGTTGCCGAGGTTAGGAAGTAGTTGTTAACCCACTTCATTTTTAACTCTACTATATTCTCTTATGACGTTATCTACTAGTTGAGGTACTACATCAAACTTATTTAAGTTACTGGCGAAGACTACATCACGTTCCCTACCAGTCCTCCATAGGAAACTACCGCCTCGTCCAGACTTAATAACATCTAATAACACGTTATCGTTAATTACTGACTTGAAGGTATGTAATGCAGCTATGGCCTCATCAGTTAAGTCTAAATCACTGGTTAACGTACTTAACTCGTAGATTATAGCTCCAGCACCTAGGAAATCCTCTATAGAGAAGTCACTCCTCCTATAACCAGCACACACTATATTAACTGATTTAAACTTTAACTCATTAATAACTCTAGCTATAGCTCTAGCATTAACTAGAGAACCTATAAACACGTTCCTCAACCCTAACTTAATAGCCTCACTAACTATTAAAGCACCTGAGGTAGTCCTAACTACTAACTTACCATTACCAATACCGTACTTACTAACGTACTCTATAACCCCTGTAGGTGAGTTATCAAGGTCTGCAACATCAGGTTTAATACCGTCGACTTCAGCAGCTAGTGGAGACCTAACCCTATCCCTAAACTCTACAGCCTTATCTAGGTCTGAGAAGACGTAAATCTCTTCAAACCCTACAGCTAGAGCTGTAACTACTAATGTTGAGAATCTGAGGACATCTACTACTACGTAAGATTCAGCATTAAAACTCCTTAAACCATTAACATACCAACTAACACCTACGTACACTTACGAACCCACCCCATACCGAACTATAGACCCAACACATACGTAGTCTTAAACCACCTCAAGACCTTCGAAACCGTCATGAATTAAAATCTTAGGTAGGATTTAAAAACATTATCATAACGTGGTTAAAGACTTCTAAACTAGGTCTGAGGCTATTTAATCAGTTTTAAAACGTTCAATTTTATATATTGTGAACCTACCCCTCCTCTTCCTATAAACGCTTACATACCCTAACCTCCTTAACTCCCTTAAGATCTTACCTGCGAGATGTGTCGTTATGTTGAATCGATGTGCTAATCTTCTAGCGTTTATGAATTTAGAATTATGCTTAGATAGCCATGTAATAACTTCTTTTAAGTCCATAAGATACTCCTAATATAATTGGTTAGTAGAATTTATAAGGTTATCAAGTAATTTAAACATGATGATGCTATGATCAAGAATTTTAATGAGTTGGTACGTTCTGGGATGCATAGGGATATACTTAAAATTATTGAGGCTGGTCTTACGGCTGCTGACCCTGTTAAGGCTGTTAAGTCAGCTCTCAAATTAGAGGGTAGTAAGTTAGTTATTGGTGGTAGGGAGTATGATGTTGGTAGGGGGGTTAAGGTATTAGGTTTTGGTAAGGCATCAGCGACTATGGCATTAGCTGTTGAGGAATTACTTAGTGATTATATAGTTGGTGGGGCTGTTATAGTACCTAAAGGTCTTAAACCACCTACTTTAAATAAGGTTAAGGTTCTTTACGGTAGTCATCCAATACCTGATGAGGATACCCTAAACTCTACTAAGGAATTACTTAAGTTAAGAAGTGGTGATGAAGGGGATACATACGTAGTACTCATATCTGGTGGTGGTTCAGCACTCTTTGAATTACCTATAGAACCTATAAGTCTTGAAGACCTTAAAGTATTAACATCACAGCTACTTAAGTGTGGTGCAGATATTAAGGAGATAAATACTGTGAGGAAGCACATATCTATGGTTAAGGGAGGTAGGTTAGCTGAGTTGTTATATCCGTCGAAGGTGATTTCACTAGTGCTTTCAGATGTTGTTGGAGACCCTATAGAGTTCATAGCTTCAGGACCTACAGCTCCTGATACAACTACTTATGAGGACGCTATAGCAGTACTTAGGAGGTATGGTATATGGGATACCGTACCTAAGTCTGTTAGGGAGGTCTTATTAAGAGGTCTTAAAGGGGAGTTAAAGGAAACTCCAAAACCAGGTGATAAGACTTTCGATAAGGTCTTAAACTATATAGTAGCTAGTAACTACATAAGTTTGAAGTCTATGGAACTAACTGCTAAGGAGTTAGGCTACAATACATTGGTAATAACGTCTATGATGGAGGGTGAGGCTAGAGAGGTCGGTAGGTTTGTAGCTAGTATTATAAAGAATATTAAGAGGTATGACGAACCTGTTAAGAAACCAGCTGCAGTTCTCTTCGGTGGTGAGACTACAGTGACTGTAAGGGGTAGGGGTGTTGGCGGTAGGAATCAAGAACTAGCGTTATCAGTAGCTATATCAATAGCTGGTTTAGATGATGTAGTATTCGCATCTATAGGTTCTGACGGTGTTGATGGTGTGAGTCCTGCAGCAGGTGCTGTAGTTGATGGAGGTACAGTTACTGAGGGTAGGAGATTAGGTTTAGACCCCTACGAAGCATTAAACAATAATGACTCATACACATACTTAAGTAAGTTGAAGTCAGCTATAATAACAGGGCCTACAGGTACTAACGTAAACGACTTAGCAGTAGCTCTAATTAGGTGAGTGTGTCCTTAATTGCTCATAGTTAAAGTAATTACTTTTTTAGTATTTATAGCACCGTTACTAACCTTAATGATCATACATAGCATCTACTACTACTACAGTCATAGGTATAGGAGTCCTGTAAGAGTTAATAGTAAGTCTAATACGGGTATAACCATAGTAGTACCTGTAAAGAATGAACCTATAGAACTCATAGATGATCTAGTAAAGAATGTGGATGAGGCGTGTAGGGGTTTCAGATGTGAGTTATTAATAGTTACTGACGACCCTGTAGATAGGGCATTAGAGATTAAGAATTTATGTGAGTCTAAGAGGACATCATCGAATGTTGAGGTTAGAGTAATTTTAGGGGATCCTATAAGTGGTAGTAGGGCTAAGGCATTAAATAAGGGTGTTACTGAGGCGAAGTATGAGTACATCATGATATTAGATGTTGACTCAAGACTTCAGGAAGGAACTATAGATAAGTTAATTAACTGTGTTGAGAGTGGTTATGAAGCTTGTGTAGGTAGGTGGGAGAGTTACTACAGCTATAGTACTAGGTTAGCTAAGTCTATAGGTAGGACTATGAAGTTTACAGTTGATACACTCTATAAGGGTAGGTCAGCTCTAAACCTCTTCATCTTCCCACTAGGTTCCGGTACATTATTTAGGAAGGAGTCATTACTGACTGTCGGTTTATGGGATAACGTCATACAAGATGATATGTACATGGGTATGAAATTCCTTGCTAATGGATTTAAAGTAGGTTACGTAGATGATGCAGTAATTAACGTCTTAGTCCCCTCATACTATACTTCATTGAAGATACAGCAGGAGAGGTGGGCTTACGGAGCACTTGAAGTGTTATTAAAGACTTTTAAATTGTTGTTGAAGGCTAAGTTAAGTGTTATTAAGAGGTTGGAGGCAGCCCTCTACCTATGTCAGTACATACCAACAGCACTACTCTTCCTAGGAAGTGTTGTAATCCCTATAACATCTATATTTTTGAGGGAGGACTTAATGGATTTCGGATACGTACTGATAGCTTTCTCCACAGTCGTAACAGCCTTATACGTATTAAGTATCTATAAGTCATTAATTAATAGATACGTAAGTAAGTACCTTATTATAAGGTCTATAGGTTCTTCAGCAACTACTACAGCGACGTTATTACCGACTATATTCGTAGGTACTGTTAAGGCATTACTATTGAGGAGGTTCCGTTATAATATAACTCCTAAAGGAAGTAGTGAGAAGTTAGTTAAGTCCTTACGTAATTACGAGTACCTCTACCTAATATACTTACTAATAGTCTTAATATTTAATGCGTTATTAGGTAATGTACTTACAGCACTCTGGTGTGGTTCGATAGCATTAGCTATAATATATACTAGTATTAGGGTGAATAAGGTAGTTAACTATTAATAAATGAGTTGTGCTGAGAGTTGAGACTTAATCATATGTCAATATAGTGGTATACTTCTATAGGTGTTGGGTAGGTAGTTACCTTCTTAACCTCCTCCCTCTTAACCTCTATATAACTATCTATGAGTTCTTTAGGGAATATAGGTCTTAACCACTCATTATCACATTCAAGCTCATCTAAAGCTTCATCTAACGACCTAGGTAGTTCCTTAATACCTAACTCCCTCCTCCTCAGAGGAGTCATTCTATACACATTCTCATCAACAGGGTCTCCAGGGTCTAACTTCCTATTAACACCGTCAATACCTGCTAGTAATATAGCTGAGAGTGCTAGGTATGGGTTTGCACTTGGGTCTGGAGGTCTGTACTCAACCCTCTTACTCTTATGGCTATTACTATATGCTGGTATCCTAACAGCTGCACTTCTATTAGCTTTACTCCATACTAGATATACTGGTGCTTCATATCCTGGGACTAACCTCTTATAACTATTTACTGTAGGGCTGACAATAGCTGATAATGCCCTACCATGCTCTATTAAACCACCTATGAAGTACCTAGCATACTGGCTTAAGTTTACGTACTCATCGTTAGGGTCGTAGAATAAGTTCTCATCACCTCTCCAAATACTTACATGTACATGCATACCGCTACCGCTATCCCCGTATATAGGCTTAGGCATGAATGTAGCTATATAACCCTTCCTATAAGTTAAACTCCTAACTACGTACTTAACAGTCTGGATATTATCTGAGGTACCTGTAGTATTACTACCGTTAAAGTTAATCTCATGTTGAGCTGATGCTACTTCATGATGAACTACCTCTACAGTTAATCCGAAGTACTTCTCAAGAACTTCAGCAATCTCTAACTTTAAATCCTGGAACTTATCTTTAGGGTATGTAACGTAGTAACCATCCTTCCCCCTATTAAACGGTACTGTAGTACTCCAGTAAGACTCACTACTAACTATACTTAACTCCTGCCTCCAACTATCTACTACTACATTAACCTTATCGAATATGAAGTACTCTAACTCTGCAGATACGTAAGGTCTTAAACCACTACTCATGAAGTACTCATCAACCCTCTCAGAAACATACCTAGGATCTCTAACTAATCTCTCACCACCCTTCCACACACTACATAACATCCTAGCAATACCTGAAGACCACGGCATTAAAGCAAATGTTGTAGGTATAGGCTTTAAAACCAAGTCACTCTCCTCAATATTTGAGAACCCCCTAACACTACTACCGTCAAGCTTACCTAAACCCTCACTAAATACATTAGGTGTTAGTAACTTCACAGAAACTGTAACATGTCTTAAAACCCCTACTAAGTCTGTAAACTGAAGATCTAACCAC
>Ga0326760_1001030_pt1 | contig 12917 bp, 11 predicted proteins | sample GCREP_S_FD_207668 | JGI IMG/M metagenome (GOLD analysis project Ga0326760, IMG submission 207668) | Hot spring sediment microbial communities from Geyser Creek Basin, Yellowstone National Park, WY, United States - GCR.EP_S | ecosystem: Environmental > Aquatic > Thermal springs > Near-boiling... | reverse complement strand
TCGTGATTCTCTATATTCATAACGAGATGTTATAGAGATATTATATGAAAAGTGTACATTCGAGTAATATTGATCAACAATATCAACTTTGTTTTGAGAAATTCAAACCTACAATGCAAAAATATTTAGACACGACCGTGGAAACTATATTGAAGTACCTAAGGGATTCCTGCATATCTATTTATCTCATAGGAAGTTTTGGTAGAGGTGAAGGTGCTCTATATTGTGAAAATGACGTTGTGCAACCCATAAGAGACTTCGACGTTTTAATTATTACAATAAAGCACATAGATCGGAATATTATTAGATCTATGACAGACGAGATTCACGAAAAACTTAGTCTTACTTCCCCGACAAAGGCTATGCTAGAGGATTTTTCCATTTGGATAACATACACTACTATCTCCGAACTTTTAAAGACCCCTCCTCTACTTAAATATTATGAACTAAAAATAGCCTCTAAACACCTCTACGGTATTGATATAAGAAAGCTCATCAACATAGAATTAATGGACTTATCACTGTACAATGGAATACTCATACTATTCACTAAGGTAAATGGTTTGTTAATTCTACACCCCCTATCTCCGAGGCTGCATAAACACATTTTGAACTATGTTTACGAAATATTAAAGACATACACCGAGATTCCAACCGTATTTAGCTTACTTGATAAATCCATATACAGACCTACTTTCTCAGAAAGATGTGAAAAATTTTATAGAGAGTACACTGTAAAGCTACAGACCTTACTTGAGCTCGTTCCAACTTTAAATCTATATATACCTTCAGCGTGTAGAAGTAGAAAAATCTTGGAGCCATCGCTCATCAATAACATAGACTTGGAGATTGCGAGTAAACATGTTTTGGAAACTCTTGATAAAATCATCTCGCTTTATATAAAACTAGGCTATGGCATTAATACGCCTCTAAAAGGATTCTCCGAGAGTGATCATACTACGCTAGACAAAGTAGGATTATTTACACTTGCTGAATTCTTTTCAAAATACTTAGAAAAAACACTAATTCGAAATACCTCTTTCGCGAAAATATTGGGACTTATAATAGCGAGATTTTATATTCAATATTCCAACATCATCTTTTTTATGAAGGCGCGAAGAGAAAGACTTCCTCTTAAGTTAGGCCTTATTTTCTCCACGAAAAACCAGTTTGTATACTCCACATATATCGGAATAAACATGCTGAAATCTCTATTTAATGGCAAGAAATACGGTTACGAGGAATTTCTAAAAGCATATCTTGATCCTAGTTTTGTAAATAAGTTAAAGAACGTCAACCAACATAAAAAGGCGTGGATAGTAATGAGGATTCTCGCTAGATTAATGCGGCTGGCAGATGCGTCTCTCCATAGAAAAGCCTTTTAGCGAGTAATCACAATGTCTCTAAACAAGAAACTCCTCGTATTAATACTGGACGCGTTTTCAGATAAATATTTGAAACATGCTCCATACCTAAGTAAACTATGTAAAGAATATTATTGCACAACTATAGAACCCATATTCGCATACGAAGGAATAAAAGTAGCCATATTAACAGGGCTTAACATACGAGAAAGCGGTGTATGGCATGATAAGGTATTTATTCCAGACGGAAGAAAAGATTTGAAAATAAGGATTTTGAAGCTTTTTGTATCTCTCGTTGATGCTTTGAGCCCAACAGATTATGTAAACAAGTCTTTTAGATTCCTACTATTCAAAATCCTCAGAGAAGAATATGGCACTCCACATCTCATACCCTCCAAGTACCTAGAATACTTTGCCACATATAGACATGAAAGCAGAGATGTCCCAGACTTCTTCCAAATACTGGGAAAGCATGGCGTTAGGTCTGCTTGGATCGAGCCTAAACTGAACTCTATGGAAAGACGGGTATTGAGGAGTACTGTTAATTTATTTAGGAAAAGCGATCTCATAGTATTAAAACTAAACTCGCTTGATAGACTAGGCCACAAATACGGCCCGCTCTCTACTGAGGTTAGAGAACGAGTTAAATACCTGGATACCATTGTGGAGGAAGCAATAAGTATGCTTCAAAGCAAGATAAATAATTTCTCATTTATAATAATATCCGATCATGGAATGACGCCGGTAGAAAAGACCATCGATATAGAGGAAATGCTTGAAAAAGAGAAACGAATAAAGCCATTAAGAGACTACATACCATACGTAGGCTCAACATTTGCGTCATTCTACATCCTCAATAAGAAAGCCGAAGGTACAATTAACGAGATACTGCAAAGCGTCGGAGAATATGGAAAAATACTTAGCAAGGAGGAGGAAGAATTACTTGGGATAAATAGAGAACTCTATGGGCATATAATATTTGTATTAAACGAGAAAATAGTATTTCATCCAAACTTTTTCCAGAAAAGAGAAATCCCAAGAGGTATGCATGGATATGCTTTTCCAAATTACGACAACGCCATATTCATTACGTCATACAAGCAACACATGGAAATGCCAGGTTATCCCCTAAGATACTCTGATGTATTTAGATACATTCTCAACAACTTTGCAATTAATGTTTAGAGAAGGAAGAAAGTAGACACTATCATTAGAGGGATTCAACAATGCTAGTGTCGTTCATTATTTCTACGAAAAACAATGCTTATACGATAAAACCTGTAATTCGCAGTATCTGTTTAACAGCTAATCAGCTTCTCACATGTAATGCCCACACGGAGCTCATAGTAGTTGATGGTCTATCAAATGATTGTACGTATGAAAAAGCATGTGAGGAAATAGAAAAGTGTAGAAACCTCTTTTACGATGTAAAAATATTAAGAGACCCTGGCAGAAGCCTCCCGTTCTCTCGAAAAATAGGAATAGAAAAGTCCAAAGGTGACATAATAATAATCTTGGATGGAGACATTATCCTTCCACGTGTATTCGCCCAAAACTTATGCACGTACTTAAGAAACTCATATTATTGGGACGCGATCGAACCCCTTAATATAGTATTTCCGAATAAAGACTATTCGCTTGTTTTTAACATCCTTCTAACGTGTGTTGTCAAAAGAAGTACAAGAGTTACTTTTCCAAGAATACTTAAGGCAGAGCTTGTTCGCGGCAAACCATATTGGGGGCTACTCTCAAGATACATTTTCGAAGATATATTGTTAAGAGAGCAATTAAGGTTCAAAGGGGCTCGGACGAAGTTTTCGAAGGAATTGATAGTTTATAAGTACGATGAGCCGACTCTTAATGCTTATTGGAAGAAGCATTACAGATATGGAAAGGGTCTTTGCAAAGATTTAAACAGAGCAGCACAAGCAATTCTTCTTAATGAAATAATTTTGAGAAGAATTTCTTATGTTGATATCTTCTTTCCTGTTCTCTCGTTATATACTTTAGTAAAGTTTATAACCTTAAATAGCGGCTTTACGAAAAAAGATAAATTAGCTAATAGTATTAAGGCGTTTGTATTAAGGCATGCGATCAGATTGGCGATGTTTTTGGGAGATGTTAAAGGGTGTATACAAGGTTGAATAAGAACTTGCAGATATTACTTGTAGGACCTATGGAGATTCCGATACCAAATGAGAAAGGTGCCGTAGAGGAAATTATATGGCAACTTAGTAGAAGGCTGAAAGCTTTTGCCGAAGTGTACGTATATAATCCCATTGCAAGACATAAATTCCACAAGGCTATAAAAGGGTTAAGGCTTCTTATCCGTGAACATGGCCTTATAATCCACTCACATAACCTTTATGCCACTTTACCGATCACACTAATGTGTCAAAAGATCAATCATGTATTTACTCTTCATTTTTCGCCTTTTGCCACTAAATCAGAACGAGTGAGAGAGATCTTTATATATGCTTTTAAATATCTTGACATTAAGGGAACAATAATAACCGTTCCTTCTTGGTATATAAAGGAGCAACTTAAATATAGGGGGATTCGGAGAACCGTGTTTATACCTAATGGTGTTGATGTTGCTACCTTTAATCCTGCAAAGCGAAATGACGAATTAAGAGAAAAATTACTAGATGGCAAAGATGTACTGATCGTCAGTGTAGGGAGAATACATCCAAATAAAAACCAATTGGCACTAATAATGGCATTAAACACTCTTGTAAATAATCATGGATATAAGAATACCAAGCTAGTGCTCATAGGTCCTACTTCAGGGACATTTAGTAAAAGCGGAGAGAACACATATTATAGGCTATTAGTAGAGTATATTCAAAAACATGAACTAAAACCCTACGTAACGTTTGTGGAATTACAGAGAAAAGAAGAAGTAGCTAGATTTCTAGCGTCAAGCGATATATACGTTCATCCAAGCAAGGTTGAGGCAGCACCCTTAGCAGTACTTGAGGCTATGGCGTCAAAATTACCAATAATAGCATTTGATCTTCCATATTATAAGGGCTATTTGATAAACAAATTCAATTCCATCCTTGTTCGATACAACAATATAAGTGACTTGGCAGAAGCCTTGAGGATCCTCCACGAGGATTACAATTTAAGATTAAGGCTTTCACAAAATGCATACAACATGGCTACTAGGTATTTTTCTTGGGATTCTGTTGCAAGACAACACATGGAGTTATATCTCTCGTTAGTCGAGAATGAATAATACAGATAAGGAGAAAATCATGCTTGGCAGGAGAGATGACAACGAAATTTTAGTTATTTTTGATGGCACTATTAGTAGAAACCGTGTTGCACATTTATTGAAGATTTCGAAAATATTGAACGAACTTGGAAAGAAGGTAACTATATTAATGCCGAGAGCTCCAATAGATGCCATGATAGATATTATTAAAAATAAATCAAATATAGGCGAAATCTTCATTTTAGATCCTAAAAATTCTCTAGCAAAAATTAATAAAGGATTTCCACTCAAAGAATGGATATTACAGCTGGCTCAATTACTTCGTATAGGACACGTATTTCGAACCAGAAGAAGGGTTATTGTTATGGGGACATTAAATCTACCTGCACTATTAATATGTAAATTCTATGGTAAAAGAACATATACTTTTGCTGGAGGTTTTGCTTATATATCTGAGCGCTCTAAGGCGCTTAATAGTGAGGATTTATGGAAAATCGCTAGATTTTTTAAAGCTCAAATCGTATACATATTAGAATTTTTCACCATACTCTTTACCAATTACTTAATTGTTGAATCAAAATATATGAGAAAATATATTCCATTCTACCACTACACTAAAGGGATGATAAGTAGGAAAATAGTTGACTATGGCTCACTATTTATTGACGTCGATGTATTTAAGCCATATATCCCAGTCGATAAAAGAGAGAATGTGGTAGGTTACATAGGATCGTTAGAACCCTATAGGTTTGTATCACAGCTTGTCATGGCATTTAGAATAATTGCCAGAACGCGATCAGATACAAAATTTCTTATTATAGGTTCAGGGACACTATATGACACAGTTTATACGATGATAAATAATGATCCAATATTGAGCTCAAAAGTCACTCTGTTAAAGTATGTATCATACACCGATATACCCAGCTATCTTAATAAAATAAAAGTATTTTTGTTTCTTACAGAAAGTGATGGATTACCGAATACAATTTTAGAGGCCTTAGCATCCGGGTGCATAGTAATATCAACTTCCATAGGAGGTATACCAAGCATAGTAAAAGAAGGCATAACCGGCTTTTACGTAAGTTCCCGGGATCCTAGGGATATTGCTAAGCACGTTTTGGAAGTGCTCAACATGCCTGAATCTACCATTATAAGAATCAGTCTTGAGGGACATACATTAGTTAGATCATACTACGATTTTATCTCTGCCTTAAATAGATGGAGTCGAATCATAAATTTATAGCAGGTTGAAACATATTGTTTTTAAGCGGCAATGTTAACGCTCATCTACCTAAAATCTTGAAACATGCATCGTCTTATCAATAACTTAGATAGATAATACACGAGGTTATTCTTGCATGAAAAAAGAAAAGAACTTTGTTGTTCCATTAATGATGATAGCTCTAATCTTTTACCTTACATTACTAACTCGAAGGTCTACTTCGTTCATAGATGTGTGGCCTTTGCAAAGAATTTTCTGGGAGACCATTTCTCTCATTATGATTACTAGTCTTCTTTCATATATACTCTTTAATAACAAAAGCTCTATAGTTATCCCTCTGGCTATTCAGGTATTTCTAGTAGTAATTATACCTGTTTTACTGTATCCTAATGCGTTAAACATGGCGAATCCTTGGGATAGCGCCGCTCACTATTCATATACTAAATGGATCGTTATTAACAATCATATTGATACTGCTGGAAACCTATATTATTCTGGGCAGTATGGTTTCCATCCCAATAATGGCATTACGCCGGCAATACTAAATTTGCTGTTACGAATAGATCTTGGTTGGTGCATGAATGTTGTGCTTATAGTGAGCTACCTAGAATACATGCTTTTCCTTCTTGCACTATTAGAACCCGAATATTTGAGCATGAGAAAAATAAATTTTAACAGATGGTTATTGCTAATAGCGATCTTTACATTATCAATAAAACTACCTGATTACTATAGTGGTGCAGGGCTTACATACGCATATGTGAGTAGCATTTTATATGTTCTTGTAAAGTGGATAACCAGAGAACATAATATGCACTCTAAGAGTTTAGGGCTCTTATTCATCATATTTTTAGGCCTGCTCTCTACGCATCTATCCACAAGCGTTATAATAATAGCTTACTTATTCATGGTCATATTAATCTTGCAGGCTATATATACGCTTAATAAAGGGATTAGGACTAGAAAATCTTTCCAAAAAAAGTTAATTATCTCCTCCTTTATTATTATGTCTGTTTTTCTCATTTACGAGATTTATGCTGATGTATTCTTACTAGGTGGTGTACTTGAAAGAGCAATTAGTATCATATATTCTCTTTACGTGAAAGAAATAGAGAGGGCAGAAACGGTCATAAATGTGAGAAAATTGCCGCTTATAGTACTTCTCCAGAGTCTAATAAATGGCTATATAAAGATCATTATTATTTTGTCTATACTCCTTGTTCACACAATTGTATTGATAATAAGATGGAGCTCATTAAATTATGATGAAAAAGTACTTACCTTACTCTTATTCGCATCTTATCCAACTTGGATAGTTGGCTGGTCTGGGATAGGATCATTCATGGCTGGAGTTAGAGCCATACACGTAATTTCGTTTTTGCTTTCATTAAATCTCGCTGTAACGCATGAAAAACTATATAGATTCTTAGTAAAGAAAGACAAAAGCACATCTATAGCTCTGCTAATTTTAATAATTTTAGGCTTTACAACAAACTTTGAATTACCGTTCCAGCCCACCGTAAGATCAGATGTGGATCAATATGTTTACCCTGTACCTTCTCAGGTAGGATTTAGTGACTTAGTTCTCCACTCTATTATATACACATCCATACACACAGATAATTCACCGTTCTTATGTCTGTCGCCATTTACTGAGTTCGGTCTATGTGATTTAATGTGGCAAACGCCAAGGATACCTCCGCATGGTGGAATAGGCCCCGAGATAATTACCCCTGATGCGATTATAGAGATCATGGGAAAATATATAAATAAAAATGTTGTAGTGCCACAACACCTAAGAGATGGACTCTTACCTACCGTTATAGGATATCACAGCTTATACGAGAAACCTTTCCACTTTTTAATGGAAAATGGAAAAGGTCTGATTTATAACAATGGCGTGTATATCTTATCATTGGTGTAGGCGTATACATCACAAAAAAGCAAATTTGTGGAACGCACATTAATATGATAACGGTAGTAACTCGGGCCTATAACGCTGAAAAGTACATAAGTGAGGCCCTTTGGTCTGTGCTTGAAAATTTAAATATTCTGAAGAAGGAGATGGTAGGGGAGGTCTTAGTATGCTATGATAAAGGGTCTCAAGATAATACATATTCCATTTTAAAGCGATTTTCTTCAAAATATCCTGAGCTTATTCATGTAATAGAGCATGAGCATATGTCAGCTTCTGAAGCATTGTTTTATTGTTTAAATAGAGCACACAGTACATATATTTTCCTTTTAGATTACGATGATCTTTACCCTATAGAACACGTGAGGAAGACTGTTTCTGTATTAAGTAATTACTCTAATGCATTTGGCTTCACAAGAATCTATTTTATAGATGATGTAACTAAACGTCTCAGAGGAACTTCGAAAATTCCCGCAGACCCTACTGATATTCTTAACTTATTAAAAGTCAATTACGTGGGGACTAGCTCTATATGTGTGCAAAATGAATGCTTAAGAAAAATACTCGCGACAATAGAGAAGTTACCGAAGATTATAATTCCTTATATTCATGAAGACTGGCTTATTGCTTTATTAGCGTTCAAGGAATGCGTGCCAGTATTTATACAAAACTCTTATGTATTTTATAGAATACACTCAAGACATAGATCAGCTGTACAAAGTACAGATAGTTTAAGATTAGTATATGATTATTCAAGGGATCTCATAACCTTGCTTGCATTCGCTAGACTTGAAAGAAATAAACTTAGTACATCTGAGTGGAGAGCAATAGAACAAGGTTTATTGTTAAGGTTTCATAGTATCGCTAAGAGTATCGGTAAAGACTTTAGTTCTTTATCGCTATTTACCATTTATTATAGGTTTATTGATACGATTAAGCGTCTAATTAGAGATAAGGAAAACTGATCGAATTCTTTGAGGGGATGATTAGTTATGAAGAGTGGGCATAGGGAACACCTTCTTGAAGGCTTAATATATTACCTAGTCTCTGTCCTATTCGTGAGACCGTGAGGAGAATCATTATTCGCTTTATCAGAAGGGTTTTAATGCATAAATATCACGAATTTAAGCCTGAAATGCTATTTGTGGTTATTAACCGTGATGTAGGAGTGATGGATGTATATGGTAAGAAAGTTGAAACTATAAGAAATGGTACTGTAGAGGTTTTCTCAAAAGAGGCTTTAGAGAGAGTTGTTGATTGCTCTCTGCATGTATCTATGAGTTATTATGATCTCAGAGATACGAATATGATTCTCTTTGCTGTTAATTTTCCTACAAAGCCTAGAGGCCCTCAAGATTCATCGCAGATAATATCAGCTCTGAAGAAGTTCGACTAATATATAGAGAAGCATTAACTCATGATTACAAGGCAATTGTGCTGAAATCAATCGTTTCGCCAGGGACAACAAGGAGTTTAGCTGACTACTCTAAGGAAGTTCAGGTCTACTGGTGCTTGACCTTATAAGTTTTGTTCATAGTCCAGAGTTTCTGAGAACAACTAGTGCCTTAGATTGTGTCCTCAAACAATCTAGGGTTGTTATCGGCGGAATAGGCAAGAGGTCATCCAGTCATGTTGCAGATCTATTTAGAGAGCTTTATCGTAGAGTTAGTTATAAGCTATCAATTTACGTTGCGTCTCTAAAGGAGGCAGAGTCGATGAAGTGTGCATCTTCTTGGAGTTAAAGGTTATGTACGCTAATCTGATAGGCTTGTTTGTAGAGAGATCAAGAAACTGTGATACATGGAAGGTTATGGAGATGGTATGTCTAGATCCAAGGATAGAGAAGTCGCACAATGCATGTGTATAGATTAAAGTATCACGATTTTGCGGAGTAAAATATGTCATTTAAAATTGGATTGATCTCACGTATATTTCTTCCGCATATCGGCGGAGTTGAGACGTTAACACTCGATATAGCTAAGGGCCTTATCGAGGCAGGTGTTAAAGTAAAGGTCTTGACCAGTAGATTTGATGATGTTCTTTCTAGAGAAGAGGTTATGGATAATATATATGTTAAAAGATACGATATCATAAAACTAGGGTGTTTTTCGCTTAGCTTAGATTTCATGAAGAGTCCAGATGCAGATCTTAGTATAGCGCATTTCATATCTTGTTACCCAAGCTTCTTTAATTTATATGGTGTGCCTTTCTATAGAGCTAAGGGAATAGGCATAGTTTACACTACTATATGGCCAATACCATTAACATTTAACTTATATCGTAAACCTTACATTAAGAGAATGGTGGGCTGGTTCTATGATAACGTCTTACTCAGAAAACTCCTCTCGATGAGCGATGCTATTGTCACACTTACACGTGGGGAGGCTGAAAGCTACAGGAGACTTTTAGGGAATAAAGTCCCCATATATGTTGTACCTGAGGCTGTTGAACCCCCTCGTACTATTCAGTCTTCAGTGATAGACAGAGTTCGTGATGCTTACGGTATTCGTGGAGATGAGTTGGTAATAGGCATGGTTGGTAGAGTTGTTAGATATAAACGCATTGATCTTGCCTTAAAAGCGTTAAAGCTCTTAAATAAAAGGATAAAGGCGAAACTACTTGTGATCGGACCGATCTATGATATAGAATACTATAGGTTACTTACAGAGATGGTGAAAACTCTTAAACTTGAAAATAACGTCGTATTTACTGGAAAAGTCGATTTTGAGGTAAGAGATGCCCTTTATAATGTCGTCGATGTACTTGTTCATACTTCCGAGTACGAGGCATTTGTAAGACCTGCACTAGAAGGGTGGAGGTATAAAAAGCCGATTGTTTCCTTTAATTTATCTCCTGCAAGCGACTTTATAGAAGAGGAAAAGGGTGGTTTGGTTACAAGGCGTTGGGGTGATTATGCTGAAATGGCTATGTTGATTGAAGAGATTGTGAAGAAGGATCTTATTAAAGAACTAGGTGAAAATGGATACAAAGCCCTTATGAGGAAATACACTAAAGACAAGATAGCTTCAGCGTACCTTAGGATATATAGAGAAGTTCTGCAAAGTTTGTGAGAACAGCGAAATAGTGAGTCACATTGGTGAAAACACTAAAATCACCTAGGAATATAATTTGTAGAGAGCTAAGATCATCCGATCTTCCAAGACTCTATAGAATGTACACTTATCTCTCTGAGGAAACAAAGAAATACCTTCATCCTTTCCCCGAGAAAATATTTAGTGTTGCCTCCCTTAATACGTGGGTACCACTTGCTCTATCTAGCATAAAGCCCTTAAGAAAAATTCTACGGAAGCTCCTACCTTTCTCTGTCTACATTTCAATTTGTTGTCTATGCTCGAATGAAATTGTAGGGTTTGCTTTTATTAGGCTCAGAAATGGACATTATGGAAGTCTTGGAATAGTTATAAGAGATGAGTTTCAAGGTATGGGTATAGGTTCGAAGCTTATGGACTACCTGATTACTCTTGCCCGCAGAGAGGGACTTAGAAAAATCCGTTTAACCGTTCTCGCAGACAATTATAGGGCTATAAAATTTTATGAGAAATTCGGATTTAAGAAAACTAGATTTATTAGAGAAGGCGACATCTATAGAGGCAAGAAGTATGACTGCGTGGAAATGCGACTTGATCTTTAGAAGGCTTATATGCGAGAGAGCAGTTTATTTCTCTGTAACATTACGGGGAAAGCTATGACGAAAAGAGCACTAATTACGGGCATAACCGGACAGGATGGTGCGTATCTAGCTAAGTTCTTATTGGATAAGGGGTATGAGGTGTATGGTACTTATCGGAGGCTTAGTACTCCTAATTTCTGGCGCTTGGAGTATCTTGGTATCTTTCACAAACTGTATCTTATCCCAGCAGACCTTACCGATATGTCTTCTATTATAGAGGCGTTGAAGATATCTGAGCCCGATGAGGTGTATCATCTTGCGGCTCAGAGCTTTGTTGAAGCTAGCTTTGAAACTCCTGTGGCAACGGGTGATGTGACGGGTCTTTCTACTACGAGGATTCTAGAAGCTATTCGCCTTGTGTACCCCGATACAAAGTTTTATAATGCATCAACCAGCGAGATTTTCGGTAAGACAGGAGTACTTAATGGTGGAAGACCCCTCAATGAAAACGACCCCTTCATGCCCATGAGTCCTTATGCCGCCGCTAAGCTCTATGGTCACTGGATAACGAGGATTTACCGCGAGGCATACGGGATCTTCGCTGTTAATGGAATACTCTTTAATCACGAGTCGCCTCTCCGTGGACTGGAATTTGTAACTAGGAAGATATCAAATGAAGTAGCCAAGATCTACCTTGGATTAAGCAAGGAACTAAGACTCGGGAACCTTGACGCAAAGAGGGATTGGGGGTATGCACCAGAATACGTAGAGGCAATGTGGCTCATGCTCCAGCAGAAAGAACCAGATGACTATGTCATAGCAACTGGTGAAGCCCACAGTGTGAGGGAATTCGTTGAGAAAGCCTTCGAGCTCGTGGGTTTAGACTGGCAGAAATACGTTAAAGTTGATAAGAGGTTCTTTAGACCCCTAGACGTCCCGTGCTTAGTTGGCGATTACTCAAAGGCTAAGCAAAAACTTGGCTGGGAGCCAAGAACCAAGTTTGACAAACTAGTTGAAATAATGGTTAATGAAGACGTTAGTCGCTGGGAGAGATGGCTTAAGGGAGAAAGGTTCCCGTGGGATGCACCTAACTATCCGAGTGAAAGCAATGTTCTTACAAGGGCTTTGAGGATGTAGAATATTGTATAGATATCCTGTTGCGGAGCCTGATCTAGGGGAGGAGGAGCTTAGAAACGTTATTGAGGCTGTTAAGAGTGGCTGGATTAGCAGTAAAGGCAGATTCATCGAGGGTTTTGAGCGTGCATTTGCAAACTATATAGGCGTAAAGTATGGTATAGCTACATCAAATGGTACAACGGCACTCCACCTTGCGCTAGTAGCCCTAGGTATAGGGTCTGGAGATGAAGTCATAGTACCAGACCTAACTTTTGCGGCCACTATCAACGCCGTATTGTATACCGGGGCAAAACCGGTGATTGTGGATATACACCCCAAGTATTGGTGTATGGATCCAGATAAGGTTGAAAAAGCTATTACTTCTAGAACAAAGGCTATTATACCAGTACACTTATATGGTCACCCATGTGACATGGATCCAATAA
>Ga0326760_1001028_pt1 | contig 12918 bp, 13 predicted proteins | sample GCREP_S_FD_207668 | JGI IMG/M metagenome (GOLD analysis project Ga0326760, IMG submission 207668) | Hot spring sediment microbial communities from Geyser Creek Basin, Yellowstone National Park, WY, United States - GCR.EP_S | ecosystem: Environmental > Aquatic > Thermal springs > Near-boiling... | reverse complement strand
AAGGTATACGATGCAGAGTTGTTGCCAACACCTGCTTTACAGATATGTGTAAGAGATCAAGGGTTTGACTACGGTGTAATGGTTACAGCAAGTCATAACCCTCCTGAATGGGTAGGATTGAAAGTAATTCTAAGCGATGGTATCGAAGCTCCACCTGATGTAGATAAGGCTATAGAGGATATAATGTTTATGTCGAAGTTTAGGAGGATTCCCTGGGTCAACATAAAGCCTATAGAGAGATACGACATCTGTTTAACACACTATATCGAGTCTATAAAGAAACATGTAGAGTCAGAAGCTATTACTCGTAAGAAACCGAGGATTGTAGTTGACTGCGCTAATAGTGTATCAGCGTTAACAACGCCTAGAGTTCTCAAAGAGCTGGGGGCGAAGGTCATATCTATAAATAGCGATATAGGTATACCCTATAGACCGTACGAACCGACACCTGAAAACATACAAGATTTAATGGATATAGTTAGAAGTGTTAAAGCTGATGTAGGGATAGCTCATGATGGAGACGGGGATAGGGCTGTTATTGTTGACGAAAGAGGGAATTTCGTGGCAGGAGATATATCGGCAGTATTTCTTAGTAACTATGTTTCTAGGAAACACCCAGAATTACCTAAAAGAGTTGTAACAGCTATTTCCACGAGCCACTTCCTAATGCAGAAAAACGTTGTTGAGAAAGGTATAGAGGTGTACTGGACAAGGGTAGGGTTCTTAAATATAGCTAGGAAGATAAAAGAGTTGGGAGGAGCACTCTCGGGATTCGAAGATAACGGTGGATTTGCCTATGTACCTCATCAGCTGGTAAGAGATGGTTCGATGGTTGCAGCGCTAGTAGCAGAGATGATAAGTGTAGAGAATAGGGCTATATCTAGTTACGTAGACGAGATTTTAAAGCCTGTTGTAATTAGGACGAAGATGTCTATAGTTAGTAGAGAGGAGGGTATGGAAATTGTTGAGGAATTGAAGAATATGTACAAAGGCTACAATACGATAGACATAGATGGGATTAAGGTTATAACGCGAGAGTTTGTTTTCCTGGTAAGACCTAGCGGTACAGAGCCGTTGATTAGGATAACGGTCGAGGCATGGGATAGAGAGGTAGCTACAAAGGTATTGAAAGAGCTTATGACAACTATAGAGAGTATCAGAGGTGCTAAAAAATGAAGTACAGGTTATTGAACTACATAGCTTGCCCATACTGTAAAGACACAGGTTTCCCTCTGAAACTGGTAGTCTTCGAGAGGAAGGTATACGAGAAACGATCTCTACCTCAACAAGTACAGAAACCTTTATGTGATCTTTACTGCGGGTATAGAGAAGCAAAAGTTAGTGAGCTTACAGAATATCCGTGTGAAGAATGTATAAAGTACGAGGTTAAAGAAGGGATACTGTACTGCCCCGTATGTTTAAGATGGTATCCGATAATCGACGAAATACCGAGGATCCTTCCGGATAACTATAGGAAGCAGGAAGAGGATCTCAGATTCCTATCGCTATACAAAGACAAGGTTCCGGAGATTATTAAGAAACAAGGTAAGCCATTCAAACTTGAATAAATTTTATAAACTTTGTACCAAGCATATGAAGTTAAAACCTAGTTATGAACTTGAAATACTAGTGATACAAAATGTCCAGCCTTTATGATAGTTTAACTCGATGGGTTGAGATGCAGAAGAAAGTTAAAGAGTGGTTCGACAACATATACGACAATGTTAAGAAAGGAGATAGGCTAGAATTAATACTGTACACAAGAATAGCTTTTCAGCATATAATGAGAACCATAAAAGCGTTTGATAACTGGCTTCAAGACCCATTCATAATAAGCAATATACCTAGAGAAGAACTTGAAGCTGTTTGGGAAACAGCACATGGGTTATTGAAACAGTTGATAGAGTTAGATATTAAACATACATCAAATGTTCGTGATCACCTCATCAAGTTAGAGAAAGAGGGGAGGATAAATCCCTTACTCATGGATCTCGTAGGGGAGAGCCCGAGGAGAAGAGAAGAAAGAGAGAGAGTAACGCTATCTATATAGTATACAGCGTTTTCGAAACACAACAGATTTAAAACTCGGAGACTTCGATAATAAAGTTCAAAATATTTTATTATCTCCTAGATGATGTTGAAACTACTAATGCTACTTCTTCATCTAGTGGTAGAATCTTGGGTTTAAGTTCTTCAACAGTTTTTAGTATGGCATCTAGGTTCTCGATAGCTATCTGTGACATTACCTTGTCGAGGAATTCATGTCCATTGCTTGTTAACATAAGTTTCTTATTCTTCGGATTGACTTCTATTAAACCTGTATAAAGTAAAGCTTTAACATCTTCTAGAAGTTCTCTAACAACTACTTTACTACCTAGCTTCAGAATTGTGTAACCTAAGTTTATGTTCTTCTCATCTTTTAGCAATGCTATTAAGTGTGCTAATCCTTTTTCGCTTATTTCATTACATGTCCTTACGATATTTAATAGAATTAATTTCCTCTTATCCTTTTTAATATGGTCTATTGTAACGACTTGAGTGCTAAACACTTTAATCTCTTTTGTTTTCTGAGTTGTTTGAGTACCGCTTTTTTCGGGCATGGTATCCACCTAACTATTCTCGTAATTTCTGCATATCTTCTAAGTACTTTATAAGCTCAAAAATTTTATCACCGTATACATCGGTATAAATACTTATATCGATTGAGGGTTTCGTTCTAATCTCTAAACTCTTTAAAATCTTGGCTACATTCTCTACAGCTATTGCTATCTTTACTAGTGACCTCTTCACATTTACATAGATCCAGATACTTTTTGAAACGAAGTATGTAGATAAAGCTAAGGCGACGATATGGGTGGTTAACGCTATTAGCTTAAGGTAGTCAGATTGTTCTAGACTAATCATGGATGCAACTATCGGTACAGATGGTATCGAGAGTATTAAGAATAATGAAGAAGTTAATCCCAAGGTTAGCGTTATTATAAAGATTAGGCCTAGGGCTAATAGTATAGATTTAGCTATAAAAGCTATGTTGTTAGGAATGTAGTACTCTAAGGTATTTATGGTTATCATGATGTAGATGGTTTCCATAATTAAGATTAAGATCTTAGTTTTTTCGTATCTACGCCAAATAATAGATAATGCATCAGTTAAACTCATTATGAAACGCTTTAAGTTTTCTAAAATAGTTGTAGGATCCTCTACTGCATGCCTAGATATCTCTTCTATATCGTTAGCAAGCTCTTTAAAAATTCTGAACATAGTGTAGGTAGAGAAAGATATTCTCTTAACTATCCTTAGCTTTTTAACAGTATCTCGTATAAGTAAAGCTAGGCTCTCTACACCTATTCTTTCTAACTCTTTAGAAAGAGCTTCAGCATTCTGTTCAATTTTCTGTAGAACTTCTACAAGACTCAACAATTTCACCTGAAGATGCTGAAAACTATTTTAACTAGAGACACTATTAACCTTCTCCACGAATCAAGTACTCTTTCAATATTTTCTCTACGTATAAATTCGTATAGCTGTAACGTTAAGTAAGAATATATTAGTGGTGTTAATTGTACAGCGTAGAAACTATACTGAGTTCTTCCTCCAAGAACCCATAGAGTTGCATACCCTAGGAAAACCCCTGTAACCATATACCAGGTAGTTCTAGTAGGTCTCTCATATATCATAGATGGTGTTGCTAACATCATCAAGAGCAAGGCTATGGTATAGGCTGGTGCAAATCCTTGAGCATAGATTAGTGGTGATGCGTAGACAGGGAACGAGTTAAGGCCAAAAAACCATTCCCATGGAGCAGATGAAGGTGGGCACTCTGTAGGGGATACACATTTTACAGATAGATGCCATTTAATAGCTCCGAGCATCCCCTGGTCAATCCATGTAGAGGCGCCGAGCTTTATTATTATAGGTATTGATACGAGTATTTGGAAGAATAGAAAAGAAAGCGCGACAAGTATAACGTAGTATATAACCTCTTCTACAACTTGCTTAATCCTGTAACCTTTCTTAAAGAGGCGATTCATATAGAGAAACACCAGGGGAATAGCCACGAAAAGAGTTGAAAATTTCGCTGTTGATCCGAGACCGAGAACCAGTGCAGATTCTTTAAACCTACCTTTGACAGCTAGATAGAGTACGATAACTGTGAAAGTCGATACATATATATCTAGCATAGCTATCGACGACATAATCTTCATCATGGGGTCTACAGCTGTAGCAGCAGCAGCTATAAGACCTAGTTCCGGAATTTTCGTTACTTCGTAAACTATTAAGAACGTGAAGATCACCACTAATACTCCCATAACAATCGATGGTATTCTCCAGTACAATGGTTTATCGCCTAAGGTAGCCATAGACAAGGCTATTAAGTATTTTGCTAGAGGTGGATGCTCAAGATTCAGATAACTATAGATCCCCGGGGCGTCACCTATCAACCAACCAAAAACTACATCAACAGCATTTGAAGCTTTAGCTAAACTCTCTATACTGTCTACAGATGTAGATTCGACGTATAGAATGTATCTACCCTCCTTCTCTCTTATCTTAGGGAAATAGTTTTCGTCAGCTATAACCTTAACGTTGAATTCCCCAGCAAGAGATTTCGCTTGAAGCAGATCAGAATAAGACGAAAATACTATTGAAGCTCTAGGTACATCCATACGCGGTTTAAAACCGAAAACCATTCTTAAGAGATTTCGTGCAGAATCGACATACCAAACCTCGTCAGATACATAACCTTTATTACTAGGATAACCTCTAAGCTCTAATGCTTCGAATTGCTGAGCCATGTTATAGTATAGGTAAGCAGCTACAGCCACTACAACACACAACACTATTATTAAAGGTATACTATGTAAAGGTTTCAAGGACACTTTGCGTATACCTCGATTAGGTTAGACCTGATATACTAAATAAAAAACTTAAATTTTAATGTTATTTAGACAACTATCGTAAAGCTCGCGTAATTAGGTAAAAAATTTGGGATATATAAGATTTATTCTATGTTTTTATGAATGTCATACTGCTTCTATCTGCATAGTTGACTGTATAGTACTTAGGATTCAATTTACTAACGATGTATTCGAAGGCTTTCCACGGATCGCTTTTTTCTCCACATGTATATACGTCTACTGTTGCATAGCGGTATTCAACCCATGTATGTACAGCTATATGGCTTTCTACAACTAGAGCTATAACAGAAACACCTCCTTTTCTACCTCCGAATCTCCACGACTTTATATCGTAGAGAGTCATATTAGCTAGTTTAGCTGCATCGATAACTATTTGTTTAAGTAATTCTTCGTTTGAAACGATTTCGGGATCTATTTCGTAGAGATTGCCATAGACATGCTTACCTATGACTCTATCCTTCTCCATCTCTTCCTCTCTTCCTCCTGGATCATCACTTTCATCTTGCGTAGACATCTTTTGAACCTTGGATTCAGGCACAGAGTTTTTCACTAACTGGTTTAAAAGTACTACGTTCTTGCGTTATTTAAACGTTAAGATTCTACAGATTTTTTGTAGGGGCATAGCGTAGAGTATGTACAGTAGCGGCATTCCCATGGATATCTAGGGGCGGGGGCCCCGGTTATTGTACTTCTTAGGAGATCAGCTATTTCTCCATCTGATGCAGGTTTATCTACAATGTACTCAGCTACTCTATTTGATGTTATGTATAGAAGTAGAGCTTTGTTAAAACCTGTTAACCATAGATATATTCTCGTTTGCATAACGTGATGGTTTTGGGGTATCGAGATATCAGATCTACTGGTTTTTACCTCTATAACCCAGTCCCCTATAATAGCATCTATACGCCCCTTAACTATGTATAGAACACCATCTACCTCTATACCTTTCTCGTAATCTACCTCTAGCTTAACGTTCTCCGGTCCAAAAAGATCTATGAGTATCTTCTCAACACCGTAATGTGTAAGTTCACCTAATAACGTTGTAGGGTTGATAGCTGAAGATATTGTAAGCTCCTTGTACATCTTCTGATATCTATACTTCAGAGGGCAATAGATTAGATCTGTTACGTAGAACTCGTTATCAAGTTTACTCTCAAGTTTTTTAACAGCTTCATCTATTCTCCATCTGTAAAGTTTATCTACAATACTAATCATATTCATATCTACTACCCCCAGAGGTATACTGTGTAAATAAGGTTATTTACTGTTATTCACTAGTTACTGTATAGAGCCTAAGGAAGTAATGCTGAAAGGACCACGGTCTGAATTCCTAGGTGATGAGAACGTCAAGTAGTCGTGTTATCGATATATGTCTATCAATAAAGGGCTATAAAAGTGCGCTCTTCCTGGGTATCGGGGGAGGTGGAGACGTGGCAACAGCAGCTACTTTAACTCTTGCATACGAAAGATGTGGTGGTAGATCTGTTATAGGGTCTATAGTTTGGGAACGATATGTTGTAGACCTAGTTCCAGGACCTATACGTTTAGAAGAACTTCACGAAGTTGTTGAGAGAGGGGATGGTTATGCTGTAGTTAATAGAAATACCTACGCTATTAGAGGAGGTAGGAGAGTTATACCGCAAGCAGTCAAAGTTGCAGACATCCTAGATAGAGAAGTTGTGGTATTCGACATCTATAGAGGGCCTCGAGGTTTAGCCAAAGCGTTGGAGGAATTCGCACAACGCTACGGTATTGAAGCTATTGTAGGAGTTGATGTAGGTGGAGATGCTATTGCTGAAGGATTCGAGGAAAGCTTGTGGAGCCCATTAGCAGACGCAATTGTGGTAGCAGCTCTAGCTCACCTAGATAACGCCTATGTAGCTATAGCAAGTCCTGGGGCAGATGGGGAGCTACCTCAGGAATATGTTGAGCAAAGAATAAGGAAGATAGCTCAGCTCGGTGGATATGTAGGTGGTTATGTGTTTTCTGCTAAAGATATCGAGATTTTAAAGATGATGTTGGAGAGAGTAGTTTCAGAGGCAAGTGCAATACCTTTGAAATTGTTTGAAACAGATCAAGATGTTATATATATCAGGGATGGGAGTAGGAAGGTGAAGTTATCTCTTGTAAACCTTGCGGTATTTATACTCAATTCAATTACTGTCGCTAGAGCATCTATTGCTAGATATGTATTTGAAGCTGATAACTTCGATGAAGCGCGAAATATTCTGAACAAGTTGCTGATTGTAACGGAGTACGATATCGAGGAAGAGATATATAGAGAGTTAAATACGAAAGGATTCAATACTAAAATAAATCTAGTTGAAATCAGGGATAAGCTTAAGAAGAAACTGTTAAAACTTCATATAAATGCAACTCATTATTAACTAAGATCTAGAGCAACATCTTCTTATAATATTTGTATTTAGTTGCATTCTTTGAACATTAATACTCGGTAGTACTTATGTTAATGTAGAGACGCAGATCGTTGTTGCAATATGTTAGCGAAGTTATATCAGGAACACGGGTTGTCATCATATCTCAGACACAGCCGTGATCATCATATTGTTTCTGCTCGCTTTGATATACTTTGTTACAAAGATTTATAACATTTTAGCTTCTCTACACTACTTTTTCATTTTTACTCTCTTGTATAAATGTACGAGTATTGATCCAGCTAAGGTTAACTTATATCTTCCTGCGCGTGTTCTTCGAACCAAGCCTGCTTTGCGGAGCTTTCTTAAAATAGATTTGGTTTTGTATATATCTAGACTCCATATCTTCGAAATCTCTTCTTCAGTAAAAGATTTCGTAGGGTCTACATCTAGATGTTCTGCGTATCGTATTAACAAATCTAATTGGGAAAGATCTGTGGTAGACATAGTTTATCAACGAATTACTCATTTCAAAAACTTTGATTCCCAAGATTTAGCGAGCTCAATGCTTTGAGATACATCAATGAATAGTTTCGTTACGTCTTCTATATCCTCTGCTCTAACCTCGGATCTACCTCTTCTCTCAGCAACAATTTTTGCAGGGGTCATTAGCTGAACAGCGTATCTCAAGCTACGTTGTTGAGCTATCTTTACTAAGAGCTCCATAGCGTCTGCACTAAGCTCTATCTCTTCTTCGCTCGCTCTAATCTTAATTATTTCTCTAAGCTCATCAGGGGTATAGGGTCTGAAAGGTATTATTAAGAGTCTATCGAGTATATCTAGAGGTATTCCGTGGGGAGCTTCTATATCTGTGCCTCGTATCTTCGTTATACCTCTATTCGTTGCCATAATGATTATCGGCGAGAACTCACTTTCCAGAATCCTCGAGAGATAGCTGAAAGCCTCTATATCGAACATATGGACATCATCTATGAATAGCACTCCTGGAACTAATGTTGCTCTGTTTTCAGATAACATCTTCCTAACAGTTTCATCAGTTGTTTTCCTAATTTCTTGATCTATCTCTCTCTCCTCTACCACGGCTCCGAATAACGATGTTACAGCTCTCTTCTGCGCCATATAGTACTCATCTATATCGTGTAGAGTTATTGTCCTTACAATCTCCTTTTCCTTGAAAACCTTTCCCTTAGGCATTTCCTCGAACACCTTGTAAGTCTCTACATCGTAGTACTTCGCCTTCTCTATACCTTTCACTCTCCCAATCTTGTATACATCTCCTGTATCTGCGTCTATACTTATAAGATCCCCTCTCCTAACATTAAGCTGGGCCAGCTGTATAGCGATACTCTGATCCACCTCCAATGTCTTCTCTTCATCTTTTGTTACAAGAGTTATTCTAGCAGCTCTAGGTATCTTGACGTAGGGGTTCAATGGATGCGAAGCTGTAGCAAACTTTATTTCCTTAACTACACCTTCATAAACCCTCCTAATCTCCCTAATCCTCACACCTATAGCTCTTCTAACAGCTCTAGTCAGGATCTCAGTCTTCTTCAACTCTGTTGAGTAAAGCTCAGCACCGTTAATCATAACGAAAGGTGTGTCTGTACCCAGTTCTCTAGCTATAGCAATAGCTAAAGCTGTCTTCCCAACACCTGGGGGACCTACAAAGAGTATCCCTCTACCAGCCAGCTTCCCCTCTTTGATCATCTTTACAACTATGCCTGCTGCACGTCGTGCCTCTATCTGTCCAACAAGTCCATCGGCTACAGGTAGAGGTTCTCCTTTCTCGTCAAGTCCTAGACCTCTTATATGACTATGAACACTAATTCTCCTCAAAATCTCCCTCTTAGATTCTTCCTTAATCTCTCTAATCATGATCAACACCTATAATACCGTTCTACACCTCTCTAGAGCATTGTTTTGCAGAGCTATAAGCTTTAATTCATTAAAATTTATTATCGAGATTACTTAGATTATGTATTCATCTACATTACATAAAGCATGGATAATATTTAGAAAGCTGTTTAGATATGCTTGGTTAATCTGATTTAATTCTCCTTATCTTGATTCCATTATCAATACAGAATTTGTACAAGTTCTCAGTGATTTTAGGCCCATCGGAATACAGTACGAGTATTGGTTTAGCTTTTAACAGCTTAGCTTTCTCAAGGAATGTTTTAACGACGTTTTCATCTACGTTACCAGATTTATCTATAACCTCTATAGCTAAAACCTTTCCCTCCTTACGTGCTAATATATGGACTTTTCCATATCTTGTCGGATGCATAAACTCGATACTATAACCTGCTTCAAGATACTTACCAGCTACCTTGCCTATAACACCGTACTTTTCCTCAAAAACTTTTTGTAGATACCTAGCTTTAGCTGTAGCCATGATATACTTCACCTCCAATCTATATTCAAAAACTCTATGCTGTACCTTAAAAAGTTTTTGATGAAAAAGAGTATGCAAAGAGTTCGCATATCCAGCACAGATTTGAAGAGCATACAAATATATAACCTGTTCACATAGCGAATAATCACCAGGTATAGAAGTTGCCGCATCCAGAGTTCTACAGACCATATCTAACAATACTGATATGGGGGTTGTTATGCGAGATAATAGTGATGATATATTACATAACTAACAATAGATACCCCTTCGAGTTCTACCTAACATTTGGGTTGTTCTGGATAACTTTAGGCGAAATACTAAGGGTTATCTACACCATTAGGAAAGAGGTAAAAGAAGAGCTTTAACTACAATACTACAACCATTATCTTACTTTTATTTATTTTAGGAAGTCATTACATAGTCTTTAGCAATAGCAATCTTCAATAATGTTTGTTGAACTATGTTATATCTATCTGTAAAACCTGCTGTAGTAACTGGTATTGATAGTTAGGAGTCTCGTATAGAGATATTCGGGGGGTCGAGGTGGAATTATGCACGACTAATCTGTGCAGTAGTTAGTCTTAGGAATTCCTTGACGGCGTCTCTATATACTGCTATTCCTTTGCATAACTCATCTATAGTTATACTCTCTCTATCTGTGTGAGCAAGCTCTGATTTTCCTGGTCCATAGGCAACGATGTTCTCTGTTATTGTAGGGTATATGATGTTCATATCACTTGTACCTAGTTTATTTAGTATTCGAGGTTTCATATTATTTTGGAGAATAGCTCTTACAACAGCTCTTGCTGCGGTGTTCCCTATAGAGATTTTCACGGGTTTTGTGTAATCTAAAACATTTACTGTACAATTCTCGAAGTCTCTTACTATATTGTTCACTGTTTTAATAACTTCGTCTACGGAGCTGTTTATAGCAATTCTTATACTTATCAAAGCCTCTCCATACCTAGGTATCACTGGGGCATCTTCTCCGCAGAAGAATTTGAGAAGAGCTGGTGTTGTACTGAATACGCTATTAGTATCGCTATAAAAACTCTTCAGTTTCCCCCATATAGATATCAGTTTCTCGCAAGCAGAGTTCTCTGTACTTGATGAGCTGTGTCCTCCAGAGCTTCTGCAAACAATTGAGAATCTTGCGCTTCCTCTATAACCAACGACAACACCATCAGTATTACTGGGCTCAGCTACTATAGCTCCGCTCAACTTGAACCTTGATTTAACTAGGTGTTTAGCTCCTATACTATCCCTTTCCTCGTCTACTAAAGCTATTGCGTAAACCTTGGCTTTTCTCAGATTAACAAAGTTTTTCGCTAACGCTAAACCTATGAATGCAGCTACAAGAGGACCTTTAGCATCTACAGCTCCTCTACCATAAATCGTTGAACCATCGAAGTGTACAGGTAGTTCCCAGGGGATCGTATCTATATGCCCGATAACTGCAAATACTGTATCCCCTTGTCCATAGCCAGCTATAAGATTTCCAACATTATCTACGACTATCTCCTCATAACCAAGGTTTTGTGCATAGCTTTTTAGGATCTCTACAGCCTCTCTCTCCCTACCCGAGGGGCTGTAAACCTTAAGCAGATCCACTAACATATCTGCCGCTAAGTTCCTTAACGATGCATTGTTCAAGCATATCCACCGCGAACTCTATATCCTGCTCGGTGATTAGGTACGGAGGTAGTAGCCGTACAACAGTTGTACCAGCTTTCAAAGCTAATACACCTGCATCTTGTAGACATTTAATAACTTCACCAGGTGTTACTCTAAGGTCTATACCTATCATAAGACCTCTACCTCTAATCTCCCTAACAATTCTAACATTTTGCAGCCTTTCTCTGATCTTCTTAAACAGTTTCTCGCCTTTAGCTTTAGCTTGGAGATGTACTTGCTCATTTACTAAAACTTCTGTAGAAGCTTTTACAGCTGCACATGCTAGAGGGTTTCCACCGTAAGTAGATCCATGATCTCCTTGCCTAAGTTTTGAAGCTATATCGTGTGGAAGGAATATAGCGCTAACTGGGAAACCACCTCCAATAGCTTTCCCAGCTGTAAAGATGTCTGGTAGAATTCCGTAGTGTTCGAAACCCCAGATATAACCTGTTCTCCCAAAACCTGTCTGAATCTCGTCTACAACCATTAATGCTCCAACCTCTAGAGTTTTCTTTCTAACAAATTTTACAAAATCCTCGCTAGCCACATTAACACCTCCTTCACCTTGTATAACTTCTAAGATTACGCAAGCTGTACTTTCATCAACAACTTTATCTACGTCTTCTATACTATTGAATCTAATTTCGAAAGTCTCTGGAAGAAAGGGTTCGAATCCTTCTTTATACTTTGAATTAGACGATGTTACAGATAACGCTCCGTAAGTTCTTCCGTGGAAAGATTTCGTGAAGTACACTATCTTCTTACGTTTTGTAGCTTTTCTACAAATCTTAATAGCGAAATCAATAGCTTCACTACCGCTATTCAAGAGGTATACATACTCGAAATTATTTGGTACTATCTTCGATAAAACATCTAGCATCTCTTCTCGTATCCGAGTTCTAAACGATGTTGATAACGTTACGATCTTACTAATCTGTTCAATAAGTGTTTTCACTATATGGGGATGTCTATGACCTAGAAATACAACCCCATGACCTGTATGCATATCTAGGTACTTCCTTCCTGTAGAATCCCATACATACTGACCTTCAGCGTAGACAACATCTAGACCTCTATCCTCATAGAGCATCAGATATTTAAGCATGGAATCACCTTTTAACCTGATCCTTGACATATTCGATGATTAATTTATGTATCGGAACACCTGTAACTATCACAGTATTCTTAAACTCTGGTACTGCGTTTACTTCGTTTACTATATACCCTTTTTCAGGATCTTCAAATACATCAATACCTAGAATTTCACCTCCAATAGCTTTAGCAGTTCTTATAGCAAGATCCTCAAGCTCATTATCAATTTTTGCAGGTGTAGCTACCCCTCCTCTTGCAGTATTTGTTATCCAATGATTACTTACTCTATATATTGCGGCTACTACTTGGTTTCCTATTGTGAATATTCTTATATCTCTATTTGGTTTTTTTATGTATTGCTGTATCATATTTATTTTGTATATTGGGTTTTGTATATAGTTTCTATGTTCTATTAATGTTCTAAGCTCTTCTTCATCTCTTA
>Ga0326760_1001027_pt1 | contig 12924 bp, 11 predicted proteins | sample GCREP_S_FD_207668 | JGI IMG/M metagenome (GOLD analysis project Ga0326760, IMG submission 207668) | Hot spring sediment microbial communities from Geyser Creek Basin, Yellowstone National Park, WY, United States - GCR.EP_S | ecosystem: Environmental > Aquatic > Thermal springs > Near-boiling... | reverse complement strand
GTTCCAGTATAGGGCTGCTGTGTAGATGTCGCCATTCCCCCAGAGCATTAGTGCTATTGTGGCGGCCACAACATAAGCTATGGCGGAGAGGTTGTTCAGGGTCAAGAGCTTAAAAATAGTGCTTCTCAGGTAATCCTTCATGTTGATGTATTCTTGGATATCGATCCTCTCGCTGCCCCTAATGACCGGATCTGTTATGGAGCCCGCCAGGTTGATTAGCCGTGCTATGGCTATTGTTATGGCGGCGGCGAGCACGGGGACGTAGTTTCTGCCAAAAATCCCGAGAATTATATCCATTAGGGCTATGTTGCCGAAGGTGACCGGTATAGCTATTAGGCTGAGGAACCTGAGCATTTCCTCGACATCCCTACTCCAAGAATGGTTATCTGTTGCGCCTAGGATTCTAGGATATAGTGATAGTGTTAGGGAGGATGTGTAATGGGGGAAGGATCCAGCTATGCATGCAACGCTCCTAACACCAATCAACGCATCAGTCATCGAGATTATTCTAGCGACAATGGCATCTAGGCCGCTCACTATACCTGAGAAAAACTCGTAGAGTGGGAGCCATGAGAGCTTAAACCATTTCTTGGTCAAGCTTCTATCAATTAGCTGCTCGCTTATGGCTCCTCTGAAGATTAGTAACAGGTATCCGAGCTGGATTATTTGGGCCAGTATTACCGAGATTATGGCCCCTTCGAGGCCCCGGCTCAATATCCTTACAAGGACGTAGGCTAACGCCACCTTGCTGGTTTCGAAGATTATGCTTGAGACGCCTATCTGCTCCGGTGATATGCCTGTGGCTATGCTGCTTAATGCACCTAGGAAGATATAGGTTACGACTTGGGGCGTGGCGAGCATTATGAAGAATATTGGCTGTGAGAACGCTATACTCGCCCATAAGGCCACGGCTGAGTAGAGTGGGAGGCCGATGAATGATAGCATCGCGGCGAATAGTATTCCGCTGCTTGGAGCCTGCTTAAACCCCCTAGCAGCATATCTAACTATCCAGAAGGATGCTATATTCGATAGCGGTATTGCCGTATAGGCGATGTATTGTGAGATCATGCTCCAGAGGCCAAACTCGCTCACCGTTAGACTCCGCGTAACTATTACCGTGAAGGCCAATCCCGTGAAGAGGCTGTAAAAGTTTGAGGCGAAGAAGATCGCCCCGGGGCGCTTCAGCCTCACAGAAGACATTTTTCAAGATCACCTAGAGCAGTGTAATAAGAATCTTCCGATAAAAGCTAGCTATCGGCGTCCACGAGCCGCTCATATAATCTTAGATACTTTTCCATAACTATTCTCCATTCATAGTTGCTTAACAGTCTTTGATATGCGTTCTCAGCCAGCTTTTTGGCAAGACCTCTATCAGCCAAGAGCTTTATGACAGCCTCCTTGATCTCGCCCGGATCCGGATTGACTAATAGCGCGTCTTTGCCGTCTCTAAGGATCTCGGTTGTTCCTCCGACCCTTGTCGCGACTATCGGTATCCTTAGGGCCATGGCCTCGAGCAGTACCGTGCTGATGCCCTCCTCCCTCGATGGTAAGATGGCCACATCCGAGCCCGCCAATATCCTTAATGCCTTGGCTCGTGGTAGTGGGCCGAGGAATTTTAGGAGGCCTTTCTGCGCTGTTTTCTCGATTAGCGGTCTCATGGGGCCATCGCCCGCTACAACTATTCCCCTTAGCCCCATTAATGCTGTCCTCACGAGTATGTCAACACCCTTTTCCTTAGATAATCTCCCTAGGTAGGTTATCTGTGGCTCTGAGATCCTCTCTGCTTCGCTTGGCATCTCGGATAAGTCGATTGCATTCGGGATATGTACTGCCTTGAGCCCTAGGCTGCGATAATATTTCACGGCCTCTAGGCTGACCGCCGTCACGGCATCCACGCCTCTTAGAATCCATCTCTCGAATAGCTCCGCCATGGAGCCCAGCATGCCGCCATACAATAGCCTGATCTGCCTCGAATAGACACCGTGAAGCGTTACAATCCTCGCATGGGCCTTAGCGAGCTTGACCGCTGGCGCTGATGGGAGGTTATGGCCATGGACTATATCAAATCTCTCCCCAGTAGATTTTAATGCAGCGAGCACGCTGTAGCCGGGGTTCGCCAACCCCTTCCTCAACCTGACACCCAGCGTCTCAATAGAAACAAGCTCAACCTCGTGGCCAGCCCCCCTCAATCCACGAGCAAGCCTCCTAACATGCTGAGCAATCCCACCAACACCAGAAACCCTAGGAGACAAAAGCAGGATTCTCAAAGTTCCACTCCTAAAGGTTAGAGGCCCTCTATATGGGGATAAAAGGTTTAGTCTTAATCCATCATCAACCCATGTCTCTTGATAAAATGTATGGCTAGCAATACTAGCTCTCTAATCCAGCTCCTAGATACAGCTCGAGTAGTATGAATTAATGCCGGGATCTTTCCTACGATATTGTGACATAATGATGTAAGTTATTAATGCCTTTCCTCTTCCAGCATTCTATTTAATCCACCATAAGCTATCTTGAAGCCCGACCTTCGATATCCTTATACGCCTGCTCTCCAGAACTTGACCTTTCTCACAACCTCATTCAAGGCCATTTTCGATCAAAATATTGAAAACATGTAGAATCTGTTTTTAGCAAGCCTATACCAACCATTTTATCAGTCAGCTCAACGATTTCTTTATGAACCTTAATAGATATCTTAAATATCTTGATGCTCATTATTCACTAGTAGATTGTTATGATTTTGGTTTTTGAGAATTAACATTTGTGATATTACGCATTAACATATCTATCTCTTCTGAGATGATGTTGTCAATTATTTTGTCAAGATCTTCTGGATTGAGCTTTTCGATAGGTAAGCGGAGTAGAAGTGAACTTATTCTTTCGTTAATTCTTCTTTCGTTAATTCTTTGGAGTAACTCTTCTACTATAGCCTTTTTATCTGGAGGTGTGAAAGCACTATACAGCTTGAACAAATATTTGACGATATTTCCAGTATAGTAAGCAAGCACACATAATCCCCTCAGCAATGCTATGATATCCTTGTTAATTTTAGCAATTTTTACATTTTCCAATTCTGTAATTTTATCATTAAGGGTTGCAATCTTCGATGTAATCTCCTCTTTAAAGCTTTGTAATTCCTCTTCAATGGCTTGTATGCGTTTTAATGGCTTTGCAGCATCTTTAGCTCTTGTTTCAAGGGCTTTAAGCGTTTCTTGGAGGCTTAAGATCTCCTCCCTAGTTTTCTTAGCTTGTTCATCAGCGGATTCTAAAGCCCTTTTTAATTCTTTTATAATGTTTTCACCCCTCTCCTTGTAATATTCCACCAGTTCCTCAAATCCACATATATGGTCCATGATGTCATCCCATAGTTTCTCAACCTTCTGGGAAGCTTCTATTATGGGCAGGAGCGTAACCTTCTCATTCTCTACGATAGTGTTGAACAGATATTTAGCTTGCTCTAGGTCTAATCCAAGCTCCAGTACTAGGTCATTGGGATTTCTAACCTTACCCTCTCTCACGAGCTTTATCGCCTTAATAATCGTATCAGTGTCGATTTTAGCTGATTTTATAGTCTCCTTAGTGGCGGCATTGCCCTTGACAGCTCTTGAAACATCCCTGAGACTCATCGCCATCCTGCTAGCGATCCATCTGTATGAGAGGCCGAAGTCCTCGTAAAGCATCTTTGCGATCTTAATCTTGTGGTTGAGTGACAGCTCCTTGGGATTTATGCCAAGTAGCTCCGCGAAGTCCTCACGGCTTAAGCTCCTAACTTTGCTAGGGGACATTCTCCCAAGGGCTTCTCTTATCCTTACTAATGGGTCATCGATCGCGTTCACGTTACCCATAATGTTTATAAGCTACCATCCTATTAAGGGTTGCGTTACCACGGATGGCAAAAACCCTCCAACAACCTATGGAAGCCGCCAAATAGGGAATGGTAACTAGGAAGCAGGGTATCAAGGTATCATGGTAATATATTCACGTTGGACCTGCTCCAAGAAGTGGAGCTGCTTGAAGCGACGTCACTTATATAGGGGGTAGTGAATAGGGCTAGATTTACGAAAAATATGCGTAACCGTGATACCTGCTGTTAAGTGATACCGGGGAGATTTAGCCCAGTAGCTAGGTTAAGTGTTAGGGCTCTGTCTGCTCGTCAGAGGTAGTATGTTGGGGGCCATGGGTCTTTTCTTAAAGGGGCTGGGAGATAGTTGAGTAGGGCCATGATGTGGCCTTGGACATGAGCTGTAGCTGGGAAGATCAGGTTGTTTTTGGGAAGATTGGGAAGGGCGCTGAGGGGTTGAAGTTCAACTAACTAAGTAGTTAAGCTGATGTGAATATAGAGGCGGGATTCTAGGACGTTAGCATACTTGCTGATGGCCATTTTCATGAGGGTTCTTGGACTGTGCTGGGGTCTACTGCTAGTCCTAGCGCTTCGAGCGTGAAGGCTCCGAATAGGGGTGTTGGCGACTCTACCTGTGCTGCGAAGGCCATGGCCTCCCTGCCCATAGCATATACTTTTACGGGGGCTATTGGCGCCTCTAGTATTCTTCCATCAGCTAGTGTGAGTTTCACCATGCCTATGGGCTTCAATTTTAGCTCCCTGAATTCCTGCTCTCTCAGTATCATGTAGCTGGCGCCCGTATCAACCATGAACCTATACTCCCTTGACACCCCCTCAACAGGGTTCTCCACACGGGCGATTAGATAAACGTGCTCCATACCAGCCAAAGTAATCATGATGGCGGATCAGCCTAAAAGCTTTCCACAGCGGAGGCGGAATATCGTCTACTATTTGTTTGTGTATCGATTCACTCATTCAGATTTTCTCATCCTTTAGGAGCTTTTTCCTCTGTCTTTTCCTCGGCTGATCTGCTTTCGAGGTCTTTGAGCTCTTTCTCGAGCTCCTTCTCTATCTCCTCTATTGGTTTTGGTGGTGGTGTTGTGGCCAGTGTGTATCCTATCCATGCTAGTATCCCGAAGACCCCTAGGATTGCTATGAACCCTGTTATCTGGAGTAGGAGGAGCGACCATTCCGTAAAGAAGACTATCCAGCCATAGGCTATTATCACGGCCACGGAAAGAACCATCAATAAAGCCCCAACAACCTGATCCCTACCCATCCATACAACACCCCAAAGCAAGAAAACATTAACCATAATCGTCTTTTATCCTTTTCGGATACTGGATAATCATCTGAAGGCTTTCCTCATTCACTATTTTTATTTCTGATATTGAAGATTTTTCTCTTCGGCCTTCTCAGGATTCCCTATACCAAGACCTATGGCCATGAATTTTATTTTTTGACTGAACTCTTTGGGATCGAATATTCTCCTTCCATCTAATAGAATTGGCCTGCGCATGTTTTGTATAAAGTCCTCTGGTTTTAGCTTTTTGAATTCATCCCACTCCGTAACAAGGATGCAGCAGTCTGCATCTCTCAGACATTCTATCGCTGAGTTTGCATATTTTATGCTGTCTTTGAATATTGCTTTAGCATTAGGCATTGCTGCTGGATCATAGGCGACTACTTCAGCCCCCTCTTCTAGCAGTTGGCGTATGATTGCTATTGATGGGGCTTCTCTCATGTCATCGGTATTGGGCTTGAAAGCTAAGCCTAGAACGGCTATCCTTCTACCCTTTAATTCTCCGAGAAGTTTTCTGCATAGCTCAATCGCTCTTTGTGGCTGGTGTTTGTTGACGTCTTCTACGGCTTCTAATAGTTTTGGCTCGTATCCTAGGGTTTTTGAGTATTGTATTAGTGCTCTTAGATCTTTTGGAAGGCAGCTTCCACCATAACCTAGGCCAGCGTTTAGGAATAGGGGGCCTATTCGCTTGTCCAGCCCAATGCCCTTGGCCACTATTGTTACATCCGCTCCGGGTATTCTTTCACATATGTTGGCTATTGTGTTGATGAAGCTTATCTTCGTGGCTAGGAAGGCGTTATTCGCATATTTTATAAGCTCAGCATTCACGGGCGTTGTCCTGATTATGGGGGGCGTTTTCTCGGCGTAAAATTCCTTGTAAAAGGCTTCTAGGATATCTCCAGACCTCTTATCATATTCGCCAATAATTATGCGGTCTGGATTGAGGGTGTCATATAGCGCTGATCCCTCGCGTAGGAACTCGGGGTTTGCACATAGCCCGAAATCAGCCCCGCATACTTTTCCTGATGTCTCTTCAAGAATTGGTTTAACCATGTTTTCCGTCGTCCCCGGGATCACTGTGCTCTTAACCACGACCAAGTGATATGAGTCTTTATGCGATAAGGCGCTTCCAACCTCTTTAGCCGACTCCTTTACATAATGCAGATCTATGCTCCCATCCGGCTTACTGGGCGTCCCGACCGTGATGAAAGTTATATCCGTGTCTAGGACCGCCATCTCCGTGTTTGATGTACATTTGAAGCGCCCACTTCTCAAAGCCTCAGTAAGAGCTTCATTGAGGCCCGGCTCATAGAATGGTGATATGCCGCGATTTATTTTATCCACTTTCTCAGCATCCATTTCTGATGCAATGACGGTGTAGCCCTTGCTGGCGAAGGCTATGGCTGTGCAGAGTCCAACATATCCCATCCCGATAACTGAGATTCTATAACTTCTCAGCATTTCAAGCCTCCTCTAGCATGCCTGTATGATATGGCGAGGGCCTCCCAATAGGTCTCAGGGGTTCCAACATCAAGCCTGACCTCATCTTCTACCAATTTTATGGCCCTGACCGGCTTCTGCGCCTCGATAAGCCTCTGTATGGCGTCTGTTAGCTGAATCTCTCCACCCACGCCGGGGCCGACCTCCCTTATGGCATCGAAGATTTCAGGCTCGAAGACGTAGATAGGCATTATGACAAGGTTTGAAGGCGGCTTCTCAGGCTTCTCTATAACGTATGTAACTCTCATCACGGGCTCGTCGATCTCAACCTTAGCATATCCATAAAGTCCCCTAGGATCATTAACCTCTTTTAGGGTAAGTGTGGCACTTGGCCTATACATTTCATATGCTTGTAAAAGCCTCTTAATGTGCGCATTTCCTCGCGATATTACATACGTGTCACCCGCGTGGACTAGAAAAGGCTCACCATCCACGAAGGGCTCAGCCCTCAACACAGCATCACCAAAACCCTTAGGCTCAGGCTGATTAACCCACGCAATAACCGAGGACTCAACCTTATGATAAAACTCCTCAAGCTCCATCGCCAACCCATCCTTACCCCTCCTCCTAAGTAGCTCGACATAGCTATAATCCGGCGTAAAATGATCCTCAATACTCCTCTTGCCCCTACCAACTATAAAGCAAAACTCCCTAAAACCAACATCATACAACTGCTCAAAGATAAGCTGAAGAACAGGCTTAAGCGAAAGACCACCATTAGAGCCTATACAGAATAAAGGCAACATCTCCTTAGGCATCTCCTTAGTAACAGAAAGCAGACGAGTACCCAAACCAGCAGCAGTAATTACGACCCTCTTAACATTCATAACTTTCAACCTCTTTATAGTGAAAGCTATTTCACTAACATGTGTTGTATTGCCTCTAGTGATGTTTATTTATCATTTTTTGAAGTAACCATTTTTAAGGAAAAGGCATAATTACAGACGTTGTTCCAACAATCAAGAGTATGAACAAGCCTGTAGCCATATTTACTGATTAATACTCTAAATAATCTGGATTCTCTTTTGGTTTCAACAACTATTATTCGTGGAGGGCTATACCGAAATAATTTTTCGGCTCCTTTAATCACTTCAAGCTCATGCCCCTCAACATCTATCTTTATAACATCAACATGATCAATTCCCAAAATATCGAACAGCAATGTATCAAGTGTATATGCTTGTATTTTGAGAATAGTCCCGTGCTTTGTATTGTCTTTACTGGATAATACGTGATGAGCTCCTGTCGATTCAGAACTAACATAAAAGCTGACAAAGCCATCTACTGAAGAGATTACGCAGGGTATAATACTGACTTTCTCTTTAACATTATTTGCAAATATATTCTTTATAAGCAATTTAAGATTACTAGGCTCAGGCTCAATGGCATAAACAAACCTTACAATTTTGGCAAGATGTATCGTATGTATTCCAATATGTGCTCCAACATCAAGGACTATATCTTCTTTGTTAACATTTTTTCGAAGAAAGGCTGTAGTTCTTGGCTCGAAATGAGAAAAGAATCGCCACCAATCGCATAGCTTAGCATTGAACATATAACCACATTCGCACTTGAATTTAACAACATAATTTCTTAAAAGTTGTAACTTGAGAAGACGGGCTAAATAATCCATCATCACGTATTTTACCATCATAGGATCATGTCTAATCATAAGAATCTTAGATAATTTTTCGAAACCATCTTTCTCCTTAAGAAACATTATGAGTGGTGTTGATATTTGCCGCATTAACAATCTTTCCTCGCTAGATAATTATTTCAGAATAGTCTCCAATGTGGATACGAATATTGTCTGTACCTATCTCTTTCAATATCTTTGCATTGCTTCCAATAATGCTTTCTTCCAATCTTTTGACACCTTTAATTAATACATGATCTAATACCACTGAATATTCGATTGAGCTATCTATTACTTCTGTATTATCGCCTATACTGGTATATGGCCCGATGTAAGAATTCTCGATTCTACAGTTCTTTCCGATTATACATGGGCCTCTAATAATGCTTTTAATAACTCTCGTCCCCTCATCTATAGCGACGCGCCCATTGATTTTCGAGTCGATTATCTCTCCGCGAATATCGAGTTTTATTCTCTCATCTAGGATGACGCTATTTACAAAGAGTATATCGTCTTTCTTGCCCGTGTCAAACCACCACCCATCATGTATACCGTATCCAACTTTACACCCATTTTGTATCATCAGGCGTATTGCATCCGTTATCTCGTATTCCCCCCTCCAGCTCGGCTTCAGCTGTCTTATCATATCGAAGACTATTGGTTTAAAGAAGTAGGCCCCGGTTATCGCGTAGTTGCTTGGAGGCTGTTTTGGCTTCTCAACAACATCCACCAATCTTCCATTGCTATCAAATTTTGCTACTCCAAATCTAGTTGGATCTTCGACTTCCTTTAAGATGATATAGCAGTCATAGTCTCCTTTCAGGAACTCCTCTAGATACCTTCTTATTCCATTCTGGAATAAGTTATCTCCGAGATAAACCACGAAATCATCTTCACCCACAAAATCTTCACACAGTCCAACAGCATGTGCTATTCCTTTCGGCTCCCCCTGATGTATGTATGTTATCTTGACTCCGAACTTTGTTCCATCACCATAATGGTTAATGACTTTTTCTGGGTAAATGTTTCCAAGCACTATCGCTATATCCTTTATCCCGCTATCTCTTAGATCCTCTAAAACATATTGCGAAATCGGTTTATTTGCTACGGGTATAAGTTGCTTGGGGCCGGTAAAGGTTAACGGTCTAAGCCGTGTTCCCGCCCCTCCATGGAGAATTATGCCCTTCATGATGGCATCCTCCACAACTTATTATTAAACTTCATGAAGCCTCTCTTTAATTCCTCTTCCTCCACTACGTAGCCTTCTGGTTCTTTAACTCCTCTCTTAAAATCCTAATGGCATCACGAATGTCTAATGGCTTCTTTTTCAGGCTTCTTTGAGCTTTTGCTACGTTTAATGACGCATTTTTAGGCCTTTTAGCAATCCAATTTATCTTATCTGATGTTGTTGGCTGGATTAATTCTCTTTCCAGCTTAAGTTCTTCAGCAAGTAAGCAAGCAAAATCATACCTGCTAATTGGCGTGGCTCCAGCTATATGGTACAATCCCATCAATTTTCTATCAAGTATCTCTAGTATCACCTCAGCGAGGTTCGTGTTCAGTGTTGGTGAATTTATTTGATCTACAACAACGTTTATTCTTCTTTTCTGCTTTAGGCTTTCGAGAACCCATAAAGCGAAATTTATCTTCCCAGCGGCTGGTTTGGAGCCAAATATTACGCTCGTTCTAACTATACAATAGTCATTAAGGATGCTCCTAACAGCTTCTTCAGCCTTAAGCTTTGTATAGCCATAATAATTTATTGGATCCGGTTGGTCTTCTTCTGAATAGAGACCCTTCTCCCCATTAAACACGTAGTCGGTGGAAATGAACACCATAAAACAATTAAATTCTTTACATAATCTTGCAATTAGTTCTGTTCCATGAAGATTTATTCTCCAAGCTGTCTCTTTTTCAACCTCGCATAGATCTACATTTGTTAAAGCCGCGGAATGAACCACAGCCTCTGGTCTTACATTCTCGAAAACACGCCTACAAGAGTCTAAATCTGTTAAATCCATCCTCACTGGAGATCCGTAGTTAATGGTATGCTGATTGTAAGCTGAGTATACTTCATATCCTTCACTAAAAGCCAGCTCTGCTACCTTGGAGCCAAGTAGTCCACTTGCTCCCGTTACAAGAATTTTCATACTAGCTCACCATTTAAGCTTCCATGGTGTTGGATGTAGTATCTTCTCTGTGGCGAGGGGTCTCCACCATTCCTCATTATTCAGATACCAGTCTACTGTCCTCTCTAACGCCTCTTCGAAAGAATACTTAGGCGCCCACCCTAACTCACTCCTTATCTTGCTGGAGTCAAGCGAATAACGCAGATCATGTCCAGGCCTATCATCCACGAACTCTATTAAGTCCTCTGGCTTACCCATTATTTCTAGTATCTTCTTAACAACCTCTATGTTTTGAAGTTCATTTCCGGCAGAGATATTATATATCTCCCCGGACTTTCCATGAAACAACACCTTCATTAATGCATTACAATGATCCAACACATATATCCAATCCCTTATGTTCCTTCCTGAACCATATACTGGAACCTTAAGGTTTAGGCTTGCTCTAATTATTGTCTTAGGAATTAACTTTTCAGGAAACTGATGGGGACCAAAGTTATTAGTGCATCTTGTCACAATTATATCGAGATCATACGTCCGATGATAAGCTAAACAAAACATGTCAGCAGCAGCTTTTGATGCAGAATATGGATTTGAGGGCATTAATCTATCACTCTCTTTAAAAGAGCCTTCTAAGATATCTCCATATACCTCATCAGTTGAAACTTGAATGAATCTAGCTTCTCGGTTTATCTTCCTAATGGCCTCCAAAAGATTAAAGACTCCTATTGTGTTGCTCCTTAGGAACTCTTCCGGATTCGCTATGCTTCTATCAACATGAGTTTCAGCCGCAATATTCACAACTGCATCAACATCCTTTATCAGCGTTTCTACCAACTTGTAATCAGCTATATCGCCTTCCATGAATTCATATCGCGGATCATTCTCATATTCTCTTAAGTTCTTAGGATTAGATCCATAAGACATCTTATCAATATTTATTACTCTGATATCTCTACTCTCATTAAGCATGAATCTTATGAAGTTACTACCAATGAACCCCAACCCGCCAGTTACTAAAATTCTCATATGGTTGCACTCTTAGTTGGTGCTAAATTAAATTTTGCCATATTATCTATGGGGTGGGTAATTCCAGTCCCATGGTCGGCCAACTCTTGGATCATCTTTTTTCCCATTAATTGCCACTGGGATTATACTCGGATCATTCCAAGGTCTCCTTTCCTCATCTGGATTAGCATAATCGTAAAGCTTATTCACAAAGTATATTAAGTATGCTGGCTCATGGCTCACAACCTTGAAGCCATGCCAATACTTCCCCGGAACCCTCAATATCTGCATCCTATCCTCGCTTAAAACCACCTCAACAAGATGACCCCTCGTGGGCGAGCCCTCTTCTTCATCATATGCGCACACTTTAATCGAGCCCTTCAACACTAAGAAGTAATCCGTTTGGCCATGGATATGCCTATGCCAAGCTCTAATAATCCCTGGATAAGTTATGGATGTATTTGCTTGAACAATATTATCCATGTCTAGTATTTCCTTCCAGTCTGAACGCATAATTTCAGCGAAAATCCCGCGCTCATCTGGAAACTTAGCCAAGTCCACCAACTTAACGCCTTGAAGACACAATTCCCTGACAACAGTTAAAAAAGGCATAGCTATGATAGCGTACTTTTATCCCTATTTAAAAACCTTTAGGATAAGTATTTTCGCCGCGTAAGGGACATATAGTCACGAGATTTATTAGTGATTGAACTCTACTTCTCCTAGGGCTGGCGTTGGTAGGTCTAGGATTGATAATAGGCTGATTATAAACGGTATACTATACGTGCTTGTTACTGGATGCCGTTGGATGGACCTGTCCGCCACATGCAGGGCACTTCTTGGAGTTTTCAATTATTGGAAAGCCGTTGCAATACAGGGTTTAAAAACCTTTCGCCCAATAACACGCGCATAAAAATACAGTGAATTACGTGGCCACATCTTGAGACCGAGAAATGGGGTACCTGATTTATGTGAGTTTTCAAGATGTGCGTGATTAATTTTGCTATAGTGTTAGGTGTAAAATCTGCAGGCTGTCTTGGGGTTTGCGAGAATTATGAGCACCGTATCTTGCTCTCATGTATCTCTTTTCCTAGCAAAGCTTAAGAATTCCTTTTTAATACGCATGACTGTAAAAGAGAAGTGAAGTTTCTTACAAGCATGATAGTATTATCGGTTTTTGTTCTTGGCATGGTCTTAGGAGGTTTAATCGGATTATCTATGAAGATCGGGGAGCCCATTACTTCTACACTCTATCTAACTCTAACTAAAACTGAGATGGAGACTATTTACACGACTATAACGCATACTATTACCATGATGCTATCTTCTACTAGTTCAGCTGGGCAGCATGGATGCATCGTCTTCTCCACTGTGAAGGATGTGTTTGGGATTTCTGAGCCTGTTGAATTCATCTTAATTAACAATTGTAGTGATCCTGTTATTCTGGCAAGCTCTGCTCCTTGGAGAGTTGAGGGTTCGGGGGGAAATGTTATCTTTAAGCCCGTAT
>Ga0326760_1001025_pt1 | contig 12941 bp, 7 predicted proteins | sample GCREP_S_FD_207668 | JGI IMG/M metagenome (GOLD analysis project Ga0326760, IMG submission 207668) | Hot spring sediment microbial communities from Geyser Creek Basin, Yellowstone National Park, WY, United States - GCR.EP_S | ecosystem: Environmental > Aquatic > Thermal springs > Near-boiling... | reverse complement strand
TTAAAGCTGATGTGAAAGTCGATATGTGGAGGGGGGCCTTCCAGAGGTGGCTCTGGAGTTATGGGTGGGGTTTATCGGGTGGTGGGCCCGCGGGGATTTGAACCCCGGACCTCCGCCGTGTGAGGGCACGGGCATATGATTGTTTCATATTCATTCCATATGAATGAGATCCCATTTTCATACAAGCCTCCATCTCCAAGTCCATACACGTGAAAGCTCATATGACTTCCAAACCTAAAAGCTTCAATGTTTTGAGTTTTTAAAAGTGTGGAAAAAGTGGGATTTTTGGTTTTTTGCAGAAAACCAAAAAGCACAAAGTATTACTTTGTACTTTCAATTTTTAAAAAATAAAATTTTTCAAGCGACGTCCCCGACATCCAGTTCTCCGACGTTGTATTGTGCACGTGTAGCCCAGGCTGTGCTTGTTAGGAGCTCCTCCAACCCCCTCTTACTCGTAGGATGAATTTAAGGAGCTCCTCGTATTCTTTCAACCGTTTTAAACAAGCCTCGTGCTCCAACGCTAGGTTTAGTGATCCAGCCACCAACTTCTCCCAAAGTTCTAAAGTTCTGTTCATGCACTCCACCATGTTGCTTGGCTTGCAGCCTAGCTTTTCTAGTGCAGGGGTCTTCTGTCTAAGCCGTTGCAAATCCCTAACAATCTTCAGGATGTAATCTTTGACGGTTAAACCCTCCTGGGATGCCGGGCTTTCCAGGAGCTCGAACTCATCGTGCGTAAGGTAGAATCTAACCTCCCTGTGCTCCCTAAGCCACCTCTCCCTAGCTGTTAACCGCTTATTCTCCGAAACTTGACCTGAGGTCATGGCCGCACATCACCTAGACATCGCACTGACATCGTGCTAACATCGCACCCGTCTAGGATAATGACCTGGACAATGGTTATATCCGTTATGCAACCTCAACATCAACCTCAAATCCCCCAAATCAAACTCACTCTCCACCCTGGAAAGCCCCGAACACAGAAGGGGGGAGGGAGGAGACGGCTGGAGGATGCCTCTAATCGGAGAGTGACTTCCGCCCTAGTGATGGATCGTAAGCTATTTTAGGCCTGCCTAGGCGTGCACCGGTTGGGGAGCTCCGATGGCGAAGCAGTGTATTTACTGTGGCCGTTGGTTTAAGAGTAAACAGAGCCTGAGAGCTCATTTACGGTTTTGCCCCCTCAGGGCTATGATGAGGTCGTAAACCAGAAGTTGTCCGCTCTACGGGGGGCTTCTGCGAGTACAGCGACCTCGACATTCTCCGACTTTTAGGAAAACGAGCCCACGCTAAGACCGCGTATCACTCCACCATAAGCCCACTACTGGGGGTTCACTAGGAGGGCTTTGAGTTCAAAAGATGAGGGGTATAAAAATTTTAAGTCCCCTAATCAGGCTAGCTATAAGTTACTCCAGAGCTCTAGAAAGGACTCCGCATGACTTGAACGTGTGGAGTCGCCAATGGGAGCTCATAACACTAGGGCTCCTGGGTAGCGATCCTGGCCCGGAGCTCCCCCGAAGCCGTGCTACTAGCCTGGTGGAGTGGCGACAACCGCCTAGCCCACCATAGCACCACGCGACATCCCACGATAAGCCCACCTCGGTAGGATAACCCGGGAGCTCAGGGCTAGCCCACCTCTAAGTTGCAAGGTGCATTGGGGGAGCTCAGGTTTGACGCACTACTTCAGCGACCTCGTGCCTCAAAGGCTCACAATCCCGCATGGTCTCACCACCTCTGGCTCGCACTTATCAACTGGCTCCAAACATGCTGTGGCTCGCAATCCGCACCCTAGAGGCGGTCTCACAAGCTAGGGGGCTCGCACGCGGAGCTCCATGCATATGGTTTGGGGTTAACTATTTAAGCTCACCGCCCCCACCTTTCATGGTGAGCTCTTACAACCTGTTGCTAGGCCTTAGTGGCCAAACCTTAATGCTAGCTACTGTGCTCCTCAGAGCTCCGTTCTAACGGGTGTTAGAGGTTACTATCTTACTTAATAGGAGTATACCCTAGAGCTCCCAGCCTCTAGGTTTAAGCTTGGGTGTTAGGTAAAGCCCTCTAACCCCCTACTATCTAACATAGGGTAACCTATGGGTGGCTTCAATATGCTGGGGTGCGGTGTTCTAGGCCCAGAGCTCTAGCAACCTCAAGGACCATGTTTAGGAGCTCCAGGCGTTACCCCCGTAAACTCGTGGGAGGTGGCTTGTAGGGTTTACCCCACAGGGTAACCCCGTGGTTTAAACGATGCTCTAGGAATATCAAAACAGCCCATGGGTTACCTCTAAGTGCTGGGTGATAAGATCCCTTAACCCGGGTTACCTAACATGGCTCTAGGGTTGCTAGGTTTAGGAGCTCTGAGCCTAGACCCCAGGTGGCTTTCGGAAAACCAGCCTCGGCCAGAGGCGACATTTGAAACTCCCATTATGGTGGGTGGCTGTACCTACCATTGCGGGGTTGTTTTCCGGCATTCTAGGGATATCGGGTATAGCCATGAGGGTTACCTCTAGCAACCTCTAACCACGGGTTGCCTAGCATGGGAGCCTAGCTCTAGGATTGGGAGTTCCGCTTCATTGCCCAAGTGCTCTAGTCGGAGCTCCGACATCCAAGAGCTCAAGCCAACCGCTATGAAAACCGAGCCGGAGCTCCCAAACCAATACTGGGGGTCTGAGCTCCAGAAGACGAGGATAAGAGCCCACGTTAAGGCCACACATCACCCCACGATAAGCACACTACTGGGAGTTCATGGAGGGCTTTGAAAGTTAAACACTTGCTAGGGTCTAAGGCTTAATAGTGGGGGGTAGGAAATTTCCCACCCCCTAATCAGGTTAGCTGTGTCTGCAACCTACCGTTAGCAACCCTAGGGTTAGTCGCGGACTGCAAGGCCTGTAGGTGTTCCTAGCCTCCATAACATTGCATAGGGGCTCTAGGTCGGCCTCTATGTTGAAAATAGGGGGTTTGACGGTTGTCTCAATGCTGGAGGCTAGAACCTCAAGGTCTCAAATCTTCCCGCCGAGCTCTTCAACCCTACCAGCAAGCTCCACAACCTGCCTGATCCTAGACCTAGGACTCTCACAAGATGATATCAGCTGGTGTACCTTGAAGACACCGCAACCAAGCTCCCTAGCAATCTCCCTGTAGCTCAAACCCCTAGACCTAAGCTCTAGAGCTCTCTGCCTTAGAGCTTCATCGTCATATCTCCTCTTAGGCACTCCAGGCGCCTCCCCTAAAAACGTTATCCATGAATGGTTAAAACGTTATCAGATAATGTTATAGAATAACGATATATGGAGAGCTTTCAGAACTCTGTACACATTACAAGCACGCTTGAACCCCAGCAAGTTGCTCGATCTAACCATGCGAGTAGACGGGGGTAGAGTGTGAGAAGAGCTGTTCAAGGCGATGTTAAAACGTTGTTTTAGTATCAAGCTGTATTGTTATGGTTAGAGATGGAGTGGGTTAAACGGTAGCCCTCACCCTATCCATAACTTTAACACTACGTCTACGTGCTTGTAGAGTTCTTTCAATCCTCTTTCCACAATTTCATCCTCTAGTGTTGGGTCGAGAGCTTTAATGAAATCCCTGTCTATACCTAGTCTAACGGGATCCGGGTTATCTGGGTTAAACTGCTTTGGTATCCTTCTGGGAGGCCTTTCAGCGTATAGATTGAAGACGGTTGCTAGTTTTTCGAGCTTACCCCTATCTAGTGATGTAACGTCTAGAACGGGCATTAGCATCCACTGTCCCATTTTGACTTGTGCCCAGGGCCCTCTGGTTTCCTCCCTATTAAGCAGTATTGTGAGGAGCCCCCAGGTTGTATTGAACCAGAGGACTAACGCTTTCTCAGCATAGGGCTCTACACTTGGATCCACGTTTAGCTTTAAAGCATAGTGGGTGTTTGAGAGCAACTCCCGCCTAGAGTATAAGGCTATAACGTGGGAGGTCTCCCACCACACGTTAACCCCGGGCACTAGGATCCTACCGGCGAACGCTCTGAACGTGTCAACCGCTTTATCTCTAACATCTTCGCTTTTAGGCGCTATGTAGGCGTTCGGCTCCACCATCATAGTCATCCTAAGCCTCTCCTCCGTCCCAACGAGGGCTGGGTAGGGCGAGTATCCTGCTAGTATATTGTAGAGGTTGTAAAACTGAGCGGCATCAACACCAATACCTTTCGTGGCCTCCTTCACCCTCTCCCTCCCGCGTCTTTTCTCTACATATATGGTCTTCAGAATGTTTCCTAACCTCGCCATAGGAATTTTGATCTCATACCTGTCTATAGTGATTACGCCCTCCATCAACCTAAACACATAGTCAGCCAGTATATTATCGGGTATCGCTACGAACCTATGCCAGTTATCAATATACTTCAGCAGATCCCTCCTACTCACTATTTTTACAACAAAATCGACATCACCGTGCGAGAACCGGGGCAACCTCTTCCTCCTAGCCTCAACTATGCTGTTAGCTACAAACACACCTTCAAGGGCCGTGCTAGGCTTCTTAGTTAGTATAATGAATGTTGTTTCCTCGGAAGGATCATGCCTCCCTACCCTCTTGGCGACTATTAAAGCCTCGCTTAATGAAGTGCCCTCTGAGAAGTTGAAGCCCTTCTTGGGATCCGAGCTTACAATAACATATTTAACGTGGAACTTCGATGCAAGGAGAACCCTGGCTAGGAACCATGAGACGCCAGAGAGCACGGCCCTAGGGAGGACGAACGCTATCACACCATCATCGTCCACGTACCTGTAGGCTAGGTAGAGGAAGGGTAGAGCCTCGCCAGCCAAGCCGATATTAAGGTACTGTTTTAGCTTTGCATCCGCTCTACCCATAATAATGTCTTTGATCTCGTCGGGCACGTCTCTAAGCTCATTATTAACAGAGGCTCGTGCAATCTCTCTTAGATCATCTGCTATCCTTTCGAGAACCTTTAGGTACTTCTCTCGCAACTGCTCTCTAACCCTCTCGTCAGCAATAAAACCAAAGAAGGCTCTCCTCTCCTCCGGGGTCCTCTCACCTCTATAAGTTGGTCTCGTGAAGGGAGGGTTCATGATGATCATGTTAAAACGATGAGGTATGGTAAACACCCCCTCTAGCCCTTCAAGGGTGGTTCTCTCCGCTATACCTCTAAGCCTCCCCTCTATGTAGGCTAGAAGGCCTCCCACCCTACCCCCGTTGTTGAGCAGCTCTAGGCTTCCAAGCCATGCCTGCCCTTTCTCCCCCTCCTTCCCAGGTATATAACCCAGGTAGATTGTGAAAACGTTTTCCCTCTCTATGATGCTAGGGCCGGTTAACGCTAGGTTAATTGCTGTAATCTGCGAAGCGTACCGTAATGCATCAACACCGTATATTCCCTCTTCAATTAATGTTTTACCTATAGCGTCTAAGTCGACATCCTCAAGGTTATAATAGAACTTTAACATCCTAGATATGTGCCTTAAAGCGTTATACGATGCCGTTAGCAGAGTCCCGCTACCACATGCGAGATCCCCAATCTTGATAGATGTTATCTTGCTGATCAGCTCCCGCGCTTTCCCTTGATCCAGTGCGAGAATGCTCTCCTCGTCTAATCTTAGCAGGCTTAACGTAGCGAGAGTGGCTAGCAGGTAAGCGGCGGGTACTTCTGTGTAAAATGTAGCGAACCCCTTCCTAAGGGCTATATCCCCTGTTATCTCGTGGTACACTCTACCAGCAAAGTCCCTCTTCAGCAGACCCCTGCTAGCCACGATTCTCGTGCCAAGATCTATTAGGCTTTTGACCGCATACATGGCATCGGGTGGCATGACGTTTAAAACCTCTATTGCGAGCTCCACAGCAACCCTATAGTCGATCTTGAGCAAGTCCTCGAGAGCCCTCTTAAGCCCAATAATCGGCCCATAAGATTTCACATACTCATCTACGGGTTTCAGCTCAGGGTGATTGCTCCTTATGTGCTCGTAGAATACTGTTGAGAGTAGGATTGAGAGTGCAACGTGCCCGAACGCCACGCTCGGGTCTTGGGCTTCGGCCGTAGAGAGACCGTAGAGTTTGTATAGTATGTTGTATAGGCGTTCTCGGACAACCCCATTACGATCTAGGTCTTCTAGAATGTCGATGAAATCGTTAACCTTGGATTTCATCTCCTTTATAAGCTCCTGCACTTCCTCCTCTCTAATCATGAAGCTTAGGGAGCTCTCGATGATCTCTGCAACCGCTGGTAAACCCATATCTTCAAACCATCCAGTAGCGGGTTCAACCTCTTTTTTAACAACCTCCGCTAAATATCTAAGTAGACCTCTCGCTTCCACTGGCACGAAGATCTTTACATCGAACTTAGAGGCCCTTATAAGGTTTCCAAGCTCGGGCTCCGGCACGTCTCTGAATCTCTGTTTGATCCATAGGGCTAACGCTATATGTGCTAAGTCCTCTCTAACTCTGCTCTCCGCATCCCTCTCAGCATCACTCTTATTGTAGGAGACCTCTATCCCTACAATAAAGCCTTTATAATAGCATCTAATATCAGGCCTCCTCCTACCCCTAACCCTCTCAGCCCTACAGTCTATGCCGAAATCCCTGCTCAATATCTCGGCGAGCCTTACATTAACTACCTCCTCGCGAACCTCTGGCATAAGCCCCCAACCTCATAACAAAACTCTTACGCCTACCCTCTGGATCAACATGATATCTAAACCTACCACCACACCTAGGGCACTCGTAGAGGTAGCTATCCCACCACCTATACCTCCAAATCTTCAGGAACCTGAACTCCCCCTCAAAGCCACAGTACGGGCAGTTAACCACTCCTACCACCCCTCCTGATTACTACCTTCCCATCCTCGTAGACCCACTCCACTACATCACCCTCACTTATGCCTAGCAGCTTCCTAACCTCCCTTGGTATCGTAGTCCTACTATACTTGCCGACCCTAGTCCTGGATAGTGTTGGCGTAGGAGATCACCCACCTTTAGGATTTTCTATAGGGAGGTTATAAGCGGATTCTATAGGGTAATGCTGGAGTTCAATCCTACCCTCCATGATCTAAATATTACCGGTAGGTTCGCAGAGTCGTCTCTAGAAGGGGGGAACAAGCCCACATTAAGGCCACATATCACCCTACTGTAAGCCCACTACTAGGGGTTCACCAGAGGGGGTATAAAATTTTTAGTCCCCCTCGTCGGGCTAGCTGTAAGCTACCTCAGAGCTCTGGAAAGGACTCCCCACGACTCAAACGTGCTAGGGGTAATCTCGACTCTGGAACTCCGGGGTCACCTTTCTTCTAGTGCCTCCCCCACCTCTCCAACGCTGAGCTCCACATGACCCAAACCTAGGTAGCGTCTTAATCTGGAGTTCCCTCGAAGCGTGCTACTGGCGGGGTGGCGACAACCACCTAGCCCACCACAGCACCACACAGCACCCCATAGTAAGCCCACCTAGGAGGGCTGTAGGACAACCTGGGAGCTCTAGTCCATAGGGCTGCTAGCAATAGGGGAGCTCATAATGCCAGGTAGCCTAAGGCCCTGGAGCTCCTAGCACATGAAACCACCCCCACAGTTTTACGGAGGTGCTAGCCCAGGTGCTAGGTGCTAGAGCCCAGCCCTAGGGTTACCCCATCGCCTACGCCACCTCCCTTTCTCTAAAGCCTGCAAACCATCGCCGGTCTCCCAAGCTGGGGGCAACCTCCAAAGTAGAGTTAGAGCTGAGCCTGTTAGGGAGGGGGCTAACCTTTAGGTTACATTTCTAACGTGTTCGGCAAGTAACCTATATGTTAGGTGCACCAGCATGGAATCTTTAGTAATAAAGGTTATATTCTAGGTAAAGGTTACCTGGTTACCTAGGTTTCATGGGTTACCTGGTTACCTAGGTTTCATGTGAGGTAGCGTTAACTCTGGAAAAGTTTGAAGCTCCCCCTAGGAAGCTAGGTAACCAGGTAACCTTTAACTGGTAGTATTCCACACAGTCCCGTCCCCCACATCAGAGACCATGGTTACCTGGCTAATACGTAGGTTACCTAGCTAATATGTTAGAAAGGTAACCCAAAGGTTTTAAAATCTGTTAAAGAACGGGCTACTCTACACGTGGAACCAGTAGGCCTAGGAGATTGTCCACACTTGTCACTGCCACCTTCGCAGTCCTACCCCCAATCTTCCTAGGCTCGTAGCCCCACCCCAGGAGCTCAGCTATGGACTTGAGACCCCCTATGTCTCCTATGACGTCCTTGAGCTCCTCGACCAGCCCCACTGTTACCAGGATCTCCTCCCCTCTACCCACAAGCCACGGTATCAGCTGGTACTCTAATACTGTCTTAAGCCTCTCCTCTAGGGGGAGCTCCCACCTCTGATATGCTACTCTATCTCCGCTAGGTCTTTCTACCACTACGCGACCCACAAACTTGTTGTATTCCTCGTTAATTCTCTTCAGGATATAACCTCTAATGAGCTCCCTCACGCTTTCGTAAGCCTCCCCTTCTGCTTCCCCTGAATCCTCTAGGTTAACCCACTCTGGTACCTGGAGCCCAGCTGTCTTATACGCTTCCTCTAGGATCCTCCTAGCAGTCTCCTCCGGATCCTCCCCTAAACCGTTCTCGACAACATAGCTTGCTATGAACTTCCCCAGGGCTTGAAGCTTGGGTAGCCTTGGCTTGACCTTGACCTCAAACTCCTTAACCTTATCCTCTGGTATCCTATCGCCGTAGGTGAACCTTCTAACCTTAAACCTCCTCAATAAAGCGTCATCCCTAGGCAAATACCTGTTACTCGTGAATATCAATGGTGCTAACGCTGGTATGTCGATGTATGTGCCTCTATGATACTTCCCCCTAGCTATTGTCTTCTCTACTGCCTGTTTAATCATCTCAACAACAGCCTCATTCCCTAGAGCCCCTCCGGGCTCGTTTATAATGACTGGAAACGTTGATTGGCTTAGCACGTGCCCTAGCCTAGCTGGTGTATCTATCGAGGCTCCGCTCTTCACATGCCTGCTTAACTCCAAACCCCATATGTATACTGTAGCTATTTCAGCTAAGGTGGATTTGCCGGTACGTGTAGGCCCGTAGAGGTACTCCCATCTAACCCATGTGCCTCTCTGCTTGTAAATGTAAATGAATGGAGCTATAACGCCAAACCTAATCACGCCGCTAAACTTATCCAGGACATGCCTGAACCAGACCTCGGCGAGCTCGTTCAGGAACTCTAGGGACTCTCTCAGCTCATCCACACTAGGCCTTCCAACCTCGAAACCTACAGTTGCAATCCTACCATCTATGAGGTAGAATCCTGGGGCCTCCAGCTCCACTCTGATCTCAGCCTTCCCCCTACGTATGAAACCCTCTATTACAGCGGCTACAACATCCCCTACAAGCCTGGAGTTGAGCACGAGACCCTCAGCCTTAAGCCTATCAACGACCTCCTCTAGGAGGGCAGGTCCTATGATCAGGGGCTTAGGCCTGGTAGCGGTCTCCCACCTAACATGGTATTTTGTGACGCCACCAACAGGGTTAACGTAGACTACTACCTCTGTTGGAGCTCCTACAACAACCCTCTCCCTGTACACCAGCCTACCATCACGCCTAACAGCTCTAACTATAGTGAGCCTCCTGAGATTAGCTACAGCATAGATTTGCCTGTCATAGTCGAGAATCTCAACAACACTATCCTTATATGGGCTTGCCACGCCAAACTTATCAGCTATGGTTCTGACTATTTCAAGGGCCCTCTCCTCCCCTACTACGCTCTCAAGAACCTCTTGTAATCCTGACACTCCCTTGATCTCCTCCTCTTTAACCTCGCTCTCAAGCCCATACGGTCTAACCCCTAGGAGCTCCTCCAGTTGTCTAGCGTAGGATTCAAGGTTTATCCCGGCCTTTTTATAACTGTAGACAATGGCTGAAGCTCTTGTCTTCAACGAGTCTGTGTCGTTGCAACTCTCATACAGCATCTTAAGAATCTTAGCAACGGACACAGGGGAGATCCCAGCCTTAGCGGCCCAGCCTGAGAGGAAGAGCCATATGAACTGGCGGACTCCCGGCTTGTAAGCCTCGACCAGGGCTTCCTTGATCTCAAGGATATCGCTATCGCTCAGCTCCCTAAGCTTATTTGGAGGAGTTCCACGTGGAGTCTCAGCCTTAGCCTCCGACCCCCTTGATATCCTCCTGAGCTCCTCAAGAAGCTCCCTTAAGAGCTCCTCCCCTACGGATGCCAGACCATGGTTTGGTAGGCTGAGATCCGGGGGTTTAATCCACTCGTACCTGACGCCGGTAGGGTGTAGAGAGGGTGGTATTAGTTGGAAATTGTTGACGAGGAGCTCTACAGGGACTAACCTGACTGTCCCACCTTTCAGCAGTTTATCAACAGCATCTATATCAGCTAGGACTACGGCCCCCAGCCCTCTAGCAGCCTCCTCTACCGTGAATTCAAGGCCGCACCCCACACGTTTACCTCCGTGCTCCTCGCTACACCTGAACTTCTTCCCGTACTCGATAACCGTGAGGTGCTTGTTGTGACATCTCGGGCATCGTGGTCCGGTCTTCCACGATACAGTGGACTCAACGAGCTCCCTAAGCCTCGGAGCTCTATCGAGTATGCTGGGATCATCGATGTCTATGAGCATCACGTAGGCTACGTCACCCCAGTACCCGGCCCTACCACCTGCAATCGCCACCCCGGTAGCCTTGGGTAACAATCTTTCGAGCTCCTCTAGCTCAACCCTCTTCTGGGAGCTCCAGGAGCATAGGGGTTTCTTGTCGGGGCCTACTGGCACTATGTTATAGCCTGCCTCGTAAAGCTCCAATGCCGTCTTAACGAGCTCACTATTAGCCGTAACCTTTAAAGGCTTCTTCCTACCGCTATTACCCTGGGGGGCCTTCGGGGCTGGTGGGCTGGGGCTCTCTTCACGGGAGCCCCGGCTCACACTGCCTCCACCTCTTCTCACCTACCTATCCGTGGTGCGATTGATACGTACAACGTCACACAATCCCCGAGCTGAGAGAGGATCTTACCAATTTTACGGGGTATGGTGATCCTGTAGGATCCGTTAACAGGCGTCAATGTGGCCGAGAAGACTAGAACGTCGCCCGAGGATAGTCCTAAGCTACTGTGATCGGCTCTACAAACTTCTAGGTTCACGTGAGCCCTAACTACAACCCTCCTTGTTCCTACTTGATCAGCGAGTTTCGGCGGTACGTGGATGTAGAACCTCCCCTTCCATGACCTAACCTTAACCCCTCCGAGGTAGAACCACAACATTGTCACACCCATCTTCCTCCCCATATGTACAGTTGTTAGCGAAACCTTTAACCTTTTCGTTACAATTGTTACAATTGTGACTACTCTTATAAAGATTTACTAGGGGCCTTACCTTACAGCCTTTTATGATACAACTCTAGGGGTTAAATAGTGGGAGGATGTTTAAAGCTTGAAGGGAAAGCTTGCTAGCATTAATCGATTACCGTAAGCCCAGCCCCATCATATAAATCCCTGAGCTCTTTAACGTTAATTGCCAGGTAGTGCCGTGCTAGAACCTGGAATTCTCGTGGCGGAACTCTTCCCTGAAGCAGGTCGATGATTTGGCCTGGCACGCCTCGCAAGCTCAGGTAGGTCGCATAGAAGGCCCGTAAGTCGTAAAGCCTGAACCGCCGGCCTAGAGCTTTATCCATAGCGTCGTATATTGCGGCTCTTAAAGCTGAATCCTTGAAGGGGAACAATAGGTTCCTCCACTCTGCTACACCCTCCTTCAGGAGGTTCCTTATGGAGGCCCCCCTGGCCTCGATGAACTCCTCCCTGTAAGGCAAATACTCTTCCTTGAGGTAGTCCCGCAATTTTACCGAGAAAAATGCGATATACGACCTCTTGGTTGTATTGTTAGCCTTCATGATTTTAAGCATTCTCTCACCTAGGTCTAGGTCTTGAACTTTAGCGTTTAAGAGCTCACTGGGCCTAAGACCAGTCTCAGCTAGCAATGCGAAGTAAGCCTTGGCAGGGGGCCATTCGATGGCCCTGGCTACTGCTCTAACCTCCTCTAGTGTTAGGGGTTCAGCCGCTAAACCGTACTCAACCTTGGGCGTCTTGAACGCGTTGTACAGGTTTGGGTCTCTAAGCACATGTTTTATGAAGAGCTTCAAAGCCTTAACAGTGTGCTGTGCCACGTGGGGGCTCTCCTCCTGGAGCTCAGCGATATACTCCTGTAGCCTCTCAGCCGAGAGCTCCCAACCTAGATCCTCAAGGGCCCTCCTAAGGTATCGTAGCCTCTCCACCCTAGTCTTTGGAGCCTTAGACTTCAGCAACCTCTCGAAAGCCTCAAGGTGCTCCCTTGTAACTGTTACACTGTAACCCCTGATCCTAGCTCTCAGGAGCTCCACTAGCTTCTGGTATGCTATGTTTGAAAGCTGTGGGTACCTCTCCAGTACGAGCTCCAAACCTCTAACATACTGGTTTAGGGCTAGAACGGCCTCACTGAGGCTCCGAGGCTCCCTAATGGTAGGTTGCTGTAGCATTTGCTGTGTAGCAGTAGAGCCTACGAGCATAGCGAACTCATCCACAGAAAGCATTCTCAACATTTTCTCTAATAACGCATCCGAAACACGGGCCTTACGGTTCTTAATCTTATTAGCATAGGTAGGGTCTATCCCGAGCTCTGAGCTCCCAACACCCCTACCCCACAGGTAGTCGAATATCTTGAACCTAGCCTCGTCCCCTAGGCTTTTTAAATCAACCAGGCTCGGGTCTACCAAGGCCCTACACCATGGGTTCTGATATGGAGTGGAGTTTAAAAGCTGATATGAAAGCCGATATGAGGAGGGGAAATCGCAGGAGTGAACCCTCTAGAGGTTGCTCTGGAGTGATTGGTGGGATTTATCGGGTGGTGGGCCCGCGGGGATTTGAACCCCGGACCTCCGCCGTGTGAGGGCGGCGTCCTATCCAGGCTAGACGACGGGCCCCCAGTTAGATAGTGTTATTTGGTCTGGGGTTTATAGGTG
>Ga0326760_1001022_pt1 | contig 12991 bp, 11 predicted proteins | sample GCREP_S_FD_207668 | JGI IMG/M metagenome (GOLD analysis project Ga0326760, IMG submission 207668) | Hot spring sediment microbial communities from Geyser Creek Basin, Yellowstone National Park, WY, United States - GCR.EP_S | ecosystem: Environmental > Aquatic > Thermal springs > Near-boiling... | reverse complement strand
GGACCCGCACTATTCCACGGAATACCCCCAACCCCCCAACTCGCAGAGGTACCCCTCGCCACCACAATCCCCACCAAGATCTAAGGAATAATCTCCCTAACAGAAATCCCCCACCTCATCCTACAAGCCATAAGGGGACAGACCCCACGCCTAGGCCAGAAAAACGCCAAAACAGAATAACACGACCCCACCCGGAGACACCCCTGCGCCAAACACCGAAAAATAACCCTATACTACACCCAAAAAAGACACAAAACCGTAGTCCAAGAATATTAATACTCGAAGTTGTTCTCCGCCTCAGCCAGCGGGGGGCAGTTTCTATCCTTCTGGCTCAGTATTGCTCTGTCGGGGGCCGGCCACTTCACGGCGATGGTGGGGTCGTCCCACTTTATGCATCTATCGCGCTGAGGGTCGTACTCCTTCGTGACGAGGTACAGGAAGTGCGTCTCCTCCAAGGTCTGGAAGCCGTGGGCGAAGCCAGGCGGAATCCAAAGCGCCTCGCCGGGCCCCAGCTCCGCCGCAACCCACCTGCCGAAGTGAGGCGAACTCCTGCGGATGTCCACTGCCACGTCGAACACCCGGCCCCTAACCACAAACACCAGCTTACCCTGCTCAGAAGGCTTCAGCTGGTAGTGGAGACCCCTAACCACGTACGGCCTCGAATAGGACAGATTCACCTGCACAAAATCGAAGGGAACCCCCGCCGCCAAGTACTCACTCCGCTTCCAAAGCTCCGCAAAGAAGCCCCTCTCGTCTTCAAACAGGCGGTAGCGGAAATACATCACATCGGGGATAGCCAGCCTCCTGACTTCAACCAGTGGCATGGCGCCTAGCAAACTCCTCCTTAAATCTTTCAAGCGCCGCAGATAGATCCCAGAAGGGCACCTTAAGAAGGCGCCTAGCCAGCGACGTATCCAGGCTCGAGTCCTTAGGCCTCCTCGCCGCCCACCTCATCTCGGCCATATACGCAGGCTTCACTAAGTCTTTAGGCAGGCGAAAGGCCTCGGCAACGGCCAGGGCGAACTCCAGACGCGACAGGCGGGGGCCCGCCACATGCAGTACCTGCGGCCTCTCGCCCATCTTGAGGAGCTCCGCCACCGCCTCAGCCAGATGCTCGGCGTACGTGGGGGAGTACCACTGATCCACCACAGCCGCGATGGGCTCGCCCCTCCCCAGCCTCTCCACCACGGCCTCCGGGAAGCTCTTCTTGCCGCCAGCCACGCCGTACACCCCGCTGGTCCTCACCACCCAACCCCCCCGCGCAAGAACCGCCTCCTCCCCCAGCAACTTCGTCAAGCCGTAGAAGTTGACTGGCCCAGGCAGGTCGTCCTCCCGGTAGAGACCTCTATCGCCGGAGAAGACGTAGTCCGTCGAGATGTATATTGTGGGGAGCCGCGAGGCCACACGCCTAGTGGCCACCACGTTGCTACGCCAACAGGAGGCCCGATCCACCTCGCAGGCGTCCACGTCTGTGGTAGCAGCCGCATGTACCGCCAAGTCTGCGCGGGGGATCTCTACCTCCGCCAGATCCCCCACCACGACGGAGAGGCGGGGGTGCTGCACCTCAACCACCCGCCTGTGGAAGACCGCCGCCACGTCGAACCCCCTCTCCAGCAAGAGAAAAAGAAGCCTCCTCCCCAGGAACCCCGCGGCGCCTGTGAGGAGGATCTTCACCACGGCTCGTCCTTAAGGACGTAGTCGTCTACAAGGGGCTCCCACCACCACCTATTTGCCAAATACCACTCCACAGTCCGCCTAAGGCCGACCTCCCACGGCGTCTTCGGCCGCCAGCCCAGCTCCGCGACGCGCCGCCCCTCCATGGCGTACGCCCTATCCCCGCCTGGCCTAGCCCTACCCCACCTCACCTCGCCGCGGCCGAGGATCCTAATCACAGACTCCACCACCTCCCTCACCGCGCGGGGATTCCCGCCGGGGACGTTGTATGTCACATGCCGCCCCCTCTCTATAATTATGTCGAGCGCCTCGCAGAAATCCTCCACGTAGAGATAGTCCCTCACGTCGCCCCCGTCGCCGTATATAACCGCCGGCCTGCCCAGGAGGACCCTCACAACTGTGCGGGGGATGAGCTTCTCAGGATGCTGATACGGGCCGTACATGTTGGAAGGCCTCACGATCTTCGCATCGACGCCGTACGTCCTGACGTAGGAGAGGATGAACAAGTCGCCAGAGGCCTTACTCGCCGAGTAGGGGCTACTGGGGCGTAGGGGCGACTCCTCGCCGGCAGGAGGCAGGCCGTGCATGTCGCCGTACACCTCGTCCGTAGAGATGTGGACCACAGGCACCCTCCTCCGCCTAGCAACCTCCATGAGGGCGAAGACGCCCAGCACGTTAGTCTTCACAAAACGCACAGGCTCGTTAATCGAGCGGTCCACGTGGGACTCAGCCGCGAAGTTAACCACGAGGTCAGGCCTGTAGTCCGCCACAGACCTGTCCAGAGCCGCCTCATCCGCCACATCGCCCCTAATGATTGCTATTCTCTCCCTCACGTCCAGGAGGTTCTCCGGCCTACTGGCGTAGGTGAAGAGGTCGTACACAGCCACATCCCGCCCCGCCGACACCCAACGCCTGACGCAGTTGCTCCCCACAAAGCCAGCCCCGCCGATCACCAAGAGACGCACAACGGCGTAGAGATCCCAATTTTAAAACTCTACCGCCGAGTAGTCCGAGACGTGGAGGCGGAGGGCCCTACGGCCCCCCGCGGCGACTCTGGCGTATCTGCCGAGTATAGACTCCTCAAGCCTCTCCACGCCCTCCACCACCGACCCCTCCATCAAGACGCTGTACTCCACCGCGCTACCCCTCACCACAGCCCTAGGCCCCACGCTGGTGAAGGGGCCCACAAAGGAGTTCTCAACCACCGCGCCCTCGCCGATAACCGCCGGCCCCCTCACCACGCTGTTCTTAACCACGGCGCCGGGCTCCACCACAACCCGGCCCTCCAGCCGGCTATTCTCAACGACGCCCCTAACGTCCAGACGGGCATACTCGTCCAGGAGGAGGGCGTTTGCAGCAAGGACGTCGTCCTTCTTGCCGATATCCAGCCACCAGCCCTCATGCACAGCGTACTCCACCCGCCTGCCGCCACTCAGCATGAGGGCCAAGGCGTCCGTAATCTCGTACTCCCCGCGCCAAGAGGGCTTAAGCCGCCTTATGTAGTCAAACACCACAGGCGTGAAGAAGTAGAGACCCACGAGGGCCATGCGGGAGGGGGGCTCCCTGGGCTTCTCCACGAAACCCACCAGCCTCCCGCCCCCGTCGAAGACCGCCACGCCGAACCGCGTCGGGTCCTCAACCTCCTTGAGGACCACTAGGGCGTCCAGCCGCGCCTCTGCGAAGCGCTTTAGATACGGCACCACGCCACCCTTAAGGAGGTTGTCCCCCAGGTACACGAGGAAGGGCCCCGACACGTACCCCTCCGCCAGCGACACAGCGTGGGCGAGGCCAAGAGGCCTCACCTGCAGGAGGTACACAACCGACAAGCCGAACCTCGACCCGTCGCCCACATACTCAGCAATCTGCTCCCTATTGTGGGGGCCCACCACGAGGAAGACCTCTTTAATTCCGGCCTCGGCGATCTGCGAGAGGACCCAGCCCAGCACCGGTCTGTTTGCGAGAGGCACGAGGTGTTTAGACATGGAAAGCGAAGTCGGCCGCAGACGCGTGGCGTAGCCGCCGGCGAGGACAACAGCCTGCATTACGTTCCTTTTACGTTAATTTTTGAACTTTTCGGCGGCTTTATACCAACAAACGGGTTCTGCAACAAGAAATCCAAAAAGCTGAAGAATTCAAACCGCACAAACTCCGCCTCGGGGTGCTCCAAAGACGCGAACTTCACAGCCTCGACGAAACTCCTCACGTTGTCCTCCCCCGAAAATAAAGAACCTGCAATACCCGCGCCCAAGAATTTTAACAAAGCTAAAATCCTAACAGGAAGAGGCGCGTTTTTAAAGACGGGAATGAGCTCGGCTACGGAGACGTACTTAAACCACCGGGCCGACTTAAAAAGCCGACGCGGCCCATAAGTAGCAGAACCCAGATGAAAGCCTGCGACAATAGCCTTATGGAAAATCTTGTAGCCGCGCTTCCTCAGCCGCGCCCCAAGAAGCTTATCGTCAAAATACGCCTCGTAGACATCAGAAAATGGAGTCCCCAGTTTTCTAAGCACATCTACGCGGTAGATAGAAAACGCCCCACTCAAATACGACGGTTCGTAATCCCTAGCACAAGAAAACGGCCGCCCCCGACACACAGGATAAGAAAGACCAAACCTATCGACCACATGCCCAGCGTTGTCCACAAGCCACGGCCTCAACAACTGCATAATAGTACCCTGCACCCCAGCAAAACCACCACCCTCTAACACATCCACAAGCCGACCGATGATACCTCCTGCCGGAACCAGATCGTTATTAAGAAGCACGACATACTTAACATCCTTGTCCAGCTTACGAAATGCAAAATTTACTGCACGAACAAAGCCAATGTTATAAGGTAAACGATAATAACGATAAGGCAAATCGAGTTCTTTTAACAATTCTAGCAATACAACATCGCTATCGTCTCTACTAGCGTTATCAACAAGATAAAAGATTATATTAGATTCATTTTTTAAATTGAAAATAATTAACTTTTCAAGAGGTAATATTTTCCGACTATTATAATTTATAAAGAGTAAGGCCTTCATCATTTATTACAATTTAGGTATATTAAATGGTTGCGACACATAGAAATCACCAGTAGCATAGATGGAAGAAGACTTATCTAAGAATACGAGCAGACACATGGCATAGCCGCCTGCGAGGACGGTGGCTTGCACAGCCTAGAGACAACCCAGCTAAATATCTTATCTCGCTGGTTCTTACAGAAACCGCCCTTTGCGGCGGGGGTGTTTGGGCCCTTAGGCGGTTTTTCGCGATCGGCGGGAGCCTAACTGGGCGGATATTGCCCTCGGCGCCGGTCCGCCGGCTCTGCAACACTTGCTGAGGGCAGTAGAAGGACTGGCGAGGACGGAAATCTACTTAGAGGGGACTCCCGAAGTGCGGAGAGTAGGTCGTCAAAGAGAGACAAAAGCAAGCTACCTTCTTGCCACCAAGTACCCTTGCCTCTCTATGGGGATCGCCACGCTCCTTATGGGCTTGACCTCTGTCGAAAAGCCAGCCGCCTCTAGACGTTTCTTTATTTCACGATAGCCGCTGTGGTACTCGATATTATTACCTGGCTAAAAACGGCGAGATCGCCGGGGTCTGCGTTCAGCACCGCCTCGTATTCACACCCCTCGCAGTCCATCTTGAGGACCGAGCCCTCCTCAACCTCGAACTCCTTAATCAGCGTCCTCAACGTATATATCCTCACCTTGACGTCGCAACGGCGGCCCGGCCTAAAGACAGAATATCCCTCCACGTCGCTGAGGTCGGCGCAGACCTCTCCGTCTGTAGCGCCGAAGCCTGCATTAACCAGGACAACTCTATCCGCAAGGCCGTTGGCCTTTATGTTGAGCAACGCCTCTCCATAGAGCCGCGGATACGGCTCGAGGGCAATAACCCTCCTCGCGCCGCGCAGAGAGAACAAAATGGCCGTATCGCCCACGCCAGCGCCAACATCCTTAACAGTCCTCCCCCCAACATCTAAATCGTCGTAGGCACCGCCACTTAAATTCTCATGGACGATATCGAATAATAACGCCGCCGAATTTATGTGAAAACGGAGTCTGTTATTTCCTATGTTGAGAATCAGATACTATAATCTAAGTTGTAGTATTGCATATATTAATACTTGAGAATCTCATAATTAATATTGGTTTAGAAATATTGTACATAGCCATTAATCTTCTCTTATATTCATCGTAAAGTCTTCCTCCAATATCAAAAACAAAGCCCTTGTACCCTAGATTTCTATAGTGATCTACTGCACGCAGAGTACGTGGTGTCAACATGATGCCGACAGTTATAGGTTTACCTTGCTTACACAAAAAGAGTGTGTATTTATATTCCTGAAACGGTGAATTTTTGACTAGATATGTAATATTCAACGTATTTATATAACTAAAATTGGATGCCATAATTGCGCTTAGAATATTGTGCGTAAGGTTCCAATTTGCTGGGCTTCCATACCTCTCCTCCTCTATTGATGTCATAAATCTCCCGTAAGGCATAACGGTTCCAGGGATATTCGGGACAACGGCAAACTCAGAAAACCAGTCTGTGAGGATCAACATATGGCCTGAAAATCGGGCATTTAAGATAAGGTACAACTCATCATGAGAAAGAAGTTGTTGTGTATATGGTTTGAAAAAGTAAATAGATTGCGTATATAAAACTCTACTAATAACCATAAAAATAATAAGTATGACGAAAATTAACGAAAGCCACTTAACCCAAGCTAAAGTACGAACTTTCTCTAATAAAATAAAGCCAAGAACGAGAGCGAAAGGAAGAAGCTTAAATATCCTATAGGAGCCAGCGATAGGCAATAGATATAAGATTATTAACAGAACATATGATAAGAAAAGATAGAACTTAAAATTATCTGTGTTATGAAGTGTTTTATAGTTAGCTAAAATTGAAATTACAACAATTAATAGTAATCCAAGAGAAAAAGGATCCATAGCATTGAATGAAAGAATTCGTTCTGAAGTAACGGGAAAGGCTATTGAACCGTACCATAATGAAATCGCAACGCTAAAACCAGAAATATCGAATATAAGGAAAATGAAGAGAGAACGCATCGCAATTTTAACAAAGATATTATGATATTTTTCAAGTTTGAGAATAACCATAAAACTAGTAATTAAGATAATATAGAAAATAGTTTCTTCTGCATGGATAAGAAGATATGAGAAAAATAGAAGCATATAGTATCTGAATTTCTTTGACAGTAAAATAACAAGGATCAAGCCAAAATAAATAATTGGATGAAAATAAAGTAAACCTTGTGTAGGTATTCCTACCATATAATCTAATGGAAAGACTCGTAATGACCATATAGTGGCAATAATAGAAAATAAGAAAGCCAATATCCATATTTTTTCATTATATCCAAAATAGATCAATATTTTTGGATTGTTAACAACATCAACAAGTATAAATATGAATAAAATTAACAATATTGTATTACTTCTGAACGCATGAAACAATGTATCAAAGAAAAGACAGCTTGTAGGTTCTAGGCAACCCTGAAACGAGAAGACGAACAAAACCAAAAGCAAAATAATTACGGCTTTATTCATATTGTAGTTATATATAAATTTTATAATGACGTAACCTAACATTAATATAATAAGAATCTGATATGAGAGATTTTCTATGTAAATTTCGGTCGCTGAGAGTTCTTGTGAAAAAAGAACCCCAGTGTGCATGATTAACTCACCAATTCTCACAGAAAATGTATAGTAATTATCATAGTACAATCTAAGTAGCGGCTGAACTAGTGCTATGGGTACATCATAATTCAACCCAAAGGTGAGTCCATATGAAACTGTTCTATAGAGAATAAGTGGAATCAGAGCAATAATAGACAAAAGAACATATGACAAAGTTATTTCAACTGACTTATTACTTATATCTCGCCACCGCAAAATCAGTGCAAAAATAAAGAAGATAAGTACCATAATTCTAAACTCTAGCCCGATATAAAACACATTTGATATTATGACACCAATAAGATAAATTATCGATAATATCACTATACCAAAAAGCAGACGGAAGATTAGTGTAGGATTCGGTATAAATAAACTTAACAAGGACCCAGTTGTAATTAAGATGATAAGACTAACGAAGGGGGATAACACTGCACATAATGTACCCGGCAACAATCCAGTCAGGGCCAAGATAATTAAGACAATCGCTGTTACGATTAGATGTCCTAGTTTAATAGTAATGACGTTTTTATACATATTGTCTAAGATACTTTACTAATGAACATTTTTCGGAATAAACATAACTATATCTTTTAAATTTTCTACCATACCTCTTAGAAACTCGAAGCGCGTTTCTCATTGCGTAGATAGCGTAGAGCATCATATATCTGTTCCGTCTTATAAAGGATGCGAATACACCTGAAGCTAAGCTATACATTAATGCAAAAAGGAGAGCTAGTTTATTTCCGTACAGCAAAGCAACCAAAACATGATTACGACGTGAAAGGTAGTAAGCCAACGGTTTGATTCCCACCGTACCCCTCTTATGTGCAACAACGATAAAGTCTGTATATACAACTATCTTGCCTTGTGCATATGTCCGAAGGCCTATTTCTACGTCGTCATAATACATATAAAGAAGAGGATTGAGTATATATCTATCTATTAGCTCTCTTTTCATTGCAAAAAAAGCACCAGGTGGATATGGAATGAGAGATACCCCTACAGGCCGATATGTATCTGATCGTTGCATAAAGCATAAGTCGTAACCTATGAAGAACCGCGAGAGACAAGTGCCACATCCATCGAGAAGTCGCGGATAGAAAGAATGCTTCAGAGGTGCACATATACCTACGTTCTCATTTTGTAGGCATCTTAAAAGGAGTCGATCCCAGCACCGCGTTTTTATTAGAACATCTTCATTAGATACAACGAGGTATTGACCATGGGCATGACGGAGCCCAATGTTAACTGCATTTACATAGCCCACGTTTCTATCTAATCTAATAATTTTAACGTGATTAATATTATTTCTTTTAATGAAGTCATATACGTAATCAATCGAATTATCCGTGGAATTATTATCTACTGTTATTATTTCATACTCATTGGTGCAGGCAGTTTCTATAATACTGCTCACATAATTCAACAAAAGTTTTCCACTATTATAATTAGATATGATAATTGATATAAGAGGGTTTGATACTAGAGACATATCTTTATTCTTTTAAAATGTAAATCTTCCGGTAATATTAGGCCACGCAAAGTGCGAAGATTATCGCTTGCTAGTGGTAGAATACTTTCTTTACATTCAACTGGGTTTACCTTAAATCCTGTTATAAATCCTTCTATATAATTCTTAGGCACTTTTATGCTTCTAAGTAAGTTTCTTAGTATATATAAATACTTAAAATTCGCCTGAAACCGTTGTGATCTGAATCCATCGACTATTCCAATGTAGAAAGCCCTCTTGGGACGTGTCAACAATATTCCTGCCTTTCCATAGGATTGAGATATCATATGCGTACCGATTACTATTGATATTGTGGCGATCTTAAGTCCGTTCCGCCATGCAATTAGGCCGAGAAGTACGTCATCAAGATATGGGTACCGTAGTTTTAATAAATTGATGGCATCGTCTTCAAGCAACATTTTTACAGCATTCCTCCGTAAAACAAATAACGCGCCATCTGCATATGAGACATAGTACGGTGTTGAAACTCTGCACTTATGGAGAGCCAATGAGTAACAAACCCCGATAGCGTATCCGCTGTATGTGATGCCACCACCTGCGCTGTATAGGCGACCATGGGGACCTAACAATATTCCATTATATATATCCGCCTCTATGGATTCAATAGCCTCTATGAACTTAGAAAAGTTATTGTTTATTATTACATCATCGTTTGAAATAGCTAAGAAATCATATCCTTGATAATTATTTAAAAATAAGTTTAATATTAAGTAAAGCGAACCTGGATAATGAAGATTCTGTTCTGTATGGTAAATTGATGCTTTATTCAATTTTTTTGATAAAAGTTGTCTAGATTTAGTCGATTCACTATTATCGATTAATAAAATTTCATATTTATTACGATTTAAATAAGAGTAGTTTTTTTCCAAATATCTAATAGTACTATTTTCATAAGGATTGTACGTTATTATTGAAAATACTAACGACATGATCTATGTCATTGATTTTAATACAAAACTGCTTGTTATCAGTTCAATGCCTAGTGCTATGGATGTAAGTGCTATCATGTTTTCGCCTCGTAGTGGAAGCCTTCTGTAGCCGCTTTCTACCCACGCAAACATAATAAGTGCGAGGTAAATGATGCCGGTGACTACTAGTGTGACGCCTATGGCTACTGCCTTTGTTGGTGTGAGTTTTTTGAGTTTTTGGGTTATTGGGTGGGGTTGTAGGCTTAGTCTTTTGGCTAGTGTGAGGTCTGCTATGGCGCCGAGGAGGAGTAGGTTGTAGCCGATTATGGTGGCCATTCCGCCTGTTATTGAGGTGTGGATGCCGGGGCTGTAGCCTATTTGGGCGTTTATGAGGGCTATGGCCATGAGTGCTATGCCGAGGGTGATTAGTGCGAGTCCGGGGTATAGGTATAGGTGTTTGGGGGTGTAGGTGAGGATGTATTCGACGTGGCGCCAGCCGTCTCTGAAGCTTTTTAGTTTGGAGGGGGCGCCTTCTGTCCGTGGGTAGTAGGTGATGGGTGCTTCGGCTATTCTGAGGCCGGCGTGGCGGGCTTTTATGAGCATGTCGGTGGCGAATTCCATGCCGGTGGCTTCTAGCTTCAGTTTTTCGAGGGCTTGGCGTGTGAAGGCTCGGAATCCGCATTGGGAGTCTGAGACGCCTACTTTGTAGAATCTGTTGAGGAGCCAGGTGATTAGGGGGTTTCCGATGTAGCGGTGGTGCCAAGGCATTGCTCCTTTGAGTATCTTGCCTTTGAGCCTGGTGCAGATGGCGAGGTCGGCTTTGCCTTCTAGTATTGGCTGGAGTAGTTTGGGGAGTTCGCGCATGTCGTATGTGTCGTCTGCGTCTGTCATGAGTATTATGTCGCCTCGGGCGTGGCGGAAGGCGTAGAGGTAGGCGTAGCCATAGCCCCGTCGGTCGGGCGTGACTACGGTGGCGCCCATGGATCGGGCTATCTCCGGCGTCTTGTCTGTGGAGTTGTCGGCCACTATGATCTCGTAGGTGAGGCCCATGGCTTCGAGCGCCTCCTTGGCCTTCTGGATGACTCTGCCTATAGTCTTCTCCTCGTTGAGGGAGGGTATCACGACGCTGACCTTGGGCCTCTCGGCGTTATTGGGCTCGGATAAATGTAAAGAGTACACGTACCGAAAATACGTCAGTTAATATGTTTTACCGCACAGAACGTGAAGCAGTTCCGCGTCGCTGTGTATCGCCTTTGTGGCTTCTGCAATCGCCTTTCTGAGCCTTTCTATCTCTTGTCTGGGGGTCGTGGCTACGCGTATGGCGGCTTTTGTGAAGGCTTTTGCTGATGTGTCTTCTGCCGCGAACTGGGCGGAGGGTGTCTGGCTTATTAGCTCCGCCTGTCCGCCGATTGGGAAGGCGACTACTGGTACTCCCATCAGTAGCGCCTCGTAAACGGCGTAGGGCATGGGTTCTTCCCAGCATGAGGGGAATAGGAGGGCCCAGGCGCCCGCCACCAGCCGTAGCGCAACCGACCGAGGCGCGCCTCTCGGCTCGACCAGCGGCATGCCTGCGGCGCGTGCGGCGGCGCGGGCGAGGTGGGGGCACTTGTGCCGTTGACCCCCACCGAGGTACACGAAGTAACGTCGTGGGGGCTGGGGCGGGGGCAGGTCGTCGGGTGGGGGGTTCGGCACGTATATGGGCCTGTACCGCGCCAGCTTCTGGCAGTGGGTTTTCGACACGCATATGACGGCGTCCGCGCGTCTGAGCCAGCGGTCTACGGCCTTCTCGACAGGGCCGTGCGCGACGGCAGCGTAGAGCGCCGCGGCGCCTTTCTCCAGCCTCCAGTCGCCGGGTATGCCGAGGGATTTGTAGGTGGGGTAGCCGTGCATATGGACGACGGCGGGAACTCCGGCGGCGTGCGCCACGTCGACCATGGGGTAGGCGTAGCGCGGTATATACACCACGTCGTGCTCCTCGGCGAGTTTATATAGCCACCTCCGTCTTTTGGCTATCCAGAGCCATAGGGCGGGTCTGCTCCTCGGTAGCTTCGCCTCCACGAGCCTGGCTCCGGGGGGCGCGGCTGGGCCTACGACCGTCACCTCGGCGCCTTCCTGGACGAGCCTCTTGAGGTGTAGGTGGGTGGCTAGGGATCCTCCGCTGTTGTCTGTGGGCCAGATGAGCTCAGCTACGGCCAGGACCTTCATAGAGGGCCGTCTCGCCCCACCTGGCTATCTCCCTGCCGGGCGGGGGTCCGGCGGCTAGGGTGCAGGGCATGTACCACTGCCGGGGGTCTGGGGGCGTGTAGATGTAGTACTGGGAGGGGGTCCACGTGCACCATACCGCCGTCACGTTTAGGTCGGGTCTCTGGGCTTTGGCTAGGGGTACCAGCCAGAGGTCTAGTTGCCACATGACTTGGACGTTGCTGTGGGGGGGCAGGGTCTTCAGCGCCTGTTGGTATGCGTGGAGCTTGTCGGGGGTGAGGCGGTGGACGGGGGCGTATAGGCCGTCTAGGTGTCCTGTGGCCCATGCCCAGCCCGCGGCGGCGGGCCCGGCTAGGTAGGCGGCAAGGGCCAGCGCGGCGGCTCTGCCGTGTCTCGCCTCGAGCAGTCCTCCGACGGCGGCGGCTGGGAGCATTAGGGAGGCTATCCTCATGAGCCTTTCGCCGTATTGTGGGGAGGCGAGGCCTGCGGCGAGGACGATGAGGGCGGCTAGGGCTAGGGGGGCCGTCTTCTTGGTCTTTAGGGCGGCGTATGCCGCGGCGGCGGCTTGGAGCGGCGCTGAGGGGCCGTAGAAGGCGTAGACAAGCCCCCATAGGGGGTCCCAGGTGGCAAGGGGCGGCTGGGCGGCGTTGGCCGCCAGCTGCGCGGCGGCGGTGAGCTTGTGGGTGAAGAGGGCGGCGCCGGCTAGTGCTAGGGCCGTCAGGGCGATCCTCGCCCTTTTGCCGCCGTATATCGCGTATGCAACTGCTAGGGCGGCGGCGTAGGCGAGTCCGAGGTAGTTTATGAAGGCGGCGGGGGCGAGCGTGGCTACGGCGGCGGCTGGGCGGCCTTTGGCGTATAGGAGTAGGGAGAGGGGGACGACGACGAGGAGCACGGTTTTGTCTGCTATTTGTCCGTCTGTTATGCCTGCGAGGGTTCTGACGGAGCCCACAACGACCACAGCCCCGGCGAGGG
>Ga0326760_1001021_pt1 | contig 12995 bp, 9 predicted proteins | sample GCREP_S_FD_207668 | JGI IMG/M metagenome (GOLD analysis project Ga0326760, IMG submission 207668) | Hot spring sediment microbial communities from Geyser Creek Basin, Yellowstone National Park, WY, United States - GCR.EP_S | ecosystem: Environmental > Aquatic > Thermal springs > Near-boiling... | reverse complement strand
CACGATTTCATTATCACTACCATTCATATCTAGAACAAGGGGGATAAAGAGCGCGAGTAGCGTTGCAAGCATTATTACAACTCTAGGGTTAGCATTCTACATTGCGGGGTGGGTCGTGGACTTCTATAAATTACCAATAACTACTAGAACAGCTCTACTCGTTGTACCCTACACACATAGCATAATGGCTATTCAAGCCTACGTGTATAGTGACTACACGCTGGTAGCGCTATGTACACTAGTTCTACTTGTATTGTCAATACTACTTGTCTACGCGTCAACTAAAATACTAGATAGAGAGAAAGTCCTACTAGCTCAGACATACTACACGTGAGTAGTGAGTGGGAATTATTGATGATTGATCTCGAAGCCCTAGCAGATTACGCTGTAAAAGCTAGGTGGTGGCCGTGGAAGGGTGAAAAAGCAGATATTAATATCGTCGAGTACGAGGACACGGGTAGCCTATTAGTCCTTGTTTTCAAATCACGCAACCTGTACTTCTACCTCCCACTACTACGTGTCGTCGAAATACCCGAGGAGTTGAGAAATAGGGGGTTTAGAGTTAACTCAGAGTGCTACATCGAAGCTGAGTACTCTCCACTGTACTTTAAGGAGTATAGTAGACTTAAACACGGGTGGTTTAAGGGAACTAGTAGTCTTAGCGGGCTAGACACACTTGAAGTGTACAGTGCAAAACCACTCACATTAGAGTCCACAAATGCTGTGGCAGAGTACAACACTAACATTAATAGCCTTGTACTTAAGAGCTACAGGCTACTCCCAGAGGTAAATATTGAGGTTAAGATGCTGGAACAGTTAACTAGAAGAGGATATCGCAATATTCCACGTGTTTACGGCTTCCTCTACTACGGTAAGTGGTCAACTGGGGTTTTAATGGAGAGAGTACCTGGCAATGTAGATGGAGGATACCCATTCTACAATGCTCTCTACAACTCACTAATCACCGGGGACTCCGCGAAGTACCATGAATTAGGCTTAGCCTCTAAGCTCGGAGTTATTATAGGTGAGCTACACATAGCTCTAAACGAGGACTCTGAAGACCCCTTCTTTGGTGCAGAGCTTGTAGATACTAGTGACGTGGAGTTGTGGTCTCGTAGAGTTATGAGAATGCATATTTCCGCTCAGAAACGCCTAGACGAGTACTCTGCAAGTCTAAGTGACTTAACTGTTAGGGAAGAACTCGACTACTGGCGTGGAGTCCTAGAGAAAGAGGGGAACACTATAGTGGAGGAAGCCATTAGTGAACTGGCATCATCACTAGAGCTATATAAGGCCAGAACGCACCAAGACCTACACTTAGCACAGATGATCTACACTGGCGATGGCATAAGGGACTTCGTAATAGTAGACTTTGAGGGTGAACCCGGTAGGACTGGGGAAGAGAGATTAATGAAAGAGCCTGTTCTCAGAGATATAGCCTCTGTGATTAGAAGTTTCCACTACTTATCACACGCTGCTCTCATGAACGCGCTTAATTTAACACGGCACGAGGCCTCAGTTAGAATGCTGAGAGAAGACCCTACACTAAATTGGAGGTTAAGACACGTCTACGCAACGACCTACAGTTATTTAGCTAGAGTGATCAGGTCTAGTATTATATCACAGAGTAAGGATGAAGTAGTTAAGAGCCTGTGGAAGTATATATACCCTTGGATCGTGGAGAGAGCTGTCTACGAGCTCTACTACGAGTCGCTCTACAGGCCGCTCTGGATATCAATACCAGTAACTGGGCTACTGGAAATTAAAGTCTATAAGTCCCGGGGAGCTTTTACTAATTTAACATAACTAGCCTTAATTGTGCAGTGCTTGTTCTCGCCGAGAAACAGTATCATTTACGAGAATATAGTCATGGGGTTAACTTCGCTGAGAGTCTCTACACTGCTCTTTACATAAATACGCAGTGTTTTCAAAGAGCTATGCTTGTTATAGAAATATAAAGATGTAGCAACGTTATGAGTGCCCTTCGATAAGTATATTACGTAGATTAAAGTTAAGCGTTAAGTGAAGTAGTCAATGCTACCAGATAGGAAGGTGCAATTGAGTATTCAAGAGTAACGTCTACTGCTACTCTTAAGCTCCTCTAATCACTCTTTACATCTATGCTGAGATCACGATGAGTAGACACAATGTAATATACTTACTGAGTCTATGTTAATACTTGACATTAAACACTTCTTGGGTAAATGACTATACTGAGAGTTTTAATTAATCTCGGCTCTTACTCTTCGAACTCTCTTTTCATATTCTCTAATTACGTAAAAGAACGTTATAAATAGCAATATTGCGTATACAGCTACTTGTAAGATTACTCTAAGTATGGGATCTAAGGGTAGAATTGAGATGATTACGTATAGAGGTAGGGAGAACAGTATTACAAGAAAGCCCACTATTAGTGCTCTGTATTGAGGCAGATAAATACATATTAGTAATGCTACGAGAACTATTATCAGTAGTATTGGAGAAGTAATGAAGGCAACAATAAGAAACACCGCGAAGAGCACTATTAGAATTACAGTATCTAGATCTATATGACTTAAACTCGACATGGCATCACCAAATGTACCTAGGCTTTAACCTGTAAAATAGATCTCTTGCTCTCTTTAGATTCACGAACTGGTTAATAAAAGTTGCGATAAATGTTAATATTAACCAGGTTGATATAATAAGGGGGCTTTCGCGCGTAATGAGGTAATGTTCCCCCCGTGTATTTTTAATTGTTACTAGTGGTATGGGGGATGAGTAGGTCTCGACTTCAACACTATCACCGCAAGTATTAATTAAATATGTCTCGTTCACGCTGCTCTCTGTGTCTAGTTTGATTACCTCCGCGAAACCTTCTTCATTTACAACTCTGACTATAATTCTCTTCACATCACTATTTGTTATATTTACTCTAATTCCGCATTTTTGAACTCTTATTACAAAGTGTAACTGGTAGGGATAATAATCTGTAATTACATCAAAGCTTCTTGTGTACTTCTCATCAATATATGCTATTGGAATTCCCGTAAATGTGTTATTTATTAATAAGTAAGCTATATAACTTCTATTACCTTGTAGAGTTGCGTGTGAAGTGTAGTTAACAATTAATATCTCTACGTTAGCCGGGATCTCGTGAGCGCCTAGATCTACGTAAACATCGTTTAAGCTTAAATTAGCTTCTCGAAACTCTCTAATAGCAGCACCCACTCTCAACGAGAGGTTATCTCCCCGCCTAGGCACGTAGATTTTATAGAGAGTTATTGATGTGTTAAGTAATTGGTAAGTTACTATAAGGTTCTGTTGACTAGTTAGAGGTATAGGTATCTCGTTAATTAATACACAAAAGAGCAAGGTGAGTAAAGGGAGGATAAGAGTTAAAAAACGTGTTTTTAACCGGGAATAAATGCTCCTCCTCTTAGTTTTCCTCCTCGCCTTCCTCTTCGCCCTCCTTTTTTTCATTATCTTCTCCTTAACCTCGGATTAACTATCTCGTCTAGAGCTATTCCTAATAGCACAAATCCCAGTGAGATAGCTATGATTCCTAAGATAGGTGGTCCGAACCACCACCACGCGTTTTCTAAGAAAGCTCCTTGTCTATACGCGTCACCTAGCATTCTGCCCCATGTTGGTGCTCGAGGGTCTCCGAATCCAATTAACTGAAGCGCTGCTTCTATCATAATTACTCCTGGTATACCCATCACGATTCTGTAAACTAGATATGGTATTAATTGTGGTGCTATGTGTCTAAATAGTATCCTACGCGTCCCGGCACCTATACACCTTGCAGCCTCAACGAATGGCGCTTCTCTCAGTGCAACAGTCCAGTTCCTGATAACTCTAGCTGTACCAGGCCAAGACAACAGTATTAGTACTGTAAATATAACTACTAAACTTCTCCCATAGACCAATCCGGTTGCTAGTATTAGTGGAAGTGTTGGTATAAGCATTACGTTATCAGAGATAAAGGTTCCTATGTGGTCTATAACAGAACCATATTTAAATCCTAGTACTAGTCCTACAATGAATCCCAGGATTATAATTGCTGTAGCTACGGAGAGCCCCAGGACTATTGCCCCTCTAGCTCCATGTACAAATTGTGACCATACATCTTGACCTAGATAATCCGTCCCTAAGATACCAAATGTCATGCCATACACTCTTACTACTATAGGCTCTAAGTAAATCTCAAGACCGCTATCCCTGCTACATCTCATAATGAAATCTGCTGGGTTGCAGTAATACGTAATATTTACTAATAGTGAAATATATGTGTCACTCTCTAGTAATAACTCCTTCGCGGCGTTAATTGCTTCAAAATTCTCCAAGACGGGGTCATAGTAAGGCTGCATTCTGTTTATTATTGGATTTGGCAACACAATGCTGAGGGTTCTATAGGGATAGTATCTCAAGTTTACGTACTCGTAAAACCAACCAATACGCTCTTTGACTAGGTCGACTGCTAAGAAGGTTCCTCGTGGTATAAGTGTAGAGCCATCTCGTGTTCTAACTCTAAGTGTAGCGTTTCTAGATAGTAGATCAGTGTTTATTATGAATATTTGTAAGTTGTACCATGGCATAGTCGTAGTCGTATTTTGAACTGTTACTCTTGTGCGTAATGCTAGGGTTTTTGCAGGATTATATGGGTAATATAGATAATCAGTTGGTTTAAGAGTGATCAGAGCTTTACCAACACCGCTAATTCTCACTTTAATACCACTGGACAAGTTTAAATACTCAACTGAAACACCTGGATCCACGGTTTCATTAACTACTTGAAAAGTTGCAAATAATTTCTCAATATTTCTTGGCACGTGAGGTGGCGCCACCCACTCCGGAGTAGCAAATGCGTCTGCGAGCCATTCTTGTTCAGGGTCATACTGCGAGATAATGTCAGCTAAGCCGCCGAGTATTACGAAGATGAGAATTAACGCAATTCCTGCTATCGCGGATCTCTTCTTTAACACTGCAATTATAATTTCAGTTGGAGTTACTGCTACACTCATTTCTCACTCACCTTAACGTACTCTCACTCTTGGGTCGAGAATAGCTATAATTATTTCAGCTACTAGTAGGGAGACTATTTGAAGTACGGTCGATATTGTAAAGAACGCCATCATTAGTGGGAAGTCCCAAGTAGTGAAAGCATTTAATGAAAGAGCTGCTATTCCCGGCCAGTTACTTATAGCTTCAAAGATTATTGCTCCTCCGAAAATTCCTGGTAGTGAAAATGCTAGTGCCATAATTAATGGGGGTTTCAGATTCGGTATAACGTGTTTCTTTAAGGTGTCTGTTGCACTGAGACCTTTAGCTAAAGCTGTAACAACGTAATCCTGACCTAACTCGGATACTACTAATTGTCTAACCATGTATACCCAGCCACCCGTCCAAGCTATAATAGCGGCTAATATTAGTGGTGTAACATACCATAACGCGTATATGATCTCTTGGAAGTCTAAGTTTGCTATTAATGATATTGATGGAGGTCTCACGGGCAGGGGGAAGAGGTAAAAGCCCCAGTTCATTTTCGGTAGGTACGATAGGAAATAGTATAGGATTAGTAGAACAAGCCACGCGGGTAGAATATAGGATATTATACCTAATTGCACAATGATGCTATCTATTTTCCCACCACGATGTTTAGCACTTATAATGCCAGCTTGATACCCGATTAGAATTGGGAGTATTGTTGCTGCTGTGTACAGCGATAATGTGTATGGTAATCTTATGGCTATAGACTCTATAGCAGGTACTTGAGTATAGAATGATGATCCAAAGTCAAATCGTAAGACGTTTTGCATGTAAACTATGAACTGGGCATATAGTGGCTGACCATAGCCATATTTTCTAGCAGTTACAATTGCCCAGTCACCGAACCTAGGATCCTCGGCTCCTTTTTTCAACATTACTAAAACCGGATCTGCCTCTGGACCCAAAATTAGTATTGGTAAACCTCTTACTACAACGAAAAACAAAGCTATTATGGTGATATATGTCACAAGCATTCTAATACTTGTTTTAACAATGAATGTCCCTAGTTTTGTCATATTATCACTCTTTCACTCACTTGTTGTATCACTTATTGTACCTAAGGGGTAATAAGGATTAAGGTCTTAATTATTTTAGAAGTGTGAAAGCGTAATAGAGTAGGCATGTATTTAAGGAGAATAAAGATGAAAAAGAAAAAGATTGAATTTATTTAATTTATCATTATCCTTGCTACCCTCTCTTTCTAGCGAAAGCTGTTATTGCGCCAGCGATCAGCGTAATTACTCCAAGTGCTATTATTGGAAGTGTTAAGTTAGTTAAGCCTGGAATAGCCGCTGGTGTAACTGTGGGTGCTGGTGTAACTTCCACTGGTGTGATTGGCACTGTAACTGTTGGTGGCATTTCTACATACATAGGCTTTAGCTCTTCTAATGGTGGTACAATCACTAATGGTGGCGGTCTTGGAATTCCAGGTAACGCAGGAGGCGTTGGAGGTGGAGCTACTCCTACATATATCTTTGCCCTGAACGTATTACTTAAAGTCCATATTGTTAGCATGTAAGGCATTGAAGCCTCTATTATAACTGCATACTCCCCGGACTCTAAACCTGGCGATGTCAACTCGTAAACTCCGCCACCTACATGTGTAGCTGTAAGCGGCCCTATAGTTGTAGGTCCAATTAACGTTGCTCTAACAGTTCCAGTAGTAACGGCTGTGCCTATCCAGTCTACGAGCTTCACAGTAATCTTAAACGGTGTCCCTGGATCTACTGTTTCGGGGATATCTACTCTCTCAAACTGTACTGTTTTCTCTGGATGTCTCCAGAAGTAGATCGGGTTCCATATAGCTTCAGCGTATGCAACTTCTCTCTTAACTGCTACAAATGGACCATTACCAATCATAGCTGTTAATCCTGGTACGAATGGGTGTGGTAAGAGCGATGGATCTCGCGTTGGATCAGGCAGGCGCTCAAAGACGTGCTTTGGTAGTATTACGTACTCGGTAAACAGGTAAATGTCACTCCAGCCGTAATCTGTTAACACTATTTCTAATGCTGTCTTATTGATGGGCTTAAACTCTACTATATTTTTGAGTATTGGAGCCCAATACCTCCTAGACCTTAATTCAAAGCCAAACTTTGATATTGTATAAGCCCAGTCTTCAGCTGTTACAGGTACTCCATCGTGCCATAATATTCCATCATACAAGTTTAATGTAAACTTGTACCACGTTGTCCCATTAGGTAGTGTTACCTCCTCTACTTTCCAGCTCTCTAAGAGTAGCGGTATTCTCGGCTCTGCGTATACGTTTTCGGGCCTCACAATCATAGTGGCTCCATAGATTCTAAATATAAAGTCTGCCTCAGTAGCCCAGAGGTAATATGCTGGATGTAGAGTGGTGATATCTACTGTGAAGTAGTATCTAAATGTTCCACCGAACTTGGTGTCTTTAAATCTAACAGAATTCCACCAGAACCAGCTAAAGCCTATAGGCTCCTTTAAGGGTGGTGCATAGTTCAGTATTAGCGTGTCCCTGTCTATAGCACCGTTAAACGCTGTTATGGCTACTCCTGTGTATGTTGGTATCCATGGTAACCACTTCTCTACTAGGATCTTCTGGGCTAAGTGAGCGTAGTACACAGCTTCTTCAATGTCTTTAGTGAAGTAGAATTTATCTAGTATTTCGTCGAGCTCAGGATCACTGACACGCCACTCATTCCAGCCACCAGGTCTTATTTCCTCACTGTGGAAGAAATACCTCATAAATAGTGGAAATCTACCAAGAGCCCACCCTATAATCCACGCCTGAGCCGTTCCAGCTGTTATTCTTGCATCTAACTCTGCTGAGCTTACTGCTGTAACTGTTACTCTAAGTCCTATATTCTCAAGCTCAGTCTTAGCATACATAGCTATCCACCAATATACTGGTGATACCGCTGAGGGTAATGATAATATTTCTATTTCAACGACTCTGCCTCCCTCCCTGGGATCACACCAAGCTGGTTTACCATCAGGACCTGTACACTCAACAAATATGCTCTTCAACAGCTCTTTCGCTTTCTCCGGGTTGTATGGATATAGTGATTCGTAATCTGCCTCTGGGTTAACCCATCGCCCATGTGTTGGTGGTGGAATAGTAGTACACTTTACAGCTATGCCTCTAAGAGGTGATTCTGCTATAATTTTATCCCTGTCCCAAAGATGAGCAATAGCTTTTCTGAGCTCAGGGTATTTTACAGGCCATAGTTGCACATTAAAGTGTAATGCACCTAAGCTAGTAAAGCCTATAGTAAAGTATATGTGAGCATCAGGTCTTGTTGTTCTAATTCTGTCTAAGTGTACTGGTAAAACACCTACAACATCTATTTCATTTGCTTCAAACGCTAATAATCTCATAGTGTAGTCTTTCATAACAGGAAATGTGAGTCTGTCTATATATGGCCCATAGACGTAACTGGGCATTTCAGGCCTCTGCGCTAATACCACAGGAGTGACGGCGATTATAGTTAGTAGTAATAATAGTGAAGGTACAATCTTCTTTACGATAGATAACATGCTGTGCTCCCCCATAATATAATTGTATAAGAAAGCAGGGTTTTTAAATACCTTCTAATTGCAGAGGAAAGGAGGAGTTAATGAAAAAAGTGTAGTTTCTCTACGGAGTTTTTAGCGCTTAGCCGCTATTATTATTGCGACTATTAGAATCAATACAGCGAATGCTGTTATGGACATTTGCAAGTTGTTAATTAGGGTTGCCATGTCACTTTGTGATTTCGATGTCGAGTCTACTTTGCTGTTGAGCTCCTCTATTGATGTTCTCAGCGCGTTTAAGTTCGTGGTGATATTCTCCTGCTGCTTTGAGAGAGTAATCGCGCTCTTTGTTAGCTCTTCTATAGCGCTACTAGTTTTAGTTGTATAGTTAGCGAGGGCCGTTACTAGGTCATTAATATACATTACCATAGCATCTAGTCTTCTTGAAGTATTCACTTGATACTCAGCGAGACGAGACATTTCACTAGAAAGCCCCATAATAGCCATACTAGTCTCATTCGCTAATTTAGTAGTTGCTTCTTCAAGAGTACTTGTACGTCTCTTTAATTCATCTAGTGAGCTTAAAATACTCCTATGTACAGTTACTATCTCAACTAGTAGGCTTGACACTAACTCTTCTGCTTTTGTTTTGGCATATGTGTACAAGTCTGAAGCACCTTCAACATCGCCTAGGAGTAGTAGTATGTCTGCCTCGCTAAGCACTGATTCAATGTGATTGAGTGTTTCCATAGCTTTAGTAACATTAATTCCATATATTGTACCTAATTGTATTAAGAGTAAAGCTCTATCATATGCTCTTTGAGCGCTAAGTCTCTGTTCTTCAACAAATCTACTACTTAAAATTGTAATCATATATGTCGTTGAGTTACTAAATGGTGTACCAGCAAAAGTGCCCTCAACAATTATTCTGAGTAGTGCAGGGCCTACATAAGCTGCCTCAGGAACGAAGACTCTTCCTATTAACACGCGCGTTACGGGAACGCCGTCTACCTCTATAGGCTCCATTAACACAGTGAGTGTCAAATTAGTAACGACTGTTATGCCTGCTATTAGAGACGCCTCAGCCCTAGTTATAGTGGGAGCTCCATATAGATATGCTTTTACCTCTATGTACTGGTATTTGTTATATACAGTTGTCCTATCTATTTCAAACTTTACTACACCTATTGGTTGTGCATAAGTTACTTCAAGTATAGCTAGAGTTGAAATTAGAGTTAGTAGTAGAGTTATTGCTAAAATTCTCCTCATGAGATACCCCCAGTACTCTATTTATGATACCTAACGTTTAAAAATTTTTTAAACGGGAAGAAATCCTGTGTAAGCTTCAGCCCTCTCACGATTAACGTTTAACTCTTCACTTAAATCTTAAAAAGTAACGGTTGAATATTGATCATTGAGAGGGGTATATAAATTAGGAGGCTGTTAGTGTATTATGTATAGGGTGTTAATAGAATGGAGACCTCCGAGACGTCCATGGGAGAACGCATACTAGAGGTTAATAATTTAAAAGTTTACTACTATGTAGCTAAAGGTGTTGTCAAAGCAGTTGATAACGTGAGCTTCTCGCTTCGTAAAGGAGAAGCACTAGGTCTAGTCGGGGAGTCCGGCTGTGGAAAAAGTACATTAGGTTATGCTCTAATTAGGCTCGTACCCCCGCCAGGGAGAATTGTGGAAGGTACTATAAAGTTTAAGGGTATTGACATAACGAGTATGAGTGAAGAGGAATTTAGAAATAAAATCAGATGGAGGGAGATATCGATGATCTTTCAAGGTGCTCTGAATGCTCTAAACCCTGTTATAAGAGTCGGCGATCAGATCGCTGAAGTTTACAGACTACACCTGGGATTAAGTAAGCGTGAGGGAATAATGCGTGCTAGAGAGCTCCTAAAAACGGTTCGTATGGAGCCTGATAAGGTAAAATGTTATCCTCATGAACTTAGCGGCGGTATGAAGCAAAGAGTTGTTATAGCAATGGCTCTCGCTTTAAATCCATCTTTGGTAATAGCGGATGAACCAGCTACTGCATTAGACGTTGTTACACAAGCTCACATACTTAATCTATTAAAAGTTGTTCAAAGAGAAAGAGGCCTTACACTAATACTGATCTCGCACGATCTCAGCTTAGTGGCTGAGTTAGCAGATACAGTAGCAATAATGTATGCTGGAAAAATAGTCGAATACGGGCCTTCAGACACTATATACAGAAGTCCATTGCACCCGTACACAAATGGGTTAATGAGAAGTATACCTAGACTCACGGGTGAAAAATCCGAGTTAGTGGGTATCCCAGGTGAGCCCCCGGATCTTATTAACCCACCTCCAGGCTGTAGATTTCATCCCAGATGTAAATTCGCCATGGATATATGTAAAAGAGAAGAGCCACCTACAATGGAGTTTGAGCATGAACACAGAATTGCATGCTGGCTTTACGTAAAGAGGTGAGAGTTATGAGTCTCTCAGACACCTATAAACTGGATCAGCGCACACTACTATATGTAAGAGACTTAAAAGTCTGGTTTCCTGTACGTAAGGGCATTACAGAGTTATTAACAATGGCTCCAACTAAGTACGTTAGAGCTGTTGACGGCATTACCTTCACAATAAATGAGGGAGAAGTATTTGGCCTAGTGGGAGAATCTGGTTGTGGTAAGACTACGGCGGGTAGAGCTATTTTAAGGCTTGTCGACCCCACATCTGGCACTGTGGTGTATAAGCCAAGTGAACACGCTTTAAAAGAGCTCATTAAAACTGAGGGTTCTAAAATTCTCCTCGAGTCTAAAACACATGTGGATGTGACTAAGATTAACCCGAAAAACATGAAGCCTCTTCGTAGAGAGATGCAGATGATCTTTCAAGATCCTTATGGAAGCCTTAATCCAAGACAAACCGTATTCAGTGCTCTCATGGAGCCTCTTGAAATTCACGGTATTGGAGACACTAGAAGAGATAGAATAGAAATTATTGCGAAAACCTTAGAGCTAGTTAAACTTACACCCCCAGAAGACTTCCTATACAGGTATCCGCATCACTTATCAGGTGGACAAAGACAGAGGGTATGTATAGCGAGGGCTATCATTCTAAGACCAAAGTTCATAATAGCTGATGAGCCTCTTTCAATGCTGGATGTCTCAATTAGAACTGACATACTTAAATTAATGATGGAGCTTAAAGAAAAGCTCGGACTAACTTACCTATTTATTACTCACGACCTCGCTTTAGCAAGATATATCGCAGACAGAATAGCTGTTATGTACCTTGGTAAAATAATTGAGCTAGGACCTACGGAGAAAATACTAAATAATCCATTACACCCATATACAAGAGCACTCATTCAGGCCATCCCAGTACCTGATCCAAGCAGAAGAAAAGAGCTTAAAACGCCCGAGATAAAGGGCGAAGTACCAAGTGCCATTAACATACCCCCTGGGTGTAGATTTCATCCAAGATGCGTAGCACTAGATAAAAATCCTCATTTAGCAAGTCACTGCAAAGTAAGAGAACCGCAATTAATAGAGGTCGAAAAAGATCACTTTGTCGCCTGCTGGCTGTACTCAAAAACATAAAACGATAAAAACCAGTTTTTAAATCCTAAAGTTAAAAGCTTTGAAATTACTGTTGAGAAAACTCGCTTACGAAACACCTCTGAATTTTTCATTATAACCCTAAACGCTATTCAGCTTAAAGTTACAGGTGCTGTGATGTCGTGATTAGCGTAGATAAGAGCCGAATATGCAACAAGAGAGGGTATATGAGGAAACATTAACATCAACTTACTGCCTCCTCCGCTACTTCTAATTTTCGTAACCGCTCTCCAAAGTCAGTGATGATCACGCGTAATTGTAACACAAGTTCGTAACTCCATAGCGTCTGGTTACTAACATTATATAGTGTTTGCGTTCACTTCAAGTCATATTCTTTCACATTCACATTAAGTTTAAATTTTTATTCTCGCCAACATAACTGAAACGTTATCGTTAAATATTTAAGGATCAGTAGAAATCATCACTAACTCCTTGTTTAATTGGAACTCTAAGACTCGGCACAATAGTGAAAATAATAAGTGAAGTTAAACAAAGTTCTTGAAACTTACATTTTTAGTCTCAGAAGCGTTATCGAAGTATGCTAAGTAATTTAGGTATTAAGTTAAGGCGAGAATATCGTGTTGAGCATAGTGCTAGTGTTTGAGGTTCATCAGCCCTACAGGCTCAATCCGAGATTGCACGAGAGGCTTATAGAAAGGGCTCTACGTGGTAGCTTAGAGATCAGAGACGTTGAGGACGCATTATTTGACAATGAGCTAAATAGGCGTGTTTTCAATAGAGTAGCAGACAGCTGCTACATTCCAGCTACAAGGATTATCACTGAGAGTATTGAGAGATTAAAAAACAACAATAAGAAGTTCAAAGTTAGTTTTAGTATTAGTGGAGTGTTCTTAGAGCAGGCTTTAATGTGGC
>Ga0326760_1001020_pt1 | contig 12998 bp, 12 predicted proteins | sample GCREP_S_FD_207668 | JGI IMG/M metagenome (GOLD analysis project Ga0326760, IMG submission 207668) | Hot spring sediment microbial communities from Geyser Creek Basin, Yellowstone National Park, WY, United States - GCR.EP_S | ecosystem: Environmental > Aquatic > Thermal springs > Near-boiling... | reverse complement strand
TGTATATTGAGAAGTTAAACGCGACGAGTATACCCACAACTATAAGTATTGGTGACATAGCAAAATATTTCGATTACGTTGGTAAAGTGCGTAGAGGCGTTAACGCAATAGAACTCAATTTAAACTTACTAGAGAGAGGTCAAACTCCCCTGAAGCCGGCGCTGAGAACTCTACTAATATCTCGTAGTGAAAACAGCACACTGTACTCTGCTCTGGCGCCAAATACTATAATACACCAGTCTGGAGTAGTACAGAGGAGAATAGCTCAGCTAATAGCCGGCTCTGCCGGTGCAAGCCTATTCTACACGTTCTTCCCTGTAGTAGTCCTCTACTTAGTCTACGTTTACATTGCTAAGCCTAGAGCGCAGGGTGCGCTGGAGTTCGTCTTGGCGAGGCCGATTACGAGGCGTGAAATTTACACTACTAGGTACTCTGCGGGTCTACTAGTTGTTACTGTAGTTACAGCTCTCTTCTACACTACTCTACTACTCGCGTTGTACTACTTTACTGGTATACTACTGGATCTCTACCCAAGCCTACTACTCTACGCTGGACTACTACTATCCTCACTAGCCTTCTACTCACTGTGCTACATGCTCTCAACACTGACAAGCGGGGTAAGGTATATTGTAGTCTCAATAATACTCTACGTTCTATTCGCCTTCCTCTGGCAACTAGTGATCACCCTACTCGTTATGAGTATTCAGGGCTTTATTACAGGACTTGAAGAGTACTGGAGAATTCTCTACACCTCATACTACTTCAATCCACTCGGTGTGTACCAGTTCGCGCAGTACTACTACTTACAGTACTATGCCTTACAACAAGTTGGCACTGGCTTTACTCCAGATGTCTTAGGGCTCGTTAACCCGTGGCTAGTGGGAGTTAGTACTGTAGCCTGGATCACGGTGCCAGTAGTTCTGGGCTGGCTGAGATTTAGGAAAATAAGCTTGATTAGCTAGACTCTTTTTCTCACACTACTTGTAAACCTAGTCTACAGCACCTTATTCTCCTCTAGGAATCCCCTTAGTAGTTTAAAGCCCTCTTCTAGCTCGTGCTCACTCATAGTTACAAATGTTATTCTCAGGTAGCCCCTGCCCGCGCTACCGAATATTGATCCGGGGAGCATTACTACTCCTTTACTCTCTGCGAGTTTGAGTGCGAAGTCGAGATCGCTCATTTTGAGCCTCTCGAGGTACGGGGTCACGTCTGGGAACAAGTACATTCCCGCCTTGGGCTTGTGTAGTCTCGCCTCAGGTAGTAGTCTCTTAAACGCCTCATATGAGGCGTCGCGCCTACTCCTGTACACTGGTAGTACTTCTCTGAGATACTTCTCTTTGAAGCCCTCTTTAAGATAGTAGTAGGCTAGCCACTGCATTGGAACAGGGGAGACTATTCCCATAACTGCTTTTAGTTTAACTAAGTCGCCGGTGATGTCTCTCGGCCCGTAAATGTAGCCTAGTCTACCACCTGGTATAGCTATGTCCTTACTAAAAGACCCCACCACTACTATGTTATCTAGAGATGGAGCTATTCTCTCGAGCCAGATGTGATCGCCTTCGTAGACTAGGTGCTTGTATGCTACATCGTAAATAATCCACGCGTTCCTCTCGTAGGCTACTTCTACAATAGTCTTCGCGACATCAGAGCTTATTACGCGTGAAGTGGGGTTGTCGGGGCTCGCGAAGAGCACTGCTCTAGCTCTATTCAACTTCTCCTTAATACACTCGGGATCCGGGTTAAATTCCCTCTCAAAGCTCTGAGTACACGTCTCGACTCTCAGCTTAGCGAAAATTGCCAGGTCCCAGTACACGCTGTATGAGGGGTCTAGTAGTAGGATAGTATCGCCCTCATCTAGAAGCGCGAGGATAGATATTAGCAAAGCCTCAGCGCCACCAGTAGTTATGAGTATCTGGTCAGGTGACACATCTACGCCACCATACCTCTTCAAGTCCTCTGAGAGAGCCTCTCTAAGCTCAACTAGACCCTGCGTTGGCATGTACCTGAAGTGCTTAAACGGATCCTCCCTGACCATTTCCATGAAGTACTCAAGCGCCTCAGTACTTGGTGGTAGCCCGGGTTGACCAGCAGTGTAGTCATATACTCTCACACCTCGTTTTCTAAGCTCGTGTGCCCTAGCTATTAAGACTCTGTGCGGATTAAGTGGTAGTGTACTTACACGCCTAGACACTCTGTTCAAGTATAAATCACCAGGAATGAGCAATAATGAGAATTAAGTTTAAAAATATACTGAGTAATTATAACATATAAGTTGATGCCCTACTGCGATAAGTAGTCTGTAATTCTCTTATACTCCTTAATTCTCGTTATAGCGTCGTTTAAGTAGTCTAAGCCCTCCTCTGTAATTCTGTACAGCTTTCTAGCAGGGCCCTTCTCCTCGACATGCCACGTTGAGGCTACAAGCCCCTTGTTCTCTAGTAATCCGAGAATAGTGTAAATAGCTGAAGCCGGGACTTCCAATCCCACTTCGTCCTTTAACTTACTGCGTATATCTACTCCTCTCATAGGCTCTTTACTGAGAATTTTCAGTATTAGTAAGTGTAGTAGTCCACGGAGCGGTATGTGACCGAGTCTCCACGGCTTAGCGTGGTGAGGGCAACAATCGCTGTAGTGCTCTCTATGCGGCTCTACGGGCTCGTCGCAGTCGTGAAGAGTATGATGACACATTTCCAATTCACCTCAATAATACTACATACTAATTTACCCTTATAAATATTTTGGTTATACAAGTCACTTACTATAATAACGAGGTGGATTCATGAGTAAACCGACTACGCGTACAATAGTAGAAGCTGAATTAAAAGTTTAAATATTTAGTCTACGAAATACAATTACCAACAAATAGGTGTAGTGGGGATTTAATGTCTACGTCTAGTAAGCACGAGACTAGTGATATCGAAAAATACCTCTATTATCCTGAAATGGCCCCTAGGAGACCAGTAAACATGGGGTTACTGAGAGTACTAGCAGTAATACTAGTTATAGGGGGAGTAGTAGGCGTCTACTACGCTGCAGTGAAGTCACCAATGCCTATTGTTCCAATAAAAGACCTCGAAAACAACATATTAATGAACTACGCTACAGTGTACATTGAGGGCATTGTCACGTCTCCTCCACGAGTAGACATCTCTGGAGGTAAGCTGAGATTAACAATATATGTTAGAGATAACTCCTCGCCAACTGAGCTTCCAATATACGCGTACGATCCACTAGCCTCAGAGATACTTAAGCAGGGAGTAGATAAACTACCCTTTATCGGTGATAGGGTTAGGCTTCTAATTCAGGTTAGAGTGAGAGAAGACTACACGTACGCTTATCTTCAAGATGCAAGGGGAATTTACATACTGAGTAGGCCGAGTGGAGAGAGAGTTTACGTTGATAGTCTGGTGAATATCGCTCAGTACTCTTACGTGTGCTCAAAGGGCACTGTGAGAAACCCGAGGAACGTTTCTGCTGGCTTGCTATTCGACATTAGAACTGCTACTGGCACTGTTACAGTCCTGGTTCCTAATGCCCTCTACTACGCTTATAGCAATGAGCTAGTTAGACCAATAGTAGGTAACCTATCATTACCGGGAACCTACGTGGACCTCTGCGGAGTAGTGTACTACTATAGAGAAACGAGCCCTGAAATAGTCGTGCGAGAACTAGAAGAAGTAAGGCTCCCCGTAGTTCAGCCAGTGCTCTTCACTGTTATTGATATTAGAGACGTCCCTAACTACATTAATAAAGACGTGTCTATTACCGGCCTGTTCTACGCTATATACTATAGTGCTGGAACATACTATGTTGAGATAAGATCCACTGATGAAGCATTCGCTGTTAACGTCACTATGAGTAGAGCCCAGGTGATCTCACTACTAAACCCAGCTACTGTAGGCTGGAAGACTCTCGTTAGAATTAACGGGACAGTTACAGCTCCAAGTATGCTGAGGTATGTTGCCGGTGAAATTCTCGAGAAGAAAGACCCATTAACGGTTACAGTTGCAGATGCGCTAAGCCACCCCGTGGGTAGACCGCTGAGAATAGTTAATGCAACGGTTACTAGCTCCTCGACTGTTGGCGCCGGCAACTGGAGAATATACATTAGAGACGCGTCTGGCTCTACAATACTCGTATTCGTACCGTCTTCAACTGTTAGTGAGCTAGGTATAAGTCTTCCGCAACCAGGTACTGTGGTGGACGTGGCCGGCTACCGAGAGGTCTATGGTGGTGAGCAGGAAGTAGTAGTGATCTCCAGGGAGGGACTCGTAATTAGAGGCTAGGTGATAGTAGTGGAGTACTTTATTACGGTATTCGACGTGATACTGTGGGGTTTAATGGGGGCATCGCTTGGCTTAGCGCTATCGTGGATTCCGGGTCTACACATAGCTAACTTAATGATACTGGTACTCTACGCAACCCCGCTCTTCACTGGTGGAAACGAGTACGCTGCACCTTACTTTGCACTTGGAGCCGTAGTGGCGTTTTCATTTATGAGCTCAATAGCCTCTACATACCTCAGTGTCTCAGACGAGTCAATGATGCTAATGCTCTTTCCCTCTCAGAGATACCTGCTAGTAGGCCGCGGGCACAGAGCAGTTCTACTGTACTGTATAGGTGCACTGATAGGAGCGCTTTTCCTCGCAGTGTTCATGACTACTATTGGAGTGGTAGTTATGCCTATAATATACAACTTGTTTAGCCCATACTACTGGTTTGCACTACTAGCAGTTGTGTTATTCATGTTTCTCAGCGAGTGGCCTAAAGAGAGTGATCTAGGGCGGAGCGGCCTAGAGAGGCTCTGGTTAGCGTGGAGGCAAATACTAGGAGGATTACTAGTATTCTTCGCCTCCGGCGTGTTAGGCCTCTACGCGACTTACTCTGGGCTAATTAAACTCGAGGTCTCATTCGCCCGGTTAACACCACTATTCATAGGTTTCTTCGGGCTACCCTGGGTTCTGAGGAACATTATCTCCAGGAGAACACTCCCAGCACAAGACACTAGACACGTAGTGGAGACAGCTCCAAGCGCCGTTATTAACGGCGCCACTTCGGGAATTATAGGTGGCGGAATAGCAGCCTTCTTCCCAGTTATAACTGGAGGTATGGGAGCTCTCATCGGAGGACACATGGCTAGTAGTAGAGGAGACGACGCGTTTCTAATTAGTCAGGGTGCAGCTAGAACAGTCTACTACACTGGCGCCTTGTTCTTCCTCTTCCACCCGACAATGAGGATAACTAGGGGGGCTGTGGCATGGCTTGTCGGGGGCTTATACACGCCTAAAGCGTGGATTGAGTTCTACTACGGCGCGGCGTTAATAATTCTGGTCGCGGGGGCCTCGCTTCTAGGCACAATATACATGTCTAAGGCTGTGGCTAAGCTACTTACGAGAGTGAGCTACGCGAAGATCTCAGCTGTAATAGCCGTTTTCCTAGTAGCACTAGTATACTACTTAACCGGTTTTAACGGGTTAATTCTCCTAGCTGCAGCTACAGCCGTCGGTTTTGCAGCAATGGTATTCAACACTAGGTTAAGTTACTGCTTAGGTGCCCTCATACTCCCAGTACTACTCAACATTACGGGCTATACGGACGAGGCCTTAACACTACTGGGTATTAGGTGAGCGCGGTGAGAGGGTGGACTCATTTCTTCTCAGGACTAGCCATGGTGACATTCTTCCCGCCACTACTATTAGACCTCATTAACGGAGTAATGTGGCCTGTACTCGCGGGAGTAGCAGCGTACATGCCTGACTTCGTTGACTTCAAATTCAGGAAGTTCCTGTGGAGACAAGACATAGTCGTAGACCCAGCTCCGAGAGACCCGAGGACAAAGCTTTCACCAAGGAGAATTAAAATAAACAAACTCAGCGAGGCGGAGAGGTGGAGACTCTACTACATTCAGGGCTACGTTGGAAGAGTACTCGAGGAGAGAGAAGGCTTTGCTAAGTTCACACTTAGAGACGAGACCGGTGAAATACTCGTTATTGCGAGAGACAGAGATTACACTAAGCTGAGAGAAACACTAGGCTCAACTATTGAAGAGGCGGCTAGAGCAAAGAGGAGAATTAGTATTTCAGGCTTTCTTGATATAGGTGAGGACGGTAAACCATACTGGAATGTAGCTGACGCTCCCCACCCACAGCTCATAGCAAACAAGGTAGCAGAGGCTATTGACAGGGCTTATGAGTCGGGGAGAATGGTGACTATTAAAATACACAATATTAGAGTAGCAGGAGACTTCTACAGGAGGTTTCTAGTACACTACGACCAGGATAACAAGAGAATAATAGTCTACATGGGCCCCCTAGTCTCAACGGGAGGACTACCACTAGAGGGCACTGAGCCACCAGAGTACAGGAAACTAGGCGTAGCGTACACTAAGTACTCGTTTAGAAAAGTCTACCCCAGGCCAACGATTATCGACGCTTTCTCAGGCCCTGAAATAGGCTACGTGAAGTCCGGTGAAGTAGTAGAAGAGGTGTTTATACCATGGCACAGAGGCTTCTCACACAGCGTAACAGCGAGTTTAATAGCTGGCGTAGTAGTCGGGCTATTAGCACTACTAGTAGGCTACACGAATTACTTATACTTAGCCGTAGCGTGCACACTGGGATACCTAGCACACGTGCTCGAAGACCAGCTTGGATTTATGGGGTCAAATCTCCTGCCACCACTAACTAAGAAGCGTGTTCCTGGATTAATGCTGTTTCCAACTAGGCCAGGCTTAATGAACTTCGCTACAAACTGGCTCATGTTAGCGCTCATGATATGGAATCTCAATAGGTTTAGTCCACAGCTAGGAGTAACACCGTATAAATTAATAAGACTCTCCACCGTAATACAGAGTATACCAGTACACCTCGAGGACTACGCTCTACTCGGATTACTCATAGCTCCAACACTACTAGTATACTTAGCCGGCGTAGTAGACAGGTCGCTATTTATAAGGAAGTACAGGGCACCAGGCGTTGAAGAGGCTAAGCGCAAAGAAACACTTGAAGAGGCACTAGAAGAAGTTGGAGGCTACTAGGTCTTCGAGACTCCTATTTTTAGTTTTTATTTTCCTCACCTCTTCTCTCTACTGTTAATTAAAACAGTGTGAGTTTACTTGAAGACAGTTCACCGAGTCTACTTAATATGTGTCTCAGCGCCTCTTGCAGAGTCTTATTGTTATCGTATTCTCTGAGAACGCTCTCTAATTCACTCCTACTCATCTTCTTCATTACTTTAGCCTTCTCAACCATTAGTGGAATAGTTCTCACAACGTTGTCTACAATAGTTATTGACGCGGCCCTAGAAGTCCTGGAGAGGGGGTTTAAGTCTATTGCTATAACGGTTTTACCCATTTTCCTCAAGGCCTCTGTCCTATCTCCATCCTCTAGGGGGACAAGCACTACGTCTGCTACTAGTATTCCCCGGGGACTAACTCGGCGCCGCTCACTAAAGAGCTCTGGTATGGTGGCTGAGGCGTCTTCACCCACGCCTAGTACCTCTACAGCGCCGTGCTCTCTAAGCCACTTATCAATAGCCTCTTCTCGCTCACGAGTCCTGTAGAACAAGTTAACCTCGATTTTCGCGTTTACCTCGCGAGCTAACTCGACTACTTCGCGTGGTACTAGAGCCGCCGTGTTTCCGTTAACAGATATAACTGGGTGTTTAGCTAGTAGGAGAGCCGCGACGGCAGCGTTCATAGCCCTGTCTGCAAATGGCTGAGTAGACTCCCCTATAAGGTAGTCAAAGCACTCACCCCGCCCATGCGCTATTAGCCCCTCCGGTGCAACAAGACCCTTTTTAAACCCCTCTACGAGCTTTTCTCTAATAAGTAGGCTCTCACGCCTAGGGTGTCCGGGCGGTATCCACAACGTGAACACCTATAGGCGATATAGTGGTGTAAGTGGCTATAAACCCTCTTTTCTCGAGCTCAAATATGTTCTCAAACACGTACTCCCTCTCAGTCCAAATAACCAGAGCCGACTTCTTCAAGTAGTAGTCCACAACCCCCCTTAACCCCTTCACAGCTTCCTCTACAGCACTGTAATTAAACAGCCTACTAGTAAACAGCCTCGCAGACTCGAAGAAAACCGCTAAGTCCTCCGACTCGACAACTCTACTTAGTAGTCTCTCACCCTCCGAGAGCACGTCACTGGTTAACCTAGAGAGCATAGAACTAGTGGGCTCCCCCCTACCAGTCTCCGCTAGGACTATGTGAACACGCTCTTTAACCGGAACTCTGTAAGCTACGCCTACACCCGGAGCGCCTGGTTTAACTCTAATTACAAAGCCCCCCGTGTATTCCGCTATAACGTCGCCGAGACCAGTCCTGTACTTGACTTCTAAAACGTGAGCTCTCTGGAGAGCCTTGAAAAGTGGCCTCCTACGGGCGATGTGAGAGACTATACTGTGAGATATTAAGAGCGCCGCGGACAGCCCAAATCCCGAGCCGAGATTGAACTTGGAGTAGGCGACTACTCCGGCGTTGACACCGAGCTCTCTGCAAGTCTCCCTCGCCTGATCAACCAGTACGCTCTCACCGTTAAGTATAATTGAGCACTCACTTACTTCTCGGGCAGTAAGGTAGCTTGCCACGGCTACCCCAGCGCCTACACTGCCAGATTCAAGGGGGCTATCGGAGTAGTGAGGTATCCACAAGCCTGAAATGTGAAGTGGGACGATTACTCTCAGTGGCAAGCCCAGCTTACCGCTACAAGTACTCTCTTATTACGCGTGGGAGTAGTAGCCACCCGTGCTCCACTACTCCTAGTGCCCCCTTAGCGCACTCACTCTCAGTAAACCTCGTGACGCCGTCGGGCTTGATCTCGGGCGTGTACAGCGCGACTGGAACAGGGTCGTCTGTGTGGGCTCTTTTACTGGGTGGAGTGGCGTGATCGGCTGTTACTAGAAGCGCGTACTTGTCTCTAATTTCTTCTATTAGGGGCTGCACATAGTACTTATCTATCTCCTCTACCTTTATCCTCTTTAACTCCGAGTTCCCGTCGTGACCCGGCTCGTCGGGGCCCTTTAGGTGGACGTAGACTACATCGTGGTCTTTCAGAGTCCTCAGCGTCTCCTTTAACCTATCATCATAGTCTACTCTAGGGTCACCTGTAGGTGGCCGCAGTTTCAGTGTGTAGGCGCCGAGAGCTCTACCTATGCCTACTTCAACGGGCATTTCAGCTAGAACAGCGAATTTACAATGATATTTAACTGGTAGTGGCTCAGCCCTGGGTTGTTCTCCGCCAGCATCTCTCAGTAACAGTGCGTTAGCCGGTAGTAATCCACGCCTGGATCTCTCGGCGTTTAACTGGTGCTCTGTGAGAGCTCTCATCGCCTTTTCGAAGAACAGGTTGGCTAACCTAGCTGTGATTTCCGCTTCGCGCGTTGAGACAAGCGGCTTAATCTCCTCCACGTAGGGTTTCGGATTATCTACTGCTACGCTTACAAGACCCCTCCTAGCGTAGGCCGGGTCATTGTTACTAACTAGTGGTGATAACTTGTAGCTCCTACTACCAATAATTACTACAGCTCTGTGACCTATGGTGGCAACTACCCTGGCGTACCCGTCAAACTCCCCGAGATCCATGTTGTCAATAGCCCTCGCGAGAACCCTTGCCTCCTCAGTGCTTAAACCCCTGCCAGCTCTCCTATCAATAATTCTCCTAGTAACGGGGTCAACAGTGGCGAAGTTTGCTCTAAAAGCAACCTCAAAGCCCCACTTTAAATCTAAGCCGGCTCCAATAGCCTCGAGTACTCCTCTACCTGGGTAGACTTCGTGTGGATTATAACCCAGTATAGATATAACTGCCTCATCGCTCTCAGGGGCAACACCTTTCTCAACGGGGTATAGTAGCCCGCAGACACCTCTACTAGCAACCCAGTCTAACCCGGGCTTCACGCTGACTTCAAGTGTTGTTGGTGAATCCCTGAGGCTATCTGCTACTCCATCAATAACCAAGTAGATTAACTTGTACTTCACAGTGTACACCTCACTCTATAGCACTAGACTAAAAGTGAAGTTTTAAAACACTATTGAGTTGGTGAATAGCTTTTAACAGCCCTGTTCTCCTGGCTACGTGTAAAAGTAGTAATACCGAGATGTTAGCAAGTAGCCCCCACATCATAGGGACAACTCCTAGGGGCTCTGATTTATACAAGTACACGACTACTACTTCACCAGTAAGCAGTCCAGGTATAATCTCGTATTTACTCAGACTTCTCCAGAATATTCCCATTACGAGCGCGGGGAATAGTTGAAGTACTCCACTAGCACTCAGTAAGTACAGGTCTACTAGTAGGCTTGGTTGAGTGTACGCGAGAATAGTTGAGATTACGCTGTACATGATTATAAGTATTCTAGTGAAGTAGACGAGCTCTCTGTCCCCAAGCCTCCTCCTTGTTAATGGCTCATAGATATTCCTCACAGTAGAGCTGGCCTGATCAAGCAGTATTGCAGCAGCGGTAGAAAGCGACGCGGCAGCTCCTCCGGCAGCTACTAATCCGAGAGCGATATCACCATAGGCTAAGTTGACAATACGCGCGAAGGCGTAATCTGGGTCTTCTAATCTTAAGCCGAGTGCACGAGTGGCTAGGCCTATATGAGTGATCCAGACGGTTCCCAGTATGATGTACCATGATAGTAGAGCCATCCCTCTCCTTATTACCTTGACGTCTCTAGCAGTGTAGAGTACTTGAATGCGAGTAGACCAGAGCCAGAAGTTTAGTGCTGTGCCAATAACTGTTGATATAAACCACGCCTCGGACTTGAGACCTAGTGTTACGTGCTGTGGGCTCACAGCTTCAACGGCGCTGTAGAGTCCGGGTAACCCTCCGAAGTACTTTAATATTACTGCTAAGCTACCGCCGAACATTGTAGCTAGCATTAAAGCCCCGAAAAACACATTTGTAATTGCCACTGAAACCATGCCTCCTAGAAAAACATAGAGGACTACTAGTAGAAATGAGAACACCGCTACGTGGAGTGCTGGTATAGTATCGCCGGAGCTTATTCCTAGTAGTATTGATACGCTTCTAATTTGCATTTGAACATAGGGGACGTTGAAAATAACTGATATAATGGCCACGAGAACCATTAATAACTTACTCTGATACCTCCACATAATGTAGTCTGATAACGTCAGCAAATTATTCTTCTTCGCTGTGCTCCAAATATACGGGGCTGTTATGTATCCCACAACGTAGCCTAGTAGTGACGTAGCCCACATGAATATTGCTGCTGCGCCAAACTTGTAGGAGAACCCGGCACCACCCAGAAAAGTGTAGCCACTGTAAATAGCGGCTGCGGCGTTTAAGAAGTACACTAGTGTACCCAAAGCCCTCCCCGCGACTATGTACGTGTCAGCTCTAAGTGCTTTAACTTTCAGCTTAGCCGCGGTGACTCCTATTGCACCAGAGGCCACTATAGTAAATAGCATTATAGCGAGAGCTAATGGCACGTGAATTCACCTCTCGTCGAGAAGATACATGAGTGTAATTACAAGTGATGTGATAAATGAGAGCGTGATGTAGTAAAACCACAATAGTGGTATTCCCAGCACCTTGATCTCTGGTTTATCAATAAATACTGCTGGTATAGTCCAGAGTGCAAAAAGCAGTAGGCACAGCAATATCTCAAACTTCTTAGTCTTGTAATTCTCACTAGTAGTCAACTACGACACCGTGTAGTACTGTAAAATTGAGCGTGGAGAATTTATACGTGTATCAGAATATCTATGCGAAGGAGGGAGAACTACACTTGTGGCCGCCTCCTCTTCTCGCTCAACGCTAAGAGTCTTCTAACAGCTCTCTCTAGCAGTCTCTTATTAACTTGAACAGTGTACTTGTTTTCAAGCGCTAACTTAAACACAGTGCTGTGCATTTCAAAAATATTCCGGAGACACTCAGGGTTCTTTGAGCACGCAGCGGGGTCTACATAGTAGAAGCTCTCAACCCACGTTAAACTAAAGAGAACCAGCTTGTCGGGATCCATGTCTGTAAAGCAGAGTGTTCCGTATTTACTACATATTTCACTAGCAATACTTCTGAGTTCACTTATACTGTGCATAGCAGATCCCAGATAAGTGTAAGTCAATACATTCTTAGTTTTCATGGTTTAAAAGTTTTATAGTAAGATAAGGAAAAAATAAGTACTTATTTAGTGCTCTATGGGTTAAACCTGTACGGTAAAACTTCTCTTAGTTCTACTGTACTCGGACCTGAGTATACTTGAGCAAAGACTTCTAGAAGGGGGTCTACTACGGCCTCTAATAAGTGACCACTAATAGCGCGCGCACTGAGCTCACTGTTCAGTGAGTTCCCTATTGTAACGTGTGAGTGGACGTGGTATTTTTCACCCGTCCAGATCACTGAGCCTATTATAGAGGAGACTTCTAAAACACTCCCTCTGGGAGCAGATATTTCAATTGCACTGTACTCTCCCTGTTTACGGTAAAAACCTATTTTCGCATATCTAAACCCCCCAATGCCGTAAAACACCATTATTCTAGCTTTTAACTCCTCAGCGAACTTAATCAGTGAGACTGGTAGTGTCTCACCCTCGTCTACTCTAGCAATAAAGAGCTCTCCTATACCTAATCTAGTATACTTCAATTCACCCCCCTAACCCGAAGAGATGAGTTAGTGTGGTATTAGGATAAATTGTTCACTTGTATAGTATCCTCCTCGAAGCTGGGTGTTAATGTGGGGTGCTCTGTTGCTGTAGATGTAGGTGGAACTTTCACGGATTTTGTAACCATAGATGAAAAAGGCGAGATCAAGACGCTTAAACTCTTAACTAATCCGAGAAGCCCTGAGAGGTCCGTTATTGAGGGTCTTGAGATGCTTGATTTCAGCGAAGTCATTCACGCGTCAACCATTGGAACTAACGCTCTACTCGGCCAAGTAGGGCTTGAAATTCCACGTGTAGCGCTCTTCACCACGAAGGGCTTTAGAGACGTTATTGAAATAGGGAGGCAAAATAGGCCTAGGCTCTACGACTT
>Ga0326760_1001019_pt1 | contig 13017 bp, 9 predicted proteins | sample GCREP_S_FD_207668 | JGI IMG/M metagenome (GOLD analysis project Ga0326760, IMG submission 207668) | Hot spring sediment microbial communities from Geyser Creek Basin, Yellowstone National Park, WY, United States - GCR.EP_S | ecosystem: Environmental > Aquatic > Thermal springs > Near-boiling... | reverse complement strand
GTAAATCATAAGCATTCTGTTTTTTTCGCTTATAGTTTTTGCGTCGAGAATCCTCATCAACAGTTCTCTTTCGAAGGCGTCACCTGTTTCCTCTATTAGCTGTCCAAAAGATGAAATGTTCGTCAGCAACGTCGTCTTTAGCCGGGCGAATCTCCCGCCTTCCCAAACAATCATTTCCTTTTTGGTTGCGGCTAATGTGGGGGTGCTCACGTCGACGCTGTCTACGTATTTAGCAACGCGCCTCAATACATCGATATTGACCACACCGAAAAGGTGCAACCACACCGATCTGCCCAACACGGCGCGTACCTCCTTCACCACACTCTCGACGAACTCGACGTCGTTGCTTCTAGGCACGAGAGACCCGATCCCCACATATTTAGCCCCAAGCCTTCGGTAGAACTTAGCACACTTAGCGTACGACTTCACATCCCAGCCCTGGACCACGAGCATGACCTCCCGCCCCAGCCGCTCTCCAATCTTCAGCGCAGCCTCGGCATTGACGAGATTCTTCTTAAACATCCTCTCCCTGCCCTCCCTATCCATATCCCCGATGAAGGGGTAGTCCTTCTGAACCAACACGTCAGAGCCAAGAAGATGTTGCAGATAGAGCACGTGGTACTGCGGCAAGTCGGCCGAGAAGCCGGCGCGGGTGTGAAGCCAAGTCGTAAAGGAATCCACTATGAGCGTCCCTCTAAAGTCAAAGTACCGCTTAAACCCATCCAGAAGGACTCTAGATAACTTCCATTTAGGTATTGAAAGCACGGACTTCAGAGAGACGACTATCCCCTCCACTGGGAAATACTTCCAGTAATGAGGATCTTCCGGCTCGGCATACCACGTGATGAAAAGCTTCGGCATTATACGTACCTTGACAACACTTCTTTCGCCTTCTTCGTAGAGTCCAAAGCGCCGTTAAGAAGCAATATGTTCAACAGCTTAACAACCTCGCCTGGATTTCCCTCAGAAATGTCGTAGATGGCCTTCACGACCTCTCTATCCACCGAAGCCCTAACTCCCCTCCTCTCCAGTAGAAACTCCACAAACTTCTCTGTCTCCTCCAGCGTGAAAGGTCTTAGATGAACCATTAACGAAGAAAGGCGACGCGCTAGAGGAGGATATGTGTTCAAAATGCCGTCCCATCCGGCGGGAGTCGTCGAGGCCAAGAAAAACGCGCCGCTGGGCAGACTATCAATAAACATCCTGAGGTGTCTCAGGTAATGCAAGCGCTTAGGTTGCGGAATTGCGATTACGTCTTCCAACTCGTCAAAAAGAAAAACAAGCGGCACACGGCCAGCCCTAGCAAGCCCCCACACTATCTTAACCAGGTACTTAACCGCCAACTCTTCGCTTATCCTCGTGGAGATAAGTCCAAACTTGCTCTTTACGTTCTGCGGAACTGCGTCGCCCAAAAGCCAAAGCTTGATATACTTAGAATCCTCTGCATCACTCCCAGCAATCCTCAGAAGCCTTCCGAGGGGCTCCTCCACACGAGACGCCACCAGCTCGACCAGCTCCCCATCCTCAAACAGAGCTCCCATCACTGCGTTGTAGAAATTCAGGACGCCGACGCCAGGCGTGTCTACATAAATAGAAAAGCTCTTCACATATCTCCTCCTGACATGAGACGATAGGTGGAGGAGGACGTGAGTCTTGCCGAACCCATAGTTGCCGATTACTACCCCAGCGCCAGAAGACCCCGTTGCCACAAACTCCACTACATTAACCAACTCATGGAGAACTCCGTAGGCATCGAAAAAATTCTCAATCTCATCCTCTACAGGAACCGGAAGAAGTGTTCTGGTCTTCATGTCCTTAACATGATGTAGACATAGCGCCTACCCCCAATTTCAAAACTTGCATCGCCGGCAGGAGACCCGGTCAACACTACGTCGCTCTTCCTACGCCTCACAAATTCTCTAAACATCTCCTCTACCACGCGCCGCGGGAAGCGCAATTCCCTCTTAACTTCCTCCAAAAGATCTAAAATAGTAACATACTTACTCCACCTCCGCCTAGCCAATTCTCTATATTTATCGAAGAGAACCTTTTCAAACAACCCCCAGAGTTCGCCGCGCATGGACGTCCCAAGCGCCTCAACCTCTCTAATCAATCTCAATACAACATCCACCACCACCGCGTTGAACCCCGACAAAGTCACCAACTCGCTAGGTTGCATAACCCCTTTGGAGACAAGCCCGTAGACAACCCGGTAGGGTTCAAGCGCCTCCATAAATAGCTCGTGAATAGCGCCCCCATCGCCCTTCTCATAGGCAGAGACGAACCTGAGCCCTCTCTCAGTGATATTACCATCTTCACGTATAAACCTAAGATTTAAAGCAACTCTCCATAGCTCCCTAAGCCTTCTATCCTCGCCTACTGAGCCGCCTCCACCTATATAACGCAAGAATTCGTACAAGCTCTTCAGAGTAAACGGACGCACAGAGAAGGCCGGCAGGTGCTTTAAATACTTTTTGTATTATCTGAAACTTCTAATCAACCTTCCGGACCTGTATATGTCTTTATAGCAATTTCACGTAATAAGGCTATTTGCCTAATTCTAGACTTTAGATTACCCGCCAAGATGTACCTAGCTCTGACACCATCTGTGGTTATTGCCCTCTTCGGAAGAATGAGAATGGCATTCTCCATCCTCAAAAGCCTTCGTAGCACTCCCTCCACAGCATAGGCGTATTCCCTGGGAAGCGCCACAATCACCAAGTCGTACTTCTTCGAACTCAGCACCTTCAACAACTTATTCTCCACACCAAGCCTCACGGACCAGTGCCTAATCCACTCTTTAGGCTTCCCCTTGAGAGCCGCCTCGTAGGGCACAACAAGCTCATTTTCGTTGATTAAGCCGTAACGTGCACTGATAATATACACATCCACCTCTTTGCCCACACGTCTAAGAACGTCAGCAAGACTTCTAACCACTGCGAAAGAGCCTCCATACATCTCCTTCGCAGACCTCATGTAATTTTGCAACACCTCTCTATAGAGAGCCTCTTTCTCTATGTCGTGAGACGGCACAGTTAAGCCCCTTTCTCTCAGAACCGACACCACCTCTTCCCAAGGCACGCTCTTCTCCTCTGTACAGTGCGTCACTATGAGCACCGTGCGTGCATTCTTCAGAAGAAACTTCAGCTTCTCATCACCTGATGTCTCATCCATCTTCACATCGCCGTCTTTCGGCACAGTAAATCTCACCTCAAAATTTCCAGATCTCAACAGTTTGCTAAACACGTAAACATTATGGAAGCCCCTCCTCCTGTTTCTATTATTGCCCCTAAAAATCACTACATCCACACCCGCAGACCTACAGACGGCGCAATCACAGCGCCTCCACGGCATATCTCTCAAGGTCGCCACGTAGTACGGCAGATATCTCTCATGCCCCACGAGCTTAACATAATCCCTAACAACCTCCAACACGTCACCAAACGAGACGACCCCCCTATCGTACTCCCGCAACTTCTTCAAAAGCAGACGTGCCGCCTCCTCTATCTCAGACCCATTATCCACCACGCGGATAGCTGTATACGCCCTTCCATCCGCCGTGAGGTAGTTTCCATGTTCACGCGTCCACGCCAGCATAAGGACAGAAGAGCTGTCAAAAGACACCTCCGCTACGTAATCGCTTAGCTTGGTCAACAAAGGCAAGATCCCCAGACGCGTAATTCCAAGGAAATGCACCTTCTTAATGTCGCCCAAACTCCTCACCTCTGCGATAAATACCTCAATAAGCCGTTTCAAAAACTCGGTATCACGCTTAGCGAGACCCCCCACCGCGAAGCTCCTAAAGCCGTAGCTATGTAGCTCCCTCAGACTTTCCACATAATCCTCAATCGACACCCCCTGTATAGACCCCAAAAGCTCAAACCCGTAACCCCCCCTCCTCCACAAGTCGAACATCTCCTTAGCAGCTCTCCTCGTGAAATCGATACGTCCCTCGGGATCTCCAAAAAACGGGATATGGTCCAGAGTAACACCAAAGTCGACCCCCAGAACCCTATAATACTCCAACACCCCCTGCACGGTATATGGCGGCGACTCCCTATCGCGGTACTGCCAAGCTCCACAATCCCCAATAATCTGCATGCCGTCTGGAAGCCTCATGAACCCCCTAACCCCACCCGCTCTCTTAATCCGCACCAGCTTAGACTCAGAAAGCGTAGAGATAGACACCAACACCCCATCGACAACATGCCCAACAAGCTCCCAAAGCCTTGCACCATACATAAGCCGGTCACGCCTATACCCTTCAGACTCCCTCTCCATCACAAAGTCAAACTCAGGATCTACAACATCATCCCAATCGGGTATAATAAACTTTAAAGAAATATTCCCCTCTGGAGAAGGCACAAAACATATAAGAATAGGGACTTTAAAAGCAACTAACATGTTATCAGTATCTTTGCTTCCGGATAACCTCGGCCTTTCACAAGCCTATGATCTACTTCCACAACCTTGCCGATATTATGTAAGGCCTGAGTTTTTTACAAAATATGTTCTTAACAGTGTGTTGTCCTTTCTTGAAGAAAAAGAGCAAGACCTCATCCTGGGTATGCGATATGATGAGTGGATAAAAATACGCAAAGATACTGTTGAAAAGATAAAGGAGCGTATCGTAAAAAATTTAGCTAAACTAATATATGCGTGCAATCCAAAAACAGCGGGAGACGTAGAGGATAACCTCAGGGCACTTATTAGCAACGGCGACGTTGTAGAGAAATCCATCTGTTATCTCTATCTTTTCGGGATTTACAATGATTGCACAAGCAGATATATCCTTATTAAGAATTACAATGAACAAGTTCCGGATTACTCATTTTATCACAACGCTACCTACGACCAAAATCATGCTTGCGATGAGGCGCAAAAAGTATTTCCTAAATGTGTAAGAGTTCTTCAAGATGCTTTAGATAACGGCTTTGATGTAAGAACAAGATTTATCGAAATAGCGAAGGACCTATACCTAGTTAAGCAAAGATTTCCCGACAGGTCAATTTTTGAGTCCTATTTACTTGTAGACAGAGTATTTGCATACGCGTATCCCCGCGAGCTCCCCATAGGCCGGCATCGCCATGAGGAGCTCTGTGAAGAGCTAAAACACGTGGCACGACAGTTCTTTGACGCATATCATCAATACCTAGGCATATCCTGCCACAAAGTCGAAGAAGAATTCAAGGACTACTGGGATATCTTTTGCCGCTTCATAAACAGCGTAGACATAGAGCTTTACTACAGCTTTCAGAAAAACGGAATAAGACGGGCACTAGAGAAGCTGAGGAAAACTCTCAGCGAAAAAGAGCCCGGCTACTTGGTAATTCAGGCGCCCACAGGTAGCGGAAAGACAGAGATTATGCTCTATTCAATTGTTCTTGCGGCCTTAGCCAGAAAGATAATCCTTCATAAACATGGGCTAGGAGAGTCTAAGACTAATACACCGGTTGCGCTCATAATATACCCCAGGCGCGCTTTAGCAAATGATCAAGTAAGCCGGCTAATCAAATACCTCCAATTTATTAATCAGCATTTAAAAGATCGGCAATGGCCTCCAATCACAGTAACCATAAAATATACCGAAATTCGGCCAAGGGAGGATATAGAGAGCCAACTACCCCAAGCCTTCAAAGAGCTAAAAAATGCAACTACTAATGAAGTTGAAATAGTACTACCCCACGGAGTCAAAGCGTATCTAGTCCAAGAAGGTGATCACGCCTTCGTTGAGTTACGTTTCATAGCATGTCCAGATGGTACATCATTTCCGAGACTCCGCGTTCTTGATAGTAAACAGATTGAGGAGGCAGTACTCTGCGGAAACACAAAACTAGATTTCATCGCGTTGACACGAAAGTCGACGTATGGCGATGTTCACATCACGCTATTCGAAACACTTAGGGGGCACCTGCTGAGCGGAGTCCGAACCCTCTTTGGCGTAAAGAGAGGCAAAATCTTCGACCATCCTATTATCGTCGCGTTAGATGAAATCCACACATATACAGATATATCAGGCGTGAGATACGCCTTTATGATCAGAAGAATTCTAAACAAAATACGTTGGCAAAGACAGAAGGCGCTTAAAAACACAGACGCGGGCTTCGGAGCATTGGTAATAGGGATGAGCGCTACAATTCCAAAACCTCACGAATTTCTTGGTGCACTATTTATGGACAGGCGAATAAATGAAAAAACTGTAAAAGACTACTTGATCGAAGTAGAAGAAGACGAAAAGATACCGCTAGGCACTGAATACTTTTTCATTGTGGTTCCCACGCGGAGAGCCCCCGTCGACGCTCTTTCTGTTAGCATACAGACGCTAATGACGACTTTCTACAACACTCCCTCACTTCCTAAAAACGGTAAATACACAAAGAAAGCTCTCATCTTCGTTGACGAGCTAAACGTGTTACATAGGCTAAAAAAAGAGCTATATGATCCCCCAGACTTTAAGATCGGTGCTATCAAACGACAGTTTAATGGGAGATACATCGGCCTACAAGATTTCCGCAATCCATATTTCTCTGACCTGTTTAATCTTACAATGAGTGAGCTCAATGATGATAAGAATGTAATAGATGCGATTAAGAAAGGTTATATTTCTAGCGTTGTCATGACAAATAGCTGGAAATATGGAGAGCTATGGTGGAGTTATATGCTCGATAGTTTTATAAACAATAACAGGGGCACCACAGTCTTTAACGAGGTAATCGAGTTTTCCAGCCGTCATCGCGGTAATATCAACGAGGCACACGTGATTGTTTCAACAAGTAGCCTAGAAGTAGGAGTTGACTACTCTGATGTGGTGTTGATATATCAGCACGGCGCACCGAAGACGCTATCTGCTCTAATTCAAAGGGCGGGCAGGGCTGGCCGCCGCGTTTACGAAAATCCCCTAATGCGGATTATCGTCGGTGTACAGCTCTCACCAGATGTACCTCATCAAGCTCATCTTTTTGAGTTATTCACCACAGCGCAGGGAAAACTCAGAGACTTAGTAAGCTACGACACGATATATTTACCAACCAAAAAATCAAGAGAGGTGCATAAACAGTTACTTGTGGAACTCCTCCTTGAATATTATGTTCTCAATAAAGAAAACCGCAGAAAGATTTTATCTGAAGAGTGGGACGAATGTGAAGTACTCAGATCAAATTATGACAAAGTTAGATGTTACATTTCTTATATATTTAAAGAGTTATATAATGAACAAGAACTCGAAGATTTATACCAACAAGTTATGAATGAATTGAACGAGAGGCTCCAATGCCGGTCATGAAACGATCAATATATACAGAGCTCCTAAAGAATCTAAAGGTGCTGAGGTACTACGTCCCAGATAAGCTATTTGCCGAATCGAATCTTCCCCAAGTCAGAATCTTTTTAAGCCCGATACAAAATGGATGCGAGGCTAGCCGAACCAACTATCGAACCAAACTTGCCTCAGAGGATGCTTCGCTCGTTTTTTCGTCAGCCGGCTACTTACCTGGCAAACCAACTTACAGAACGAAGTACAGTGTAATAATACCTTTGAACAACGATAATATATACATTAAACATAAAGATCTCGTTACAAAAATAGATAATTACTACCAAGGCAAAGTTAGATTATTGTCTAGTATGATATCACTTCCCGATGAGCTTGTATATGTTGCCGACTATATACTAGGAATTAGACAAGTTAAACTACATTCCGATGTTGAATCTATCAACGTAATTAGACCTATATCTGGTGCGGAATGCTATAATTGTGTTTTTCTACCGCGTGATACAAAGGCACACGTACCTATACGCCGTTTATTAGGTGGCGTTGATTATTTCCATGCCTATCTCCCATCTAGCAACTCATATAGTAGACACTTTATTTATTTAGAGTTAAGATCGAATAATCCTATTGATGTATTTGACATTGACGATTTAGGCGAGTTGCGTATATTCGATAATATTTTCGCACACAACCTCGTTTATGCTGTAGATGTTGACGCCAAAATACTCGGACCTTATTGTTCGCCTGAGGCTCAACAATGTAAGACAGTAAGGGCGCAGTTTCAACGTTTCTGTGTTACATTACCGCACATTTCTAAAAAAATTAAAATGAGAAAGTTACAATTTGTAAAAGTTTTTATTGATGATAAGGTAGAAGGAAATAAAGTAATACCTGTCGCAATAGGCTACCGTATTTCCAATACGTTCCTCCTCGAACTTAATGTGAATAGTAAATTTAACGAAACTCTGTTGGCAATTTGTCAATCAGTTGAACAGTCTATAAAAGATCGAATGACTCATAATCAGCTGTACAGGAAGTTATCAATAAATACTAGTATAATTAACTTTATCAAACATATTCTCTCATATGACTTAGTGACATCGTACTACTTTTCAAAATTAAATCTTGTGAGAACTGATCAATTTATTAAATATATATTCTTAATAAGTGATGTATTTTCACAGAGTTTGACAACAACCATTACTGCAGAACCTGTTGTGACGAACGTTGTTAATAAAATACTCGACGGCTTGCGATCCGGCTTAGATAATTTGCGGACAGACAAAGTGCAAATATTACGTTACTTAGTGTTTACTACAAGGGATGGCGAGCTGGGATTTCTTACAGATGATAAGGAACCAGAAGATAAGATCCGTGAGTATAGTCTCGACGAGATTCACAAGCGGCTATATAATGTCTTAGAAAGACAGAAACAGGTTCCCAAAAAAATAATAAAAGGAAAAGACGGAAATTGGAGATGTGGTGTTTTATTAGACTCTATCAGACATACATATAGTCATCATTTGATAAAAGTAATTTCGCAAAGCGCAAACGTAGACTCTACTAAATTAATTGAAAGCTATATAGAAAGAGAATGGGTATCTGCGTCAGTAATTGAACGTGAAAGGGGTGGTCTTGGCATCCTACAAGGTGCTATAGATGGGTACAAAAGAGATGTCTATAGGGCTTATCGAGATCTTATTCTGTCATTTGGAAAATGTCTAGTAGGGACACCTGAAGACGTTTTGCATTTTATATTGGCTGACCCCAACTTCCGTAATAGACTTTGTGAAGCTGAGCCACGTGAACTAGCCAGAGTTATTGAAGAGTTTGTACGGGATCGTATGGAATTGCTTCTGTTACCTGAAGAGCTTACCGAGACGGTAAGGCTGTGGCATTCTATTCGTATGGAAGCACAGAGACTTGTTGAATTACTTCCACAAAAGAAATTACGCAACGCCATTCAGCCCGACTGTGCCTTACTGATGGAGATTCATCAAGGTAGATTTCAACTGGAGAAGTCTGTTTATCGTTTTCCAGAACTTGATGAACTTATTGTATATCTTCTACTAAATATGCAAAAAGGGCAGGTATTGCGTTCAATAGTAGAAGAGCTTTTAGAACGGAGTCTTCACGTGGCTGGTAGATCTAGCCAACTCCGGCAGATCTACGATAATAAGGATAACTACATAGAACTGTTTCTAGACGATGTGAAAAGTGTTCTGAAAAATGGCTGTGGAACCCGCGGTGCGGTTTCCCGCATATGTGCGTCTAGGCGGAACGGCAAATATCCCCGTGATGTGGTGTATGCAGTTAGGGCTTTAGGTAGAATAATGCGCGGCATGTTGCTGAGGTTGGCCTTGCTTACATGTAACTCTGCATGTGGTCACTGTTATGTCAACACAAGATCTTGTAGCAGGTTCTCTGCGCCCTTTATCCAAGCAAGGACTCTTGACAGAAGAGTTGCTAAAATCGTTGCATCTGAGTTCGTGAAACTTAAGTTTGACAGCATCCAAGACCTCTACAATCCTAATTTTGAGCCTGACGTAGTGGCTAGGCTGAAAAAGAGTCACCACTCCAAAGTGAATCTGAAAGTATCATAGAGAAGTGACTTATGAACTTAATCTGTAAGGTGGCAGGTTCTTCCACCTCTTCACTAAGTGTGGAGAGCCTAATCCGGAGGTTTCTTCACGAGACGTTTGACAGTAGGCATCTCTATATAATTTCTCCGTGGATTACGCTGTTTGAGTTTGAAAGACCATTTATCCATCTTCCGTTTGTAGAGGCCAGAAGAGTCGATGAGGTTTTTCGCGCATTTGTTTTTGCTGGAATTGACGTGAAGGTGTTAATGCGTTGCGTAGATGACTCTATTGATGTTGGACTCTTGAGACTTCTGCGTCTATTACGAAACATTCGTGGAATATTTCCAGACGTGTTCGGGACGTCTCAACAGTATATTGCCGGCGAAATTTTGAAGTACATAGTTGATCGCATTAGCGAGTTGATTAAGACTATTAAAATTGTCAACGCGCTCAGAGACATACTTAGCGAAAATCTTCGTTTCGACACACCTGCCTCGGGATGGCACCAGCGGCTTCATACCAAGCTTTATCTCAACGATAAGTCTGCCATTGTGGGCTCTGCTAACTTCACTAGGAGCGGCATATCGACTGACGGTAATTGGGAGTGTCTACTCCACTTCACTAAAGACGCTAAGCTTTACGAAGACGCATTCAAAGTAGCACGTCATCATTTCGATGTAAGTAAAGGCTTTGACGAGTGCGAAAGGGCAACTCTTTCTCTAGTCAATAGGCTGAAGTTGCTGGACAAGCCGGTGAGTGGTCTTGAGGAGTTGGAGAACTACTTAACAGAGCTGTATCAAGAAATATCGGCAATAGCCTAGCAATATATCCGCCTTATCGTTCTGCCGTCTCTCCGCGTCTGCCCCTATATTCTGCACCCTACCGCCGGCAGGGTCAGCGCTAGGGGGAGCAGGCGGTAGGGTATTGTCCACATGGCTTCGTTGCGGTAGGCTCCGTCTTTGAGCCTTTCGAGCTCCTCTTCGGCTTGGGCTCTGAGGCGGCGGGGGCAGTCCTCGGCGGCGGCCTTCAGCATGGCCTCGTAGGCCTCGATGCCGCTGTTGAAGCTCCTCCTCTCCTCCACCAGCCTCACGGCGAAGGCTCTGAGCCAGCATACTGGGTGCCCCACCAGATGTGCCGAGTCTGGCGCGGCGAGGAGCCTCCGGGGGCTTACCTCTCTGTGGACCTCCGCGGCGGCGCAGACCTCCTCCACCTCGCACCCCTTGTACCTCTCCCGGAGGGCCTCTGCGACTGGCCTCGCGCAGTCTTTCGGCCTGAACTCGGCGAGGCATCGGGCGGCGTCGGGGCCCAGGGCCTCTGCCAGCTTTTCGTTGGCGCGGCGCGCCGCCCCGGCGTGGGGCGCCCTCAGAAGCTCCTCGGCGGCGGCGTCCACGGCGGCGTCTTCGGCAAGCGGCTGGGCTTTCCTCCAGAGCTCGTGGAAGTAGCCCTCGGCTTCCTTCAGCACGGCTGGGGGCATCAGCGCGGCGAAGTTCGCGGCGGCGGGGTTGCGGAGTCCGGCGGCGGTGAGGGGGGCGCCGCCAGCCGCTAGGCCCCTGGCGCCTATTTAGAGGTTGCCCGCGTGTCCTGGGTATATGCGGACGGCGTCGCGCCACTTTTCGTACACCTCGCGGGGGACCGCGTAGTCTCCCACGACGACCCTCACCGCCTCCGCAGTCGTGGCGAGCTCCTCCAGCGCCTCCGCGTCCACAAAGCTGGTGACGGCGCTGAGGCTCTCAGCGCATATCTCAGCCAGGCACTTGACCAGCGGCCCGCAGAGGCGGAACTCCAGCCGGAACATACAACTTCCGGCGCGGCCTTATAAAACTGTTGCGCATAATACAGCTGGTTGAAGATATGCGCACCCCCTCCCGCACCCGCCAGGGCCTGCTGCTTCAAAACAGCGCCTCCGCGTCCACAAAGCTGGTGACGGCGCTGAGGCTCTCAGCGCATATCTCAGCCAGGCACTTGACCAGCGGCCCGCAGAGGCGGAACTCCAGCCGGAACATACAACTTCCGGCGCGGCCTTATAAAACTGTTGCGCATAATACAGCTGGTTGAAGATATGCGCACCCCCTCCCGCACCCGCCAGGGCCTGCTGCTTCAAAACGCCGCAAGCCGGCGTCTACAAGATGTAGCAACTCGACGGGGAGGGCTACAGGCTCGCCCTCCTCAAGCTAGCTCCACATACCTCTCTTCTGCCTCGCCGTTGATGTAGGCGCCGTATTTGTTGAGATCCGCTACGTACCCCGCTTACAATTTTAAGCGATGGAAATAAATATGTGAAAGTGTAGAGCACTTTACTATGATCGGCCGTATATTGACGCCGTATCTAGACCGCGCCAAGGAGGCGCTTATTAAGGAGGGATTTAGGGATACTCCGTTGCAGGTTTGGAAGCCGGGGCAGGTCTTCGGCCTTGTAAAGCCACTAGACGACGTATATGAGGTTCATGTCAGAGGCTACCAAGATGGGACTCTCGACGCCGAGATTGAGGTGTCGCGGGAATATCTAGAACATCTAGTCTACGGCTCCTACCCCTATGACCATTACCTCATGGAGATACTAAAGAGACACAACATCCCCCATAAAATAGTGAAGCCGATAGAGAGTGCGCAAAAACCGCTGAAGCCGGCCACCCCAACTCCGTGGAAGCCATTGCTACTCATCGCCGCTATAGTTGGGGTAATAGCGTTCATCGCCGCAACCTCATCAAGCGATGGCAACAACTTTTAAGAAGAGTCCCGCCTGAGGCAATTCCGTCGCCGGCTCTCAACTATAGTCAATCATCTCGCCGTCGCGCAACGCCGGTTCATCAAGCGTCCCAGACGAGCGCGTGGGAGTCTGAGACACACGCTGGCGCGATTACGCCAAAAAACTCAAACATATTGTCTGCCAGATGCTTCGCCAAGGTGGAAACCGCCAAAAATCTCGACGACTGTGGGTTGATTGAGAAGCTGACGAATTATAAATACCACAGAAGCTGAGGTATGGAACGCTTTGAAGTAAACTTTTCGCTCAGATGCGCCGTGGATTTCCCTCTGCTGGATGAGCTGGAGTGTTGCGGCGTTAGGCTTAAGGTCAACAACGGCGTCGTCTACGGGACCGCGACTGTAGATGCTGTGAATAGGGAAGAAGCTAGGCGGAAGGGGGATCAGCTAGCCGAGGACGTT
>Ga0326760_1001018_pt1 | contig 13021 bp, 9 predicted proteins | sample GCREP_S_FD_207668 | JGI IMG/M metagenome (GOLD analysis project Ga0326760, IMG submission 207668) | Hot spring sediment microbial communities from Geyser Creek Basin, Yellowstone National Park, WY, United States - GCR.EP_S | ecosystem: Environmental > Aquatic > Thermal springs > Near-boiling... | reverse complement strand
TCCTCCGGGTTTTAAACATCTTATTATTTCTCTAAGTGCTTTAAACATATTTGGCACGTGTTCAAGGACTTCGCTACATAGTATAAAATCTAGGGAATTATCCCTAAAGGGTAAATATTCGGCATTCGCGTTAATTAGGTACCATCTCCACTCGTCACCTCTACTAACTTTAAACCATGACATTCTTAAAGATCTAACCTTTTCTAGGTAAGATTTTGAGATATCAAGTGATATTACTACGTACCCGATTTTATGTAGATCAAGGGAATATATGCCTACTCCACACCCTAAATCTAGAGCCACGCCACTACCTATTTTAGGTAGCATACTCCGAATAACTTCGCGTCGACGCTTAAATAACGCGTTCTCAACTTTCCACGATCCTATATAGCTATCAAAACCGCTTTTTTTACCTTGCATCTCGTAGTACTCTTCTAGTTTTCGCAAGAACTCTTTTCTCATTTTGCTAGTAACACCTTTTTGTAAAAATAGTATAAACCCTTCTTTTGAACTGTGCTAAGGTAGGTATAAGCCCTGATATTGTAAACCGCTTGATATGCTATATCTAAAGGTACCTTTTTTGAAATAAGATAAGCCGTAACAACCATTGGGGCACGTCCTCTCCCCAATCTACAGTGGATATAAACATTACCTTGCTGGAGAAGTTTATCTATTAAGGAGACTAGGGTGTGAAAGTCTGCTGGTTTTAATGTAGAGTCATCTTTGATAGGGAAGCTATAGTAGTTGACTCCGCTAGGTATTATTATATTGCCTTTCTCGTGATCTTCACGAAGATCTATTATTGATTTAACACCTAGTTTTACTAGGTTTTCATAAGGTAACGCTGGTCCAAACAGTATTCCGTTTAGCCTGGAGATACTTTTTCTATGAAGACTTCTCCGGAGACCATATATCAGCCGTTTAACTATAGGAGCTAGATCGAGCTTATCAAACTCCTCTATGAATGGGATACCATACTTAAACATTTGGAGAGTTGAGCTTAGGATTTTCCTTGAGAATGTAAGGTTCTTTGTCTTTAACGATTTAAGGAGCAGGAAAGGGATAGTTAAGCCTTTTACAATCACTCTCCTCTTTCTAGCAGTATAGGGTAAAATGCCCTCCTCTACAGAATCATAGTGTTCTATAAGCAATCTAGGGAAATCCACTCCCGATGCTATGGCAAGAGGTAAGGTTCCCCAAAATCTTGGATTTAACTCCATAAAGTATAATTTTCCATCATGCTTAAGCCTGAATTCTACCATTGCTACACCCTGCCAATTTAACGCTTTTAGCAGTTTAGCACCATTCTTTAAGGCATCAGGATAGAGGTATGATTCAGCAATCACGCTCGGCCCCCCATCAGGGAAGCGTTCAAGTATCCTTCTATGCCCAAAATATGCAATAACTTTATGGTATTTCGAGAAAATGAAAGAAGCTCCTATTCCAGTACCTTCTATCCATTCTTGTAGAATTACTGGACCGTGCTTTCGTAATTTTTTAAACGCTACCAGGAAGTGTTCTTGCACAGGCTTTTTCTTGAAAACAAAGTAGCGATGTTGAGGTCCTGGCGGAATATCTATTTCTGTAGAGGTCTTCATAATAAAGGGGATGCCCACTTTTTCAACAACATCATCAATCATGGGAGCGTCGGTCAATACTAGTGTTTTTGGTATATTAATGCCGATCTGAGAGCAAAATTCTAACATCTTCACTTTATTTACAGCAATTTTTAGAGTATCATAGGAGGGTATAGGCACTAGTGTTCCTTTCTCTTCCAGCATTTCCTTAATCATGGAAATTGACAGCTGAGTCTTTTCCATCGTAGGTATTATGAAATCATACTTTCCAGCAAGTTTTTCGAAAAAGCTAAGAAAGTCTTCGCGTGCATATAAGGGATCGGGATAAAAGACAATCCCTCTACAATATTTAGAAAAAGCATCAAAAATATATGAGCCGAAGGAAAAGCCAAGATAAACATTATATCCCGCTGAACCTAAGGACCTCGCTACGACTAATGAATATGGCGCATCTCCAGCGTCTAATACAAGGATCTTTTTATTTGACATTATCAACCCTCATTCGATTATTTCAATTAACGACTTCCAACTCAAAAAATAAGCATTACCTGCCGGGAAAAAGCATTTTATAAGAGTATTTTTATATAGCTTCACAGACTTCATAGAATCAATCCTTAGTGAAGATAAGGCATGAGATTTTGCATGTTCTGATTGTTAATTTTCTCTGTATTTCATTAGCATTCCTTTGTCTGTCCTAGTATGCATGCTCTATGTCATGGTCATTTCGCGGTAGATCTCGCCCAATTTTTTGCCGACAACCTCCATGGAGTAACTTGTAATATACTTTTCATAACCGCGATATCCGTACACGGTTCTTTTTCCCTCCGAGAGCATAGAATAGAGTGCACGTTCTAGTTCATTTACGTTATCAGGGTTGACAAGAATGCCACCATTACCCTCATACCTTATTACAGAGCTTATGGTAGGGCTTTTAGCACCTATCACAGGTTTTTTCATACTCCACGCCTCCAGAAAAACTAAGGGAATGGTTTCTTCCTTCGAAGGCAAAACCACAAGATCTGAAGCTTTAATGAATGCATACTTATGTAAAGATGGCAGGAACCGATAAATTTTAAGTCTTTTACTCTGCAATAAAGCATTTTCATATTTCTCTACAAGTTCTTTTTCACTAGATGGGGCTTCACCTATGCTTACTAACGTTGTATAGGGAAATTGCTTTACGAATTTTACGAAGGCCCTTAAAAGATTCAAATAACCTTTTCTTCTGCTACGGGGACCAATAAACACGATCAAGTCCCCTCCGATTTCAGAACGAATTTTATTAGCAAGCTCGTTTATTACAGATTCGTTTTTACTCAGAAAATCCGTATCAATTGTTTCGCCAACGAGATATACATTATTTAAACCAAGTAGCTTTAAAAGCTGTAGTTCATAAGGTGTGGATACAGTAATAGCATCATAGCTGGATAAAATGTGACGTATAGCACGAATTTTCATGTAGTCAACGGTATCCTTCAAATATCTGACCTCGCTCTTTATGCTTAGCGGATGAATAAGAGCATGGCACAATATTCTAGTGTTTGCAGGTATTTTGTTCTTAACGCGAAGGGTACTGATCATAAGTGAGTAGTCGGAAATCCAGTGGCCTATATGAACTACACCGCTGTCATTAAGTACTTCTTTAATGTAATATGCTAAATGAAACGGATCCGCCATATATTCGTGAGATGCGAGAAAATAAAATAGATCTATTGCACCTTCAACACCAGAGTCTAGATTGCTAAGAAAAAGTTTAGGGATTAGGCTAAGATCTTTTCTTAAATTCCAGTATTTTATTTTTATTGGTACTATATCTATCATGTTTTTATAATCGACTAGAAGATTCGCCAATTTGGAGAGCCTTGATGAATAGAGTTCTATGTCTTCGAAGGTAAAAACCTTTATATCTGCGTTTCCTAAGCCAAATAGTTTTACAGCTTTTGCAAAGTTAAGAATTAAAAGAGGCCCACCACGATATTCTGTAGCACCAGCTGTGAAATAGGCCACCTTAATGCTCATGTAAAAATCACTCTTATGTTACTCCTATACTATCTAGCTGATTGATAAATGATAGAAAAAGATTGTCCCAATCATGTCCGGATGCACATAGCTCCGCCCTTCGGGACATTAACATTCTGAGTTCATCGTTTTTTATCAGCACTTTGAGAGCCTTGGCCAGTTCTTCTATATGTCCGATCTTCACACCTATTATGCAAGTTCTTATGTCTGCATATGAAGGTAAAAAATAGGTGACAACAGGTATCCCCAAACACATGGCCTCGTAAAAAACCAATGGTATCCCCTCAGCATAGCTGGGAAGCACTAGCACCTTACATTGCTTCAACAATTTGATTTTTTCGACTTCTGTGGGGTTTTTAACTATGACCACATTGTTTGAAAGATCAAATTTCAATGTCAATTTCCATATTCTTTCTAGGACATAATTTGGTCCATCACCGATTAATAATAGCTTAACATTAGCGATGTCTTTTTTAACCAGCATTAACGCTTTCAGAAGGTCGTATATTCCTTTATACTCAAAGAAACGCCCAATAAAACAGGCATCATACTCTTTCTCTTTTGTTTCCAGTGCCTGGCGATTAAATAAATCTTTATCGTATCCGCCCTGAAGAATGATAAATTTTCCTCTATAGCCTTTGTCAATAAAATATAATTTTATGTAAGTAGACTCAGTGAATATGACGTCGGCACCTCGACTTATAATTTTTATGACCAGTCTATTTTCAAGCCATCTAATGATATCATTTATGACTAAAGTTGGAGGATGTCTAAAGTATAAAAGTGGTGGTGGAACTACATGGAAGAAACTTGCAATCCAATAGCATTTTTTAAGTTTTCGCTTTAGCGCGTAAGCCCAGACCACATCTGCAAGTCTATCTGAGTGCGAAAATATTATACATTTTGTATGTGGCTGTTTACTAGCACCGGTCTTTACTTTATGAGCTTGCAAACATAGCAAGATCTGTTTAATCCAGTAATTCTTGCAAAGAGAACCTCTAATAGTTGGAACTAGTATGAAATGGCTTCTATTAATACCTGCCTCATTGAGAGCCTGCTTGCCAAGTTCATTGGTTATGAATATTATTTTGACATCTTTACTTTGTTGTAGTCGTTTTGCGAATTCAAAGAGATAAACGCTTGCCCCACTCTTTTTGCCATCGGCTATTGTATACATTATGAACCAAACTGATGGTTTATCCAAAGGGGCATATCACCTGAAACGCGAAGACGTTGCCGCTATCATAAAACATGTTTGAGCAAGCCAATATATCATTGAAGACTGCTCTAGATATTGTTCTGTTAGTAGTAAATCTATAATCAGGCAATGATAGATGCAGACTTGAAAAGAGCAAATAGGAATTATTAGACATGTAAAGGTGAGGAAAGTCTAGTGGATGTCCGAAATAGAATTTTACACCTTTCTCAGAGCATAAAGCATATACATAGTATGCATTGAAAGCACCGTAAATAGAGGCTGGGAAGGTACCATGTTCCTTGAAGAAAATGCCTACACTATACCATTCCTCGGGAACGGCTATCGGCTCATCAGATCTCAAAGGATACGTTCTATAATATACATATGTTGGCAAGCTGTTTAGAGGCAGGGAAATTATAAAAAGCAAAGATGCAAACATAGCTATCTTAACAAGACTTTTACTCGAGTACCTGGTGAGATGCATGTTTGTTATTGAAAATCCTTGCGAAGATAAGGATGAAATGGCAAGGAAGATGTACGGAATAAATCTAATTACAAAATCAGTTATTCCTGCGAATGACCCGGATATGATAATTGTAAGAGCAAGAAATGCTAGTCCGCTAAATATCATGGGAAGACTCTGATAAACGTTGTTTTCGCGCAGGCTCGTGATAAAGGATACGATTGCAAAGAATACTAACAAAGCTAAACCGATGTACACAAGGTAATTCAAGAAAGCCCTAGTTGGATCTATTTGTCCCGTTTTATATCGAACAACCTCCACACTTTCCTGTAGTATAGGAAGTCTTAAATTTTTAATCATATTCTCTAATACGAGCCCTGTGTGGGTGTATGTTTGAAGAAAGAAGATCAACACGGGAATTATTACCAAAAACCAGAGACGAGATCTGACTCGTAAACTACTGATGATGACTATAGAAATTACAAAAATTATTAGGGAAATACTCGCTACAGGATGACTTTCTACAATTGAAGTCACTAACAAAGCATAGGACAGTATGTCAGCTAATGACGCCCCTTTTCTGAATGCTTTAACGAAAAAGTAAAATGCTATGTAAAACGTTAAATTAGCATATTCTGAAACGGTTGGAATAGGCGACTGAAAAGCACCTGGAATAAATATTGAGAATAGTGTTGCATATAACGCTTTTTCCTTACTATTTAGTAAAAACTTAAACGTTTTGAACACAATTACTAGTTTTACCAAGACAAAAAATATATTCACAAAAGGAGCTACGATTCTAAAACTAGAATTTAAAATCATTTCAATAATTGCATATAAATATAGTGGAAAATTATAATCACTCAAAGTAGATAGGAACATCCCAACGGTTTTTGATTCTAAGTGTCCTTTTGCAATTACTGAGGTGATCGCTCCATAAACCTGGTAATTTATAGGAAAGAGATCCACATCATTCATCACAGTAAACGTGAATGCTATTAAACCCGTATAAAAATATAATATCGCCATAGCAACATTAAGCCAGGTTTTTTCTTTCTTGAAAGTCACAGAATATGCGATGATAATGGCAGGTGACATACTAATTGCGAACGATAGGATAGGGGTTGTTTGTAGCAGGTTTTTTAGCATAAGTATATAAATACTGTTAATGACTAGCAAGATTGCCATTACTATTGCCAACATCACTGTGATTTTCACCAGGATAACTTTTTGTAGAGTTCATAAGTACGTTTTGCTATATTGCTCCACAAATATTTTCTAGCAGTTTCTCTCGCGTTTTTTCTAAGTTCTTTTAGGTGTTCCTTGTTTCTATAAAGAAATAGTAATATGGAAAATAGCTCTTCAGAACTCCCAGGTTTGAATAAATAGCCATTGTATCCACTTCTAATAATATCGCACAAAGCCCCAACTTTGCTTCCAATTACAGGTACGCCAGAGGCCATGGCCTCTAAAGCTACTAATCCAAATGTCTCATAGTAAGAGGGGAGAACAAGTACTGAGGACGTGTTAAGTAACGCCATTTTTTGTTCTTGTGTTAAACGACCTAAAAATATCACATGATGTTCTAGTCTTTCTTTCTTTACATGCTTTATCAACCTTAGAGCATAGGGCGAAGGCACGTCTCTATTTACTGAAAAATCTCCTGACAGCGGCCCCCCAATTAATACCACGAAGTCAGTTACGCCATGCTCCTTCAACATCTTTGCAGCTTCTATGAGTGTTTCTATCCCTTTTTGGGGATGAACTCTACCCAAAAATGTTATTATAAAAGAAGCTCTGTTAGAGCCCGGTAGTAGTTCAATCGCTTTACTTTTTTCAATATTTAAATGGAAGTATTGTTCATCAATACCCAAAGCTATAACATGGATTTTATCATTATTAATTCCAAATGTAGCTAGCGCGCTAGCTGTTTTGCTACTTAAGGCTATTATGGCCGACGAAGAGGATAAAACGCTCTTCATTATTTTGGGCTCTAGAATTTTGCGAAAGAAAAAAGTTCCGGCTCTCTCGCTAGCAAAATATGTATGTTCCGTATACACGATGTGTATGTTGGTCTTCTTAAGTAATCTTGAGGATATGGCCAGTGGTATAGGTGAGTTAAAATGTATTATTGACCAAGGAGGTTCTCTCTCGTTTCTTATATGAAGGCTTAAGAATTTTTTCACAGCAAGACCCCACAAGAACTCATCAAGTAATCTTCCACCTTTGATAATTGTAGAGTGTTTCAATCCTGAGAGAAGAAATGGAATCTTGGGCTTGTGTATTCGCACTATTTTTATATTGGATATTCTTTCAAATTTATATGCTGAGTCGCTGTCTTGAGAATTTGGAAGAATATCCAATATTGTTACGTCAACGCCTAACGCTGTAAGCTCTTTACTTAGCTTCAATATGTATTCTTCTATAGCGCCACCTAGTTTTGCAGGTAAAGGCAGACGACCTGGTGTTATAATAAGCACTTTTTGATTAGTTTTTTCAGGTTTTGATTCCAACTATAGGCACCCTGGGAGAAACCATTCTTGTTTGCTATGATTAACGCATTAAAGACAGGTAATATATCTCTATCAGTTTCCTTATAACATTTTCTGGGAAAAACATTCTTGCATTATTTTTTAGAATTTTTGAAATTGTATAAAGTCTTTGTCGATTTTCTGCAATTTCGCATAATATATCAACTAGCTCATTTGTATGATGATACACATAAATCGGTGCTCTATCCGTAAATAGTTCTTTTATAATTGGGGAGGATCTTAATATAAATGGTACACCTGAAGCCATAGCTTCACATACCACGAGAGGGGGATATGTAAAGTAAAAACTGTCTTTGAATCCAAAGAACAGCAAATCGGATAATGTATAGAAAGTTCTAAGGTCTTGTTTACCCATTACAATGACCCTCTTTTCTAGGTTATATTTTGTAATGAGCCTTCTAAGTAGTGTCAGATAGTCGATTGAGAAGTCTTTGAAAACTATGTCACTATGTGAAATAACGAGTTTTAATGAAGAATTACATTTAGATGCTTCCTTAAATGCTGTCACAAGCTCGAATATGCCTCTCTGGGGAATAATATGACCTGCATATGACACTACAAAGTCATTCTCGTTTAATCCATACTTTTTCTTCATTTGAGGTGTTAACTCTCTCGAAGAAATGTAATCAAACTGGAAAAAGTCCTCTGAAACCAAGGGAGGAATGAAGTGCACGCGGTCATAGAGTGAGGGAGAATAGGTAACAAGCCGTTCTCTAAGGGCTTTAGACGTAGTAATAATTGCATCGAACATTTGGAGCTTCGAGAGTAGCTTTATAGGTAAATACTTAGGGTCTCTAAACGCTAATGGATGATAATACAAGTGAGCTATTATTTTGTGTTTTTTCATAGAGGTAAACCTATCAAGTAGTACCGGAAATATTTTATTATATGCTAATAAGTGAATTATATTAACAGATTTAAGAATGTTGAAACTCCATATTGCATTAGCCAACCAGTCCATATATCGCGGGCTAATCTCATGGTAAGATATACCGCTTACTTTTTCCTTTAGATCATATCTCTCCAGAGAAACTATGAGAACATTCCAATCCACTGATTTACCTACTATATCTATTATCCTATCCGAGAGTATTTTATGCCCCTCAGTAATTCTATCATTAAAGTAATGACTCGTTAGAAGCGCCAGTGTAGTTTTTTTCTCTTTTCCAGCCCTATAAGAGTATACTACTTGGTACATTTTTCACACTCTGATGGTTTCTTCCAGGGGTAGAACACCTATTCTTCTAAATAGTAACCCTACCCCCCGCGAGCGCGGTAGATTAAGGAGTTCGTATAATTGATTATATTTATGGTTCTTTACGAGCATACTAGTAGTCTCTACGTAGTTTCGCGCTACGATGGGCAATGGTAATGGAAAGGTTCCCTGTCCTTTTCTAAGCACCTCACAAATGCTCTTTCTCATGAGCAAGTATTCCAAGCACTTCTTTGAATCACTAGTTATAGGGTATTTGCCTATACGAATAGTGTCTTGTAGAAAATTAACGAAGTAATTAAGTAGCTTAAAGGGCTTAAGTAGGTATGGGTAATGCTCAAGAATCCTGTTGAGGACGCTTCCATTAATAATTCTCCGTAAGTAGTCGAAGTACAAGATGTTTGCTAAGGAGATTGAGAAGTCTTTATAGAAAGTATGTCCCGTTATCACGACTAGCTCTAGCTCGGGTTTAAGAAGGCTCAACTTTCTAATAGTATATCCTATTTCACGCATGGTGTTTTTGATATTGGATACTTCTATGTACTCAAATGTACCAGCGGCTATTCTTGTTTGGAGATCTAGGTCTATATCAAGTCCCCCGATGGTTTTACGGAGGGCTATCGAGTAGGTGCCTCTGGCAATAGACTTAAAACCACATGTCTCTATTAACATCTTAGAAGCCAGTAGCATATCGTTTCTATTCATGAATAATAGATCCAAATCTGTCATGTCATATGCAAAGGGTTTGAGAGTCTTGAACACATAGTACTCTATTCCACTCGCATTCAATTTCTCTCCTACAACATCTAAGTGCTCAGTATATAGCTTTGTTAATAAGCATCTTTTCTCCAAGTATCGTCTATTGGATCCTGTAAATACGTCCATGGAATCGCAGAAGAGTGAGAGTAATTTTCCCTCCTTTGCCACTTTGAAGACTAAGGGAGCCAACTTGCTGGGAACAGCAATTCTACTACCAGTTGCAAAACCCATTATTATCCTATATGGAAGAAGAACGTGCTCCAATGTCCAGCCCCTCAATCACCGAAGTCTTTGAGATGTACGAGCACCTGCGCTATTGCCTCGTAGGGCGTTCTATTAGTCGTATCAATCACGTAGTATCGTAGATATCTATTTATCCATTCATATCTACCGGTTAGATATAGCGTAAACTGTGGATGTAGCTTCTCCTCTTTCTTTCTAGATATGGCAATGTAAGGGTCAACATATACATTGAAATAGATAATGCTGGTAGGTATTAATTTCTCAAGAAACCTATATAGCTTCGGTAATCTGCTCTCGTCAATATTGCTAGTATAATGTAGCATTACTATAAAATCTGGGAGAAATCTGTCCGCGACGAATACCACGTGTTTTCCTCCAAGTACCCTCCTAGGAAAAACCTCTATTATATACCAGGCTATTACACTAGCTACTTCTAGTACAACATATAATTTCCGATTCCCAATATATTGTTTTACAATGTAGTTGAGAAGAGCGGGCATTCCCTGGATCGACTTGTAGTCGTAGCCTTTGAGCAAGAAGAAGAGACGTATCAGTAAATACATGAAGGTATGGTGTGCTCTTAATCTAATAGAATACGCTTTTACTTGCTTGTTTCTAAGTATTTTCACTAAGAGGTTTGCTAGCGTTGTTTTTCCACTTCCATCAATCCCATAGAAGGCGATAATTAATGCCTTATTTATTGCCATGTATAAAGCCCTTTAGATCACCTGTAAACATGGCGAGGTCTATTAGGTATTTCATTAATAAAACCTCAGCAGCATTTCTCATGTTTCGTGATACCACAAGTGATCTACCAGCGTAGAGAAGTAATAAGAGGGGAAATAGAACGTTGATGTGGTTAAGTCGGCGTGTGATGATATATCCTCTTAAAATATTTTTACCGAGTAGTGAGAGATCTCTGTGGATGCCAATAGCATATCTGTAGTGTTTTCTCCAGTAGGAACGGTATCCTGGTTCATCTATTTTGAAGAGTTTCAGCTGTGTTGAGAACTTATAACGGAACCCCAGTCTAATGGCTATTGCTGTGGCTATTCTGTCCTCCCCGAAAAACCTGGAGCTGAGTGGGTAACCCTTCATTCTCTCTAATACTTTGCGCTTGAATATTCTAGCAGGAGGGAGAATCGATGGATCATTGACAACTTTGCCCACGATAGTAGTAATCTCGGTTTGAATATAGCTCACGGTCTTCATAAACAAATTGAAGACCCTGGTAGCCTCGTCTATGGGGACGCATTCGTGGATTGGTGATATCAAATCGCTGTCTTCTAGTTCTCGTTCTAAGTGGTACTTAAAGCTACTTGAAAGCGGGGTGTCCCCATCTAGGTAAATCAGTACGTCTCCTATAGAGTTCTTAAAGCCTAAGTGTCTAGCATAGGATGACGAAATCCCGGGGTCCCTCAGGATTTTTACTGAGATGAAGTAATTTCTATGTTTTTCAGCAAAATCACCAAGAATTTTCGGTGTATTATCTTTCGAATTGCCATCGACCATGATTAGCTCGACATCGTATTTGTCCGCTAAAGTCAATGTAGAGGAGAGCACGTGTCTTATTGTAGGTGCATTATTCTTCGTCACGACAACAATGCTAAACAGAGTCATGGTTTTATTTTAATCCTTGTACAAGGACTTTTGTCTGTGAGCGGAGACTACTGGGAATCCCTAGGTCGAAGAATACATTTTGCAAGCCTTGATGATGTGGTAGGAAAAGTATTTCGTCGTTCTTGAATTGATGAAGTACCCACTTAGATCGACAGTTTTATGTTTCTCTCATGGATTCTATTTTTTCCCACGCTGTTGATCTCGTGCCAATGATACTCTTCATTAGTGCTAATGTGAGTGCGAGAGAACTCGTGATGTAGAGCTCCGCTAGTGCTCTGATGTCTCTGTTCAGCATCAAGGTTACTAGAACAACTAGTAGCAACGCGGATGTAATGAGAGCGATATTTCTAACTAGAGAGACCGCTAGGAGGATGGGTATGGCAAGCTGAATTATTGGTGCCACTACGTGCATGTAGAAATTCGCCAGGACTATACTTGCTGGTAGAGGAAGATTGCCATTAATCTTGGATTTGAGGGCCTCTGTTAATGCATTTACCAGGTGTTGTCCTCTGCGAGACTTCAGTTTAATTTTGTCTTTTAGGTTTGGTGGCGCTGCGTCGGCGAATTTTGCTTCGGGGATGTAAATGCATCTGTATCCCTCCTTGATTAATCTTATAACGGTTCCCGTATCATCCGAGTATCCTGGTTTACTTTCAAAGTGTTTCAAGTAGCTCCTTCTATATAGTGCTAGTTCGCCTTGAAATATCATTGTTGACCATATTTTGCTCTCGCCAAGTCTCATTACATAGTAGGTTTTTCTATATAATTGCTCTGAGTACGTGTGTATATTCTTAGAGGCATTAGAAATGATTTCGTGCCCCGTCACGGCAACTACTATTGGATCACTAAAGTATTCCACAGCGTTTTTCAGCGCATCAGGACTCCACATAGCGTCAGCATCCGAGGTTGCAATAATTTCTCCTTCTGCAAACTTCAATGCGTAGTTTAGTGCGTTTGCTTTACCTAAGCGCTCTTTCTCTTCTAAGAGAAGCACTTTTATATCTTTAAGCATATGAACGCTCTTTTTGGCAGCATCTACGGTTTCAGAGTCACCAATTATTATCACTTGGAGCTTGTGCTTAGGGTAGTAGAGATTAGCAATATTCTCTATTTTCCTACCTATAATCTTTGCTTCTTTGTATGCTGGAACAATTATTGATACGAATGGCTCATAATTATTGGATATTTTTAAGTTCCAGGGTTTTCGAGAAGCCCTTGATACATAGATAAAATAGCCAACCGTAATAGCCAAGTGAAGAACTGTTATTGATATAAACCCTATGAAGACGCCATCTTTCAGTAGTAGAGATAACTCCGTCATGAAATGACACACGAAATCTACCAGTATAGACTGCATGTCAGTCAACTCTGTAACAG